>Ga0302326_10002336_pt1 | contig 46424 bp, 39 predicted proteins | sample Palsa_T0_3_FD_202264 | JGI IMG/M metagenome (GOLD analysis project Ga0302326, IMG submission 202264) | Peat permafrost microbial communities from Stordalen Mire near Abisko, Sweden - Palsa_T0_3 | ecosystem: Environmental > Terrestrial > Soil > Palsa > Peat permafrost | place: Sweden: Abisko... | reverse complement strand
GAGCCCGTTCCAGCACGGTGAGGTGTTCGTGACGGCCGACGGCACTGAAACCGATCTGGACCTCGGACACTACGAACGCTTCGTGCGCACCACGACCGGTCGCAACAGCAATTTCACCACCGGCCGCATTTACGAGCGCGTGATCGCCAAAGAGCGCCGCGGCGACTATCTGGGCGCGACCGTGCAGGTGATTCCGCACATCACCGATGAGATCAAGCGCAGCATCATGCTCGGCGCCGACAACGCCGATGTCTGCATGGTGGAAATCGGCGGCACGGTCGGTGATATCGAATCGCTGCCGTTTCTCGAAGCGATCCGGCAATTGGGCGTGGAGCTCGGGCGCAGCCAGGTGATCTACATGCACCTGACGCTGGTGCCGATTGTCGGCGGCTCCGGGGAGATCAAGACCAAACCCACGCAGCATTCGGTCAAGGAGCTGCGCTCGATCGGCATCCAGCCTGACGTGCTGCTGTGCCGCTGCCGCGAGACGCTGCCCGATGAGCAGCGGCGCAAGATCGCGCTGTTCACCAACGTCGAGGAGCGTGCCGTCATCTCCGCGGTGGATTCCGACGACATTTACAAGATTCCGCTGCTGCTGCACGACCAGGCGCTCGATGACATCGTGGTCGACAAGCTCAGGCTGGACGTGCCGCCCGCCGATCTGGCCGCCTGGCGCCAGGTGGCCAGCGCCAAGACCAATCCGGACGGCCAGATCGACATCGCCATGGTCGGCAAATACGTGCAGATCCGCGACTCGTACATCTCGCTCAATGAGGCGCTCATGCACGGCGGGCTCAAGACGCGCACGCGCGTGAAGCTGCATTACATCGAATCGACCGACATCGAGAGCGAGGGCACGGACCGCCTGGCCGGCATGGATGCGATCCTGGTACCGGGGGGCTTCGGTGAGCGCGGCATCGAGGGCAAGATTCAGGCGGTGCGCTTCGCGCGCGAGCACGGCGTGCCCTATCTGGGCATCTGCTTAGGGATGCAGCTTGCCATCGTCGAGTACGGACGCCATGTGCTCAAGCTGCCCGAGGCCCACAGCACCGAATTCAATCGCGCCACGCCGCATCGGGTCATCGCCCTGATCACCGAGTGGCAGGATCGCGCCCTCGGCGTGCAGATGCGCGATGAGAGCTCGCAACTGGGCGGTACCATGCGACTGGGCGCGCAGGATGTGCATCTGCAGCCCGGCACACTGGCTCGCGAGCTCTACGGCCGCGACCTGATCGCCGAGCGCCATCGGCATCGCTACGAGTTCAACAACAACTACCTCGAAGCCTATGCGCGCGCCGGGCTCAAGTTCTCCGGCTTCTCACAGGACGGACTGGTCGAGATCGTGGAGCTGCCGGGCCATCCCTGGTTCGTGGCGACGCAGTTTCATCCGGAATTCACCTCCACGCCGCGCGACGGCCATCCGCTGTTCACCGGCTTCGTTCGCGCCGCGCGTGCCTATCGCGCCTCACAGCTGCCGGCCGCGGCCGGCGCATGAAGCTGGCCGGTTTCGAGGTCGGGATCGACCGACCCCTGTTCCTGATCGCAGGTCCCTGCGTCATCGAGTCCGAGGCGCTGGTGCAGGAGGTGGCAGGCCGGCTCGCGCAGATCACCTCGGCGATCGGCATGCCGCTGATTTTCAAGGCTTCGTTCGACAAGGCCAACCGCTCCTCAGGCGCGAGCTTTCGCGGACACGGACTGCAAGCCGGCCTCAAGGCGCTGCAGTCGGTGCAGCGCCTGTTTAAGTTGCCGGTGCTGACCGATGTTCACGAGGACACGCCGATCGCGGAAGTTGCCGCGGTAGTCGACGTGCTGCAGACGCCGGCCTTTCTGTGCCGCCAGACCAACTTCATCGTCAAGGTCGCCGCCGCGGGCCGCCCCGTGAACATCAAGAAGGGGCAGTTTCTCTCGCCCTGGGAAATGCAGAACGTGGTCGACAAGGCGCGCTCGACCGGCAACGAGCAGGTCATGGTGTGCGAGCGCGGATTCAGCTTCGGCTACAACAATCTGATCACCGACATGCGCGCCCTGGCGGTCATGCGCGCCACCGGCTGCCCGGTGGTGTTCGATGCCACGCACTCGGTGCAGCTGCCCGGTGCGCAGGGCAGCGCCTCGGGCGGCCAGCGCGAATTCGTGCCGGTGCTGGCGCGCGCGGCGGTCGCCGCCGGCATTGCCGGGATCTTCATGGAAACGCATCCGCGCCCGCAGGAGGCGCTGTCGGATGGCCCCAATGCCTGGCCGCTTGATCGCATGGCCAGCCTGCTGCAGACCTTGCAGCAGCTCGATGCGATCAGCAAATCACGTCCGTTCGAGGAGGCCTCATTATGAGCCTGATCGCCGACATCCGCGCGCGCGAGATCATCGACTCGCGCGGCAATCCGACCATTGAAGCGGACGTGCTGCTGGCATCGGGCACCAGTGGCCGGGCGGCGGTGCCATCGGGGGCCTCTACCGGTACGCGTGAAGCTGTTGAGCTGCGCGACGCCGATCCCAAGCGCTACGGCGGCAAGGGGGTGCTGCGGGCGGTCGACAACGTCAACACACTGCTGCGTGAGGTGTTGATCGGCAAGGAATCGATCGATCAGGCCGGCATCGACGAGCGCATGATGGAGCTCGATGGCACGGAAACCAAGAGCCGGCTCGGGGCCAACGCCATCCTGGCGGTGTCGCTGGCCAATGCGCACGCGGCGGCGCGCGATGCCGGCCTGCCGCTGTTCAAGCACCTGCTCGGCGCGCGCGAGCCGATCATGCCGGTACCGCAGATGAACATCATCAATGGCGGTGCGCACGCCAACAACAGCCTGGACATTCAGGAATTCATGATCCTGCCGGTGGGCGCACCGAGCCTGCGCGAGGCGCTGCGCTATGGCGCGGAGATCTTCCACACGCTCAAGAAGATCCTCAATGCCAAGGGCATGAGCACGGCGGTCGGCGATGAGGGCGGCTTCGCCCCCGATCTGCCCTCGAACGAGGCGGCCTTGCAGACCATTCTCGAGGCCATCGTGACCGCCGGCTATGAGCCGGGCCGTGAGGTCTGTCTCGGGCTGGACGTTGCCAGTTCGGAGCTGTATCGCAACGGCAAGTATGAATTGGAGGCCGAACAGCGCAGCTTCACGCCGGCGCAGTTCACGCAGTACCTGGCGGATCTCGCGGCCAAATATCCAATCATCACGATCGAGGACGGCATGAGCGAGGGCGATTGGGCAGGCTGGTCGCTGCTGACCGCGGCACTGGGACGCAAACTGCAGCTGGTCGGCGACGATCTGTTCGTGACCAACACGCGCATCCTGGCCGAAGGCATTGCGCGCGGCGTGGCCAACGCCATCCTGATCAAGCCCAACCAGATCGGCACGCTGAGCGAGACCTTGGCGGCCATCGCCATGGCCGAGCAGGCGCACTATGCCTCGATCATCTCGCACCGCTCGGGGGAAACTGAGGATACGACGATCGCCGACATTGCGGTTGCCACCGCGGCCACTCAGATCAAGACCGGTTCGATGTCACGCTCGGATCGGATCGCGAAATACAATCAGCTGCTGCGCATCGAGGAGCTGCTCGGTGGGCAGCCGCGCTACGCCGGGCGCGATGCCTTCCCGGTAGTGATAGGCTAGACAGGTCATGAAATGGCTCGCCGCCTCGCTGTTGGCCGCGCTGCTGCTGTTGCAGTATCGGCTATGGCTGTCCGGCGACGGCGTACGCGAGGTCTGGCGTCTGCGCTCGGCGGTGGCGGTACAGCAATCGGAAAACGCGCGCCTGGCCGAACGCAATCGGCAACTGGCAGCCGAAGTGCATGACCTGAAGCAGGGTTATGCGGCGCTCGAGGAGCGCGCGCGCAGCGATCTGGGCATGGTCGCGGGCAACGAGACCTTCTATCAGGTGGTGCCGCAAAAGTCCGTCGCCAACCCGGCGGCAAGTCCGGCCGCACCGGCGCAGCGCACTGCCGCGGCGCACTGAAGCGCGCGGGATCGCAGCGATGCGCTATTGGCTGGTGATGCCCGCGGCCGGGGCCGGCCGGCGCTTCGGCGGCGCCAAGCAATTTGCGCTGATGAGTCAACGTACCGTGCTCGAGTTCGCCTTGCAGCCCTTCAGCGATGATCCGCAGTGCCTGGGCGGCAGCATCGTGCTGGCGCCGGGTGAACCGCGGCGCTCGGAGCTCAGTGCGCGTCTGCCCTCGCACTTCGAGCTCATCGAGGGAGGACAGACGCGCGCGCACTCGGTCAGCAATGGGCTCGCGGGGCTCGCCGAACGCGCCGCCGCCGAGGACTGGGTGCTGGTGCACGATGCGGCACGGCCCTGTCTGAGTGCCGCGGATCTGGCGCGGCTGCTCCAGGGCGCACTGCACTCCTCGCACGGCGCGCTGCTGGCGATACCGGTCGCCGACACCGTCAAGCGCTCGCAGCCGGTCGCGGCGGGCGAGCCGGCGATCTGTGCCGCGACGCTCTCGCGCGAGTCGCTGTGGCTGGCCCAGACGCCACAGATGTTTCGCCTCGGGCCGCTGCGCGCGGCGCTGGCACAGGCGCGCGCGCTCGGCCGCGCGCCCACCGATGAGGCGCAGGCGATGGAATGGCAGGGGCTGTCGGCGCAACTGATCGAGGCGCGCGACGCCAATTTCAAAGTCACCACCGCGGCGGATCTGTTGTTGGCCCAGGCCGTTCTGAGTGCCCGCGAGGATCATTGAGATGTCGATCAGAGTCGGCTCGGGGTTCGACATTCACGCCTTCGGGCCGGGCGACGGCCTGGTCCTGGCAGGCGTGCGCGTGCCGCACAGCCATGGCATCGTGGCGCATTCGGACGGCGATGTGCTGTTGCACGCGCTGGTCGATGCGCTGCTGGGCGCGGCCGGCCTCGGCGATATCGGCATGCATTTTCCCGATAACGACCCACAGTGGCGCGGCGTGGACAGCGCCCGCTTCGTGCGGCATGCCGTTGAACTGTTGGCGCGCCGGCACTATCGCATCGTCAATGCCGATCTGACGCTGCTGGCTCAGTCGCCGAAGATTGCGCCCTGGCGTGAGCCGATGCGCCACAATGTCGCTGCGTTGCTGCAGCTGGAAGCTTCGTGCGTGAACATCAAGGCGACCACGCCCGAATATCTGGGCTTCCTGGGTCGCAATGAGGGACTGGCGGCAATGGCCAGCGTGTTGATCGAGCTGCAGGCTTAGGCGCGGCCTGCCGCGGCCCGCTGCAGCAGCACCAGCGTGGCTCCGGTACCCCCCGCGGCGGGGCGCGCCGAGGCGAACGCGAGCACCGGGTCGGCGCGGCGCAGCAAGGTATTGACGGTATTCTTGAGCACCGGACCGCGGGTACCCGAGCGCAGACCCTTACCGTGAATGATGCGCACGCACAGCAGCCCGCGAGTGCGCGCGTGCCGCAGAAACTGCGCGAGCTGCGCGGCCCCTTCGCTGCCGGTCAGTCCGTGCAGATCCAGCTCGGCTTCGACCCGGTAGCTGCCGCGCCGCAGCCGGCGCAGTACGGTTTCCGGCACGCCGGCACGGCGGTACTGCAGTTCCTCGCCCGGTTGCGCATCGATGAACGGCCCCGGGGCGAGCAGGCTCTCGGTCAGGACCGTGGTCCGCTCGGCACGCGCGAAGCGCGCCTGCGCCCGCGGTGGCCGGGTGCGGCTCTGGGCCCGAGCCACGCTCTTGAGCGGGCGCACGTCGCGCATCGCGCGCCGGAAGACTTCGGCCTCATCCTCGTCCTCGTCCGCGCTGTCGTCCTTGCCGTTCATGACTCCTCCCCGGGCAGGCATTGAAGTATATTGGCGCGCTTCATGCCAGCTGCGCCTGCCTGATCTGCCAAGGGACCGCCCGCCGTTTGTCCGTGAAAATACTTGTCACCAACGATGACGGCTATCGCGCCGAGGGCATTTCGCGACTGCGCGAGGCGCTGGCGACGCTGGCGGACATCACGGTCGTGGCCCCTGATCGCAATCGCAGCGGCGCCGGCAACTCGCTGACTCTGGAGGTACCGCTGCGGCTGATGCAGGAGGAGCCGGAGGTCTATTTCGTCGCCGGAACGCCGACCGACTGCGTGCATCTGGCGATCTCCGGCGCGCTCGATGCCGAATTCGACATGGTCGCTTCGGGCATCAACCATGGTGCCAACCTCGGTGACGACGTGTTGTATTCGGGCACGGTCGCGGCGGCGATCGAGGGGCGTTTTCTCGGTCTGCCGACCTTGGCCGTCTCACTGTGCACCGAACCGGGTGGGGCGCGCCGCTTCGATACAGCCGCGCGCGTCGCGCATCTGCTCGTGGCCGCTTTGCTCAAGCGCCCGCTCGATCCAACCTTGATCCTGAACGTCAATGTGCCGGACCGGCCGTACGAGGCGCTGTTGGGTTATCGCAGTACCCGCCTAGGATTCCGGCATCGCTCGGAGGCGGTGATTCCGGCGCGCGATCCCAAGGGCAACGCGGTGTACTGGATCGGCCCGGCCGGCGAGGGGCGTGATGCCGGCGAGGGCACGGACTTTCAGGCGGTAGCGCAGGGATTTGTATCGGTAAGCCCGCTGTCCATCGATTTCACGCGTCATGCGGCGCTGCCCGAGGTCGGCCGCTGGCTCGAAGCGCTATGAGTGCGGCGCATGAGTGATGCGCGATGAGCGATCCGCGCTTCGCCGGCATCGGCATGACTTCGGCGCGGACCCGCGATCGCCTGGTACAGCGCCTGCGCGAGCAGGGCATCGCCAATCTCGCGGTGCTCGATCGCATCCGCAATCTGCCGCGGCATATCTTTGTCGACGAAGCCCTTGCCAGCCGTGCCTACGAGGACACGGCGTTGCCGATCGGGTTTGGTCAGACGATTTCGCAACCCTATATCGTCGCGCGCATGAGCGAGGCGCTGCTGGAGGGTGGAGCGCTCGCCAAGGTGCTCGAGATCGGCACCGGCTGCGGCTATCAGACCGCGGTGCTGGCGCCGTTGGTGGCTCGCATCTTTACCATCGAGCGCATCGAGGCGCTGCAGAAGCGCGCCCGCGAGCGCTGCGCGGAATTGCAGATCCGAAACGTGCGCTTCCGCCACGGCGATGGCACGCAGGGATGGAAGAGCCAGGCGCCGTTCGACGGCATCCTGGTGGCCGCAGCGCCGTTGACGATCCCGGAAGCCTTGACCACTCAGTTGGCGATCGGCGGCCGGTTGATCGTCCCGGTCGGTCCCGAAGGCGAACAGCAACTGGTGCGACTCACACGCCGCGAGCACGGGATCGAGCGGCGCATACTGGGGGCAGTTTCGTTCGTGCCCCTGCTTGGCGGTCTCGGGTGAGAAATAAACTTCTTTAAGAAATCGCTGTATATAATTAATTTCTGAAGCTATTTTATTATAAACCTCGAAAGTACTTCAGGATACTTGCCAGAGGCGCGGATTCACGGCTACCATCCTGTCCCTGTCGGCATATGCCGACATCGGAACGCGATGGGAGGCTCACCGAAAGAAGACACGGGGCGAATTGGGGAAGACCGGATGGTGGGTAAAAACAAAAATACGGATGGATAACAATAATGAAGCGGAAACAATTATTCGAATTTGTCAGCTTCGGATAATTTGGGGTGTTGCAACGATCTTCTCTCCCTGTGTCTTCTTTCGGTGTGTCTCCCACACGCCGAATCTTCTCGGGCACGATCGCTCACTGTCCGTGAGCGCCTAGGGAAACAATCCCGCGGCCACGGGCCGCTGCTCACTCGCCAGAATATTGTAGGTGCGGCAAGCCGCGCCCAGTGTCATGCATTCGAGCGCGACGCCATGCACGCGGAAGCTCGCGCGTACGCGCGCGCTGGGAAACATCTGGGTGTCGCCGGCTCCGAGCAGGATCACGTCGGCTTCCAGGGCGAACAGCGCTTCCAGTTGCGGTTCGTCCAGGTCGAGAAACGAGCTCGCGTTCCAGTCGAGTATCAGGCGCTCCGGCGTGATGATCAGCGGGCGCGCGAAACGCTGCTCGCCGATGTGGATCTCGCCGCCGCCGTAGCCGCGCACGAGATGGATGCGAGGATCGGAGTCGAGCACCAGTCGCATGACCGGTACCATACGCCATGGCGAGCGAGCTGATCCTGATCCTGGCGGATTTTTTTCCGCGCGGCGATGCCGCGCAACCCGACAGTACCCTGCCGCGCCTGCCCTGCCTCGAGACACTGCTCGCCAGAGCGCGTCGTGAACCGCTGCCGCACGGATGGCGCCGCAGTTTCGCCAGCCGCTTTGGCACACCAGAGCTGGCCTCGCTGACCCCGGCGGCGGCCGCCGCCTCCGCTTGGCTGCACGCGCCGGTGCACTCGGCAACGCAGTATTGGCTCGCGAGCCCGGTCCATTACTTCGCGGGGCTGGACAGCGTGCACCTGCATCCCGCCGGACTGTTGCAGCTGCCGGCGGCGGCACAGCAGGGGCTGGTGGCGGACTTCAGCAGCGTGTTCGCGGATTCGCCGTGGCGTCTGCACACCATCGGCCGGCGCGAGCTGCTGCTGTCGGGTGCGCCGCTGGCCGCGAGCGCCGAAGATCCGGCACAGTTTCTTGGTCGCGATCCTGGCGCCGGTTTGCCACGTGGCCCGGCCGCGGCCACACTGCGCCGCCTGGGTGTTGAAATCGAAATGTGGCTGCATGAGCATCGAATTAATCTGGCGTGGCAGGCGGGCGGGCAGATGCCTGTGAGCGCGCTATGGCTGTGGGGCGCGCTGGCACCGGCCGCGAACGGCGAAGCCGTGCGCGCCGCGATGACGCTGGCATCGAGCTTTTTGCATGGCCAGGACGCGTATGCCGAGGCGCTGTGGTGCCTGCGGGGCGGGCGTCGCGGATCCCTGCCCGAACACTTCGAGGCCGCATTGCGCGCCGGCGCGGCGCAGCACGTGGTGCTCTACCCGACCGTGGGCACCGAGGCACTGGGCGGCGCGCTGCAGCGCCTCGAGCAGCATTGGCTGACGCCCGCGCTGCAGGCCCTGCGTGCGCGCAGGCTCTCGGTGATCGAATTGCTGGCCGGCTCACACGGCTACCGGTTGCGGTGGCCCGATCTGGCGCGCTTCTGGCGCAGGCGCCGGCCGTGGTGGGAGTCGCTGGCTTGACAGCCGCCACGCCGCTGCAGATCGTGCGCCGCGCCCTGCCGGCAGCCGCGGCGACGCTCGGCGATAGCCTGCATCCGGTGCTGCAGCGGATCTATGCGGCCCGCGGCATCGTCTGCGCCGCGCAGCTGGCACTGGCAATGCGCGAGCTGCTGCCGATCGGCAGCCTTGATGCCGTGCAGGCGGCCGCCGAGCTGCTGGCAGCGCATCAGCAGCGCGGCGGCCTGATTCTGGTCATCGGCGACTTCGATGCCGACGGTGCCACCAGCACGGCGCTGATCGTGCGGGCACTGCGCAGCTGGGGCTTTCCGGCCGTGGACTTCCTGGTGCCGAATCGCTTTGAGTTCGGCTACGGACTGACTCCTGAAATCGTCGCGCTCGCGGCCCGCCAGCGCCCGGCCCTGATCATCACCGTGGACAATGGCATTTCCAGCAATGCCGGCGTCGCTGCGGCGCGCGCGGCCGGGATCGAAGTGCTGATCACCGACCACCATCTGCCGGGGGCGTGCCTGCCGCAGGCCAATGTCATCGTCAATCCCAATGTTCCGGGCTGCACCTTCGCCAGCCGTGCGCTGGCCGGTGTCGGCGTCGCCTTCTACGTAATCGCGGCGCTGCGTCGCCTACTCGAGGCGAGCACGCGGCTGCCCGCCGGGGCCCTGCAGAGCGCGGATCTGCTCGATCTGGTGGCACTGGGCACGGTGGCCGATGTCGTGCCGTTCGATACCAATAACCGCATCCTGGTGGCACACGGTCTGGCGCGCATCCGCGCCGGGCGCTGCGTGCCCGGCATCAGCGCTCTGCTGGAGATTGCGCGGCGCGAACGCGGCAACGTGGTCGCGGCTGATCTGGGCTTTGCGGTGGCACCGCGGCTCAACGCCGCAGGCCGTCTGACCGACATGTCGATCGGCATCCGCTGCCTGCTCAGCGATGATGCGGCGACCGCTCGCGCCCTGGCGCTCGAGCTCGATGCCCTCAATACCGAACGGCGCGCCATCGAGGCACGCATGCAGGCCGAGGCGCGCTCAGCGGTGCGCGCGCTGCGCGAGGCCGGCAGCGGTGTGCGCCGCGCGGGCGTGTGCCTGTTCGATCCGGGCTGGCATCAGGGCGTGGTCGGCCTGGTCGCCAGTCGTGTCAAGGAGCGGCTGCGTCGGCCGGTCATTGCCTTCGCCTTGGCCGATGCCGGCACGCTGCGCGGCTCGGCGCGCTCGATTCCCGGCGTCCACATTCGCGACGTGCTCGATGCGATCGCTGCCCGCGATGCGACGCTGATCCAGAAGTTCGGAGGCCATGCCATGGCCGCGGGCCTGACGCTGCCGGCTGAGTCGCTCGATCAGTTCGCGCGCGCCTTCGACGCCGAATGCGAGCGCGCGCTGAATCTGCGCGGATCCCCGGACGTCATTGAAACCGACGGTGAACTGGCCGGCAGCGAGCTCGCACTGCCGACCGCGCAGGCGCTGCGCGAAGGCGGCCCCTGGGGGCCGGGGTTTCCGGAACCGCTGTTCGACGGCGTGTTTCGCATTCAATCGGCGCGTCTGGTGGGCGAGCGACATCTCAAACTCGGCTTGAGCGCACCGGAGGCTCGCGGTCAATTCGATGCCATCGCCTTCAATTTCCTCGAGGCCGATGAGTCCGAGTCGCTGCCGCGCGGCATGGTGCGACTGGTCTATCGGCTCGACAGCAACGAGTATCTGGGCGAACGGCGGCTGCAGTTCGTGATCGAACACCTGCTGCCGGCTTGAAGCGGCGCGCCGCCAGCGCATGCTAGTATCACCGGCATGGAAGTCAGCCAGCTCAAGCGTACGCTCAAAGATCTCGAGGAACGCGCCGTCTCCTTGAGGGGGTTTCTTTGAGTACGACCGCAAGAAAGAACGCCTCGAAGAAGTAAGCCGCGAGCTCGAAGACCCCGCGATCTGGAGCGCACCCGAGCGCGCCCAGGAGCTGGGGCGTGAGCGCGCCCGCCTGGCCGCGGAACTCGATGAGCTCGACCGCACCAACACCGCGGTCAGCGATGCCGCGCAGTTGCTGGAACTTGCCGAGCGCGAGAACGATGAACCCACGGCGCGCGACATCGAGCGCGACGCTGGCTCGCTCGAGGCCGGGGTGCGCCGGCTCGAATTCAAGCGCATGTTTCGTGGAGAGATGGATGCGCACAGCGCCTTCCTCGACATTCAAGCCGGCGCCGGCGGCACCGAGGCGCAGGACTGGGCGCAGATGCTGCTGCGCATGTATCTGCGCTGGGGCGCGGCCCGCGGTTTCGACTGCGAGGTGATCGACTCCAGCCCCGGCGAGGTCGCCGGCATCAAGAGCGCCAGCGTCGCGGTACAGGGCGAGTACGCCTACGGCTGGCTGCGCACCGAGACTGGCGTGCACCGGCTGGTGCGCAAGTCGCCGTTCGATTCCGGCAATCGCCGCCACACCTCGTTCGCCTCCGTGTTCGTCTCCCCCGAGGTCGATGACGACATCGCGATCGAGATCAATCCGGCGGATCTGCGCATGGACGTGTATCGCTCGAGCGGCGCGGGTGGTCAGCACGTCAACAAGACCGAATCGGCGGTGCGCATCACCCACATGCCCAGCGGCATAGTGGTCGCCTGCCAGAACGAGCGCAGCCAGCACAAGAACCGCTCGATGGCAATGAAGATGTTGAAGGCCAAGCTCTATGAGCTGGAGGTCAACAAGCGCAATGCCGCCGCCAAGGTGCTCGAGGAATCGAAATCGGACGTGAGCTGGGGCAATCAGATCCGCTCCTACGTGCTCGATCAGTCGCGCATCAAGGATCTGCGTACCGGCGTGGAAGTCGGCAACACCGCAGCGGTGCTGGACGGGGACCTGGACCAATTCATGGAAGCGAGTCTGAAGGCGGGACTGTGAACGAAGCTGAGAATCACCTGATCGCCGAGCGGCGCGCCAAGCTTGCGGCTCTGCGCCAGCAGGGAGTGGCCTATCCCAATGATTTCCGGCGCGATGCGCTGGCGGCGCAGTTGCTGTCGAGCTACGCCGATCGCGACTCCGCCTGGTTCGAGGCCAACCCCGTGCGCGTGCGCGTGGGCGGCCGCATGATGTTCAAGCGGCCGATGGGCAAGGCGAGCTTCGCCAAGATCGCCGACCGTAGCGGGCAGATTCAGCTGTTTCTGCAGGAGAGTACGCTCGGGGCGGTTTACGAGGCGTTCAAAAAATACGATATCGGCGACATGCTCGGCGCCGAAGGCGCGCTGTTCCGCACCAACACCAATGAGCTGTCGGTGCGGGTCGAGACGCTGCGGTTGCTGGCGAAGTCACTGCGCCCGCTGCCGGACAAGTGGCACGGGGTGGCGGACACCGAACTGCGTTACCGGCAGCGCTACGTCGACCTGATCATGACCGAGCGCAGCCGCGAGGTGTTTCGTACCCGCACGCGCATCCTGCGCTACCTGCGCGATTTCCTCGACGCGCTGGATTTCATCGAGGTCGAGACGCCGATGATGCAGCCGATACCGGGCGGGGCGGCCGCGCGGCCGTTCGTGACGCACCACAATGCGCTCGATCTGAAGATGTACCTGCGCATAGCCCCGGAACTGTACCTCAAGCGACTGGTCGTCGGCGGCTTCGAGCGCGTCTACGAGATCAACCGCAATTTCCGCAACGAAGGCCTGTCGACGCAGCACAACCCCGAGTTCACGATGCTCGAGATGTACTGGGCCTACACCGATTACGTCGAGCTCATGGATCTGATCGAGCGTCTGGTGCACGGCTTGGCCGATGGCCTGTTCGCCAGCCGGCGTGTGAGCTACCAGGGCCGTGACTACAATCTCGCCGAACCCTTCAGGCGCATCACGCTCGAGTCCGCAGTGCTCGAGCACAACCCGGGACTCGAACGAGCGCGGCTGCGCGATGTGCCCTATCTGCGCGCGGCCTGCGATCGGCTCGGCATTGGCTATGCCGAACATGACGGCGCCGGCAAGCTGCAGATCGAATTATTCGAGAAGACCGTCGAACACACGCTGCTGGACCCGACCTTCGTCTACGCCTATCCGCTGGAGGTTTCCCCGCTCTCGCGCAGCAACGACGCCGATGCGTTTGTGACCGATCGCTTCGAATTCTTCCTGGCCGGACGCGAGTTGGCCAACGGCTTCTCCGAGCTCAACGATCCGGAGGAGCAGGCGGAGCGGTTTCGCGCCCAGGCGCTGCGCAAGGATTCCGGCGATGATGAGGCCATGCACTTCGACGCGGATTATGTCCGCGCCCTGGAATATGGCATGCCGCCGACCGCCGGCCTGGGACTGGGGGTCGACCGCCTGGTCATGTTTCTGACCGACTCGCCTTCAATCCGCGATGTGCTGCTGTTCCCGCATATGCGGCCGGAAACCTGAGGCCCGCGGGCGATGTCAGACCGCTCGACAGCCATCGCGAACAGGTATCATTCGACCAATTCAAGGAGACTCGAACGATGAGCAAACTATCCTGTGCCTGGCCGGCGATGGCTGCGGCGATCATGAGCATCACGGCAGCCGCCGCCTTGGCGGCGGCGCAATCGACCCCGCCGGCCAGTGCTGCCAAATCCGGCTCGGCTGCGTCCCCCGCCGCCGCGCCCTCGAGCGAGGACGAGAAGACGCTGTACGCCCTGGGCGTGCTGATCAGCCGCAATCTGGAGTCGTTCCAGCTCTCCAGCGCCGAGTTCAAAACCGTGCAGGCCGGTCTGGCGGATGGCTTCAATCATCGCGCCAGCGTTGATGCCGAGGCCTACAACCCGAAAGTGCAGGCGCTGCAACGCACGCGCGTGGCTGCGATCGACGAGCACCAGAAGCAGGCGGGGCAGGCGTATCTGGACAAGGCCGCGGCGCTGCCTGGAGCCCAGAAGACCGCCAGCGGCATGGTTTTCATCTCTGTGGTCGAAGGCAAGGGAGTCACGCCGGCGCGCACCGACCGCGTGCTGGTCAACTACGAGGGTAAGCTCATCGATGGCACGGTGTTTGACAGTTCCGCCAAGCACGGCGGCCAGCCGGTGAGCTTGAGCGTCAGCGGCGTCATCCCGTGCTGGACCGAGGCACTGGGACTCATGAAGGTGGGCGGCAAGAGCCGCGTGATCTGCCCGTCGAGCCTGGCCTATGGCGACCGCGGGGCGATGCCGACGATCATGCCGGGGGCGACACTGGAGTTCAACGTCGAGCTGGTGGACATCGCGCCCAAGCCGGCTGCGAGCGCGCCCCCGCCGCCTGGGGGCGGCGCGGCGCCGCCTCCTGCGGGCGGCGATGCATCGCCAGCACCCAAGTAAGCCCCCAGGCAAGCCCTTGAGTGTGGCGCTGCGCTAAGCCGCCTCTATGCGCAGCGACAGGTCGATGGCGGCGATGTTCTTGGTCAGCGCGCCGACCGATATGTAATCGACGCCGGTCTCGGCGATCGCGCGCAGGCTCTCGAGCCTGACGTCGCCCGAGCACTCGAGCTTGACGGGTCGCTGGTGGCCGCGGTTCAGCGCCACCGCTGCGCGCATCGGCTCCAGCGCGAAGTTGTCGAGCATGATGATATCGACCTGCGCCGCCAGGCCCTGGCGCACTTGCTCGAGATTCTCGGCCTCGACTTCCACGCGCACGCCGGGCGCCTGGCGGCGCGCGGCGGCCACCGCCGCGGTGATCGATCCGGCCGCGGCGATGTGGTTTTCCTTGATCAGCACCATGTCGTGCAGGCCGAGGCGGTGATTGCTGCCCCCGCCGCAGCGCACGGCATATTTTTGCGCCGAGCGCAAACCCGGAATGGTCTTGCGGGTATCGAGAATTCGGCACGAGGTACCGCGGATGGCCTCGACGTAGCGCTGCGTGACGCTCGCCGTAGCCGACAGCAGCTGCAGGAAGTTCAATGCCGTGCGCTCCCCGGTGAGGATCGCGCGCGCCGGGCCCCGCAGCTCGCACAGGACCGTATTGGCCGCAACGCTGGCGCCTTCCTGCAGCGACCAGCTGATCTGGATCGAAGGGTCGAGTTGGCGGAAGGTTTCCTCGAACCATGGTGCGCCACACAGCACCGCCGGCTCGCGGCACAGCACGCGCGCCCGCGCCTGGGCGCGTGCCTCAATCAGACCGGCCGTGACGTCGCCCGATCCGACGTCCTCGCGCAGGGCACGCGCGACCTGGTCCGTCAGATCGGAAGGCAGATTGCTGTTCAGAACGGCAACGGGTGATTTGCGGCGCCCATGCACAGCAGCAGCGGAATCGACAGCACGAAATTCGTGCGCGAGGCCAGTGCCGCGACTTTGCGCGCCTTGGCTTTCTGCTCATCGGTCGCCGGCACGATTCCCAGGATGCGTTTCTGGTTCGGCCAGATCAGTACCCAGACATTGAACAGCATGATGGTGCCCAGCCAGCCGCCGAGGCCGATCACCAGACCGTAATGATCCTGCCCAAGGCGGCCCAAGCTCACGGCGTTGGCAAGATTGTTGGCCCGCGCTAGGTACCAGACCCCCGACAGCCAGGTTGCCACCGCCGCCCAGCGAAACCATAGCAGCGCGCGCGGGGCGATGTACTTGCTGACCCCGGCGCCGCCGGGGCCGCCCTTGTCAGCCGCTGCGGCCGCCAGACCCGGGGTTTGGACCACGTTGAAGTAATAGAGCAGGCCGATCCACATGACCCCCGACAGGATATGGATCCAGATCGCCAGGCCCAGCTCGGCGAAGGCCGTGGACTGGATCGCGACCGAGACGATAACGGCGAGAATGACGCCGGTTATGACGGCGCCGCGCACCGAGTTCAGCGGATTCATGTCAGTCCTCGCATAAGTTGTTGTTCTGATTGATTGCGGAATCGAAACCGCTAGAAGAATAGGCCAGCGCACCCCATAATTCAACGCACAGGCTACAAGATCAGGTGCATGCAATGGACGTCAACGATCGGATTCGCAACGAGCTCAGTGCCGCCCCGGTGGTGCTGTTCATGAAGGGCACGCCGGAATTCCCGCAGTGCGGTTTCTCGGCCCAGACCGCTTCGGCCTTGCGCCATCTGGGCGCCAAGTTCCATCACGTCAATATTTTCGAGGATCCGGAGCTGCGCGAGGCGCTCAAGCGCTTTTCGAATTGGCCGACCTACCCTCAGTTGTTCATCAACGGCGAACTGGTCGGCGGCTGCGATATTGCGCTGGAGATGTACCGCAACGGCGAACTCAAGCAGTTGCTGGAGACCGCTGGCGCGGTCACCGCCTAACTCTCCTCGGGCTCGGCCGGTACCAATGTCAGGGCGGCCCAGCCCAGGGCGCGCGCGCGCTGCTCGGCGCGCAGATAGCTGTCGCACAGTTCGTTGCAGATGAGACAGAACAGATCACCGGTGCGCTCGGCATCATAGGTGGCTGAATGCGCCGAGGCCTTGTCCCACTCCAGGCCCGCCACGGTGCATGCCTTGGCCAGTACCGTCTGGCCCAGTGCCGCGCCCGCCAGTGTGGCGGTGTCGAAGCTAGAGAAAGGGTGGAAGGGGTTGCGCTTCAAGCCGGTCCGGGCCACCGCGGCGTTCAGGAACGCCAGATCGAAGGATGCGTTGTGACCGACCAGTACCGCGCGCCGGCAGCCATGCGTGCGAATGGCGGTGCGGATAGCGCGAAAAATGCGCTGCAATGCATCGCTTTCATCGATCGCCGGCCGCAGCGGATGCCATGGGTCGATCTTGTTGACCTGCAGCGAGGCCGGATCAAGACGCGAGTTCTCGAACGGCCGTACGTGAAACGAATGTGTCTCACCGCGATACAGGCGGCCGTCGGCATCGATTTCGATCAGCACCGCGGCGATTTGCAGCAGGGCATCGGTGTGGGGCTGGAACCCGCCAGTCTCCACATCGATGACCACGGGCAGAAAGCCCCGGAAGCGCCGCGCCATCAACGGCGCGGGAATCGGCGCCGGCGCATCCACCGGCACGTCCGGCCCGACCACGGGCGGTGTGTCACTCATGGCGCCGCAGCCTTCATGCGCCAGCCGACCGCCTCGCCCGCGCGCAGCGGCACCAGCTCGTCGGCGCCGAAGGCATAGCTGGCGGGGACAGTCCAGGGCTCTTTGACCAGCGTGATGGACTCCGGATTGCGCCTCAGGCGGTAGAAATCGGCGCCGAATTCAGCGGCGAAGCCTTGCAGGCGCGGCAGGATCCCCTCGGCGTCGAAGATCTCCGCGTACAGCTCGATGGCGGCATGTGCGGAGAAAATCCCGGCGCAGCCGCAGGCGCTCTCCTTCGCATGGCGCGCGTGCGGGGCGCTATCGGTGCCGAGGAAGAAGCGCTGATTGCCCTGCGCCAGCGCCTCGAGCAGGCTCAGGCGATCGGGTTCGGTCTTGAGCAGGGGCAGGCAGTAATAGTGTGGGCGAATGCCGCCGGCAAACAAGGCATTGCGATTGAGCAGCAGATGCTGCGCAGTCACGGTCGCCGCCACGCCGGTGCGTGCGCTGCGCACGAACTGCACCGCCGCACGCGTGGTGACATGCTCGAACACGACCCGCAGCCGCGGCCAGCGTTCGCACAGCGGCGCGAGCACACGCTCGATGAATCGGGCCTCGCGATCGAACACATCCACGGTCGGGTCGGTGACCTCGCCGTGCACCTGCAGCGGCAGGTCCAGTGCGCTCATGGCATCCAGCGCCGGCTCCAGACGCGCAAGATCGGTGACCCCGGAGTCGGAGTGTGTGGTCGCACCCGCGGGGTAGAGCTTGCAGCCGTATATGGCGCCCGACTCACTGGCGCGCGCGATCTCGGCGGCGCTGGTCCGGTCGGTCAGATACAAAGTCATCAGCGGCTGAAAACTGGCGCCGGGCGCGAGCGCCGCGAGAATGCGATCGCGGTAGGCCAGCACCATCGCCGTGGTGGTCAGCGGCGGCACCAGGTTGGGCATGACGATGGCGCGCGCAAATCGCGCCGCAGTGAATGGCAGCACCGCAGCCAGTGCCGCGCCGTCACGCAAATGCAGGTGCGCATCATCGGGCCGGCGCAGGGTGAGTTCGCCGCTCATGCCGCGGGCAGTCTCTGCGACAGCAGCAGCTCGAGCGTCCAGCGTACGCCGAAGCCGGTGATCTCGGTGCTCACGTGTGCCAGGCCGCCGCGGCGCGTGGCCGAGGACAGATCCACGTGCACCCAGGGCAGATCGCCGACGAAACGCTGCAGGAAGCGCGCGGCGAGGATGTGATCGCCTTTGCCGTCGACCGCGCACTGCAGGACATCGGCGATCGTGCTCTCCAGATCGCTGTCGAAATCCTCATCGAGCGGGAAGTTCCAGACGCGCTCGCCGCTGGCGCGGCCGGCGGCCAGCAGGGTCTCGACCCACTGCGGTCGGTTGGTGAATACCCCGCTGTAGCGCTCGGTCAGTGCGTGGACGCAGGCGCCCGTCAGGGTGGCGAAATCGATCGTGAGCTTGGGTCGCGTGCGTGCGGCCAGCGCCAGGGTGTCGGCGAGCACCATGCGGCCCTCGGCATCGCTGTGAATTACCTGGATCGTGGTGCCGTTGACGGCACGTACCACCTCCTGCGGCCGGTAGGCGGTGGGCCCGGTATTGTTCTCGCTGATGGCGAGCCAGGCATCGGCGTTGAGATCGCTGTTCAATTCCGCCAGGGCCACAAGGCAGGCAAGTGCCACCGCGCTGCCGGCCATGTCGGTGTGCATGTCCAACATCGAACGATGTGGCTTCAGATTCACCCCGCCGGTATCGAACAGAATGCCCTTGCCCACGAGCGCGACGTCGGGCGCGGTGCGGCCGGCCGTAGCCTGGCGGCGCGGGCCGCGGCGGCGCCAGCGCAGATGGGCAATGCCGGCGGTGCGCGCGGCGTTGCCGCGTGCCACCGCGAGGAATGCGCCGGCCCCGAGGCGCTTGAGCTGCGCTTCCGAATACCAGCGCAGCTGCAGGCCGTGGCGGCGTGAGAGCTGGCGCAACAGCCGGCGATAGGCGCGCACCTCGAGCTTGTTGGGCGGCAGTGCTGTGAGCGCGCGCACGAGGTTGCCGGCGCGGGCGCTGGCGGCGATGCGCTCGAGTGCGAGCGCGGGTGCGGCGTACAGCTCGATCGACTGCAACCGCCAGGCCTCGTTCGGTCGACTGCGAAAATCGGGCAGCGCAAAGCTCTCGGTCCACGCGGCGCTCAACAGGGCTTCGCACCACAGCGCGGCATCCGACAGCGCGTCGCTGACGATCAGGCCGATGCGAGCGGGTCGGCGCGAGCCGAGCTCGCGCAGCAGACGGCCCGCGAAGCTCAAACGCTCGAAGCTGCTGGCGTTGGGTTTGACATAGCCCAGCACCGCCTGGGTCTGCTTTGCGTTGCTGAGCGCCGTGACGTGCCATTTGAGTGCAACCGGCTTCGCGCGCTGCCGCAGACCGTGCCAGCGCTGCGGTTCGGGCAGGCGCGACCACAGGCCGACCTCGTTCGGCGCCGCCAGCACCAGCAAGGCATCAAGGCCCGCTGCCGAGCGTGCACCCGGAAGGGTCGACCGGCATTTGAGTGCCGCGAGCGTGCAATCGGGTAGCGTCGGTGCGGATCGCGCCCGTGGCCGCCGCTTGTGCTTGACCATACTAAATGAAATCTTTGATCATGCCGGCCGCTCACAGCGGGGAGCAAGGCGGCACGCATCCTAGCACAGCGTCGCCAAGGGCCAGTGCGGCGCGGGCGGCGAAAACGGGAAAGCACTAGAATTGCGACATGAATGACGTGACCACCCCAGCGGATCTGGATCCCGTTGAAACGCGTGAATGGCTGGCATCGATCGATTCGGTGCTGCGCGCCGAAGGACCGCAGCGCGCGCACTATCTGCTCGAACGGCTCATCGACCACACGCGCCGCTCAGGGGCCTATCTGCCGTTCCGGCCCAACACCGCCTATGTCAACACGATTGCGCTGACCGCGCAGCCCGAATACCCCGGCGACCGGGCGCTCGAGCGCCGCATCGAGGCGTACATACGTTGGAACGCCATGGCGATGGTGGTACAGGCCAACCGCAAATCGAGCGAGTACGGCGGTCATATCTCGAGCTACGCCTCTTCGGCGACACTGTACGAAGTCGGCTTCAACCATTTCTGGCGCGCGCCCAGCCCCGCGCATCCGGGCGATCTGGTTTACATGCAGGGCCATTCCTCTCCGGGCATCTACGGCCGCGCCTATCTGGAGGGCCGCCTGAGCGAGCAGCAGCTGAGCCGCTTTCGCCAGGAGGTAGGCGGCAACGGGCTGTCCTCCTATCCGCATCCATGGCTGATGCCGGATTTCTGGCAATTCCCGACCGTGTCGATGGGCCTGGGACCGATGATGGCCATCTATCAGGCCCGCTTCATCCGCTATCTGGAGAATCGCGGCCTGGTGGCCGCCTCGGACCGCAAGGTCTGGGCATTCTGCGGCGATGGCGAGATGGACGAGCCCGAATCGATGGGCGCGCTCACCATGCCGGTGCGCGAGAAGCTCGACAATCTGATCTTCGTGGTCAATTGCAATCTGCAGCGCCTCGACGGTCCGGTGCGTGGCAACGGCAAGATCATCCAGGAACTCGAGGCGGCGTTTCTCGGCGCCGGCTGGAACGTGATCAAGGTGATCTGGGGTTCGCGCTGGGACCCGCTGCTGGCGCGCGACACGGGCGGCAACTTGCGGCGCGTCATGGAGGAATGCGTCGACGGGGAATATCAGAACTTCAAGGCCAAGGGCGGCGCTTATACCCGCGAGCATTTCTTCGGCAAGGACCCGGTGTTGAAGGAGATGGTGGCCAACATGTCCGACGAGGACATCTGGTACCTCAATCGCGGCGGTCACGACGCTCGCAAGGTGTACGCGGCCTATCACGCGGCCGTGCACAGCCGGGGCCAGCCCACCGTGATTCTGGCCAAGACCGTCAAGGGGTTCGGTCTGGGCAAGAGCGCCGAGGGGCAGATGGTGGCGCACCAGCAGAAGAAGCTCGACGACAATGCGCTCAAGGAGCTGCGCGATCGCTTCAATATCCCGGTGTCCGACGCGGATATCGCCGGGTTGCCGTTTCGAAGACCTGCCGAGGACAGCCCAGAGATCCGTTATCTGCAGGCGCGCCGCAAGCTGCTCGGCGGCTATCTGCCGGTGCGCAAGGCGTCCGCGCCGCCCCTGGTGGTGCCACCGCTCGAGGCCTTCCGCTCGCTGCTGGAGGGCACCGGCGAGCGCGAAATCTCGACCACGATGGCGTTCGTGCGCATTCTGACGGTACTGCTCAAGGACAAGAGTATCGGCAAGCACATCGTGCCGATCGTGCCCGATGAAGCCCGCACTTTCGGCATGGAGGGGCTGTTCCGGCAGATCGGCATCTATTCCGCGGTCGGGCAGCTCTATACCCCCGTGGATGCCGAAACGCTGATGTCCTATCGGGAGGACAAGAAAGGCCAGATGCTCGAGGAGGGCATCAATGAGGCCGGTTCCACCTGCTCGTGGATTGCCGCGGCGACCTCCTACGCCAACCACGGCATCAGCATGGTGCCGTTCTACATCTACTACTCGATGTTCGGCTTCCAGCGAGTCGGCGACTTCATCTGGGCCGCCGGCGACATGCGCGCGCGTGGCTTCCTGCTCGGTGCGACCGCCGGGCGCACGACGTTGGCCGGGGAGGGGCTGCAGCATCAGGACGGACACAGTCAATTGGTCGCGACTACGCTTCCCAACTGCCGCGCGTATGACCCGGCCTTCGCCTACGAGCTCGCCGTGATCATCCAGGATGGCCTCAAGCGCATGTATAGCGACAATGAGGGCGTGTTTTATTACATCTCGGTCATGAACGAGAACTATGCGCAGCCGGCGTTGCCAGCCGGAGCGGAGGCCGGAATCGTCAGCGGCGGATATCGGCTGCGCAGCGGTGGCGCGGGCGCGGTGCGGGCGACGCTGCTCGGCAGCGGCACGATCCTGCGTGAGTGCGTGGCGGCGGCCGAGCTGCTGGAAAAGGAATTCGGCGTGCCCGCCGATGTGCTCTCGATCACCAGCTTCAGCGAGCTGCGTCGCGAGGCGCTCGAGTGCCAGCGTTGGAACCTGCTGCATCCGGCCCAGGCCGCGCGTGTGCCGTACGTGCAGACTTTGCTGGCGCAATGCGAGGGACCCATCGTGGCGGCCACCGACTACGTGCGCAACGTGCCGGATCAGATTCGACCGTGGGTGAGTGCGCACTACGTCTGCCTGGGGACCGACGGCTACGGCCGCAGTGATTCGCGCGCGGAACTGCGCCGGCATTTCGAGGTCGATCACAATTTCATCGCACTGGCTGCACTCAAGGCCCTGGCCGACGCCGATCGCATTGAGCGCAAGACCGTGATCGCCGCGGTGCAGAAACTCGGTATCGATCCGGACAAGGCCGATCCGCTCACCGCCTGAGATTCAAGGAACAGCCTTGGCTTCGAAAGACATCAACGTGCCCGACCTGGGCAACTTCAAGGATATTCCGATCATCGAGGTGCTGGTCAAGCCGGGTGACAGCGTCGAGGTGGACACGCCTCTGATCACGCTCGAGACCGACAAGGCGACCATGGACGTCCCATCGCCCATCGCCGGCGTGATCGAGAGCCTGCATGTGAACAAGGGCGCGCTGGTGTCCGCCGGCAGCCTGATCGCAACGCTCAAAATCGCCGACCCCGCGGTCGCCGCATCACCCGCGCCACCCGCCCCACCGGCAGCAGCGGCACCGACAGCGGCACCGGCACAGTCAGCCCCAGCGGCGCCGGCGGCACCGGCGCCGGCAGCAGTGCCCACTGCGCCTGCAGCCCCCTCAGCCTCTGCAGCGCCCGCACCGGCCGCTGGGGCTGCGGCTACGGCGGCTCCGAAGCCGAGCAACGAAGACAGCTTGCGGATCCCTGCCGCGCTGAGCGCGCCGACGACTGCCGACAGCGAGCAGCAGATCGAGCGCGCGCACGCCAGCCCCTCGGTGCGTAAGTTCGCGCGCGAGCTCGGCGCCGACCTGCTGCGCATAAAGGGCAGCGGTCAAAAGGGACGCATCACCGAGCAGGACGTCAAGGGATACGTCAAATCGGTCCTGGCAGGCGCTGCGGGCAGCGGCCCAGCGGGTGGCACCGGGCGCGAATGGCCGGCGGTAACGGTGCCGGACTTTGCGCAATTCGGTCCGGTTGAACTCAAACCGATCAGTCGCGTGCAGCGCATCTCCGGTGCCCGGCTGCATGCGAGCTGGGTCAATCTGCCGCACGTCACGCAATTCGATGAAGCCGACATCACCGAGCTCGATGAGGCGCGCAAGGGACTCAAGAGCAGCGCCGACAGCGCCGGGGTGAAACTCACGCCACTGGCATTCATCGTGCGCGCCTGCGTCAAGGCGCTGCAGAAATTTCCGCTGTTCAATTGCTCACTCGATGCGCGCGGCGAGAACCTGGTATACAAAAAATACATTCACATCGGCTTTGCGGCCGATACACAGCAGGGATTGCTGGTGCCGGTGATTCGCGATGCCGACCGCAAGGACATCTACGAGATTGCGCGGGCGCTGGCAACGCTGTCGCAAAAGGCGCGGGGCGGCAAACTCACGGCCGGCGAGATGCAGGGCGGCAGCTTCACGATTTCCAGTCTTGGCGGGATCGGGGGTACCGCCTTTACGCCGATCATCAATGCACCGGAAGTGGCCATTCTCGGCGTATCCCGTTCGAGTCTGAAGCCGATATTCCGCGACGGCAGCTTCGTGCCGCGCCTGATACTGCCGCTCTCGCTCTCGTACGATCACCGCGTGATCGATGGCGTCAACGGCGTGCGCTTCAGCAGCTTTCTGGCCGCGGCACTCGCCGATGTGCACGGTCTGCTCGAGGCCGTGCCGTGAGCACGCTCGAGATCGCCTGTCCGGATCTGGGCGACTTCAAGGACGTCCCGGTCATCGAGCTGCTGGTCAAACCCGGCGACAGCGTCGAGGTCGACACCCCGTTGATCACCCTGGAGACCGATAAGGCCACGATGGATGTGCCGTCGCCGGCCGCCGGCAAGGTGTCGCAGTTATTGATCAGCAAGGGCAGCCGCATTTCCAAAGGCACGCCGCTGGTGCGACTCGAGACGGACAGCGGTGCCGAGGCGAGCCCGGGCAGTCCCGCGCCCGCGCCGCCCGCGCCACCTGCGCCGCCGGTGAGCGCGCCCGCAGCGGCGGGGCCGGAGCCGGCGACACCAGTGGCAGCCGCAACACCGGCGGCACCCGCAGCGCCCGCGGCGGCCGCAACACCCGCAGCCGCGCCGGCGCCTTCGGCGCCGCAGGCCGCTGAGCCGCAAGCCTCGCGCAGCGTGGCGTTGCTGGTGCTCGGTGCGGGGCCCGGCGGTTACACGGCAGCGTTCCGCGCCGCGGATCTGGGGCTCAAGGTCACACTGGTGGAACGCTGGGCCACGCTCGGCGGCGTCTGTCTGAATGTCGGCTGCATTCCCTCCAAGGCATTGCTGCATGCGGCCAAGGTGGTCGAAGAGGTGCGCGAGATGAGCGCGCACGGCATCGCCTTTGGCGCGCCGGCGCTGGATTTCAGCAAGCTGCGCGGTTGGAAGGCCGGCATCGTCAAGAAGCTTACCGGCGGCCTGGCGATGCTGGCCAAGCAGCGCAAGGTCGAGGTAGTGCGCGGCAGCGGCAAATTCATCAGCCCACACGTGATTGAAGTGACATCGGCCGAGCGCAGCGAAACAATTCGCTTCGAACAATGCATCATCGCCGCGGGCTCCGAGTCCGTGCGACTGCCGTTCTTGCCCGACGATCCGCGCATCATCGACTCCAGTGGGGCGCTCGAGCTGCCGGAGAAGCCGGGGCGATTTCTGGTCATCGGCGGCGGTATCATCGGCCTGGAGATGGCCTGCGTTTTTGATGCGCTGGGCGCTAAGGTCAGCGTCGTGGAGCTCACGCCGCAGCTGATGCCCGGTTGCGATGCGGATCTGGTGCGCCCGCTCGAGAAACGCATCAAGGCGCGCTACGCCGAGATCCTGCTCAACACCCGCGTGGTTGGCGTCACGGCCGGCCCCGAGGGTCTGCAGGTGAGCTTCGAAGCCCAGGGTGGTGCGCGCAGCACCAACACCTACGATTACGTTCTGGTTGCAGTTGGCCGCTCACCCAACGGCAGCCGCATCGGTGCCGAGCAGGCCGGTGTGCAAGTCGACGCGCGCGGTTTCATCGCCACCGACCAGCAAATGCGCACCAACGTGCCTCACATCTTCGCCATCGGCGATATCGTCGGCCAGCCGATGCTGGCGCACAAGGCCACGCACGAGGCCAAGGTTGCCGCCGAAGTCGCGGCAGGCCAGAAGAGCGCGTTCGACGCGCGCGTGATTCCCTCCGTGGCCTACACCGATCCGGAGGTCGCCTGGGTGGGGCTGACCGAGACCGCGGCCAAAGCCGGCAACATCGAGTTCGATAAGGCCGTGTTTCCCTGGGCCGCGAGCGGGCGCTCGCTCTCGATTGGCCGCGACGAGGGTTTTACCAAGCTGCTGTTCGAGCCCAAGACGCATCGTGTGCTCGGCGGGGGCATCATCGGCACCAATGCCGGGGAGCTCATCGCCGAGGTCGCGCTCGCGATCGAGATGGACGCGGATGCCGCCGACATCAGTCTGACCATTCATGCCCATCCCACGCTGATGGAGACCGTGGCGATGGCGGCCGAAGCCTTCGAAGGCACGCTAACGGACCTGTATCTGCCGAAGAAGCGCTGAGCTGTTGCGCCCGGTCACGCCTCTGCGCCATGCGCGCGTCGCGTACGCTCCTGCAGAGCGCGCAGGATCTCGAGCTCCTCGGGGCTCGGGGCCGCAGTCCGGCGCATCGGCTCGGCAAAGCGCAGGGGCCAGCCACATTGGGCCTGAACGTCCTCGGCGCTGACACCGGGATGAATTGAAACCACCGTCAATTCGCGGCTGTGCGGATCGGGCTCCAGCACGCACAGGTCGGTGAACACCTTGGTCGGACCCTGGGTGCTCAGGCCCAATGCCGCGCGGCTTCCCGGGCCGGTGCCGTGACCGAGGGAAGTGATGAAAGGCAGCGTCGTAACAAATGCGCGCGGCGACATGTTCATCGTGATGAACACCTGCTGGCAATTCGAGGCGATCTCCGGGGCTCCGCCGCCTCCGGGCAAGCGCACCTTGGGGTGGCGATAGTCGCCCACCACGGTGGTATTGAGATTGGCGTAGCGATCGATCTGCGCACCGCCCAGGAAGCCCACGGTGATGCGTCCGCCCTGCAGCCAGTAGCGGAACATCTCGGGAACCGACACCGTGGTCAATGCGGTCTCGCATAACTCGCCGTCGCCGATGGACAAGGGCAGCACGCGAGGCCGTGTACCGATGGTGCCGGACTCGTAGATCAGCGTGATGTGCGGCGCATGGCTCAGGCGCGCGAGGTTGCAGGCCGCTGAGGGCGCGCCGATGCCCACAAAGCAGACATCGCTATCGCGCAGCGCGCGCGCCGCGGCGATTGTCATGATCTCATCGGCTGTGAAGGACATTGCTGCGCATCCACGCCGTAAAACTCTCGCGCTCGCGCGCAATGGCGTCCCAGGATTTGTAGAAGGCGTTGGCGCGCTGGTAGTAGCCCTGGGCGTAGGAAGGATACGCGCCGCCGGGTACCACCGCGATGGCGCTCACGGTCCAGGTCGGCAGGATCACGGCATTGAAGCCGGGCGCCGCCAGATCATCGACGATTTCCTCGACCGTCACGATCGAGCGCGCGGCCGCCAGCACCGCCTGCTTCTGCACCCCGACGATGCCGTCCAGCAGCACGTTGCCGCTGCGGTCGGCGCGCTGGGCATGAATGATGGTCACGTCGGGGCGGATCGCCGGCACCGCGGCCAGCACCTCACCGGTAAACGGACAGGTCACCGTGCGGATATTAGGATTCACTTTCGGTAGATCCACGCCCTGGTAGCCGCGAAACACGGCAAACGGCAGGTTGGCGGCACCGGCCTCATAGGCATTGGCCATGGCCGCATGCGAGTGCTCTTCCAGTTCCAGCGCGTGGGGCCAGCCGTTCTCGACCGCATCGCGCAGTCGATGCAGCGAGCCGACGCCCGGATTGCCGCCCCACGAGAAGATCAAGCGATCCGCCGCACCCATGCCGATCAATTGGTCATAGATCAAATCCGGCGTCATGCGAATCAAAGTCAGGTGCTCGATGCCCTGGCGAATGATCTCGTGACCAGCGGCAAACGGAATCAGGTGTGTGAAGCCCTCGAGTGCCACACGGTCGCCGGCGCGCACGTAACGCGCCACGGCTTGCTTGAGAGACATTACCTCGGCCATGTGCAGACACTACCGGAGGGCTGGAAGCAAAAAAAAGCCCGGATTGCTCCGGGCTCTTTCAGCGTTCAGCGCTTCTGAACGGTGCGCTTACCAGCGACCGCCACCGCCGCCGCCGCCGCCACCACCACCGCCGCCGCCGCGATAGCCACCGCCGCCGCCGCCGCCGCCAGTGCGCGGCTTATCCTGTGCTTCATTGACACGCAGCGGGCGTCCGCCCAGGTCGTGTCCATTCAGGTTCTGAATGGCGCGCGACGCATCGGCCTGGTTCATCTCCACGAAGCCGAAACCACGCGGCCGGCCGGTTTCCCGATCCGTCGGCAGCGACACTTTTTCGACTGTGCCGTGCTGGCCGAACAACGCCGTCAGATCTGCCTCACTGGTCGTGAAGGGCAGGTTACCCACATAAATCTTCGCCATGACTCAATACTCTCCAAATAAAACAAGCGGCCGCGGGCGGTTAGTTGTGCCCAATGCCACTCAAAACGGCAGGAATACCAACGAAGGGAAGGGGAGAGCGAATCTGCCCGCGAGCCGTCGAATCGTAAATCCTGTCACCAGATCGCTGGCGGCTCGAAGCCGAACGCGCCTTGAGGGGCGCATGGAAACAGGGACGTCGACGATCAAGTCGGAGCATAACACGATGACTGTCGCGATGTTAGCCGAGCCAGTCAGCAGCCACAGCCACGCGCTATCCCGGCCGTCGCGTTTGTCAGGGGCATCGAGCGCCGACTCGTAGCGTTGGGATCGCAACCGCATTCATCCGTCTCGTCAGATTAAGAACGCTGCACCGCCACGCGTGACCCTGCTGCCTGCAATCCAGCTGCGGTATCGCACGGCCGAGGGCCACGCGGATGGATTGTCGGGTAATAGCAACAATAAGGACTGCTGAAATCTGATAGAGCGCTTCTTCTGTAGGCCCTTGATTAACAGATGTTTTAGCCTGATCCGTAAAAAAAGCGCATTTGGGTGCTAACACCACTTGTCACAAATCGGCGTCAGGGAATATCCTTGATGCATGCCGATGGGGGTCGACACATCGAAGCCGGGCACTTTCAATGAGCCGTCCAGACTAGGTCGGCGTTTATAACTCACTGATCTGCAAACGAAAATCATTCTGTCGGAGGGATATTTAGATGAATAAACGTAACAATGTGATCGCGGCGGCTTTGGGTTTAGCGCTCGCTTTCGGTGCTGCGCAGGCCCAGGTGAAGGATCCGCTGCCCGATAGTCTGTCGCTGGGCGGGGTGACGCTGTATGGAACGGTGGATGTGGGCTACGCGTATCAAAGTTCAGGCGTACCGATCAGCAGTACCTTGCCCGGGGGTCTGGAATACCAGGCCTTCACGACCACACGCAATTTTGCCGGCTCGGTGTCCACGGCGGCCGAAAGCGGGCTGGAGCAGTCCAAGATCGGGGTCAGGGTATCCGAGCCGATCGTCGGGGACTGGAAGCTGGTGGCGACCGCGGAGACCGGGTTCAATCCGCTGTCCGGACACTTGACGGATGCCTGCGCGAGCATTGCCTCCAACAGTGGCAAGGCGCAGGGGGCTCAGACCGCCAACGCCGACAGCAGCCGCTGCGGTCAGGCCTTCAACAGCGTGCTGTTTGGCGGGGTGAGCAACAAGCAGTTCGGCACGCTGACCATCGGCCGTCAGAACTCCCTGCAGCTCAGCGCTCTGGCTGTGTACGATCCACAAACTCTTTCCTACGCCTTCTCGTTTCTGGGTTATTCGGGCTTTGACGGCGGCGCGGGCAGCACCGAGGGTGCGCGTTGGGACAATTCGTTCAAATATGCCTACGAGAACGGGCCGGTGCATGCGGCCGTCATGTACACCAACGGCGCTCAGGATGCCGGTATTCTGGGCAATGCCTTCGGCGGCGAGTTAGGGGCCAGCTACCAGGGGCTCTCGGTGGACGCGGTCTATCAGTATGAGAGGGGCGCGGTGAATCTGCGCAGCTCTTTCGACAATGGTGCGGCTCCGATTCCCACGCCGGGATTGGCGGCTTACATCTCCGATGACACCTCGTACAATCTGATGGGTAAGTACACCTTCGAGTTCGGGGATACCAGTGCCAAGGATAAGCTCACGCTCTACGCGGGCTACTCGCATATCGAAAAAGCGCACGGCGGCTATACCAGCGGGGATGCACAGGGCACTTACCCGATTGACGTGGGGATCAACATCAATGACTCCGCGGTCTACAACATGGAGTGGTTCGGGGCCCGATACGCGATGAGCTCGGGCTGGAACCTCACGGCCGCAGCGTATCACACCAGTCAGAACAGCTGGACGATCGGAAAAGGCACCAACGGTGACGACGGCATCGATTGCGCTGACGCGGGATTGCTGTGCGCGGGTGATTTCTATGAAGGATCTCTGGTGGCGGACTACATCATCAACAAGCACTATGACGCCTATATGGGTGTGAACTACTCGCAGGTCACGGACGGCCTGGCGAACGGGTTTCCCGGCACCACCGTGGGCACCGCCGGCAGTGAAGCGCAGACCACCGTCATGGTGGGCTTTCGTGTGAAATTCTGAGGCGGGTCTCGCGGGGCCATAGCCTCGCAGGCCAGAGCGAAGTCTCGACCGCCCCGGGCCTCGTCGGGCGGGGGCGGTCGAGCCGTTTGTCTGCCAGCCGCACCTCGAGCTGCGGCAAGTCGTTGAAAATACTCAGGCTATCTTCCTAGCACTCATGCTGTGCGCCTGAGATCATGTGCCGTCGCTGGTGCGACTTGGGATGGCGGCCTCGGCCACAAAATGTCCATGCTGCAGGACCTGGAACGAGCGCGTTCGATGGAAATTGATGCGCTGGTCGGCGTGGTTCAGGAACTCGGGCTACTGACCGGTGTCGCAACCCCTACCGTCGATGTGATGCTGGCGCTGGTCAAGGGGCGCGCGATGGCGTTGGGATTGTATCAGTCGCTTCGATCGTCATGACTGCACGCAACAGCGAGCGCTATGGATCGCCGGCCATCGTTTTGCACTGGGTCACTGTGGTACTCATCGTCACGGTGGGTGTTCTCGGGCTGCTGCACGATTCCTGGCCGAAGCGAACCCAGGGGTTCTGGATCAATATCCACGCGCTGACGGGTCTGCTGGTCTGGGTACTGGTCATGGTTCGGTTCGGGTGGCGTCGCCGGCACGCGCCACCGGCATTGCCCGCGGACGTCGGCGAACTCTCGCGCCGACTTTCCGCGCCGGTTCACGGCCTGCTCTATCTTCTGATGTGGGTCATACCGATTCTCGGGATCGTGACCTTCATCTGGCACGGCCGCGCATTCAATTTCGGCCTGTTCCAGCTCAATTTCGGCGTCCGATCCAACCGCGCGATTTTTCATCCCACCGAAGATATCCACGGCTACCTGGCCTACGCGCTGTTCGCGCTGGTCGGCATTCACGTCCTCGCGGCCGTTTGGCACCATTTCATTCGCCGTGATGCCGTGCTGGCGCGCATGTGGCCGAGCGCTGCCAGCGAGCGCATGCAGTCGCGTAACGAGTGATTGACGCGCCCCGCGCTCTGCCGGCTCGAGCTCAGAGACGCATATCCTGTATCCGACCCTTCCAGTTGCCGCCGCGCCGCAGGCCATATTGCAGCGCGGAGTGGACGGTCGCGGCGGCATAGAAGATGGCGATTGCCGGCAGGCACAGACTCCAGAGAGGCGACAGGCGGTAAAAGCGGACCATCGGCAGGTAGCACAGGCTCATGAGACTCCATGCCCCGGCCCCGAGCGCGATCGCTACGGCACTGCCCGAGAACAGCAACAGCGGCGGCAGCAGATAGGTGACAAACAGGCCGATGATCGTGGCACACAGCAGCAGGTAGGAATGGCGCAGTTGATTGAATGCCGAGCGAGAAATCATGCGACCGATCGCCGTGAACGATACGTAGCCGCGAGTGCTGCGGGCGCTGCGAGTCATCCCCAGCCAGATCGAGCCGCCGGCGGCTTTTGCGGATCGCGCCAGCGAGCAATCGTCAATCAGTTGCGAGCGAATCGCCTCCAAACCGCCGATGCGCGCGAGCGCCTGCGGCCGCATGAGCATGCAGCCCCCGGCAGCCCCGGCGGCACTGGAGCGAGCCGATGCGATCCACTCAGGCGGATACAGCTGCAGGAAGAAGAACACGAATGCGGGGATCAATGCCTTCTCGGCGAGCGTCGCCACCGGCAGCTCGACCATGTAGGAGACCAGATCACGGCCGTGCGTCTCGGCATTGGCCACGAGTGCGGCGATGTTGGCGGGGTCGTGATGAATGTCGGCATCAGTAAACAGCAGATAGTCGGGAGCCAGCGCAGCGGCGGCGGCGACGCCCTGTGACATGGCCCAGAGTTTTCCAGTCCACCCAGGTGGCAGTGGCGCGCCGGCGATGACCGTGAGCCCTGCGCGCGCGCCGATGCTGGCCGCCGCGGCCGCAGCCGCGACCGCGGTGCCGTCGCTGCTGCCGTCGTCGATGACGATGACATGAATCGGGCCGTCATAGCTCTGCTGGAGAATCGACTGGACGGCATCGCCGATTACCGCAACCTCGTCGCGCGCCGGAATCACGGCCACGATCTTTCTGCGCAGACCACAGCTGCGCGGCGCCGGTGGCAGTGAAATGCGCCAGAAATCCCCGCGTGCCAGAAGCAGATAAACCCAGATCAGCAGCGGCAGCGCGGCAAGAGAATGAGCGATCACCTGCGCCGCCCTCGGCTCATGCGAGCAGGTGCACACTCGCGATCAGCAGCCGCGATCGATCGGCGCAAGGTCCGACCAGTACCTCGACCTCTCCGGGCTCGAAGATGGAATTCAAGTCCGGTCCGAGAAAGCGCAGCTGCGTAGCCGGCAACGATATGCTGACGGTCCCGGTTTCGGCGGCCCGCAAGGCAATTCGCGCAAAACCTTTGAGCTCGAGTACCGGCCGCGCCACGCTGGCCAGCTTGTCGTGCGTGAATAGGAACACCGTCTCATCCGCCGCGCGGCTGCCCTCGTTGGTCACTTCGACCTGGGCTTCGATGGTGTCGGCTTCGGTCGCGCTGGCCGGTGTCACGATGAGATTCGCCAATCGAAAGCGTCCATAGCTCAGGCCGTGGCCGAACGGATACAGGGGCTCATTGGGTGTGTCGAGATACTTGCTGGTGAAGTGATCCCTGGTGTCCGCGGGTCTGCCGCTCGGGCGTTGGCCGAAAAACAGCGGCACCTGTCCCAATGCGCGTGGCCACGTGATCGGCGTGCGTCCGCTCGGCGATACGCGCCCCGTCACGACGTCGCTGATGGCGTTGCCGGCCTCGCTGCCGAGGAACCAGGCGGCAAGCAACGCGTCCGCTTTGGCAGCCAGCCACGACACCAGCAACGGCCGGCCCGAGAACAGGATCACGACAACCGGTATCTTGCGAGTGCGCGCGCACTCGAACACCGCCTCCGCCAGTGCTCGCTGCTGTCCCGGAAGATCCGGTTCCGCACGGCTGGCCGCCTCGCCGCTCATGGTCGCGGCCTCGCCCAGGCACAGCAGGATGGCGTCCGTGCCATCGCAAAGATCGACCGCCTCGGCAATACCGGAGCGGTCCGCGCCGTCGATCGTCACGCCCGCTGCATGCCGGATCTCGGTACCTGGTAAGCCCTCGCGCAGGCCTGCCAGTACGCTCACCTGACCCGCCGCCACGCCGGCTGCCGGCCATGGGCCGCGCATCTCGCCGGCATCGTCGGCCAGTGGCCCGATGACCCCCAGGCGGCGCAAGCCGGCCCGAAGCGGCAGCGTTTCGTTGTCGTTCTTGAGCAGCACCATGGCGCGCGTGGCAATCGTGCGCGCCAGCCGCCGGCGCTCGGCGAGGGCCGCGGCGGTCTCGGGCTTTGCTCCCCGGCGATACGGATCCTCGAAAAGGCCAAGGCGCTCCTTGAGACGCAGTACGCGCCAAACCGACTCGTCGATCTCCTCCATGATCACCAGTCCGCGCTCGAGAGCTATCGGCAGGCCTCGCCGATAGGCATCGGCCATCATGTCGATGTCGACGCCGGCCTTAAGCGCCAGCGCTGCGGCCTCGGCCAGGTCGGCAGCTACGCCGTGGCGGATGAGCTCAGCCACCGCGTTGTAATCGCTCACCAGCACGCCGTTGAACCCGAGCTGATCGCGCAGACAGTGGCGCAGCAGGCGGATGTGGGCAGTCATCGGGATGCCGGCCAGGTCGGTGAAGGCGGGCATGATGGCGGCCACACCGGCTTCGACCGCCGCGGCAAAGGCCGGCAGATGCACTTCGCGCAGCGTGCGCTCGGAGATGTCGACCGAGGCGTATTCGCGTCCCGCCATCACCGGACCATAGGCGCAGAAATGCTTGGCGACGGCTGCGAGCGAGTCCGCGGCAGCCAGATCCGGGCCCTGAAAGCCGCGCACCTTGGCGTGCGCCATGCGTACCGCGAGCCAGGCATCCTCGCCCGGCCCCTCGGCAGTGCGGCCCCAACGCGGATCGCGTGAGACATCCAGCATCGGCGCAAAGCTCATCGCCAGACCGTCGGCCGCAGCCTCTTTAGCCGACTCGCGTGCCGTGAGTTCCCAGGCCTGCGGATCAAACAGACACGCCTCAGCCAACGGAACGGGAAACAATGTACGGTGCCCATGGATGATATCGAGCCCAATCAGCAACGGGATACCCAGACGCGATTGCTCCACCGCCAGACGCTGCATCTCACGCACCGGCCCCGATCCGACCATATTGAGCAGATTGCCGATCGTGCCGGCCTTGATGGCCTCGGTCGAGTCGCCGGCGATGATCGGCCCGGTCACCGTATAGCTGGAAGCCGTCATGGTCAGCTGGCCCAGCTTCTCGGCAAGGGTCATGGCATCAATCAGCCGCTCGATTCGACTCATCGCCTCATCATGACAGACCCAATGCAGGAAATCGCCGCAGCCGCCGCAGCCGCCGCGCCCGCTGCACCTGCGGGAGTCGCGGCGGCCGGGGCATCGGGCAGGCCGATGAGCTATCTTGCGTCGCGACTTGACCGAGTTCCTGTTTCCATTCGGCGCCTTCGGATTTAATGCGGTGAGACTCGTTGTCCTGAACGTGGCGTGGAAATTGCTAGGAGAGAACATGATGCTCAAGCTGAGCCAGGCGCTCCCGCAGTCGGCGGCCGGCGAATCCAGTGCCGCGTCGCTGGCAGCATTGCCCGATGAGCAGTTGATCGAACTGGTTCAACGGCAGACTTTCAATTTCTTCTGGGAGTGCGCACATCCGCTCAGTGCTCTGGCGCCCGACAGTCGCCCCGCGCGCAAGGATCACATCGACGATCTGGTCGCGATCGGCGGCTCGGGATTCGGCGTCATGGCGCTGATCGTCGCGGTCGAGCGCGGCTGGGTCACACGCGATGCGGCCCTGGATCGTCTGGAGCGCATGCTGGATCTGTTGGTGCGCGCGACTTGCTATCACGGGGTGTTCCCGCATTTCATGAATGGGCGCACCGGCGCGACCATTCCCTTCATGCGCAAGGACGATGGCGGCGACCTGGTGGAGACCTCCTTCCTGTGCATGGGACTGCTGTGCGTGCGGCAATATTTTCAACGCGACAATAAAACGGAGAAGACTCTGCGGGATCGCATCACCTGGCTGTGGGAGGAGGTGGAGTGGAACTGGTACACGCGCGGCGGCCGCGAGCTGCTCTACTGGCACTGGAGTCCCAACAACGGCTGGGCAATGGACCACGAGATCAACGGCTGGAACGAGTGCCTGGTCACTTATGTATTGGCGGCCTCCTCACGCCGCTACCCCATCGATCCCATCGTTTATCATCGCGGCTTTGCCACCGGGCGCGACTTTCTCAACGGCAAGAGCTATTACGGCATCGAGCTGCCATTGGGCATGCCCTATGGCGGACCGCTGTTCTTCTCCCACTACTCGTTCTGCGGTCTCGACCCGCGCGGTCTGATCGATCGCTACGCGGATTACTGGCAGCAGAATGTCCGGCACGTGCAGATCAACCGCGCGCATTGCATCGTCAATCCAAACGGATTCAGGGGCTACGGCGCAAACTGCTGGGGCCTCACCGCCAGCGATGACCCCGACGTGTATAAGGCGCATGCGCCCGCCGTCGACACCGGCACCATCTCGCCGACCGCCGCGCTCTCGAGCCTGCCCTATGCGCCGCGCGAGGTGATGCAGACGTTGCGTCATTTCCTGACTGCGCATGGCGAGAGGATCTGGGGGCATTGCGGCTTCTACGACGCCTTCTGCGAACAAAAGGACTGGTACGCCAACACCTGCCTTTCCATCGACCAGGGTCCGATCATCGTCATGATGGAGAATCACCGCACCGGGCTGCTATGGAAGCTGTTCATGAGCGTGCCGGAGATCCAGGCAGGTCTGCGCCGGCTGGAGTTCAGCAGCCCTTACCTGGACATGACCGGCTGATGGAATCGCTCGCGCAATGGCTCGAGCATCAGTACCCTCGTGCTGCGACCGCGATGCTGGCGAGCATCTCACCGGTCCAGCTGCTCAAGACGCGAGCGGGTTTCGGCCAGAGCGTGCGCGCCAGCAGGGGAGCCATAGTCGCCTCGCCGATCCTGGCCGCCTATGATCCCGATCCGGACTATTTCTTTCACTGGTACCGCGACTCGGCGGTGGTGATCGATGCGCTGCGCCTGCTGTTTGCAGAGGGCAGCGTCGGCGCCGAGGCACTCGGGCATTTCGCGGACTTCGTGCGCTTCAGTGGCTCGCTGCGCCAGCTCGATGGCCGCGCTCTGGTTGCAAATCCGTCCTGGCGCGAACGGGTCGCACCGGATTTCACCAGGTTCCTGCGCACCGATGCGGATCTTGAATGCGCTCATGGCGATGCCATCGCCGCCGATACGCGCGTCAATCCCGACGGCACGCTGGACATCTCCAGCTGGGCGCGGCCGCAACATGACGGGCCGGCATTGCGGGCATTGGCGCTGATGCGGTGGGCGCGCAGCGCCCCGCTGGCAACCGAGCTCGGCGGCGATTTGTCGGCCTTGATCCGCGCCGATCTGGCCTTCACGGCCCGACACTGGCGCGAGCCGTCGTTCGACATCTGGGAGGAGGAAAAGGGCCTGCACTACTACACACTGTGTGTTGCCGCGGCGGCGCTGGAGCTGGGGGCCGATTGGATGATGGCCGGCGACTGCGCTCAGACCGCGCAGCAGTACCGTTCGGAGGTGCAGGCCATTCGGCACACGCTCGATGAATTCTGGCTGCCGGAAGCCGGGTACTATCGATCGCGCGTGCTCAGCAGCGAAGTGCCTTCCACCAAGGAGCTGGACATCGCGGTCATTCTCGCGGCCATTCATGCCGGTCTCGACGGCGCTCACTCGGTGCAGGACCCGCGCATGCACGCCACGCTCGAGCGGTTGGAGGCGCTGTTCGATGCGGCCTATCCAATCAATCGAAATCGCGACAGTCAGATGGCGCCAGCCATGGGGCGCTACGCCGGCGATGTCTATTACTCGGGGGGCGCCTATTACTTTTCGACTCTGGGGGCCGCCGAGTTTTGCTTCCGCGCTGCGGCCGGCGCCAACGATGCGCGCCGCTGGGTCGAGCACGGCGATGCATTCCTCGCCACGGTACGCGCCTTCACGCCGGCGAACGGCGAGATGTCGGAGCAGTTCGATCAACGCAGCGGTGCGCAGAGCTCCGCCAGGCACCTGGCCTGGAGCTACGCCAGCTTCATTTCGTGCCTGAGCGCGCGTCGCGCCGTAATCGGGATGGTCCAATAGGGCGACGATGACAGATCGCTCCAAAGCATCCTCCAGCGCCGCAGCCGAAGCCGACGAGTACACGGATTCGGGAATGGTGAGCCAGCTGCGCATGATCCTGCGGGCCCTGAGCGACTCGCCGGTCGGCAAGACTCTGCTGTTGATGGTGGCCGCCGTGTTCGTGATCGTGCTGGCCACGGCCTACGCGCAGATCCGTCTCAACAGCTGGAACAAGCCGTTCTTTGACGCATTGTCCCGGCGCGACGTTCACGACTTCCTGTTTCAACTCGGTGTCTTCTTCCTGATCGCCGGCGCGCTGCTAGTGCTCAACGTGGTGCAGCGTTGGCTGGTGGAGACGCTCAAGGTCAAATTGCGCCAGGGTCTGGTACACGATCTGCTGAAGGACTGGTTGATGCCGCGCCGGGCATTCTGGCTTGCCAATGCCGGGCCGATGGGGGTCAACCCGGATCAGCGCATACACGAGGACGCACGCAAGCTGTGCGAGCTATCGGGCGATCTGGGGGTCGGACTGCTGCAGGCCGGCGTGCTGTTCTTCAGCTTCGCCGGAGTGCTTTGGCTGCTCTCGAGCAACTTCAGTTTCCGCATCGCGCACCGCGACTATGCGATCCCGGGTTTCATGCTCTGGGCTGCCATCCTGTACGCAAGCGCGGGTTCGCTGCTGAGCTATTGGGTCGGTGGCAACCTGATCAATCGCAACGCCGAGCGCTACGCGCGTGAGGCCGACCTGCGCTTTTCGCTGGTGCGCATCAACGAGCACCTCGATGGCATCTCATTGGCGGGGGGCGAGCAGGACGAGCGGCGGCGCGTGGAGATGCATCTGAACAACGTGCTGGCGGCGACGCAGCGGCTGGTGACCGGCCTGACCAACCTGACGTGGATTACTGCGGGTTTCGGCTGGATCACAACGGTGGCACCGATCCTGGTGGCCGCGCCGCTGTATTTCTCGGGCAAGATCACCTTCGGCGGCCTCATGATGGCGGCGGCCGCCTTTACCCAGGCGCAGTCGTCGCTGCGATGGTTCGTGGACAACTTCAGCACCATCGCCGATTGGCGCGCAACCCTGCTCCGGGTGGCAAGCTTCCGTCAGGCCCTGACCACCGCTGCGGTGCCGCACGACTTCGATAGCAGCATCGCCTATACGGAAGGTGAAGCGGGGTTGCTGAGGATCGATGATCTCGAGATTGCCTCGCCGGTGGGGGGCGAGATGCTCAGGGAGCGCAACGTGGTGGTGAGTTCCGGCGAGCGCGTCCTGATCGTGGGGGCGCCTGGAACCAGCAAAACCCTGCTGTTTCGCGCCTTGGCGGGCTTGTGGCCATGGGGATCAGGGCGCGTCGTGCGTCCCAAGGATGAGCAGATATTCTATCTGCCTCGCGGCACGCCGTATCTGCCTCGCGGCACGTTGCGAGAGATTCTGGCGTATCCATCGAAAGTGGAGAGATTCGGCGACAGCGCCTTCGCGCAGACGCTCGAGCGGCTGGGTCTGGCGCGCCTCTTGCCGATGCTCGATGTGACCCGAAGATGGGACCGGGATCTGAGTCAGGATGAGCAGCTGAGCCTCGCCTTTGCCCGCATCGTGCTGCAGAAGCCGCCTTGGGTGCTGATCGATGACACCTTTGGGTCGCTCGATGACGAGGGCCACGAGCGCGTCACCGAAGTGTTCAACCATGAACTCAAGGGTACCGGCGTCATTCATATCGGTCGCGCCGCCCAGTCGCGCGATCCGCTGTTCTCGCGGGTATTGCATCTGGTCAAGACTCCATCGATGCCTGGCGCGGTTCGCACCAGGACGGGCGCGGCGCACGATGCCGGCGCGCCCGAAGACTCCACCAGCGGCGAAGTATGAAGCCGCTCAAAGCGCTGTGGATCTGCGGGCTGCTGCTGGCACCGGGCTGGGGCGCCGCCCAGGAAATCGAATTCCACCCGCCGGCGCTCGCCAGCGACCCGGGGGCGCTGGCGATCATGCGCGATCTGGCGGAGCGCATTCTGCCGGTGTATCAGGAGAACAACCCCGAACTCTATCTGACGAATCTGTCCGCGCTGCAGCTGGTGAGCGGCGGCTATGCGTCGGCGAATGCAACACTGCAGACGCTGCGTGAGCGGCGGCCCAGTACCGACGCCGAGCAGCCGGAAGGCGGGGCGGTGCTGTACGACATCTATGCGCAGGCGCGCGAAGCCGAGGCGGCCGGGCCGGTGCCGTTCGCGCAGGCCTTTACCCAGGCCTTCCGCGACGTGCTCTTCCGGCTCAGCGATCAGAACGCGTACGCGGTCACGGCCTGGCGCAGTCCACCGCTGTCGGTGCTTCAGGCCGCCGTCCAGAGCGGGTTCGATCAAAGACGCAGCAAGGGCACCATTGCGCTGCCGGATGCGGTGGATCTGATCGTGAAGTTTCTGGCATTCGAAGCCAATCGGAGCTTTGGTCCACTGATGCCGGCGCTCGATGCTGAGGATGATCAGCGCCGCTATGTTGCCGAGGATCGCGTCCTGATCAAGACACCGGCCGGCGCGAGCATCTTCGCGGTGGTGGTTCGGCCCAGGAGCGACGCGAAAACGCTGCCGGCGCTGCTGGAGTACACGATCTACGTCAACTCGCCGAACTATGCCAAGGAGTGTGCCGCTCACGGTTACGTCGGGGTCGTGGCCTACACCCGGGAGACGCCGCAGAGTCCATACCGGGTCGTGCCCTATCAGAACGATGGCGACGATGCGCGCAGCGTGATCGACTGGATCGCCCGCCAGCCCTGGAGCGATGGTCGTGTGGGCATGTACGGCGGCAGTTACAGCGGCTTCACGCAGTGGGCTGCTGCGAAACGATTGCCGCCGGCACTGCAGGCGATTGCAACCGAGGCCCCCACCGCACCGGGGATCGATTTCCCGATGCGCGACCACGTCTTCCGCAACTCCGCTTACCGCTGGGTGTTCAACGTCACCAACAAGAAGGGCTGGGACGCAACCTACAACGATGCCAGGTGGCTTGCGCTTGAACAGCGCTGGTACCAAAGCGGAAAATCGTATTTCGAATTCGATCACACCGACCAGCGGCCCAATCTGTTCTTTCACCGCTGGCTGCATCACCCGAGCTATGATGGATTCTGGCAAAAGCTGATCCCGTATCGGCAGCAATTCGCTCAGATCAACATACCGGTGTTGACGACCGCGGGATACTTCGGCGGCGACGAGATCGGCGCACTGTATTATTTCACGCAGCACTATCAATACAATCCGGGCGCCAACCATACTTTGCTGGTCGGTCCATACGACGACAACGTTCTGGAGCGCGCGCCCTCAGCGACACTGCGGGGCTATCAGCTCGATCCGGTGGCGCTGATCGATCTGCACGAGTTGCGCTACCAGTGGTTCGACTTCGTATTCAAGGGCGCTCCAAAGCCTGCACTGCTGGCCGATCGCGTCAATTTCGAGGTCATGGGCGCGAATGAATGGCGGCATGTTCCCTCGCTTGAGGCCATGGCCAACGGATCGCAGAGATTCTTCCTGGATGCCGCGCGCTCGGGCGATGAGCACGTCCTGGCGCAGCAGAAGAGTTCGGGCGCCACATCGGTGCGGCAGAGCGTCAACTTTGCCGATCGCAGCGACGCCACCTGGGCCCCGCAGTTCAATATCCTCGGCAACGGTCCGCAATCGCACAATAGCCTGAAATTCGTCAGCGATCCGCTGCCGAACCCGATCGAGGTCAATGGTCTGATCTCAGGCCGGCTCGATTTCACCGTCAACAAGATGGATATGGATCTCACCGTTGCGCTCTACGAGCTGCTGCCCAGCGGCGATTACCTCGAACTGTTCGATCCGGGCTACGAGTTCCGCGCCAGCTATGCTCGCGATCGCGTTCACCGCAACCTGCTCAAGGCCGGCGAGCGCCAGCAGTTGAGCTTCACCAGCGACCGGCTGACCAGCCGCAGACTTCAGGCAGGCAGTCGCCTGGTGGTCGTGCTCGGCGTCAACAAGCGTTCAGATCAGCAGATCAACTATGGCGGCGGCGACGACGTCAGTGCGGAAGCCCTGGCTGATGACGACACGCCATTGAAGATCCGCTGGTACAGCGGCAGCTATATCGACATGCCGGTTCAAAGATGAGCGCCGGCAGTGCCGGCAGTGCCACTCGCGCCGCCCGCGCCTGAACTCGCCAGGCGCGCGTCGAGCCACTCGATCCAATGCTGCACCTTGACCGGAGCGGTGCCGGCCAGGTGCGCAATGCATCCGACATTGGCCGACAGGATCGTTTCGGGCGCGGCCGCCATCAGCGCCTCGAGCTTGCGCTCGCGCAGCTGCTGGGCGAGCTGCGGCTGCAGCAGGGAATAGGTGCCGGCCGAGCCGCAGCATGACTGGCTGTCCTGGAACGGCAGCACTTGCGCACCCAGTGCGCGCAGCAGCGCTTCAACCACGCCACGCACGTTCTGCGCGTGCTGCAAGGTGCACGGGGGATGGAACACCAGACGCTCAGGCCTGGTCGCGAGCTTGCCGAGGCGCGGCGCCAGCAGGGGCGGCAGCAGCTCGGCCAGATCCCGGGTCAGCGCGCTGATGCGCGCTGCCTTGTGGGCATAGGCCGCATCGAGCCGCAGCAGATGCCCGTATTGGCGCACCATGGCGCCGCAGCCGGAGGCGTTCATGACTATCGCTTCCGCGCCCGCTGCGATGTGCGGCCACCAGGCATCGATATTGCGCCGTGCATCGCGCAGTGCGCCCGGCTGATCGGTCAGGTGATGACGGATGGCGCCACAGCATGCCGCCGTGGCGGGCACGATCAATTCGATGTCCAGTGCGTCGAGCACCCGGGCGGTTGCGGCGTTGATGTTCGGCATCATGCTCGGCTGCACGCAGCCCGCGAGCAGCAGCATTTTGCGCTCGTGCCGGCGACTCGGCCAGACGCCGGAGGCCTGCAGCGGTAATACCTTCTGCTTGAGTCCGGCAGGCAGCAGCGGCCGCAGCACGCGGGCGAGCCGCAGAGTCGGAGCAAACCACGGACCAGCACACAGCTCCTTGACCAGCGTGCGCCATAGCCGGGAGCGCGTCGGGCGCGGCACCTTGGCATCGACGATGTGGCGACCGATGTCGACCAGCCGGCCGAATTGCACGCCGGAGGGACAGGTGGTCTCGCAGTTCAGGCAGGTCAGGCAGCGGTCCAGATGCTGTTGTGTGCTGGGCGAGGGCTCGACGCCTTCGAGTACCTGTTTGATCAGGTATATGCGCCCGCGCGGTCCATCCAGCTCATCGCCCAGCAGCTGATAGGTCGGGCAAGTCGCGGTGCAAAATCCACAGTGCACGCATTTGCGCAGGATGGCCTCGGCCTGCTCGCCGTCGGCAGTGCCCTTGACGAAATCAGCCAGAGTGATTTGCATCGCCGGCTCTGCGGTACATGCGACCGGAATCGAATATTGCCTGCGGATCGAACTGCGCGCACAAGCGCTCGTGTATCGCGGCAATGCCCGGAGCCAGCGGCGTGAAGATGTCCCGCGTGCGATCGCCGCCTCGATACAGCGTGGCATGACCGCCCAGGGCGTGTGCGCGCGCGCGGATTTCCGTCGCGGTGCGCGTCGAGCGAAGCCAACGCAGGGCACCACCCCATTCGATGAGCTGCTCGCTGCCCAGCTCGAGCGGCGCGGCAGATGAAGGCACGGATAGCCGCCATAGCGGTAGCTCGCCCGAGAAGAACGGATGGGTCTGCTCGCGCAATGCCTGCCAGAATTGCGCCCCGGTAGCGAGCTCGGCCGCCTCGCCGCCGAGCTTTGCCGCCGCCGCGGCGACCGCCGGGCCGGACCCCGACAGGCGCAGCCGGAGCCTGTCCATGTGCCAGGCCGAGGCGGAGATCGGCAGTGGCAGCGCGCCCCAGGCGTTGAGCTGCCGCAACGCCGCGGCCTCGGCGAGCGTGAATTGCAGTGTGGTTTCGAGCTTGAACTTGGGCACGACCTTGAGCGACACCTCCGTGATGACGCCCAGCACGCCGAGCGATCCGACCAGCAGACGCGCGACATCGTAGCCGGCGACGTTCTTCATGACCATGCCGCCAAAGGACAGCAGCTGCGCCCTGCCATCCAGCAGTTTGGCGCCGAGCACGAAATCGCGCACGCCCCCGTAGGAATAGCCCGAGGAGGCACGACGCGGTCCGGCCAGTCCGCTGGCAATGCAGCCGCCGATGGTGGCGGCAGGGCCGTAATGAGGCGGCTCGAACGCGAGCATCTGACCTTCGCGCTCGAGTGTCGCCTCGACCTCCGCCAGCGGCGTGCCGCAACGCACGGCCAACGCCAGCTCCGTCGGCTCGTAGCTGACGATGCCGCACACCCCGCGCGGATCGAGTACGCTGCCGCGCGGGGAGTTGCCGTAGAAGTCCTTGCTGCCGCCGGCGCGGATGCGCAGCGCTGTGCGTTCGAGCGCTGCCGCTCGAATCTGCTCGGCCAGGGCGGCGAGCGCGTCGTGCATCAGAATCGCGGCAGGTCGGGAAATGAGGCGGCTGCGGCGTTCGCCCGCCGCGTTCGGTGCTCGCCGCAGCGATGCAGTGTCGGCACCACTTTGCCGGGGTTGAGCAGACCGCTGGGGTCGAATGCGCGCTTGACGGCGCCGAAGGCGTCGAGGGTGGCGCGGTCGAATTGCGAGCACATCTGGTCCAGCTTTTCCACGCCGATGCCGTGCTCGCCGCTGATCGTTCCGCCCAGCTGTACGGTTTTCTCGAGAATCTCGGCGCCGAATTGTTCTGCTCGCGCGACCGAATCGGCATCGCCGTCGTCGAACAGAATCAAGGGATGCAGATTGCCGTCGCCCGCATGGAACACATTGGGACACTGCAGGCGGTACTTGCGCTCCATGTCCTGAATCGACAGCAGCATCTGCGCCAGATGCCGCCGCGGAATGGTGCCGTCCATGCAGTAATAGGCCGGCGCAGCACGCCCGGCGGCCGGAAAGGCATTCTTGCGCCCGGCCCAGAAGCGCAGCCGTTCGGCTTCGTCGTTCGATACCTGAACGCGCGTGGCGTGGGATTGCCGCAGCACTGCGCTCATGTGCTCGATCTCGTCGCCGACCTCCTCGGGCGTGCCGTCCGACTCGCACAACAGCACGGCGGCGGCGTCCAGGTCATAGCCGGCATGGGCATAGGGCTCGACCAGGCGCGAGGCGGCCTGATCGAGCATCTCCAGTCCGGCCGGAATGATGCCGGCGGCGATCAGGGCCGCCACGGCATGGCAGGCATCGGTCACCTCGGCGAAGCTGGCCATGATGCAGCGCGCCAGTTGCGGCATCGGCACCAGCTTGACGGTGACTTCGGTGGTGACGGCGAGCATGCCTTCCGAGCCGACGATGACCGCGAGCAGATCGAGCCCGGGCGAGTCGAGGGCCCGGCTGCCAAACTCGACCACCTCACCGTCGAGCGTGAGTGCTCGCACGCGCAACACGTTGTGCACGGTCAGGCCGTACTTCAGACAGTGCACGCCGCCGGAGTTCTCGGCGACGTTGCCGCCAATCGTGCAGGCAATCTGGCTCGATGGGTCCGGCGCGTAGTACAGCCGATGCAGCGCCGCTGCCTCGGATATGGCCAGATTGCGCACGCCGGGCTGGACGGTCGCAGTGCGGGCGTGACGGTCGATGTCGAGAATGCGATTGAACTTGACCATCGACAGCAGCACGCCGGCCGCGTGCGGCAGCGCGCTGCCCGACAGCCCGGTGCCGGCGCCGCGTGGCACGACCGGCACCTGCAGGGCGTGGCAGAGTTTGAGGATTTGCGCGACCTGGGATTCGCACTCCGGCAGGGCCACAGCCATCGGCACCTGTCGATACAGCGTCAGTCCGTCGCATTCGTAAGGTCGCGTGTCCTCATCGCGATACAGCACGCAATTTTCCGGCAGCGTCGTTCGCAGCGCGGCCACGACCTGACGCTGTCGCTCAAGATTGATCGACTCGCTCATGCCGCAACGTCTCTTAGCTTGCGTCAGGCCGACGCGGGCGGCTCATTATCCCCAAAGGCTCCGAGCCCTGCGAGCGGATTATCCCGGGGCCGCCGACGTGGTCATCGGTCCGAGCTGGACCGTGGTGGCGAGCTCAGGATTGCGCTCGCGGCCGGAACGGTGGCCTTCTGAGTCGCTGCTGGCGAACCCCGGTTTGCCATGAGCCATTGCGCACACAGCAGAAACAACATGAAGATCGCGTAGATGATCACCGAGGTGACGGTGCGTGATCGATTCGCCACGGCCACCTGCGCCATTGTCTCAGACGGCGGCATCGCGCTGCGCGCCTGGCGTGGCAACAGCGTGATCAAGCGCGCGGCCAGCACGCCAGAATCCTGACGCGCCGACGGACCCTCGGGTAGGGCGGCAATGAACGCGGCTAATTTGCGGGTCGCGACCTCGCCGGGCAGGCGGGCCAATGCCGAAGCCTCCTCCCATGGATCAACCCCCAATCGCGCCAGGACTGAAACGACTGTGAGCAGCATGCCATTGCTTTCCTCCGCGATCGGAGCAAACAGGAAGTCGTTGAACTCGGATCCGAGGCGATCGACCGCGGTGGTACGCATCATGGGGATGGCCGGGTTACGGGCGCTCATCGACCATACGGAACGGACCAGCGAGCGCTTTCAGGCAAAGGAACCTTGCTGGAGGTCGCGCCGCTCGAGGCCTTGGATGAGCCTGGACGCAGCAGGCTTCGGACGATGGTGTTGGCTTTCAATGTCAGTGTGGCCCGGTGCGGACTGGAGCCGAGGCTTCGGGGCTCCGAGTACTGTGTCTGACCGGCGATGCGTGCCACGCGGATGCGAACCTTGGGTACGTGCGGGGAATTCATGTATAGCCTTGGGCGTGCCGAAACCCGCGAGCTTGCGGGGGCTTGGATGGGCTGACAGCAGCAACAATAACGGCGAATTCGCGGCCTGTCGGTGCGCTGCCGCGCGTAGGGCGGAGCGCGACTGATCCGCGAGCGATATTACAGCCGGCTGATTCTATTAGTTATTTTTGGCTCTGGATTCTGCATTGCTCGGCGCTGCGGCCGACAGCATCTGCCACAGCGAGTTCAGCTCCATGGCCAGCTGTCCACTCACATAGCTGTGCAGCACCAGGCGCTCGACTTCGCTGAGCGCTTCAAACTTGATGCCGTAGAAGCTCACCTTGGGATGCCGGCCATCGCTGGCGCCGAACAGTGCGATCACGCTCGCCTTGAGTGACAGCTCGAATTGGGAATCGATCAGCTCGAGCTTCATGGCTATGCGTATCCCCTGGCCGCGCTCGAGCTCGACCTGCTGCTCCACCGCCAGACGTCCGCCGCTGACGCTCAGGTCCACGATCACAGCCGGCGCGGCCAGCGGTGCTTCGAGCGTGACGTCGACGAATACGGCGGCGCGAGGCTTGCCGCGTACGGTGCGCCGCTCCACATGCTGGGGCGCTTCGATATGCACGTGCGGAAACGGCTCGAATACGACCTTGAGCACCGTGCTGCGGAAGCGAAATGCCGAGGTCATCTGAAATGCGCGGCACAGCCACACCTGCCCGACGCTGACGCCGACCAGCGCGCCATTGGGACGTCGCGGTGCAGTCAGAATGATGCTGTGATCGTGCA
>Ga0302326_10002335_pt1 | contig 46429 bp, 42 predicted proteins | sample Palsa_T0_3_FD_202264 | JGI IMG/M metagenome (GOLD analysis project Ga0302326, IMG submission 202264) | Peat permafrost microbial communities from Stordalen Mire near Abisko, Sweden - Palsa_T0_3 | ecosystem: Environmental > Terrestrial > Soil > Palsa > Peat permafrost | place: Sweden: Abisko... | reverse complement strand
CGGAATTGCGGACGTGGTTGGAAGGACCGGCGGCGGCGCTGCGTTCGCGTCGGCCGACTGGGCGATGGGAATCGCGAACGGCTTGGGCGGATTCTTGCACCTAGCGAGCACGTTCTTCAGTCCGGGATTCTGCCAGCTCTGCAGGCTGCTGCCGCGCGGAAACGAAGACGCAGGAGACCCAGACGAAGGAGACCCAGACGGAGGAGACGAAGTCGAAGAACTCTGGGCTGAGACAACGGTTGCCGTAAAGCCAAGCACTGCGGCGAGAACGATTTGCGATTTCATTGCTCAAATTCCCTTCGATTTCACGTCCCAGTTCGGATTTGTGCAAAGGCTGCAGTTCTTACCGACGAACATCGCGCCGGCCTGCTTGTCGCCCTTGAAGGTCCACAGGAGCCAATTCGACGCGACATTGGCGTACTCGCCGCCGCCAGGATGAAAGACGGTCGCGGTGTGGCCGGCGTTGTGCCGGGCGCCGTAGAACGCCGGCACGTTGTTGATCAAGTCGAACGTCTCCGCCGACGTCGCCATCATGAAATCGGGTTCGCTGCCATTGATGAGCAGGACCGGCCCGTGCAATTTGGGGAGCGCTTCCGGGGTGGGAGCCAACGCCAGCGCAGCGCCGGAAGCCGCTTTCTGCACGCCAGAATTGAACACGCCGATGGTCTTCACGCGCGGGTCGGCGCCGAGCACGATCGAGAGAAACCCACCGCAGGACTGGCCCATGACCGCGATTTTGTCCGTGGCGATCTTGCCTTCGAGCGGCGAGCCGGTTCGCGCGTTTTCTTTCATGGCCCAGTCGATGGCGCCACGCATGTCATCGGCATTTGACTGCCGCCTCGCCGCGCCTACCTGTGGAACCGTGCCCATTACCAGGAAACCGTGCGAGGCGATGGTGGTTAGAAACCCTGAGTAGCGCGTGCTGTCAATCGCGCAACCGCCGTTGCCCCACACCATCACGGGTAGCGTGTCCTTCTTCGGAAAGGCGTCCAGCGTGGCCGGGCGAAACACCAGATAGCCGGGCGTGCCGAATGCGCCTTCGGATGTGACTTTATATGGTCCAGGCACCGCGAGCGGCGCACCCTCGAGCGGCAACGACCGTTCGATCATTTCGCGAGTGATGCCGGGTGGTTGTGCGAGGCACGCCATGGCGCCTGTGAGAAGCACTGCGACGGCAGCAACGATGGTCTTATGCATATCCCGTATCATATGACACTCAGCGGAAGGTCTCTGTATGACTGATATAATGACCGTCGCTGGAGGCAAGATGAAAAAGCTGTACTGGATGATCCCCGCAGCGCTCATCGTCATTGGCGCAGGTTGGATGCTGGAAGGCGCCGGAGCGGGCAGCGATAAGATCGACACCAAGGATTTGATGACGGGCCAGCAGGCTTTCTCCGATTATCAGAAGGAGAAGCCCGGATTGTTCCACAAGATCACCGTGGCCGATCTCCCGAAGCCCTACGCCACCAAATCGAGCGCGAATTTTCCGAAGGTGGTGCCAAAGCCGGACAACATGTGGCCGCTTGCGCCGGCCGGGTTCAAAGTGGAGCTCTACGCTCATGAGGGTCTCACGGAGCCGCGGCAGATTCGCATGGCGCCCAACGGCGACTTCTTCGTCGCGGACAGCATGCCCGGAGAAATCAAGATTTTCCGCGGCCGCAGCGCGGATGGCAAGCCCGAGCAGGTCTCCACGTTCGCCAGCGGATTGAAGCAGCCGTTCGGAATCGCGTTCTACCCGGTCGGCGCGAATCCCCAGTGGATTTATATCGGCAACACGAATTCGGTGGTGAGGTTTCCTTATCGCAACGGAGATTTGAAGGCCACTGGATCGTTCGAGACGATTATTCCCGAGCTTCCCACGCAAGGCTTCCATTGGACGCGCGACGTAGTGTTTTCAAAAGACGGCAAGCGCATGTTCGTGGCCGTGGGATCGGGCTCGAACGTGGACGATCCGGATACGCATCCCAAGGAATTCCATCGCGCCGACATCCTCGAATACACGCCCGAAGGCAAGTTCGTTAAGATCTACGGTGCCGGCATCCGCAATCCAGTAGGTCTGGCTGTTAACCCACAAACAGGAGAATTGTGGTGCTCGGTGAACGAGCGCGATGAGCTGGGCGATAACCTGGTGCCCGACTACATCACGCACGTGCAGGAGGGCGGCTTCTACGGTTGGCCGTGGTTCTACATGGGCGACCATCAGGACCCGCGCCTGGAGGGGAAACATCCGGAGTTGAAGGACAAGGTGATTGTGCCGGACGTGTTGATGCAACCGCACAACGCGTCGCTCGGAATCACGTTTTATGAGGGCAGTCAATTCCCCAAGGAATATCAAGGCGATTTGTTCGGCGCCGAGCATGGGTCGTGGAACCGCTCCACGCGAGCGGGCTATGAAGTAGTTCGGGTTCCATTGGAGAACGGCCATGCCAGCGGCGTTTATGAGGATTTCATCACTGGCTTTGTCACGCCGGACGGCAACGCTTGGGGCCGTCCCGTGGCGGTAGTGGTGTCCAAAGATGGCTCGCTGTACTTCACCGACGATGCCTATAAGGCCATCTGGCGTGTGAGCTACAGCGGCAAATAGGAGAAAATCGAATGAATTCTCTGACCATTTTAGCGGCTTCGCTGGCGCTGTGTGCCGGGGCCGCTCTTGCTCAAAATAAGGGAGGCGGAGGCGGCATTCCTTCGCCGCTGAAACTCACGGTTGCCGGTTACAGCGATGGCGGCGCTATTCCGGAGAAGTACACGTGCGCGGTGAAGCCGCCGGGAGGTTCGCCGCAGATCGATTGGAGCGGAGCGCCGGCCGGCACGATGTCGTTTGCGTTGATCTTCCACGATGGCGACGTGCACCCCGGCAAATCGTTCGATGACGTGACGCACTGGATCGCCTGGAACATTCCATCCACCTCTAGCGGGTTGCCCGCCGGCGTCGCGGGTACCGCGGATCTTCCGGACGGCACTCACCAGGGCCCCAACATCGCGCGGCAAACCGGCTACATGGGTCCGTGCCCGCCGCCCGGACTGCCGCATCACTACACGCTGGAGGTTTACGCTCTCGATACCAAGCTCGATCTTCCGGCGACGGCCGGCCGCGACGATTTGGAAAAGGCGCTCAGCGGGCACATTCTCGCGAGCGGCGTTTACAACGGCGTGTTCCATCGCTAGGCCATGCCAGGTGAAATATCGCGTCGCACCGTGATTGCGAGCGCGGCGATTGTTCCGGTCGCTGCGCTGACCGCCGCTGCCCAGACGCCCCCACCATCCGCGCTTTCCGACGCCCAGCTTCGCCTCCTGGCCGCATTTGTCGATCGCATCATTCCTAAGGATGAGCTAGGTCCCAGCGCGTCGGAGTGCGATGTGCCGATTTACATCAATCGGTCGCTCGGAGATTATCTGGCCGCGGAGAAACCCGCATTCATCGAAGGCCTGGAAGCGACGGATGCCTTCGCGCGCCGGTCGCAAGAGAGGGCGTTTATCGAATTAACGCCGGACAAGCAGGACGCAGTTCTCACTGCGATGGAGAGCGGAAATGCCGAAGGCTTCGCCAATGCGCGAGTGTTCTTCAATCGGGCGCGGCGGCTGGCGCTGGAAGGCATGTTCGGCGATCCGTACTACGGCGGCAACAAGAATTTCGCGGGCTGGGATTTGATCCAGTACCCCGGGCCGCGTCTCGCGACTACGGCGGCCGATCAGAAGATGGGCGTCGACATCAAGCCCTATCATCATTCCGCTTACGGCGGCTCGGGCGAAAATCATGGCCATTAATCTCAAGCCCGTGGATGTGGCCGTAGTGGGACTGGGCGCGGCCGGTGGCGTGGCGGTGCTGCCGTTGGCGCGAGCGGGTTTGAAAGTGGCCGGGATCGAAGCCGGAACATGGATGGATCCGGCGAAAGATTTTAAGCCCGACGAGATTCACAACAACGTGCGTGGCCTGGTGACCACCGTCCCCAAGGCCAAACAGGAAATCCCGACCTTTCGCACCAGCCCTGACGCCAAGGCGCGGCAAGCGGCGACTCACCCGATGATGAACGCGGTCGGCGGCACGTCCATTCACTATCATGCGCAAAGCTGGCGGCTAAAGCCTTGGGATTTCAAGACGCGGTCGGAAACCATCAAGCGTTACGGAGCGAGCTTGCTTCCCAAGGGATCGACGCTGGAGGATTGGCCTGTCAGCTACGAAGAACTGGAGCCGTTCTACGATACCGTCGAGCACGAGGTCGGCGTTTCGGGCAAAGCGGGCAACATTCAGGGCACGCTCGATCCAGCGGGCAATGTTTACGAAGGCCCGCGCCAGCGCGAGTACCCGATGCCTCCGCTGCGCACCTGCGACTATCTGGATCACATGCACAAGGCCGCGCAGTCGCTCGGGTGGAAGCCGTTTCACGCGCCCGCGGCCATCAACTCGCAACCGTATCGTGGCCGGGCGGCTTGCGCGTATCACGGCTATTGCGATCGCGGCGGATGCCACGTGCGGGCCAAGAACTCCACCTGTTTCACCACCATTCCAGAAGCGCAAAAGACCAAGAATGTGACAGTGTTCGACAATGCGCAGGTGACGCGCATCGTGGCGGATGCGAGCGGAAAAGTCACCGGCGTGCTCTACATTCGCGGCGGTCAGGAATATTTTCAGCCGGCCAAGGTTGTCCTGGTGAGTTCGTACACCTACGAAAATACCCGGCTCCTGCTGCTCTCGAAATCCAAAGCGTATCCCAACGGGCTCTCCAATAATCACGGCCAGGTGGGCAAGCACTATTTCGGCCATTGGGACGCGCAGGCGGGCGTAGGCGTGACGGCGCTGTTCCCCATGGACATCAATACCTGGTACGGAGCGATGCTCTCGCAAGGCGTCACGGTCGATGAATGGGCCGACGACACATTCGATCATACCGGGCTCGGGTTCATCGGCGGCGCAAGCCTGTGCACCTACATGGAGAAGCATCCCATCGCGGCCGCCAGTATGAGCACCTTCGGTCGTGCGCCCGCATGGGGCTCCAAATGGAAGCAGTTCGTGCACGAAAACGCCGGCCGTTTTACCGGTGCGTATTTGCAGACCAATAGTTTCCCCTACGAGAACACGTATCTGGACCTCGATCCGGACGTGAAAGATCCACTGGGCGATCCGGTGTGCCGCGTTACCAGCGGGCCCAAGGAGAACGAGACGCGAGCCGCCGTCTACGCGCAGAACAAAATGGAAGCGTGGTTCCGCGCAGCTGGCGCCATTGAAGTGATTAAGGGCCAGCCGTTCGGGCCGGCGTTATCCACGCACACCTATGGCGGAACGCGCATGGGCGATAATCCCGAGACCAACGTAGTAGACCGTTGGGGATTCTCGCATGAAGCGCTCAACCTTGGAATGCTGGGAGGTTCTGTGTTCGGCACCAGTGGCGCGCGCAATCCCACGCTTACCATGCAGGCGCTGGCGTGGAGGACGGCCGAGCATTTGGCCAAAAATTGGAAATCGATTGCTGGAGCTTGAACCACGGCTCTACCACGCTCACGAAACCGAGCGGATGCAAGAGCTCGAAGGCGCGGAGCTGGCCTCGTTTACGTCCCGAGCCGTGGCGTTCCTCATCGATTTCGCGATCGCCGGAGCGTTGTTTCTTGCCGTCCTCTTCACCATTGCGAAGCTCTTAAACAGGTTCACCAGTCTCGGACAGAACAACCAGCGCGTAAATATCGAGCTGAACTTTTTCGAGAACTGGTACAGCATCGTCTACCTGGTGCTGTTCTTTGGGCTTTCGTTGTATTTGGGCAACGGCCGCACCATCGGCAAGCGGATTATGGGCATTCGAGTGGTTTCGCTGGTCCATCACCGCGTGGGGTTCTGGCATTCCATCGAACGCGCCCTGGGATACGGGGCGTCGGCGCTCGAGTTTGGATTCGGATTCGTGCAGTACTTCATTCATCCGAATCGCCGGACGGTTCACGATCGCATGGCCGAGACCATTGTGATCCGGGACAGGCGCGCATAGTCACCGGCTTGCTAACGCGCGCGGTTCAGTTCTACTTGCCTCCCAGTTCGGCGAGCACTAGCTTGGCGTTGCGCGAGGCCTGATCCTGCATCGGTCCGCTGGCTGCGGAGGCCTGCTGGAAAAATTGCAAACCTTGGCGCATCTGGCCGCGATCGCCGATCGCCTTGCCCAAGCTGTAGTTGGCCAAACCGAGATAAAAGAGCGCCATCTCATGCAGTTGTTCGTTGCCTTTGACCAACGGAAGCGCGGTGTGAAGCGCTTTGTTCGCCGGGCCGTACTTTCCTTCGAGACTGTAGCCCACCCCCACATACCAATTAGCGCTGCCGACGATGCTCTCTTTCTTGCTGGCCCAATCGGCATCGCTGGTGCCATCGGGTTTGGTCCGGGAGTTAATAGCTTCCAGCGCCTTGCTGCCATAAGTCACCATGCCGGCTCCCTTCTGTGCGCGCATGGAGCAGTCGGCGGCAACGATCATGGCCTCCGCGTTTTTTGACGCGCCAGCGGCCATTTTCTCGGCCTCGGGGCAGGTCTTCCCACCTTCGCCCGCCTTAGTCAACGCGGCGAAATAGCTGGAGGCAATATCCGGCAGGTACTGGCTCTTGGGATTCTGCTTGATCAGCGTGTCTACCAGATCCACTTCTTCCTTGGGCTGCGCCTTCAGCGCCAGCACGTAGAGTCCGTAATCGGCATACTCGACCACTTCCTTGGCGTACTCCAGTTGATGTTTTTCTTCGTCGTCGGCGGGGGTTTTGGCAGATGCCGTGATCTTGCGGGCGGCTTCCGAAGTACGCGCCGACCATTTCTTCGCCTGATCGGCATCTTCCTTGGCAACCGCGGCTTTCAGGGCAAAATACGCGGCATCCATGTCGGGACCGTTGGCGTAAGCCGCTTCGGCCACTTCCAGAACCTTGTCATTGTCTTTTTGCGCGAGCAGCGCGGACTCCAGCTGCGCGGCCACCCATCCGGCCGCCTCGTTCTTGGGATATTTCGCGAGGAAATCCTCGGCCAGCGAGATCTTCCTGGCGTCCTCGGTCTCCTGTCCAAGCGACTGCAGGATTTGTCCTTCGGGAGTGCTCGGGTTTATCACGAAGTTCTGCTTCTCCTGCGCCGTCAGTGCCAAAACACCCGGGAACAGCACTAAGACAAGGCTCGCGACGTAGCTTTTCATGAATCTCTCCTACTCGTGGAAATCTATCACAACTTGCAGGCGGCCTGCTTGGTGCGCAGCGCGCGCTGTGCGTTACTCGCGTTCGCCGCGCCGAAGATAAGCATCGTCCTTGGCCAGCCAATCCTTGCGGATGGGAGAAAAGACGTCAATATCCACCGTATCTTCCAGCGCGACCGCGCGATGCGGGACATGGGATGGAATGCGCAGCACCTCGCCTTTACGAACTACGACTTCCTGGCCTTCGAGCTCGAACTTGAGCGCGCCCTCGAGCACATAAGTGATCTGTTCGCTTTCGTGATGATGCTCGGGCACAACGGCGCCTCTCTTCAAAAAGATCTGCGCGATCATGGCCTTCTCGCCGGTTATGATTTTCCGCGAGATCAGGTCGCTCATAATCTCAAGCGGCACGGACTCCCACGCTAGATGTTCCATCACCCGGCAAGCTTACTGCTGCTGTTTGGCTCCCGTTTCACGAGCCAGGCGAACTTTGGCGTCTTCGAGCTTCTTTTGCACCTTGGCCACCTCAGTGTGGTCCATGTCGCTAGGCGGACCCGCCTGGTACTCGCGCAACGAGCTTTGCCATTGTGCGATGGCTTCGCGGATCTTGCCTTCGCGGAAGTACACTTCGGCCAGGTGATCGTGCACGGTAGGATCGCGCGACATGTACTGCAGGGCCTCGCGCAGCTTGTCCTCGGCTTCCGGCAGTTTGTTCAGGCGAAAATAAACCCATCCCAGACTGTCCAGATAGGCGCCACTGTTGGGCTCCCGCTGCAGCGCCTTCACGATCATGTCGCGCGCTTCGTCCAGGCGAACGTTGCGGTCCGCGAGCATATAGCCCAGATAATTTAGCGCGGAATCGTTATCCGGATTGATCGCCAGCACCTTTTGAAATTCGGCTTCGGCGGCGGGAAAGTTCTTCATCCGCTCGTACATGGCGCCGCGCCGAAACGCCGCGTTCTGTTTCTCCTCGCTGGTTACCGAGAGCTTCTCGGCGGCGTCGATAGCCTTGCCCATCTCGGTAAAGTTCTTGGACTTCTCATAGATGTCGGCCAAGCTCAAATAAATCTCGCGATCGTTTTTGCCGCCCAGCAACTTGCGGGTCTCCGCTACTGCTTGATCGGTTTTGCCTAAGTCGGAAAGCACGGATGCGCGCGCGCTGATGACGTAGCGGTCATTGGGGTATTTCTTGGCCGCGGTATCGCTTTCGGCTTCCGCCTTGGGATAGTCTTTGGCTTCCCGGTAGGTCTCAATGATTTCCGCTTGGACGCGGGCGCCGGAGTCCGGATCGAGTTCGGCCAGCTGATGGAAAACGTCGATGGCGGCGCTGTATTGCTCGATGGTACGGTCCAACTCGGCCAGGGTCTGCAACAGGAAGCTGCGGCTGCTCTTTTCCGAAGCACTGTAACTCTTTTTGGAGGTCGCCTCCAGGATGCCTTTCAGAGTTTTGATGGCGTCCGGGATCTTGCCTTCCGCTTCCAGCAGGTTGACGTCGTTGAACTGCACTTCCAAATCGTCGGGCGCCACTTCCTTGGCTTTGTCGGCTGCTTCCCGAGCCTTGACGAAGTCGCGCTTTTGGCGGTAAATCTGCGAGATTCGCAGCAGCGAATGTTCGTCCTTAGCGTCTTCGGCCACGGATTCCTGATACAGTTTCAGGGCGTCGTCGAGCTGGTCGGAGAGCAGCAGATCTTCGGCCAGACCTTTCTTCAAATCGGAATTGCCGGGCTGTTGATCGAGGGCGCGCCGCAGCATCTCGGCGGCCAGCGAATAGTCTTTGAGTTGCTCGTAAACGCTGGCGAGGCTGGTGAGGCTGCGCGGATTGGGATCCTTGTCGGCCACCTTTTGCAGCATGTCGGCCGCGGCTTTGTTGTCGCCCAGGTCCGCGTATACGGTTGCCAGGCCTGTCATCGCGTCTTCATTGCCGGCGTCCAGCTCCAGCGCCTTCTTATACGCTGCCATCGCTTCCGTGGAGTTTTGCAAGGCCTTTTGCAGGCGGCCCAGCATGATCCAGCTATCCACGTCCTTCGGATCGGTCTCGGTGATTTTCTGGTATTGCTCGATGGCCTTCTTCACCATGTCGGGATCGATCTGGTTGTTTTGCGAATCACCGATCAGATGGGTATAGATGCGCGCCAGAAGGCGGCGCGAATTCAAATCGTTGGGATTCTGCTTGAGAGCGTCTTCGGCGTCCAGAACCGCTTCGCGCAGCCGGCCGGACTGAATGTACAAATCGGAAAGTTCCTCGGAGATGAACGTCGCGCTGGGATCGGCCTTCAACGCGGCGCGATAACTCTCCGCTGCCTTGTTGAAATATTCGCCGCGATTGCCATAGGCCGCCGCCAATTCCGAGTACAAGTGTCCAAGCGAATAATTGTAGTAAGCGGAGGCTTTATCGGCCGGCGAGACAGATTGCCCAGACGGTGGCGCGGCCGGAGGAGCGCTTTGGGCGAAGGCAGCCGAGGCCGCCAAAATAAGACCGGGGAGGGTCGCCAACCGGCGAGTTGGAATCATCGAAAAGGCTCTCTTTCCTTGCCTGGGTTCTCATCCCTGGATCTACATCCAGGGAACAGACGGACTCGCTTTTAGTATAACCCCGATGCCTGCTATAGGTCGCGCGGTGCCCACTATTCGGCCAGCGAATGAACCAGGGGCTCCGGGCGGAGAATACTACTGGCGAGCTGGGCTTCGGCACGGCTCGGCTCTACTGTGATGACAATCGACTTAGACGCCGGCTGATTACTTTCGTCCGCGACATCGCGGATAGGAACCAGGACGTTCGTTTCCGGGTAGTAGGCTGCGGCGCATCCGGCCGGAATGTCGTAGGGAATTACTTTGAATCGCTCCGCGCAACGGGTTTCCGACTCGAAATGACTCATCAGGTCGACCCATTGGTCTTTTTGGAGACCGAGCCGGCGGATGTCTTCCGCGTTCATAAAAACCACCCGTCGGCCATTCGACACCCCGCGATACCGGTCGTTTTCAGCGTAAATTGTTGTATTGAATTGATCGTGACTGCGAATCGTCATCAAAAGCAGCCGCCCGTCCCGAAGATCGTGTTCAGGAATCGCATGCACCGTAAATCGGGCGCGTTTGGACTTCGTTTTGAATTGTCCCTGGTACGCAGGGTTGGGCAAATAGAACCCGCCCGGCTGGCGCACGCGCGCGTTGTATTGAGTGAAGCCCGGAACCACATGTTCGATGTGCTCGCGGATGCGGTCATAGTTGTCGATTAAGCTCTGCCAGTCCACGGTGGTTGCGTGTAGTGTGGCCATGGCAATCCCAGCGATGATAGCCGGCTCGCTTCGCAGATGTTCCGACGCCGGAGGCAGCGACCCGTGCGATTGGTGTACTACCCCGGTGGTGTCTTCAACGCTCACGAATTGCAGCCCGGACTTTTGCAGGTCCTGCTCGGTGCGGCCCAAACAGGGTAGGATCAACGCCTGCTCGCCTGTAATCAGATGCCCTCGGTTCAATTTGGTGGATATCTGAACGGTGAGGCGGCAGCTTTGCAATGCCTCGGAAGTATATTTCGTATCCGGCGTGGCTGCCAGAAAATTGCCAGCCAGCCCCACGAATACTTTTATTTCCCCTTTGTGCATTGCTTCGATGGTGCAGACGCTGTCGTGCCCGTGCTTCTCCGGCGGTGAGAAATGAAACTCCATGCCCAGCGCCTTGAGAAATTCCGGGCTCATTTTTTCCCAAATGCCGACTGTGCGATCGCCCTGCACGTTGCTGTGCCCTCGAACCGGGCAGAGGCCTGCCCCGCGCCGGCCAATCTGCCCACGCAGGAGCGCGAAATTCACGATGCTCTGCACGTTCGCCACGCCGTTGCGATGCTGGGTAATTCCCATGGCCCAACAGCACATCATGCGCTTGGATCCCATGGCGATGTGGGCCGCCTGCCGAATCAGCTCGCGCGATAGACCGCTGCTTTCCAGGATGTGGCGCCAGCTTTCGGCGCGAATGTCGCGCGCAAATTCATCGAAGTTTTCGGTGTGGTGCTCGATAAAATCGTGCGCCAGGACCGCGCCTGTGCGATCGTCCTCCTCCAGCATTTCTTTCATGATGCCTTTGAGCAGGGCCACATCTCCGTTGATGCGAACCGGTAGAAAGAGACACGCCAAGTCGGTAGCGGGACCGAACATATGGAACGGCTCTTGCGGATTTTTGAAGCGGATCAATCCGCTTTCCTTCAAAGGATTGACGCTGACAATCTTGCATCCATTGCGCGCGGCCTTCTGCAGCTCGGTGAGCATGCGGGGATGGCAGGTGCCGGGGTTTTGACCAATGACGAAGATGGAATCGGCGTACGAAAAATCCTCGATCCTGACAGTGGCCTTGCCGAACCCGAGAGTTTCCGTCATCCCCGTGCCGCTGGACTCGTGACACATATTGGAGCAGTCCGGCAGATTGTTGGTGCCAAATTGCCGGGCGAAAAGCCCATACAGAAAAGCTGCTTCGTTGCTGGCTCGTCCCGAAGTATAAAACGACGCTTCATCGGCCGAAGCCAGGTTTCCGAGCTCCCGGCCTATGAGCGCGAAAGCATCGTCCCACGATATGGGTTCATAGTAATCGGATCCACGCGCGCGGACCATAGGATGCGTAATGCGCCCCAACTCCTCGAGCCATGTATCGCGCTTGTGAAGCATTTCAGAGATGGGATAGCGGGCGAAAACTTCCGGAGTCAATCTCTTCGTGGTTGCTTCCCAGGCCACGGCCTTGGCGCCGTTCTCGCAAAACTCCGCCGTTTTCCGTTCGCCATCCGGGTCGGGCCAGGCGCAACTCGGACAATCGAACCCGTCTTTCTGGTTGACCTTGAGCAGCGTCTCAAAACTGCGCTTTGTCCCCATTTCCGTGAGACCGAATTTCCCGGTTTCGTAAATGGCCATCCAGCCTGCCGCAGTCTTGTCTCGATCGCCGGCATGCGCTCCTTTTTCTTCGAGCGGCGGTTGGGCTCCGTCGACGCCCAGGGCCAATTGGGCATTGGTATCGGTCGGTTTCTTAGTTTCAATTTGATTCGGCGCGCTATTTTCGTCGTGCTCGTGAAGATGCATATATAAATTCCGCCGGTCTGAATGCAATTGCGGCTCCAACTCGACACGCGCCGATTGTGGGCATTCGCACGCTAATGCCTTAAAGCAGTGCTGTAAGTTTTACCGAGGTGTCAGGGCGTGACGCGTCTTTTCTTTGCGACGCCGCGTTATCATTCTCACGAACGTAAACGAGAAGATGATTCTACTTCCGGTCATCGTTGGGCCCACCGGCTCAGGCAAGAGCGATTTGGCGTTGCGCATCGCGTCGGAGCTGGAGGGCGAAATCGTCAACTGCGATTCGCTGCAAGTGTATCGGGGCTTCGATATTGGCACGGCCAAGATCCCGGCCGCCGAGCGGAGAGGCGTTCCGCATCATTTGATCGACGTGATCGACCCGGCCCAGCTTTTCACCGCGGGCGATTACGCGCGATTGGCCGAGGCGGCGTTGCGCGAGATTGCCGGACGCGGACGCATTCCCGTGCTGGCCGGTGGCACCGGATTCTATCTACGCGCGTTGTTGGACGGATTATTTCCCGGGCCATCGCGGGATGAAACCCTTCGCACCAGGCTGGAGCGTCGCGAGGCGCGCCGCGCTGGATGCCTGCATCGCATATTGAAACGTCTCGATCCCGAGGCGGCGGCGCGTATTCATCCAAACGACAAGAACAAGACCACGCGCGCGCTGGAGGTCCGCTTGATCGAAGGTCGATCCCTGACTTCGTTGTTCGAACGCGGACGCGCGCCGCTCACCGGCTTTGGTCCTATTAAGCTCTGCCTGAATCCTCCGCGCGAGCATCTTTACGCGCGCTTGAATACCCGCGCGAGCGAAATGTTTGACCGCGGCCTGATGGACGAAGTGCGTCGTCTTCTCGCGGCCGGCGTTGCGCGTGGAGTGAAGCCGTTCGAGTCGCTGGGTTATAAACAGGCCTTGCAGGTGATCGATGGAAGCCTGACGCTCGAGCAGGCGCTGGATGCCACGCAGCTTGAAACACGCCGCTACGCGAAACGCCAGACAACCTGGTTTCGAAAAGAGCCGGGCATGCATTGGCTCCCTGGTTTCGGAGACGATGCGCGCGTGCAAGCTGAGGCGCTCGCGATCGTGGAGCGCGAAGGCGCGCGTATCCGCATTTGAACATTCTTTGAAATTCCTTAGTAACTGAACATTTTTTGCTTTATTCGGAACGGATGCGAGGCTGCCGCGTATTACTACGTGAAGTTAGACAAATTCAGTTGAGGAGTTACAAATATGGTTAAGAATGTTCTATTAGGATTTGCTACCGCCGCTCTCGCGGTGGCCAGCGCGGCCAGCAGCAGTTACCCGGTGACGTTCTACCAGCCTGTCACCATCAACGGCGCCCAGGTACAGGCGGGCGATTACACGCTGGAGCTGAAGGATGACAACATGGCGGTCCTCAAGCAAGGCGACAAAGTGACTGAAGCGCCCGTCAAGGTGAAGAACGAGAAGGAAACGTATTCGCACAATATCGTGCGGTTGAACCACCAGCAGGTGGAAGAGATCCGGCTGGCGGGTACCAGCAAGCGGCTGCTGTTCGAAAAAGCGGATGGCGCGGCGGCCCACGTCCAAAAGTCGGGCAACGCAACCAATTAGCGTGCCGAGGCCCGTGCCGCGCGGTGGCGCACGGCAGAACGGGCAGGCGCAGCGTATTACATCGTGAAGTTGGAAAATTCAATTTGAGGAGTTACAAATATGGTTAAGAATGTTCTACTCGGATTTGCTACCGCCGCTCTCGCGGTAGCCAGCGCGGCCAGCAGTTACTCTGTGACGTTCTACCAACCTGTCACCGTCAACGGCACTGAACTCAAGGCGGGCGACTACAAGCTGGAGCTGCAGGACAATGGCATGGCGGTGATCAAGCAAGGCAAGGTAATGACCGAAGCCCCAGTGAAGATCGAGAACGCCAGTGAGAAGTTTTCGCGCAGCTCCGTGCGGATCACCGGCAATCAGGTGGAAGAGATCCGGCTGGGCGGCACGAGCAAACGGGTGGTGTTTGAAAAGTCCGGCACGGCCACCAATTAAGTTTGTACCGAGGCCCCTTTTACCACGTAACACATTCGGCCGCGCGTCAGGAAAGCAGGGGCGCGGTAAAATAAGAAAGTGCGTAGTATTTCGTGGGCCTCGGTTTGTCTCTGTCTGATCCTTCCTTCGGCACAAGCTGCCACCTATCTGGTATTGCCGTTCTTCAATCTCTCGAAAGATTCCAATCTGGATTGGATGGGCGAGAGCCTGGCTGAATCGGTCCGCGAGGGGCTTTCTTCGGAGGGTTTAATGGCGCTCGATCGGGACGACCGCATCGAAGCCTACAGCCGTCTGTCGCTTCGTCCCTATTCGCTGCTTACGAAGGCGTCGGTGGTGAAGATCGGAGAAGAGCTGGACGCCGAGAAGGTGATCTTCGGGCAGTACGATGTGAAGGCCGCGCCCGATGCTTCCGCGAAAGGCTTGAGGAACGGCGCTTCGCTGCTGATCACGGCCCGCGTGCTCGATCTGAAGCGTGTCAAAGAAGGCCCGGAATTTCGCGAGGTGGGCGCGCTCGAAGATCTCGCGGCGCTGCAGGAACACCTGGCGTGGCAGACCCTGCGCTTTCTCAAACCGGCGGGCGCGCCGTCGGAGGCCGAGTTTCGCGACCGCCACCCGGCCGTGCGCGTGGATGCGGTGGAAAACTACACGCGCGGTCTGCTGGCAACCAACGCCGACGACAAACATCGCTTCTTCACGCAAGCGGCGCGATTGGATAGCCACTATTCGCTGCCCGACTTCCAGCTCGGCCGGTTGCTGTGGAGCAAGAAAGAATACAAATCGGCCGCGGAATGGTTCCAAAAGGTGGCGCCTGGCGACGCTCACTATCGCGAGGCCGATTTCTTTCTGGGCCTATGCCGCTACCAGAGCGGCGATTTTGCGGGCGCCGCGGAGGCCTTCCAGGAAGTGGCGCGCGTGGTTCCGCTGAGCGAGGTATACAACAATTTGGCGGCGGCCGAGTCCCGCGCCAATCGCCTCCCGTCATCGGTGGACGATTTTCGCAAAGCTTTGGAAGGCGATCGCAGCGATCCGGTGTACCAATTCAATTTGGGTTACGCCTTGTGGCGCGAGGGCGACTTTGCCGCCGCCGCCGAACGCTTTCACGCGGCGCTCGATCACGATCCCGCCGACGCCGAAGCTGCGCTTCTGCTAGGGCGCTGCGAAAAACAAAGCGGCCCGCGCCCCGGCGATTCGCAGACCGAGGGTCTGGAGCGCTTGAAGACCAACTATGAAGAAAGCGCTTACTGGCAGTTGAAGGCCGTGCTGCAGCCCGACAAGCCATGAGCAAATTCCCGAAACGGGTATAATCCAAAAAGCTCATGCTCGAAGCATTCGGTCTATCCGACCCAGGCTGTGTCCGTCAAAACAACGAAGACTTTTACCTGATCTCTCCCAAGGACCACCTCTACGTCGTGGCGGATGGGATGGGGGGCGCTCAGGCTGGCGAACACGCGTCGAAGCTGGCCGTGGAAACGGTGGCGTCGTTCATTCAGAACGCCGGCGCGCCGGATGCGGAAACCCTCTTCCAGGCCTTTCGGGAAGCGAATCTGCGAGTGATGAGCGCTGCCGCGGGCGATCCTAATCTGGAAGGCATGGGCACCACCTTGGTGGCTGCGCTGGAATGCGGTCCTGAGCTGTTGATTGCCAGCGTCGGCGATAGCCGGGTCTACGTGTACGACGGCAGCGAGCTTACCGGCGTCACCGAAGATCAAACCTGGGTGAACGAGGTGGGCCGCCGTCTCGGAATCGACGAGGCCAGCCTGAAGACTCACCCGATGCGCCACGTGTTGACCATGGCAATCGGGGTCAGCCCGGAAGTGCGCGTGCATAGCTACACGCTGCGCCCGCATACCGGCGAGTTGTTCCTGCTTTCCAGCGACGGTTTGCATGGCGTAATCGAATCGGGTGTGATCGCGGACAAGTTGTCGGGCAACGGATCGCTCCAGGCGAAGTGTGAACGCCTGATTGAAGCGGCCAAACAGGCGGGCGGTCCGGACAACATCACGGTGGTGCTGTTGAAAGCCCGGTAGGCCGGCCCATTTACCCTCTTTTACACCGATTTTCGTAACGGTGGCGCCCTGAAGTGCGATCCTTTAAGCATAGTGCCGAGGCTGTCCTTTCTATTGGCTCTGGGCGCGCTGCTAGGCGCGCAGACCAGCGTCACATCCACGGGAACGGTCAAATTCGGCGGGCAGCCGGTGCCGGGCGCGACAGTGATCGCGACCGAAGGCAGTCATCGCGCGGTGACCACCACGGATGAATCCGGCAACTATGAACTGCCCGATCTCGCGCCGGGAACCTACACTCTCGAAGTCCAGATGTTCGGGTTTCAAACGGCTCACAAGGAAGCGCAGATCGGTCCAACACCGACACCCCTTGAATGGAGCCTGGATCTGCAGCCAAGGCCGAGAGAGAATGCCGAGCGTCCGCGCGGGCCACAGGGCGGGCAAGGCGGACAACAGGGCGGCTTCCGCGCCACTACGGAAAACGAAGTCGATCAGCTTGCAGCCGCTCCGCCACCGGACCTCGCCGCCGGCACCTCGGGCAATGCTAACGAAGCGTTCCTGGTGAATGGAACGCTGAGCACCGGTCTGCAAAACGGCCAGCCTGATTTTGGATTGCGCGGACCGATTGGACCGGGGATGGGCATGCAGGGAAATCCCAGCGGGCTTCCGGGACTGGGCGTCCAAGGCCAGCAGGGTGCAGTTCCAGGCGCTCCGGGTGCACCAGGTGACGGTGGTCCCGCCGGAGGTGGAGCGGGGTTTGGCGGACCCGGCGGCGGAGGTGGACCGGGTGGCGGTGGAGGATTTGGCGGCCGAGGCGGCGGATTCGGCGGGCCGGGCGGCCGCAATCGTCCTGGAGGTAACGGCAACGGCCGGCTCATTGGCAATCGCAGAAATCGCGGTCGTCAAGGTATTCATGGCAACCTGTCCATCCAGTGGCAGGGCGCTGCCACCGACGCCAAACAGTTCTCAATAAGCGGCCAGCCGGAGCCTCAGCCGAACTTCAACAATTACCGCTGGAGCGGGGTGGTGGGCGGTCCGTTGCGCATTCCGCATTTGCTGAAAGGGGACTCCACGTTCTTCACGGTCAGTTATTACTCCACGCGCGGGCAAAGCATCGCTTACAACGTGGGCTCGGTGCCGACCGCCGCGGAACGCATGGGAAATTTCTCGGATACGGTCGTCAACGGCCTGGTTCCCACCATTTATAATCCTTCGACCGGCGCGCCCTTCGCCGGGAACATCATCCCCAGCAGCCTCTTCAATCCAGCCTCGGTGGGCTTGCTCCAGTACATTCCGCTGCCGAATCTTCCGGGCGTGGTAAACAATTACGAGTTTGTCGCCGCGGTTCCGGCCGACACCGACAACGTGAGCGTTCGTTTGAACCAGAACCTCGGCAAGAACGACCGGCTGGCGCTGACCGAAGGCTTCCAGCGGCGCAAGAGCGATACCGCCCAATTGTTCGGGTTTCTGGATCCCGGCAACGGCTTGGGCGACAGCACGAACCTGAGTTGGGTTCACAACGTCGGCCCGAACGCCCTCAACACCGCGCAAATAACCTTCAACCGCAATCGCACCACGCAGGACTCCTATTTTTCCTACGGGACTGACGTGGCCTCGGAACTCGGCATCCGAGGAACATCACAGGAGCCGATCAACTACGGGCCGCCGACGCTCACGTTCACCAACTTTGCCAGCCTTACCGACTCGATTCCGTCGGATGGCGTGGTGCAATACTTCATGGAGAGCGAAGCCTATAGCTGGGTAAAGAATAATCACACCATGACGTTCGGAGGGGATTTCAAGCGGCAGGATCGCAACACCACTACCGACCAAAACGCACGTGGCACGTTCACCTTCGACGGCATTGCCACCAGCCAGATTGTGAACGGCCAGCCGGTTGCCAACACGGGATTGGATTTCGCGGATTATCTGCTTGGCCTGCCGGCGGCCAGCTCCGTTCAATTCGGCGGGTCCAGCACCTACTTCCGGCAAAATGCCTATGACTTTTACGCGAACGACGATTGGCGCGTGAATTCCAGCCTGACGTTGATGTATGGCCTGCGTTACGAATATTATTCGCCGCTCTCGGAGAAATACGGGCATCTTGTGAATCTCGATATCGCGCCCGATTTCACGGCAGTTGCTCCGGTTTTGGCGGGGGCTGCGGGACCCTACTCTGGCCAATTCCCGAACAGTTTGATCGAGCCTGATCGGCACGACTGGGCGCCCCGCGGCGGATTGGCCTGGAAACCGAGCGCGAAGCATTCAACGGTGGTGCGCTTGGGTTACGGCATTTACTATAATCCCACCGCGCTCAATCAGCTTGCCACGGAGCTGTCCGAGCAACCCCCGTTCGCGGTAACGGAGCGGCTGACCACCAGCACCACCGACGTGCTTACGATCCAAAACGGACTGGCCACCGCGCCCACCAACACCAAGATCGCGAACACCTACGCGGTCCAAAAGAATTACCAGGTCGGCTACGCTCAAAGCTGGAGCGTCAGCGTGCAGCAGAACTTGAGCCGCTCGTTTTTCTGTGAGTTGAACTACCTGGGAACCAAGGGCACCGACCTGGATACCCAGACCGTGCCGAATAGCGCGGCTCCCGGCTCGCCGCTGACATCGCAGGAGAGGCTGCTGATCAATAACGCGCAACAGTTCATCTATGACAGTTCTTGGGGGAATTCGATTTATCATGCCGGGCAAGTGCGGCTGATGCGGCGTTTCGCCCGCAACATGTCTTTCAACGTCTTGTATACACGCTCCAAGTCCATCGACGATACCTCCACGTTTGGCGGAGTCGGTAATGTCGTCGCGCAGAACGCATTCGACCTGAGCGCCGAGCGCGGTATTTCAAGTTTTAACCGGCCGAACGTGGTGACCTTGAACTACGTCCTCAGCACTCCAACGCAGGCCAGCTGGTGGAAGCGCAATTGGACGCTCAGCGGATCGGCGTTGCTCGAAGACGGCACGCCGTTTACAGCGCGCATTCTAGGGAACGATGCGAATGCGGCGGGCACCGGAGTGGTGGGCAGCGGGCGTGCCGAAGCTACCGGTCTACCGGTGGAGGACGGAAGTGGCTATTTTAATCTGGCTGCCTTTACATTGCCGCCGCCAGGCGAGCTCGGAGATGCGGGGCGCAATACGATTCCGGGACCGTGGCAGTGGTCGCTCAATACGGCTTTCGGCCGCTATTTCACCATCGGCGGCGAGGGCAGCCGCAAGCGCATCGAGCTGCGCTTTGAAACAACCAATACATTGAATCACGTCAACATCACCAATGTGAATACAGTGGTGGGTTCCACGCAGTACGGTCTGCCGACGCTCGCCGGCGCGATGCGAACCGCCGACGTAAACATCAGGTTCCGTTTTTAGAGGATGGCTAGCATGTCCAATTGCGTGTCTCGAATCGGTTCGGCGGCACTGGTTTGCGCGGGGCTGCTGGCGCAAGATCAGCCCTCGCCGAATTTCAAAACCAACACCAATCTCGTGATCATCAACGTTTCCGTAAAAGACAAGAGCGGCAAAGCGATCGAAGACCTAAAGAAGGATCAGTTCACGCTGCTCGAAGACGGCAAGCCGCAGCAGATCTCGGTGTTCGAGCTGCAGCACTTAAATGGTGAGACTTTGCCCGCCCTGGAAGCGCCGCCGCCCACGCTGAAGACTCGTGGAGCGGCGGAAGCCAAACCCACTCCCGCTGCGAAGGAGCCTCCACCCGCTTTGAAGCCCGATGATCTGAAAGACCGGCGCCTGATCGCCATGTTCTTCGATCTTTCGTCCATGCAGCCCGCCGAGCAGATCCGCGCCCGCGACGCCGCCATCAAGTTCATTGACACGCAAATGACCGCGTCCGATACGGTGTCGATCATGACGCTCACCAACGAACTGCGCGTGGTGCAGGACTTCACCAACGATCGCGAGACGCTGGTGAGCGTAATCCAATCGCTGCGGGTGGGCGATTCGAGCGAATTGGCGGCCTTGGCCGCGACCGGCGCCGATTCCACCGACACCAGCGGCGAGTTCACGGCGGATGATACCGAGTTCAATATTTTCAACACCGATCGCAAGCTGAGCGCGCTCGAAGACGCCACCCACAAGCTGGCGGCTTACCCGGAGAAGAAGGCATTGGTTTATTTTTCGAGTGGTATCGGCAAGACCGGCGTCGACAATCAATCGCAGATCCGCGCGACTGTCAACTCCGCCGTACGCGCCAACGTCGCGTTCTATCCGATCGACGCGCGTGGATTGGTTGCCATGGCTCCGGCCGGCGACGCGACTACAGCCTCGCCCAAGGGCACCGGCGTGTTCACAGGCAATACATATACCAGCAACCGAACCTCGTTTCACGACACGCAGGACACTATTTACACGCTGGCCTCCGACACTGGCGGCAAAGCATTGCTCGACAGCAACGACCTGACACTCGGAATTAAAGCGGTGCAGACCGACTTCAACAGCTATTATGTTCTGGGCTACTACAGCGCCAATCCAGCGGCGGATGGCAAGTATCGCCACGTGACCGTGAAGATCGCGTCGTTGGCCGAATCGGCCAAGCTCGATTACCGCAAAGGTTATTACGCGGCCAAGGTCTGGGGCAAAATGAATGCGAGCGACAAGGAACGGCAGCTCGAAGACGCGCTCACGCTGGACGATCCGTTCACTGAGTTGCCGCTCGCGATGGAGGTGGATTACTTCCAGACCGGGCGCGACAAATACTTCGTGCCGATTACGGTTCGCATCGCGGGTTCCGCGTTGGACCTTTCGCCGAAATCCACCACGGATCTCGATTTCATCGGCCAGATTCGCGATCCGCATGGGAAGATGCTGGGCGGCATCCGCGACGAAATCAAGTTGAAGCTCACCGAGGAGAACGCCGCGCAGCTGGCTCAAAGGCCCGTGGAGTACGATACAGGAGTCATGCTCCCCCCCGGCGATTACAATTTGCGGTTCCTGGCGCGCGAAAACCAGAACGGCAAAATGGGAACGTTCGAAATGAAGTTCAACGTGCCCGATCTGAGCAAACAGACGTCCGCGATCCGCATGAGCTCGGTCGTGTGGAGCAATCAGCGTGAGCCCCTGTCTGCCAGCATCGGGAATGCGGGCGTCAACAAAAAGCTGCTGAACGAGCATCCGTTGGTGGAGAACGGCCAGAAACTGATCCCGGACATTACGCGCGTATTTCGCAAAAATCAGAAACTGTATGTTTATTTCGAGGTGTACGATCCCGGAACAGTGGCATCGCCCAGCGTGTCGGCCGAGTTGACGATGTTCCGCGGCAAGTCCAAATCGTTCGAGTCGGCGCCAGTGCGCGTTACGAAGCCGAAATCAGGACGGCCGAACACACTGGCGTTCCAATTTGAGATGCCGCTGGCCAACATCCCGGCCGGCCAATACACTTGCCAGGTGAGCGTCATCGACGAACAGGCGCGGAAATTCGGGTTCGCGCGCGCGCCCCTGGTGGTACTGCAGTAACGCGTATTCTTTGTTTTCCTCGTATTCCTTGTATTCCTTCTTATTTGAAGTTATATTTAAACGCGAACTGCAGCCGGACTTCCTGCCCTTTGAACTCGTTCGGTAACGGCGGGAATGGAACAGATGCGCTAACGGCGGCCACCGCCGCTTTATCCAAAGCCTCCGATCCCGAAGGCATTGCGATGACCAGCTTCACCACCCTTCCATCGCGCCCGATGATGAATTGCAAGTCCACTACCCCACGATTGCCGAGCCGTGCGCTTTCCGGAATAACGGCGAACCAATTCTTGCGAACGAGCGAAAGAATCTGAAGCAGATAGGGCCTAAAATCCACGCCCATCGGATCGCTCAGCAGCTCCGGCAGCTCCGGCCTGACACCGGTCTGGCCTGGCAAGGGCCGTTCCGGTACGTCGGAGATGCTTCCCTGTCCACCACCGCCGCGCTCGATATCATGAATCACGTCTTGGACGCTGGTCTTGGGCGGGTTCAACTTCGCTTGGCCCTTGAACTCGCTCGGCCCATTTTGCCCCGGCGTTTCAAACGCAAGTTTAGGATGCTCCACGGGCGTGATCTGCGGCGGCGGCGCTTTCGGAGTTCCCAACAGCGCAGGCAAAGCAGGCGGCGCGTTTTGAGCGGTGACCGGCGTGTCGATCTTCGGGGGCTCGGCAATGCGAGGCGGAGCCGTCGGCTGCGGCGGACCGGGCGGGGCGGGATTCGGCGGCCGGAAAGCCCGGACTGCGGGTGCTGGAGGTAGCCGCTGGGGAGAGGGCGGGCGTGGCTTGAGATCCTCGACGTTCACTTCCTTGGCGACCTTGCCCTTATTGGGCGCCTTTTGCGTAAGATCGGCCGGCAGAACCAGGTGAACCGCCTGTCTGAAATCCGGAATAATCACTGTGCCTTGCTTCAATGGAGGGCCGCTCAGGCTGGACAGCGCGAACACCAACGCTATGATCCCGGCGTGCACCACGAGCGTACCGATCCCCGCGCGCCAGTATCTGCGAGGGTCATCGGACTGGTGCCAGTCCAACACGAAATTGGGACCGGAATCCGCGCCTGAGGTCATGATGGCCGAATAAAAGACGTCGATCGCGCGCCCGGCCTTGCCGGATTGCCGCTAGGTCAGTGATTGAAGCCGCTCGGCGACTATCTTCGAATGCTCTTCAATTTTATCAAGAATCGCACGCGCTACTTCTAAGGCGCGCAAACCGTCCTCTCCCGGGACCACGGGACAGCGGCGCGACGCCACTGCCTCCAGGAACGATTCCACCTCCAGCCGCAGTGGCTCTTCCTTGATGACCGCCAGCGGCTGAAACCCGATCTGCTGGTTTCCGCTGACCGTGAACGCCACGGCTTCCTGTTTCTGATAGTCGAGCGAAATGTACTGGTGCGGCTGGAACAGGCGCAGCTTTCGAACGCGTTCGGTGGAGACGCGGCTGGCCGTCAGATTGGCAATGCATCCGCCGGGGAACGACAGGCGCACATTCGCGATATCGACTTTGTCAGACAGAATGGAAATCCCCGCCGCGCGAATCTCTTCGGGCATTCCGCCGGCCAGGTCCAGCACGATGTCGAGATCATGGATCATCAGATCAAGCACGACATCTACATCCAGGCTGCGCGGGCTGAACAGGCTGAGCCGGTGAATTTCGAAGAACAGCGGTACGTTCGTGATTTTCTGCAGGGCCGCAACGGCGGGGTTGAAGCGCTCCAGGTGGCCGACTTGCAGGATGCGCTCGTGCTCGCGGGCAGTGTCGACCAGCCGTCTGGCGGACGCTAAATCGGCGGCGATGGGCTTTTCCACCAGCACGTCGATCCCGGATTCCAGCAGTTCGCAGCCAACGTCGGCGTGTTGCGACGTGGGCACCGCGACTACGGCGGCATCGACATTGTCGGTGAGCTCGCCCAGGGTGGCGAATGTCAGGCAATTGTGCTCCGCCGCGGCCATGGCGGCGCGTTCCGGATCGGCATCCACCACGCCCACCAGCGTGGCATTCAGCGATTGGCTCAGCACGCGCAGGTGGTGGCGTCCAAACACACCCGCGCCGATAACGGCGACTCGAATCTTGTTCAAAATCTAACTTATCATGGGAACATAGGTGAGCCATGGCGACAATGTATCTGAGCCCGCAACAATTGAAGGATTTCGCGCAGAGGGTTGAGGACGTTGCGAAAAAGTTCCCTGCGGAAGTTGTTCGGATCCGCCATTCTTTTAGCCGCGATTGGGATGGCGATCCCGCGATCTATTTCCGAATCATATTCACTGATGATGCCGTGAAACGCTTTCCCCTAGGGGAGCTTACACGCAAGATCGAACAGGCGCTGATCAAAGATCTAGCGCTCTACACGTCGGAATACTCCGCATATATACCGTACTTCGAATTCCGAACCAAAGCTGAACAGGACCGCTCAAAAGACCCTCAATGGGAATAGCGGACGACTTGCTGACGCTGGCTGGCCGTCTTGCCAAACCAGCGCCAACCGAACCGGAACAAGCATCATTTCGGCGATCGATTTCCACTGCCTATTACGCGCTGTTTCATCTTCTGGTTCAAGAGGCGGTCCAGAGCTGGAACGGTTCAGCTACGGCGCGATTCGGCTTGGAGCGCAAATTCGATCACAAGACCATGAAGGATGTGTCCAATGCCGTATTACGGAGTTCCTGGCGTGGCTGGAGCACTCCGTCGCCGGTTGTGCCAACGGAATTGGAGGCTGTAGCCGAGGCGTTCGTTAGATTGCAAGAGGCACGCCAGCAGGCGGACTACGATAACGCGAAGACCTGGGAGTCCACGGCCGTGCGGGCCAAGGTAACGGAAGCGCAGACTGCATTTGTAAATTGGGAAATCATCCGGACGCATCCCGCCGCCAACGAATACCTGCTCTCACTTTTAATCGGAAACAAGCGGGAATAATCCGCCCTTACGGCTCCGGTTCGCAGCCCACAATCGCGATGCCGCATTCATTCGCTCGCGCCAACATCGCTTCGCGATCCAACAGCAGCGTTCGGCCGGCGTCCACCGCGACGGCTGTTGTTCCGGTCTTCTGCATGGTCTCGATCGTCCCCGGTCCCGCCACTGGAACGTCGAACAACAGGTGCCCGCGGCGCCGTGACACCTTCACCAGCCTCAGCGGCTTGCCGTTAACTAATGAAGCGGCGCGCTCCAGCATCGCATCAGTCCCTTCCATGGCCTCCATCGCCACGCAGGCGCCATCCGAAATCGCGACGCTCTGGCCCACATCCACGCCCGCCAGTGCGTTCGCGATCCTTCGGCCATAGGCAATGTCCCGCTCTTCTTCCGATGACGGCTTGCGCTTGCTCAACACGCCCGCGCCGGCCAGCAGCGGTTTCAATAACAGGGTGGAATCCGCCAGGCGAATGCCTTCTTCCGCCAGGATCTTCGCGACGCCCCCAATCAGCGCAGCGGTGTTCTTCTGCTTCAGCCCCGCCAGGAGCTTCACCAGTTTCCAATCGGGCACGATCGACGAAAAAATCTTCGCGTGCTTCACCTGGCCGGCCATCATCACTTCGGTGATGTTTTCTTCCTTGAGGATCTCAATCAAGCGCGAGAGCTGTCCGAGCGAAATCCAGTAACAGCGGGCCGCCAGTGGCTCCACTTCGGGTGACGCTTCTTCCTTGATGGCCACCACCACTACCTCATCACCCGCGTGGCGCGCTGTTTCGAGCGCCAGCAACGGGAAGCGGCCGTTGCCTGCGATCATGCCGTATCGGTGGCCACTTTTCACACTCATTTAACAAAACCGCGCTCGGCTCGTTCCATGAACGCCAGAAGATCCCGAACCTCCGGACAATCCGGCACCTCCGCGCGAATTCGCTCCACCGCTTGTGTCGTGTTGAGCCCTGACTTAGTCAGCAGCCGGAACGCTTTGTGCAGGCTCTCGATGGCATCCTTGGTGAAGCCGCGCCGTTCGAGCCCCACTTTGTTTTCGCCGAACACTTTGGATTCCCGCGGACTCACGGTCATCGAGAAAGGCAGCACGTCCTTGGTCACCACGCTGTAGCCGCCCACGAACGCATGTTTTCCGATGCGGCAGAATTGGTGAACGCCGCTGAACGCCTCGATCACCGCCCAGTCGTCCACCACCACGTGTCCGGCGAATGTGACCGCGTTTCCGAGCTGCGTGTGATCGCCCACGCGCACATCGTGCGCTACGTGCGCGTAGGCCATCACCAAATTGTCATCGCCGATCTCGGTGACCAATCCGCCGCCTTGGGTCCCCCGATGGATACTGACAAACTCGCGGATTTTGTTTCGGCTGCCGATGCGTGTCTCCGCGCGCTCGCCTTTATATTTCAAATCCTGCGACGCCACTCCGACGGTGGAATATGGAAAGAGGATATTGTCTTCGCCGATGCGTGTGACGCCTTCCACGTACACGTGCGCCATCAGGTGAGTGCGCGCGCCAATCTCAACCTCGGCGCCGATAATGCAGTATGGCCCGATTTCAGCGCCTGGAGAAATACGAGCTTGGGGATCGACGTATGCAGACGGATGAATCGCCATGCGGGGGGTTAGGGAACCGGAACCAGCACGCGATCCTGCAGCACGCACATCAGCTCGGCTTCGGCGACAACCACTCCGTCCACAGTGGCCTGTCCGTGCATCTTCGCGATCGCGCTCTTGCGCTTGGTGACCTTCATCTCGATGCGAAGCTGATCGCCCGGGCGCACCGGACGGCGGAATTTCGCCTGCTCGATGGAGGCCAGCAGGACCAGCTTGTTCTTGCGATCCGGAACCGACTTGAGCACCAGCACGCCCGCCACTTGGGCCATCGCTTCCACCACCAGCACGCCCGGCATCACCGGAAACTCCGGAAAATGGCCCACAAAGAATGGTTCATTCACTGTCACGTTCTTGATTCCGACGATGCGCTCTTCTTCCAGCTCGAGGATGGAATCCACCAGCAGCATCGGATAGCGATGCGGCAAAATGTCGCGAATCTCCTGGATATCGAGAAGGGGCATGGGAAGTGGTTATTATAACAGGCAGTGCATCCGTTTCTTGCTTTTACGGAAGCGAAGCAATCCGCCATCGTCGCGCTCATCAGCGAGTTGGTCAGGTGCGAGTCTCCGAGCGATCAGCCGCAGGCCGTCAACCGCTTCGTGAACCTTCTTGCCAGCCGCGTTGACGGCGCCGCCAGCGTGAAGACTTTGCCGGGCGGGCGCTTTGGACACCACCTCCGTTGCGAGTTCAAATTCCCAGGCGCGAGAGCCGACGCTGGAAAAATCCTCGTGCTGGCGCATTCCGACACCGTTTGGCCACTCGGAACGCTTACGCAAATGCCCCTGCGCGAGGAACAAGGGCGTTTATGGGGGCCGGGCGTGCTGGACATGAAATCCGGCATCGCATTTTTTCTTTACGCCGTGCGCACTCTCAAAACCCTGGAAGTCCCGGTGCGCCGTAGTATTTTGTTTCAGGTGAACTCAGACGAAGAAGTCGGCAGCGAGACTTCGCGACAATTCACAGAAGAGGCCGCGCGGCAATGTGCTGCCGTGCTTTTGCTGGAACCCGGAACCGGACTGCAAGGCAAGCTCAAGACCGCGCGCAAGGGCGTCGGCGACTACACCGTCACGGTGAAAGGACGAGCGTCGCACGCGGGCGTGGATTATACGGCGGGTGCGAGCGCAGTGGTGGAGCTGGCGCGCCAGATTCCAAAAATCGCCGCGTTCACCAATTTGAAGCAGGGCATCACGGTAAATCCGGGCGTGATTGCCGGTGGCACGCGCACCAATGTCGTCGCCGCCGAAGCGCGCGCCGAAGTGGACATCCGTATTGCGAAGGCGAAGGATGCCGCCGCGCTGGACAAGAGGTTCCGATCGCTGCGCCCGTTCGATAAACGCTGCTCCATCCAGGTGGACGGCGGCCTCAATCGCCCGCCGATGGAGCGAACACCGGCCATTCGCGCGTTGTTTCAGACCGCGCGCGCGTGTGCCAAAGAGCTTGGCGTGGCGCTGCAGGAGTCGGCGACGGGCGGCGGGTCGGACGGCAACTTTACCGCCGCGCTCGGCATTCCGACCTTGGATGGACTGGGCGGTGTCGGCGAGGGCGCCCACGCCGCGAACGAGAGCATTCTGCTGGACCGCATCGCAGATAGGACGGCCCTGCTCGCGATGTTGCTAGAGCGGCTCTAGGCGCAGGCGGCGACGATTACGCGCGCCAGCTCGTCTTCTTCCTCGGCGAAAACCGTCCGCAGATCCAGCAGCAAGCGGCCATCTTCGATGCGCGCCACCACTGGCGGATCGCTCAACCGGCAGCGGCGTTCCGCTTCCACCACATCCGCGCAATCGATGGCGATCGGCCAGCTTTGGAGCGGCTGCCCAGGTGTGGACCCTCCGCCGATCATGGAGCTTCCTTCGATCACCGCGGCCCGCAGGCCGTCCAATCTCTCGCTCAAGCGCTCGGCCCGCGCGCGTAGCTCGTCGCTCGATTGCGAAATCATGCGCAGCGCCGGAATTCGATCCCAACGTTCCAGCACCAAATAGCGCAGCGTGGTTTCGAGCGCCTGATAAATCACTTTATCCAGCCGCAACGCGCGAAACATCGGATTCCGGCGCAGCCGTGCCACCAATTCCCGATCGCCCGCTAGAATTCCGGCTTGCGGGCCGCCCAGCAACTTGTCCCCGCTGAAGGACACCAGGTTGACGCCCGCGCGAATGCTATCGCCAACCAGCGGTTCTTCCATCCCGAACGCGCGCAGATCGGCCACGCAGCCGCTGCCCAGGTCCTCGTAGAGCGGAACACCGCGGTCTTTCGCCAGGGCCACCAGTTCGCCCAACTCCGGTCTCGCCGTAAATCCCTCGATGCGAAAATTGCTGGGATGAACCCGCAACAGCAAGCGCGTTCGATCGTTGATCGCCTCGCGATAGTCGTTGACGTGAGTCCGATTTGTCGTCCCCACTTCGCGCAGGATCGCGCCCGAGCGCTGCATGATGTCGGGAATGCGGAACCCGTCGCCGATTTCGATCAGCTCGCCGCGCGACACCACCACTTCGAACCCGGCCGCCAGCCCGTTCAATGCCAGATAAATCGCGGCTGCGTTGTTGTTCACCGCAATCCCCGGGGCTCCCGTCAAGCGCTCGATCAACTCCGCCGCATGCACGTCCCTTTTCCCGCGCCTCCCAGCGGCGAGATCGTATTCCAGATTCGAGTAACCCGACAGCGGCTGAAACGTCGCCAATGGCGCGCGTCCCAGATTGGTGTGCAGTACCACCCCCGTCGCATTGATCACGCGCCGCAGCGACGGCGTCTCCAGCCTTGCCAGATTGCGTTCCACTCGCTTCTCGATCGAAACGGAATTCGCGTGGCGTCCGGCGCGAATATCCTCGCGCGTTTTCTCGATTACTCGACGCACCTCTTCGACGATCAAAGCCCTAGGGAATCGGCCTTCCAAATGGCCCAGCGCGCCCAGTACCTGATCCACTGCCGGGAGTTCGCGCAGCTGTTCCTGACTCGCCACGCCACGATATTAGCAGCCTTGTGTTATCTTCCAGGTTTTATGGACCCCATCACGCTTCTCGTCATTTCCAACCCGAACTATCCATTCCTGCGCTTCTTGGACCGCCTGCCGCAGCCCGCAACCGTTCACACCGGCAACGATCTCGATTTCTTGAAGCAGCACGCTCCCGAAGCCGATGTCATCCTGAACGGTTTCCACGATGGGTCCGCTTTACAAGCGATTCTCCCGCTCGCGCAGCGCGTCAAATGGATTCATGCCTTGTCCGCGGGCGTTGAGAAAGTGCTGTCACCCGAGCTGATTGAAAGTCCGGTCCCGCTCACTAACGGCCGGGGCGTTTTCGGTCCGGCACTCGCCGAATTTGCCATCGCGGGAATGTTCTACTTCGCAAAAGATCTGCGGCGCTTGATTCGCCAACAGGAGGCCGCGCGCTGGGAACAATTCGACGTCGCCTTTCTTCGCGATCAGACCCTGGGCGTCATTGGCTACGGCGGCATCGGACGCGAGGCAGCGCGGCTGGCCCACGCGCTCGGGATGAAAGTGCTGGCTCTTCGAAGGCGCACTCCGGCATCTGAAAATGATCCGGTGCTGGAGCGCTCTTTTATGCGCGAGCAACTGACGGAAATGATCAGCCTCTCCGATTATGTGCTGGCCGCCGCTCCGCTCACACCCGAAACGCAAGGCATGATCGGCGGGAACGAATTCCACTTCATGAAGAGCTCCGCCGTGTTCATCAACGTCGGCCGTGGCGCTGTCGTCGTCGAATCGGCCCTCATTTCGGCACTGAACCAAGCCATCATCCGGGGCGCGGTTCTCGACGTCTTTGAAACAGAGCCGCTGCCTTCCGAGCATCCCTTCTATCGCATGCAGAACGTGCTGCTCTCCCCGCATTGCGCCGACCATACCACGGGCTGGATGGAGCTGGCCGTGAAACAATTTGTCGAAAACTTCGAGCGTTTCCGCAACGGACAGCCGCTGGAGTACATCGTGGATAAGCAGGCCGGCTACTAGAGCGACGCATGCCCCAGATTCACATTTCCGATATTCAGCTTTCCGATGTCCAAGCCGCCGCCCAGCGCACGCGCGACATCGTCCGCCGCACTCCTGTCTTCACTTCGCGTACTTTCGATGCGCTTTCGGGCGCCGGCGTTTTCTTCAAATGCGAAAACTTTCAGCGCGGAGGCGCATTCAAAATTCGCGGCGCGGCCAACTTCATCTTGTCGATTCCACAAGATCGAATTGCGCGCGGTGTCGTGACCTATTCTTCGGGCAATCACGGACAAGCAGTCGCCATCGCGGCCGAATCGCTCGGGATTCCCGCCAGCATCGTCATGCCGGCCGACGCGCCCGCTTTGAAGCTCGCGGCCACGCGCGCTCACGGAGCTCGAATTGTCACTTACGATCGCGCCACCGAAGATCGCGAATCCATCGCATTGCAGATCGCGCGAGAGACCGGTGCAACCATTGTCCCTCCCTACGATCACGCCTGGACCGTCGCGGGACAAGGCACGGCCGCGCTGGAATTGTTGGACGAAGCTCCCGATCTGGATGCCCTGGTGATCCCGATCGGCGGCGGCGGCTTGATCTCTGGTAGCTCCATCGCCGCGCATGCCATTCGTTCTGGTATCCGCATCTTCGGCGTCGAACCGGAACAGGGAAACGACACGCTGCTGTCGTTACGCGCCGGCTCGCGCGTTGAAATTCCGCTGCCTGAGACCATTGCCGACGGTCTGCGCGCAACCAAACCGGGCGCGCTTACTTTTCCAATCATGCAGGAGCATATCGAGGACATTGTGCTGGTGAGCGATACCGAAATCCGCGCCGCCATGACGTTTCTGCTTGCGCGAATGAAGATCCTGGTTGAGCCCAGCGGCGCTGCTTCGGCCGCTGCGGTGATGCATCACAAAATCCCGAGCAGTGCTCGGCGCATCGGGATAATTCTCTCCGGCGGAAATGTCGACCTGGAATGCGTTACTGAACCGCGACCGTGTTACTGAACCGCGCGCGTAAGCAAGCGGTCTTCAATCCCCGGTCTCTTCCAGGAAACAGCTATCGAAGGCCCGGTCCATTAGATCGTCCGTTAATTCAAACGCCAGCTTCTCGAAGTGAATCAGGTCGATGGCGTGCGACAAGACATCCCGTGGATGGCAGCGGCGGAACGCCCGTTTGGACTGCCGATAGTGCTTGTCGATGAATCGCGCGATTAAGCCTTCCGGATGCCGCAGATTTTTCGATTCGCAAAAGCGCTGGAAGATGGTGGCGTACTCTTGCGCGTCCGGGCTGCGCAGCAGCATCTTGTATTGAATCCGGCGCAGAAACGCTTCATCGCCCAATTGTTCCGGATTCTGGTTGGTGGAAAAAATGAGAAAGGCTTCAAAGGGCACGGTAATCTTGCCGCCACTCATGAATTTCAAATAGTCCACGCGACGTTCCATGGGAACAATCCAGCGATTCAGTATCTCGGCTGGAGTGCACTGCTGACGGCCGAAGTCGTCGATCAGGTAAATCCCGTTATTGGCCTTCAATTGGTAAGGCGCATCGTAAATCTTTGATGTCGCGTTGTAATTCAGATCCAGCATTTCCAGAGCCAGCTCACCACCGGTGACGATGAACGGGCGCTTGCACTTGACCCAGCGCCGGTCATACTGCGGGCCGGTTGTGAACACCGATTGCTCCTCGGCGTCCTGAATTGGCTGATGATAGAGCGGATCGAAAACTTGAACGATGGTGCCCTGGCAATCCAGCGCATAGGGAACGTAGACGCACGAATCGTCGATATTCATCAACGCTTCGGCCAGGAATGTCTTTCCGTTTCCTGGCTGTCCATAAATCAGAAACGAATTTCCGGAACTGACCGCGGGACCAATCTGAGCCAGAACGCGCGGCGTCATCACCATTTTGCTGTACGCTTGCCGCAACGCGTCGGGCGTGAGCCAGCCTTCCGCGCGGCGCTGCTTCCTGACGACTTCCGTATATTGCGTCAGCGGAACGGGCGCGAGGCCGGCGTATTGGTTGCCTTCCAGACATTCGCGCGCCTGATTCCGGCCCGTATCCGTCAGCGCGAACAATACCGTGCTGTTCCCCATGCCGAGCGACTTCTTGGCCTCGATAAAGCGCTGCTGTTTGAAAAAATCGATGATGCCTTCGATCAGGCTGAACTTAAGCCCCAGAGCCTCCGACAATTCGCGGCCCAGCATGTCGCCCTTGGAGTACATCTTCTTCAAGATGAGTTGCTGCACCAAGGATGGCGCTAAGCCGGTGGCCTCCAAAGTTTCCGGCACTGGCGGAACAAACGCAGGCTCCTTGCCTGACGATTTCGCGTCCTTACCGGCCGGCGCCCGGAGCGCCTGGGAAAGATGTGCCAGCCCGGAGGCATCGCTCGGTTGAGCCGCTTTCGACGCGGGCACAGTTGTTGCGGCGGATACGACAGAAGCGGGAAGCATAATGGTGGAGCACCAGTGTGCGCCTTGGCTGTGGCCGCTTGCAATAGGTAATTGGTCCTTTATGTCTAAGTTGAATCCCCGGCGTCGGACCCCGCGCCTGCGCTAGCCAAAAGGCGTTTTACTCGGCGATCACGCGCCGCCCTACGACCTTCCAGCGTCCGGACAAGACCCGAGCGATAGCGTCGCTATAAATGCGGTGCTCCTCAACCAAAATCCGCGCCGCCAAGGTGTCCTCGATGTCATCATCCAGCACCGGTACGGCCGCCTGCAAGACAATGGGGCCTGCATCCAGGTGCTGGTCCACGAAATGCACCGTGCATCCGCTGATTTTCGCGCCGTGTTCGAGGGCCTGCCGCTGCGCATGCAGGCCTGGGAAGGCCGGTAACAGCGACGGATGAATGTTTAGTACCTGCCAGGGAAAAGCCCGGCAAAAATCGGCCGTCAGCAGCCGCAGGAAGCCCGCCAGACATACCAAATCCACGCGGCTTTTTTGGAGTTCGGCCACCAGGCGCCGGTCATATTCTTCTCGCGCTATACCTTGCGAAGGCAGCGCCAGCCAACTCAGCCCCCTCGATCGTGCTGCCTGGATGCCCGCTGCTTCGGGGCGGTTCGAAATCACGACCGCGATCTCGGCCTCGAGCCGCCCGCTCTGCACGTTGTCCGCGATCGCTTCGAAATTCGAGCCGCGCCCCGAAAGCAGGATGCCCAGCCGCTTCAACGATCACCGGCCTCACCGCCGGCGTAAACCACGCGGGCGCCACGCGATTCCACCACATCGCCTATCTGGAAGCATGCTTCGCCAAGGCTGCTCAAGATCGCCCGAGCCTTGCCAAGATTCCGCTTGGCCAGCACCAGAATCATGCCGACGCCCAGGTTAAAGGTCCGCCGGTAATCGGCCAAATCCAGTTTGCCAATCTGACGCAACTCCTCGAACAACGGCGGAACTGTCCAGCTGGAAACATCCACGCGCGCCGCCAAGCCCTCAGGCAAGATGCGTGGCGTATTGTCCGTGATCCCGCCGCCGGTGATGTGAGCCGCGCCTTTCAGCATGCGCGCGGCAATCAATGCGCGGATCGGCCGTAAGTAACTGCGGTGCACTTTCAGCAGCTCGTCGGCCAGCGCTTTCGTGAGCGGACGCCGCGCCCTCTCAAACAGCAGTTTCCGCGCCAGCGAGTAGCCATTGGTGTGCAGCCCGTTGGATGGCAAGCCCAGCAACACGTCACCCGGCCGGATTCCGGCGCCGGTCAACATTCGCTTGCGCTCCACGCCACCGACGATAAATCCTGCCAGATCGTATTCGCCTTTTTGGTACAGGCCCGGCATTTCCGCGGTTTCGCCGCCGATCAGCGCGCATCCATTGTTACGGCAGCCTCGCGCCACGCCCTCGATTACCTGCCCGGCGACATTCGCGTCCAGCTTGCCCACCGCGAAATAGTCGAGGAAAAACAAAGGAACCGCCCCTTGCACCGCGATATCGTTCACGCAGTGATTCACCAGGTCCTCGCCAATCGTGTTGTGGCGCCCGGTGAGAAACGCGATCTTGACCTTGGTCCCCACGCCATCGGCCGAACTCACCAGCACCGGATTCTTCCAGCCCGATAACAAATAGCCGCCGCCGAAGCTGCCGATGTCGGTTAGCACTCCACGCGTGAACGTGCCGCGCGCATGCTTGCGAATCAGCGATACGGCGCGGTCGGCTTCATCAATGCTGACTCCCGCGTCCTGGTAAGTGACTGGTTTTTGCAACGCCATCGCCGCGAATCATTATGATACGCGATCGGTGAGAGCGAATTACTCGATGAATCCGCGCCAGCTTTTGCCGTGCCCGTCGCGCAGCACAATGCCGAAGCTATCGGAAACGCCAGTGATCGTGCGGCCGTTGGCGTCGCGAAAAGTGTAGCGTACGGACTCCTCGCTCACTTTCTCCGCGGTGCCGCGCCACACGTTGCCGAACTCGTCACGCAATCGAAGATGATCGCCATGGCCGAAACCGTAGAGACGCGTGTTGGCGCCCTCTTCTTCAAAGTTGAAGAAGCCGCCAGGTATCTTGCTATGGATGCGCCGGCGCTTAAAGATGCCGCGATGGATCATTGACTTTATTATCGGGCGCGATGTGTCCAATTGCAGATCGGTCAATTGCCTTAGTGTTGCCTATGGTGGGCCTTACCGGATGCCATACTGATGTTCGGAACACCCTAATGCCGAGCGTGTTTATCGCATGAGAATCGTCCTGCAGCGCGTCGCTCGCGCACGCGTCGATGTGGCCGGCGAAACCGTAGGATCCATCGGAGCCGGATTACTGATCCTGCTTGGCGTCACTCACCCGGATACTCCTGAGGACGCCGATTATCTCGCGTCAAAAGTCATCCAACTCCGCATTTTCCCCGACGATGCGGGCCGCATGAATCGAAGCCTTCTGGATGTTGGGGGCGCGCTGCTCGTCGTCTCCCAATTTACTCTGTATGGCGACTGCCGAAAAGGCCGCCGTCCTGGCTTCGACCAGGCTGCCCCTCCCGAGCAAGCCCGCAGCCTCTACGAGTATTTCGTGCAACGCGTAAAGTCCAGTAACGTGACAGTGCAGACCGGCGTCTTTCAGGCCGAGATGCAAATACATCTTGTCAACGATGGCCCAGTGACCTTCATTCTTGACTCCAGTCGAGTATGATTTCAAAAAGGAGCATAAATGCCTCGTTCCGGAAACACAATTCGAAATCTTTCCCTGCTGTCGGCGGCTCTGGAGGGTCTCGAGCTGCAGAAGCAGCGGCTCGACGAACAGATTCGGGAGGTGCGCGTGCTCTTAGGGAAATCCCCTGCTCGCCGTGGACGTCCGCCGGCCTCCGCCGCACCAGGTGGCTCCGGGGCTGCCACAAGTACTAAGCGCGCTGCCGGCCGGCTCAGCTCGGCGGCTCGTAAGAGAATCGCCGCTGCCCAGAAGCGGCGCTGGGCCAAATACCGCAAGGACAACGGCGGCAAGTCCGAATAGTTCCTAACTCCCGCACTTTGACTACTAAGATAACTTTCGCCTGCCGGCCACTTCGCGTGCATGCCAACCAAAAATACGCCGGTTCTCGCTCGCAAGCCCTCAGTGCCGCGGGTCGCCTCCATCGAGCGGAGCATTCATTTCATGCGCGGTCACAAGGTCATGCTGGACGCCGATCTTGCGCGGCCTTACCAAGTTCCCACCTTTCGTCTTAACGAGCAGGTTAAATGCAACCGCAGCCGCTTTCCGCGGGATTTTATGTTCCAACTCACCGCACAGGAGGCCTCCTCTTTGACATCGCAATTTGCGATATCAAACTCCGCCCGGGGTGGCCGACGTTCTCGTCCCTATGCATTCACCGAGCACGGCGTGGCGATGCGGTCCAGTGTCCTCAAGAGCAGCCGGGCAGTCCAGGTGAATATCGCCATCATGCGCGCCTTCGTTAAGCTTGGCGAGATTCTGTCTACGCACCACGAGCTGGCTAAGCGCCTCGAACAACTGGAAGGCAAATTCGATCAACACGATGCTCAAATCCAGGAAGTCTTTGACGCCATCCGCGCATTGCTCGCACCGAAGCCAGACCCGCGCTAGCGCCGCATCGGATTTCCAGCTTGAGCGCAACAGGGCGCGGCGTGCGTGAATGAGGTCAAAAGAAACCTCTCGCCAAAATTGAGAGAAGTTTAGTTCCCCCGCCACTAGCCCTATGTCCCAAGAGGGGGCATGGTGCTACGAAACACGTTTTTACTCGCTCTGGCTCTCAGCTCGATCTCGGCCCAGTCCCCCGATCCCGCCTATCAGCCGCTCGATCGTGCCTATCAAGCTCTGCGCGATAAAGCCTATGATCAAGCCATCGCCAGTTTTGACCAAGCCATTGCTCTCTCGCCGAACCGCGCTTCCATCCGCAAAGATCTCGCCTACACGTTGCTGAAAGTTGGAGAAAACGAGGCTGCCCGCGATCAATTCGGCGAGGCCATGCGGTTGGATCCCGCCGATGACCATGTCGCGCTCGAATACGCGTTCCTGTGCTACGAAACCAGGCAGCAGGCCGAGGCCCGGCGGATCTTCGATCGCATCCGCCAAACCGGCCAGGCGCCCGATAAGGACACGGCCGAGGGGGCATTTCAGAACATCGACCAGCCGCTCGCCACCGGCATCGCGCGCTGGCTAAAGGCGCTGGAGGTCTCGCCCGACAATTTCAGCGCGCATCAGGAACTGGCCGCGCTGGCCGAACAACGCGATCAACTCGAACTGGCCGCCGAACATTACGAAAAAGCCTGGAAGCTCAAGCCCGCCGAGCGCTCCTTGATGCTGGACCTCGGCCGCGTATGGAAAATGCTCGGCCGCACCGAGGACGCCAACTACATCCTGCTGGCGGCTTCCCGTGGCGGCCAACCTCGCGTGGCCGAGCGCGCGCGCGAGCTCCTGCCCGATCGCTACCCGTACCCGTACGAGTTTCAGAAGGCCCTCGAGATCGATCCCAACAATTTCGAGCTGCGCCGCGAATACGCTTATCTGCTCCTCGCCATGGGCAAGCAGGATGACGCCGAACGTCAGTTTGAAACTCTCCACCAGGCTGACCCCACCGATCTTCTGACCTCCGCTCAGCTTGGATTCTTGATTCTGAATCGCCAGGATCCGGCTGGCGCGCAGCCCCTGCTCAATCAAGTTCTCAACGGCGGTGACGAGGAGCTGGCCGACCGCGCCCGCGTAGCGCTCAAGCTTCCACAAACGCTGCGCAACCGCCTGGGCTCAGCCGAGCAAACCTCGCAGGAAGCCAAGTCGCTCGGTCAACGGAGCATGCAGGCGGGCTACATGAAGGACGCACTGAAATACCTGACCATCGCACATGAGAACGACCCTGTCGATTTCTCCGTGATGCTCAAGCTCGGCTGGGTCTACAACATTCTGCATGACGATCACGACTCCATGAAGTGGTTCAAACTCGCCGGCCAAAGTCCCGATTCCAGCATCGCCGATGAAGCCAAGAAGGCCTACCATAATCTCGCGGCTCAGTTCGCGCGCTTCCGCACCACGGTCTGGATTTACCCGTTCTTTTCCACGCGCTGGCACGACGTGTTCGGCTACGGCCAGGTGAAGACCGAGTTGAGGCTCGGCCGCCTTCCCATTCGCCCCTACCTCTCCATTCGGCTCGACGGCGATGTGAAAGGGAACATCGGGCCCATCGCCGGAAGCGTCAATCCGCAGTATCTATCCGAAAGCTCTTTCATTTTTGCGGTCGGCGCCGCCACCCTTCCCTGGCGCGGAATCACGGGCTGGTTTGAAGCGGGCGAGTCGGTCAATTATCTTCCCAACCGCAAGGACGAAGGCGCCATGATTCCCGACTATCGCGGCGGCATCTCCGGCGCCAAAGGCTTCGGTCATCTCATGAACAGCTCCAAAGGCTTCTACTTTGAAAGCAACGATGACATGGTTTTTGTCAGCCGCTTTCAAGACGACCTGCTCTTCTATTCGCAGAATCGCGCAGGCTATACCTTCGCTCCCATGGAAGGCTTCGGCGGTTTCCAGTCGCAGCTCTATTGGAACGTCAACGCTACCGGCGATCGCTTGCGCCAGTATTGGGCCAATTATGGCGAAACCGGTCCCGGGCTACGTTTCCGATTTCGCGATCTGCCTAAGTCCCTGCTGTTTTCTGTGAACTTTTTGCGCGGCGCCTACTTCGTCAATCTGGATAACCCGCGCCGTCCTAATTTCTTCGATCTCCGAATTGGACTCTGGTATGCATTCACGCGTTAGATTGGCGCTCGCTTCTCTCGTACTCGCGGCCTCTCTCCACGCCGCCCCGCTTCAGCGCGCCCCGCTTCAGCGCGCCCCGCTTCAGCGCGCCCCGCTTCAGCGCGCCCCGCTTCAGCGCGCCCCCTTCAACTACTACATTGCCGGCGACGATCCCGGGCCCTGGCCTCAAATTCTGTCCGCCGTCGGACTCACGCGCGCGGTCGGCGGTCCCGCGAATCTAATCGTCGTTCGGCAGGTCGCGCCCGGATCCGTAGTTCAGTGGATTCAGAGGATCGAGCAAGGCGGCGTCGTCGTCCTCGAGGGGCGAAGCGATCTCGCCGCGGCGCTCGGCTTTAAACCTGGCGTCAAGCGCGTCGTGGTTCATAGCATCGTGGATCAACGCTCGCCAAAACTCTCCATTGTCTGGGAGATGCCGCTCGAAATCCCGGTCTTCACTCTGCCCAAGGACGCCGCCGTGCTCGCCAGCGAACGCTGGGACCATGCGCCCGTGATGGCCGCGCTCCATCGCGGCTCGGGCGCCGTGCTATGGATCGCCGCCGCGCCCGGCAAGGAGGGCTATGAACGCTTTCCGTACCTGCTCCAGGCTCTCTACGATCTGGGCGTCAAACCACCCTTCCGCAGCCAGCGCCTGTGGGCCTTCTTCGATGGCGCATATCGCTCCCGCGTCGACCTGGATTATTTCGCCGAGCGCTGGCGCAAAGCCGGCATCGGCGCGCTGCACGTCGCCGGCTGGCACTATTACGAATCGACGCCCGAATCCGACGAATATTTGCGTCGCCTCATCCAAGCCTGCCATCGCAATGCGATCCTGGTTTACGTCTGGCTGGAACTTCCGCACGTCAGCGAAAAGTTCTGGGACGATCATCCCGAGTGGCGCGAGAAAACCGCCATCCTTCAAGACGCCCAGTTGGATTGGCGAAAGCTCATGAACTTGAGCAATCCCGAATGTTCAGCCGCGGTGGCGGCGGGTGTGAAAAACCTCGCCGGCCGCTTCGATTGGGACGGCGTCAACCTCGCAGAGCTGTATTTCGAATCCCTGGAGGGCGCCGCCAATCCTGCCCGCTTCACGCCCATGAACCAGGATGTGCGCGACGAATTCATCGGCCTGAATAACTTCGATCCAATTGAGCTGTTTCAATCCCCTAATCCCGATCCCGCGCGCCTGCGGACTTTTCTCGACTACCGCGCCGAGCTCGCGCGCCGCCAGCAGGAGAAATGGATTGGTGAAATCGAATCCATCCGCGCCGCCAAGCCCGATCTCGATTTCGTGCTCACCCATGTGGACGACCGCTTCGATACCCGCATGCGCGATCTCATCGGCGCCGATGCCTCGCGAGTGCTGCCGTTGCTCGATAAGCACGATTTCACGTTCCTCATCGAAGATCCCGCCACCATCTGGAACCTCGGGCCCGAGCGTTATCCGCAAATCGCAGCCCGCTACCAGCCGCTCACGCAGCACACCGATCACCTGGCCATCGATATCAACATCGTGGAGCGCTACCAAGACGTCTATCCAACCAAACAACAGACCGGAACGGAATTGTTCCAGCTCGTTCACGTGGCCGCGCAGTCTTTTCCGCGTGTCACTTTGTACTTCGAGAATTCCATTCTTACGCCGGATCTGCCGCTACTCGCCTCAGCTGCGGCTACCGTGGACAAGGCTGAACAGAACGGCTCGCGCCTGATCGTCGAGTCGCGCCACGGCGTAGGAGTTTCCTGGCAAGGTCCGGCGCTTGTGAATGGCCGCCTCTGGCCCGTTCGCAACGACGCCACTCTCTGGCTCACCGCCGGAACCAGCGTCATCGAGCCCGCGCCCAAGGACTCCAGCCTCCGCATTGTCGATTTCAATGGAGAACTCGGCTCCGCGAATGCTTCAACCCAGGGTTTGCAATTCTCCTATCAGAGCAACGCGCGCGCCCTGGCAGTCTTGAACGCACGCCCGAGCAAGATCGAAGTGGACGGCGCGCTCGACGGCGAAAAACTGTCCGAATCCGGCGCCAGTTTTGTTCTCAGCCTCCCACGCGGCCAGCACGTGGTGCAGCTAACCCAGTAGCTCTCCTTTGCGGCGGAGCTTACTGCCCTCCTCGCTCAAGTTCGGCGGTGGCGGATTGAATCCGTTCTCCGGCATTTTCCAGAACTCCACCCACCCGCTTAATCTGCTCCTCCGCTAACTTCCACTGTTTCTGCTCGATGCTCTCGCGAACACCCGGCAGTGTTTTGACGCCATACCCGGTGTAAAGGCCTGGAGCGTAAATCTGGTTCTCGAACCAGGCGCGCCCGGGCAGGCCGTCGCTCAGTGTGAGCGAGCGTTCCACCGCGATCAGATCCGCATTCAAGGCTCGAAGCGCTATGCGAGCCGGAATGGAGCCATCGTTTTCCTTGGCGTGCTCGAATGCCTTGTCGTAGCGGGCGCTGGCGGTTTGAAGCGCCGCCAGGCCGTTTTCGAGAGGCGCGAAATCCAGGAATGGCGGCACCGCCTCGGGCGCTGGAAGGACGGTCTTGTGCTTAGGATCGTCGTTGGCGGCAAAAGAGCCTTCCTCAATTTCACGGTTCTTCTCCACAATTCCCGCGCGCTGCGTCTGCGCCAGCTTCTGAATTTCGTCAATGTAACGCTGGACAGTGTCCGTGAAATCGGTGAAATCGAAAGGCAGGATCTCGGCGTCCGCCAGGCGCAGAACGGCCAGGCCAGCGGTTTGCGCCAGCGCCCGGCCGTAAGTGAAATCGGTGTCCGCGAAATGGGTGTACCAGTTGAAATCGTCGTAAACAGAATGATAGATTCCACCCTCGTCTTCCCCTCCGAAACCGAGGTCGACCGAGGCAATTCCCAGATGATCCAGGAACGCGGTGTAATCCGATCCTGAGCCCAAAGCATTAATACGCAAATCCGCGCGCTGCCGCAGTTCCTGGCGATCGGGAGCCGGCGTCTCCCTAGTGGCTGCCGCGGCCGCTTCGGGTTGCTCGGCCAGGCGCCGCAACTGGAGCCGCTTCCAGACACTGAGGTTGGTCTCCGGGTCCTTCACGTCGCGCGCCACGCTGTTGATGAATTTCTCAAGCGTGTGGGACCCAGCCACGCTCAGAAAACCTCGTCCGTTCCCGTCCGAATTGATGTACACCGCGGCCTTTTTGCGCAGCTCCTCGGCGTGGTCCTCGGCCCATTCCGTCGATCCCAGCAAACCCTCTTCTTCGCCATCCCAGACACAGTAAATAATCGTGCGCTTCGGTTTCCAGCCTTGCTTTAGCAGGATCCCGAGGCCGCGGGCTTCCTCGAGCAACGCGCTGGCGCCCGAAATCGGGTCTTCCGCTCCGTTTACCCAGGCATCGTGATGGTTGCCACGAATGATCCACTCGTCCGGATACGTAGAGCCAGGGATGCGCCCAATCACGTCGTTGATGGTCTTCATGTCCCAGTTGAAGCTGACTTTGAGATGTACCTTGGCGGGTCCCGGTCCGATGAAATACGTGATTGGCAGAGATCCGCGCCAACGTTCCGGCGCCACGTGGCCGGCGATGGCGGCCAGCAGCGGCTGCGCGTCCGCGTAGGAGATAGGCAGCGTCGGAATCTTCGTGAACGTCTTCACCTCGCTGAGCTTCAGGCGTTTGGCATCCTTGGTCGCCCCTATGCCGGGCGTCAACGGATCGCCCGGATACACGGGCATGTCCATGACGCTGCCGCGCTGCACGCCATCGGCCGGACGAAATGGGCCGGCGGGGTAAACGCTCCCTCTGTAAAATCCATCGTCGCGCGGGTCCGAATAAATGATGCACCCAACGGCGCCGTGTTCGGCCGCGACCTTGGGCTTGATCCCGCGCCACGTTGCTCCATAACGCGCGATCACGATGGCGCCCTTCACGGAAATACCCAAGCGATCGAGCTGTTCGTAATCCGCCGGGGCTCCGTAATTCACATACACCAGCGGCGCTGTCACGTCTCCATCGATCGAATAAGCGTTGTACGACGGAAGCTGCTCGTCGTGCTGCGAAGAAGTGGGGTCGCCGGGAACAGTGGGCTCCTGCAGCTTCGCCGTGAAATGAGTGGGCTCTACCAGCTCCAGCACGCGCTCCTTGGGCGTCGGGAAGAGCACGTCATAGGATTCGATCTTCGCATCCCATCCCCACTCCTTGAATTTGGAGAGGAGCCATTCGGCGTTGTCCTTATCGTAGGCCGATCCGACATGGTGCGGGCGCGCCGTGAGGCGCTGCATGTACTGCCGCAGATTGGCTGGATCCGGAATGGCGCTGAATTTGCCTTCCCAGTCGCGCTCGGCGTGGTCGGACTGCGTTGAAAATCCGCGCAGCATGGGCGCCTCCGCTGGTATCGCGAGAGTCGCCGAGAGCAGGCAGCAAAGCAGGGTAGTGGGGAGATGCTTCATAGGTCGGATTATAGCGCGCGTTCGACATCCTTCATGCGCGCCAGAAGATATTCCTCAATTTGCGTCCGGCCTCCGTGTCTCGCCCACCCGGCTGGCGTCCCTTGCCACAGGGTGTCCTTGGCATCCAGCCGTGCCCCGCGTTCGACCAGCAATCGAACCACTTCTTCGTGGCCCGCAAAAGCGGCTTGGTGCAACGGCGTGGAATGGGAATGGAATCCAGGCGAGTTGTATCGGCTGGGATCTTCGCCCGCGTCGAGCAGCAGGCGAACCACCTCGACATGGCCGAATTGCGATGCCAGCGCGAGCGCTCGATGGCGATCCTCACCGCCGGCACTCGGCAATAACCGGCGCGCATCCTCGATGCGTCCGAGACCCGCCGCCACGGTCAGATCCACCCGGCCGCCTCGACGAATTAAGGCATTCACCGCCTCGAACTCCCCGTGCCCGAGCGCCGACGGCATAGCATAGTTCGGATCGGCCCCGTGATCGCAAAGCAGGTCGATGAGCGGAAGTTGCACGCCGGATTCTCTCGGTACGCGGCCGGAGCAGACCAGCCCCAGCGTCTCGTTCAATGCCGACGGGTTGTCTTTGGCGCCGGCCTCCAGAATCACCTCCGCGACCTGAACAATGTTGGCCGGCAAGGTGCCGTGGCGAACCGGATTCTCTGCCGCGAATTCCAACAGCGTTGGATTCCGGAAGTAGTTCCCGCCTTCGAAAAGGACGTGTTGATGCGATAGGTACGGATGCTTTTCCAGATGCCCGCGCAAGGCTGCTTCATCGCCTGCATCCAGCAGTTCCACGGCAAGGCGAAATGCGGCGTCTTCGATCCGCTCGTGATAGGGCAAATTCACGTCATCGGCGGACGTCGGTTTTTCGATGCGCCTTTTCAGCCGGGCCCAGCTCGGATACCCGTGCTCGCGAGCGATTGCGAGCTGTGCGTCGCTAAGACTTAGCTGCGCGTTGAAGATTTCAGCGTCGGTCGCCTGATTGAAACGCGGATGAAATTCCCCGATCCGCTGCGCTGCCCCTGGATCGCGAGCAGCGTGCGCCCTGAGCAGGTCCTTCGCTTGATATCGGAGATGATCGAGATTCGGATTCTGTGGGAGTGGTTTTATCGGCATGACGAACTTCCTTTCTTGCTAGGCCTGAGTCCGCATTTACAGGCAGAAAGTAAGTTCGCGAAAGCGAGTTGTCGATCGAAGGTGGACTTCTGTCCTTCCCGCGGACCGGATGCGCCCTGTTGCGCAAGACCAATATATCACCGCCACCGAGGTGACCGTCGTGATTATTGTGCAGGCGCGGCCGAAGAACTAGCCGCCGAATTCGAAAGTGTCAAATTCCAATTGATCCCCGCGCGCCGTTCCGGTCGCTGCCGCCGTGCCGCTCGGCAGTTCCAGCACCGAATGCGCACACAGACAGAGCGCCAGCCTCCAGCGCGGCATCGCCGCCCGGATTTTCACCACCTTGCGCTTCTTGTTCACAAACAGAACGTCGATGGGAAACTTCATCCCGGCGGTGTGCACACCCTCGCAAGGCGTGATCCACAGTCCTTCGCCGCGCTCCAGCCGGTCGTGCTTCAGCAGGCCCGTCTTGCGTGTCTTGCTGGTGTCGGCGATTTCGGCGCGATCGGCCAGCAGCGTCCCTCGGGATTGATTCTGTACGCGCAGTCTCCGCATCGTTTTCGTCCGAGCTAGGCCACGGTAAGAGTGGGCATCTTCAAATCGATGCTCGGATCCCCCAGGAATGCCGGAAACGCCGGCGGATCTTTTTGGAAGTACACGTTGTAGCGCCGCACGAACGCCGGGGGTGGCATTTGGCCGGAAGTGTCCAACAGGCCTGGCACGATTCCATTCGCGAAATACATATCGGCTTCGCGCTTGTCCTTGGTCAACACCTTGCCGCGCGGTTCGCACGCCACAAAATCCTTCACCCGCGAGTACGTCCGCTCCGACAAATTGATGCGATTCGCCTCGCCGCTCGATTCCATCCGCGAGCTGTAGTTCACCGTATCGCCCCAAATATCGAATGCGAATTTGTTGATGCCCACCACGCCCGCAATCACCGGCCCGGTGTGGATTCCGATGCGCACCTTCCATTCCAGCGCCCCTCCGCGCTTGGCGCGCTCTTCCACCGCGTGCAGCATCTCGAACGCGGCCAGAACCGTGTCCACCGGATGCGCCGGATTCCGCGAAGGCAGCCCGCTGATGCACATATAGCTGTCGCCGATGGTCTTCATCTTTTCCAAACGGTAGCGCGCCACGATTTGATCGAACGCCGTGAAGTAGTCGTGCAGCATCTGCACCAATTCTTCAGCCGCCAGCTTCTCGGTGGATAGCGTGAACCCGACAAAATCGGTGAACAGAATGGTGACGTCCTCGAAGTACTTCGGCGATACCATGCCCTTGCTGCGCAGTTCATCGGCGACTTCGCCCGGCAGGATATTCAGCAGCAGCGATTCGGAAACCTGCTTTTGTTGTTCCACCTGCCGATGCCGCTGCTCCAATTCGCGATTCGCCAGAAACAATCGGTCGGCCGCCTGCCCGCGTTCCAACACCACTGACAACAGGCTCGAGATCGATCGCAAAGCGGTGTCCGAAATTGCGCCGCCGCGTAGCCCGAAACTACCCGCCACTTCATCGCCCATGCGGATTGGAACCACGGCCATCCGCTGGGACGGATCGGTTCGAATGGTCCCGCTCGCGCTCACCGCCCGCAGCATTTCGTCGGCGATGGCGCCGCTTTCGCCCGCCCGATGGATCGCGCCGCTGGTTCGCACATGGAACGCGGTCCCGGAAACCCCGAAGATTCGGATGGTTTGATTGATCGCCAGGTAGACTGTCGTCTCCAGGTTATCGGCGCCGAGCATGGCTTGGCCCAGCTCGTAGAGCCGCTCCGTTTCGCGCTTGCGTTCCAGCGCTTGGGCAGTCTGTTCCCGCGCCTTGAGCTCGGTCTGGCTCACCAGGATCGCGGTCATCAGAAATGCCCCCACCGCGACGTACGATTCGGGGTCCGTAGCCGCGAAGGTCCCAAACGGAGGTTGGAAGTAATAGAGGAAACCCAGCGCCGCCACAACCGAGGCCACGATAGTTTCGATCCGGTCCCACTGCACCGCGAAAAAGAGGATCGCGAGCAACAACGAATAGGTCACCGTCGTGTTGCGCAGACCGTGAATGTGGTGCTCGAGCGCCAGGATTGCGCACACAATTCCGACCGATGCGAGCACGCGCGCCGCCCGCAGCAAACTCGATCGCAACAAGCCCGGTTTCGGCAGGCTCGATTTCAGGAGACGCATCAATCAGCTATCGGCGGATCTGCCGCGAAGCCTTAATGTCCCCCAGAGTGTGTTACCAAGTAAAGCAACGATGCCGAGCCGCCGGGATTTCCTTCAATTCGCCGGCCTGGGAGCTCTCTCCGCACCCCTCGGCTGGGCTCAAACGCGGCAGCCCAATCTGCTCGTCATGCTGGCCGGCAGCCTGCCCGATTTTGCGCTCGCTCCGGGGTTCCGCGGTCCAAACCTTGCCCGTTTTGCCCAGGAAAGTCTCCAGTTTGAGCGGGCTTACGTCGCTTGCCCCCAGACCGGTCCATCGCAGGCATCCTTGCTCAGTGGCCGTTTTCCGCTGCCAGGGGACAAAACCACCTTCACGCAAGTATTGAAGGACGCCGGATACCAAACCGCGATGCTCGGCGATTGGCATTTGGGCGGCGCGCAGAAAGACGGCGCCACCG
>Ga0302326_10002333_pt1 | contig 46458 bp, 45 predicted proteins | sample Palsa_T0_3_FD_202264 | JGI IMG/M metagenome (GOLD analysis project Ga0302326, IMG submission 202264) | Peat permafrost microbial communities from Stordalen Mire near Abisko, Sweden - Palsa_T0_3 | ecosystem: Environmental > Terrestrial > Soil > Palsa > Peat permafrost | place: Sweden: Abisko... | reverse complement strand
GAACACTTCGCAACGTCCGAGGCCCGAGGTGCTCTCCCGAAAAGGAGAGTTTCCCTCGGGCTTCGTCATTGCGGGCTACTTCTTCGGCGAGACCGGCGACATCCCGGGCGCGCCTGGCGTCGGCGTCGGTGCCGGGGGAGGCGGCGGCTTCACCTCGAGGAGCTCGACGTCGAAGAGCAGCACCGCGCCGCCGGGAATGCCGCCCCGCGGCTGGCCCTGGTCCTTGTAACCGATGGAGGCCGGGCAGACGAACTTCGCCTTTCCGCCGACCTTCATCTTCTGCGCGCCCTCTCCCCAGCAGGGGATGACCTTGTCCAGGGGAAACTCCGGAACCTGGGGGTGCTTGGCGCTGTTGTCGAACTCCGTGCCGTCGCTCAGCGTGCCCTTGTACGCCATCTTCACCACGTCGGTGGCCTTCGGCTGGGCACCCGTCCCCTCGACGAGCGGGATGTAGACCAGGCCGCTCGGCGACACCTGCGCGCCCTTCTCCTTGGCCGCCTTGTCCAGGACGGGCTGGTCCTTCTTGGCGCGGGCCGCGGCGGCCAGCGGCGGCCGGGACGTGACGAGGTTCTGGATGCGCGGACCGTAGTCCGCGAGCGGCACGAGGGGCTTGGTGCCGGAGAGGGCATCCGCCACGCCCTTCTTCACAATCTCCTGCTCGGCCTTGGAGAGGTTGAGCGCCTCCCAGTTGCGGGCCACCGTGTAACCGAACACGTAGAAGGCCTTGTCATCGGCTGTCTTCATCGGCCCCACCGGCACTTCGGGCTTGGGCTTGGCCGCAGCCGGAGCGCCACCGTCGGGGGCGGCGGCCAGCGCCGAGCTGGCCAGCGCGACGAGGGCGAGAGAAAACCAGGGCTTCTGATGCATGGGCGGGGAAGTCCTTTCATTGCCGGGAGATGGGAGAAACCCCCGATGTCGCGCGCTCGTTTAACCCAAAACGCCTGGGGGTGGGAGGCTTTCACCGGAGGACGCTTTCTTGACCGATCGGCTGGCGGGCCTAGCGTTTCGTCCATGGACGAGCAGCGCAGATCGGGCCGTGCGGCCCTGGACATCCTTCTCAACAAGTACGTGAGCGGTGTGCCGTACACCGCACGCGCCCGTGACATCAGCCCCGACGGCGTGCGACTGGCACGCCTGCTCGAGCCCGAGCGAACGGGGCGCCGGGTGGGGTTGCAGTTTCAGCTGCCGGGTTCGGCCGAGGTCATCTACGCCGAGGGCGAGGTGGTGCGCGAATGGGTGGAGGCCGAGGCGGCCCACACCCATGCGGTGAAATTCACCCTCCTCACCGAGCGGCACCGTCGCGCCATCCGCGAGTACGTGCAGGGCCGAAAAGGCCACTGACCGCAAGCGTCGTTGCACGTCGTCGACGCCCGTCGAAGGACGGGGGCCTCTGCCGTTGCAGCATGCCTTGACACTCGCCGACACGCTCGAATCTCATGAAGTGACGCTGGTTTCTTGGGGAGGGATTCGTGACCACGTGGGTGCTGTTGGCCACAGTGCTGTTGGTAGCCGGCACCCCGGAGGACAAGAAGCCTCCCGCCGCGCCGAAGCCGGCGACGGACGCGCGGACCGGCGTGGACTGGCAAGAGCAAGTCCTCAAGGCGACCGGCTCCGGAGCGCCCGACATGCGCGCGACCAGCCCCGCCCAGGCGCGGCTCGGCGCGGAGAAGGCCGCGCAGCTGGACGCCTTCCGTAACCTCCTGGGCCAGGTGAAGGGCATCCATGTCTCCGCCGACAAGACGGTGGGAGACCAGATGGGGCATGACGAAATCCGGGCCCGCGTCGAGGGCGTCATCAAGGGCTACCGGGTGGTGAAGAAGCGCTATTTCAGCGACCAGGGTGTGGAGCTGGATGTGGAGGTGCCGCTGGCCTCCATCAGCCTGGCCGTCCTTCCCGCTCCGGCCGAGGCGCCGCTTCCCGGCGAGCGCTCCGGCGGCGACCGGCACACCGGCCTGGTGGTGGACGTGCGTGGCTTGGGCGTCCAGCCGGTGCTCTCGCCGCGCCTCGTCGACGAGACGGGCAAGGAGCTCTACGGCCAGGAGATGCTCTCCGAGGCGACGCGCAAGACAACCGGTGTCGCCGGCTGGTTCAAGAGCGCCGACGCCGCCAGTCGCGCCCAGGCCATGGGCGATGCCCCCCTCGTCCTCAAAGCAGCCCGGGCCCATGGCTCGGATGTGGTGCTGGGAGCGGCGGAGGCACGTGCCTTGGTGGAGCTTCCTCCTGCAGTCCTCTCCGAGGCCCGGGTGACCATTGTTTACAACTGACCTGCGCTTGAGGGCGCGTTGCATGGCCCTCCTTCTGCTCGGAAGTGCCGCGATGGCAGCCGACAAGCTACCCGAGGTGGTGACGCGCGAGGCAAGTGGTGAGGCGGCCGTCGTCGGCGGCAACATCGACCGGGCGGCCCGCGAAGCGAAGGAGGCCGCCCTCCGCGAAGCGGTGGAGCAGGTGGCCGGGGTGATGATTTCGGCCCAGACGCTGTCCGCCAACAGCCAGCTCATCAGCGACCAGGTCTTCGCCCACAGCGCGGGCTACGTGCGGACGTACCAGGTGCTGTCCCAGACGCAGGACAAGGGCGTGGTGAAAGTCACGGTGCGGGCCGAGGTGGGCACCAAAGAGCTCGACCGGGACTTGCAGGCGGTGCAGGCGCTCGTCCACCGGCTCGCGGGCCGGAGGCTGGTCATCCTGCTTCAGGAGCAAACCATCGACGACAAGGGCGTCACCATCACCTCCGGCGTCTCTTCCACGGTCCTCAGTGATGCCTTCAAGCGGGACGGCTGGACGCTCGTCGACCCGTCCTTCGCCGCCGGCAAGGTGCACCTCGCCTCGGCCGTGGCGCTGGGCGCGGTGGAAGCCAAGGAGATTGGAACGCTCTCCAAGGCCGACGTCATCCTCTACGGGACGGTGGCCTTCCGGGATGCACCCGTCGACGCGCTCCTCCTCTCCGGGAGCGGCCAGCGCGCGGCCTTCCCCCTCACCGGGGACTATGACTTCGGCGTCTTCGACACCTCGTCGGGCAGCCAGCTGGCGAAGGTGTCCGGGAAGCTGCGCAGCAGCGTGCAGGACATGAGCCTCCAGTCGCGCGAGGAGAGCGCCAGTAACCTCGTGCGTGCCCACACCGACGAGATTGTGTCTCCGGTGCGCAAGGCCGTCCTCGAGTCCCTGCGCTCGGCGGAGCAGAACGGCAACCGGCTGGTGCTGGAGCTGGTGGGCGTCGGAGACTTCTCGGCGTTGCAGGCCTTCACCCGCGAGCTCCCGAAGTGGAGCGCCGGCGTCCGCGAGCTGACCAACCCCACCCTCACCGCCGGACGCGGCCGGTTGGAGGTGACGTACCTCGGCACCGCCGCAGCGCTTGCGGAGCAGCTGGAAGGCAAGGGCTTCCGGGGCAAGAAGCTGGCGGTGACGGGGGTGAGCGGAAGCACGCTCGAGGTCACAATCGCCAAGTGAAAATTCTCCGGGCACACCTCTCGCTCGCCCTGTTGCTCGTCGCGGCCCAGGCGCAGGCGGCCGTCGGTCAGGTGACGGCGCTGGAGGGGACGGCCGTCCGCATTCCAAAGGGCGGGGCCGAGCTCCCGCTCGGGACAGGGGGCGCCATCGAGCTCGAGGACACGGTGCGCACGGCCAGCGGGAGCTCGCTCAAGCTCGCCCTCACCGATGGAACCGCGCTGGCCCTCGGGCCGGACAGCGAGCTCGTCCTAGAGGTGGCCGAATTCGCCGGGCAGGAGCGGAGCGCCTTTTCCGCGCGCCTCGTCCTCGGGCAATTCTGGGCCAAGGTGAAGAAGGCCGCCGCGGGCTCCACGGCGTCCTTCGAGGTGAAGGGCGGGCGCGCGGTGGCCGGTGTGCGTGGCACCATCTTCCGGATGGACGCCACACCTCTCGTCGCCGGTACGCGCCCGCCGAAAATCCGCGAGACGCTGGTGCGCGTCCTCGAGGGAAAGGTGGGCGTCGACGCCGAGGTCCGAAAGGCCAAGGGGAAACCGACGGCAGCGCCCGGCCCCCGGCATGAAGTCCCGGGGCCCGCGGAGGTGTCCGCCGAGGAGTGGGAGAAGCGCTTCGTCGAGCTCCAGGCCAGCCAGCAAGTCTCCATCGGGGACACCTACTTTCGGACCGGGACCTTCAACCCCAAGAAGAAGGACGCCCTGGACCGCTTCATCGACCGGCATCCGTGAGGGGCGGGGCTGCGCTGGCCTGGCTCGCGCTGACAGCCGCGGGCCCGGAGCCCCTGACGCTTCCGGGTTTTCGCCTCCACCTCCAGCTCTCCGAGGACGTTGAGCCGGACCGCCTGGAGGCCCTGGCACAGCCCGGGGTGGTCCTCTGGGTGGAGACGCGCTCCAACCTCCTCAAGCGCTCGGTGGCGGAGCGCCTCGGCCGTGCCGAGGCGAGTTACGTCCAGTTTCGACTGCCTCCAGGGGAGGGGGTGCGACAGCAATTCGTCGGGAGGGTGCAGCCCTGGGTGGCCCTGGACGGCCTGGACGTCTTGGCCTACCGGCGCTGGGCGCCTGGCGGCACCGCCGTCGAGGTGGCGGGGCCCCTCACCGAGGAGCGCCTGGCCAGCCTCCTGGCCCTCCACCCGCTGGCCGTCCGCTGGACGCCGGAGGCCGCGCCGTCGCCCGAGGCATGGACGCGCGCGCAACGCCTGCCGGGGCTCGAGGTGCACCCGGGGGCCGCGCTTCCTCCGTGCCCACGTCCCCTGAAGGGCGCCGAGCGCATGAGGCTGCGCGTCCCGGCCGCGGACGCTGCTTCCTCGGGAGTGGGTTGCGGTTTCGCGCTGCGGCTCGAGGTGCCCGTGTCCATCGCCGAGCCCGAATTGCAGAGCCTTTTGGTGCAAAGCCCCGGCGCCGAGTTGTGGGCGCGGGTTGGGAGCGAGCCCGAGGCGGGCGCCGCCGCGTCTCTCGTACGCCTCCTCGCCGCCGCCGTCCCTGCGGCTCCCCGCGAGCCAGCCGTCCATTGAAGACGCGGCGTAAGCAGCCCCCAGGTGCATCAGGCGCCCGCGCGTGTGGCGTCTTGACATGCGGCCTGGCGGACCTGTTATCTGCCGCGCGCGTTTCTGGGGCCCTTAGCTCAGCGGTAGAGCACTACCTTGACACGGTAGGGGTCAGTGGTTCGAAACCACTAGGGCCCATGCAACATCGAAAACTCCAGTGGGTTTTCAAGAGACCTAGGAGTCAGTCAGGAGTCGGATTCTTGTGGCGCGTGTCCTGTCCTTGAAGGGACGGCACCCGACAGGCCGGGCGGGGCACCGGGGTCCGCGCGCCTTTGGCTGCTCCTGAGCAGCCGGGCACTCGGCAGCGAGTGGCGCGTACCGTCTCCGCGATTCCTCGGGGCAGGATCCTCCTCCAGGGAAAGCAGCATTCCGAGCCGGGCATGTGTCATGGCCAGCGGCGCTCGCAGCCGTCCATCCAAGCAAGCCGCCAAGGGAGAGAATTGCCGCTCGACAACCTGCGTCTCCGTGCCACCGAAGCGCTGCGCGCCCTAGTCGCCGCGCAAGACATCGCCGTCCCATCGGAGCTCAAGGTCGGTCCGGTCTGCGAAGCGATGCTGGCCGTCCGGGACCTCCTGCTCTGCCATGGTGACAAGCATTCGCTCGTTCCCGGAGACCACCACGAGGCGAAGAGTCTCGCCGTCCTGGGGGTGTTTGCTTCTGCCGAGATGCATGGCCTCATTTCGGCGCTGGAAATTGTTGCAAGCCGCTCCTCATCAATCGTCGAGATGGAAACCGGCAAGGATGGCCAGCGAGACGGCCACTCCCAGACGAAGGGCAACGAAGCACGCTGAGGAAAGCCCGCGCGGCCAGGGCCGCCCATCGGGAGCCTCCGCCTCGGGCGTTCCAGGCGTTGACGGCAGTGTCAGCGGAAAAGCTCGCCATGCGCGTGTCCCGCGTGCTCTCAAGGCGAGATGCCGGACGCGCCCAACCCTGTGGACCGCGTCGAGAAGCTCCTGGCCGACGTGCTTCAGCTCACGAGCCGCGTCATCGCCGACAAGCGCAACTGGAAGGCGTCGCCGGACGACGTCGAAATCTTCAGTCGCGTCTCAGGGCTGACCAACCAGTCGCTGCCCGCGGAAACGTTCAAGTCAGCGACCGTCGCGTTGGGCTTTCTCTTGATGGGGAAATTCCACCTCGAGACCCTCCTGGCGCAATTGAAGGACACCCCCACCTAGAAGGCCCGGCCGTCGGTCACTGCTGCCGCTCCCTGGGGGTGAGAAGGGGCATTCGGTGGGCGCGAAGCGTTGACGTGGCGCGACGGGGCGTGGTTGAAACGCGCCGCTGCACCACGCGACGTCGGCGCTTCGTCGACGGGTGGCCTCGGGGGTGCCAGCGCCGCTATGCCTGATGCCATTCACGTCAAACTGCCCGATGGGAGCGAGAAGGCCGTCCCGGCCGGCACGCCCATCGGCGACTTCGTCAAGGCGCAGATTGGGGCGGGCTTGGCCAAGGCAGCCGTGCTGGCTCGCTACAACGGACACCTCGTCGACCTCTCCACTCCTTTGACCGAGGACGGAAAGCTCGAGGTGTTGACGAACAAGGCGCCGGAAGCACTGGAGACCATTCGCCACGATGCCGCGCACGTGGTGGCCAGCGTGGTCCAGGAGTTGTTTCCCGGCACGCAAGTCACCATCGGACCGACCATCGAGGACGGCTTCTATTACGACTTCTCGCGCGAGAAGCCCTTCACGCCTGAGGACCTGGCCCGCATCGAGGAGGCGGCCAACCAGCAGCTGGAGAAGAATTTGCCCTTCGTCCGCACCGAGGTCTCGGCCGACGAGGCCATCCGGCTTTTCCAGGAGAAGGGGGAGACCTTCAAGGTGGAGATTGTCCAGGACATCGTGGCCAAGGGCGCCAAGACGCTGTCCCTCTACCGGCACGGCGATTGGGTGGATTTCTGCCTCGGGCCGCACGGTCCCTCCACCGGGAAGATTGGTGTCATCAAGCTTTTGTCCTCGAGCGCGGCGTACTGGCGCGGCGACCACCGCAATCCCATGCTGCAGCGGATTTATGGCACCGCCTTCTTCGACAAGAAGGCGCTCCAGGAATGGCTCACGCGCCAGGAGGAGGCCAAGAAGCGCGACCACCGGAAGCTGGGGAAGGAGCTCGACCTCTTCCACTTCCACCCCTTCTCGCCGGGCGCTGCCTTCTGGAGCCCGAAGGGCACGGTGCTCTACCAGCTGCTCGCCAGCCAGATGCTGGCCTGGACCAATGCTGCCGGCTACCAGGAGGTGAAGACGCCCCTCCTGTACAGCAAGGACCTCTGGGAGATTTCGGGGCACTGGGGCAAGTACCGCGAGAACATGTTCCTGGTCCTCGACAGCGAGACCGGTGAGAACGACTACAGCCTCAAGCCGATGAATTGCCCGTCGCACCATCTGCTCTACGGCTTCAAGAAGCACAGCTACCGGGACCTGCCGCTCCGCTACGCGACGCAGGACGTCCTGCACCGCAACGAGGCGTCGGGCTCGCTTGGCGGTCTGACCCGGGTGCGGCAGTTCTCCCAGGACGACGCCCACATCTACTGCACCGAGGCCCAGGTGGCCTCGGAGGTGAAGCGCTTCATCCAGCTTCTGGACCGCGTCTATTCCGCCTTCGGGCTTTCTTACGTGGCGAAGCTTGGGACCAGGCCCGCGCAGCACCTCGGCGATGAAGCCTACTGGGACAACGTCGAGGGCCAGCTGCGGGGCGTCCTCGACGCCCTCGCGGTGAAGTACTCGGACAACCCCGGCGGCGGGGCCTTCTACGGCCCCAAGCTCGACTTCGACGTGACGGACAGCATCGGACGGGCCTGGCAGCTGGGCACCATCCAGCTCGACGACATCGCCCGGGAACGCTTCGGCCTCACCTACGTCGGCGAGGACAATGCCGAGCATGGCCCGGTGGTGCTGCACCGGGCCATCTACGGAAGCTTCGAGCGCTTCATCGCCATCCTTATCGAGCACTACGCCGGTGCATTCCCGGCCTGGCTCGCTCCCGTCCAGGTGGCCATCGTCACCGTGGCCGACCGTCACCTTCCCTGGGCGCGGACGGTGCTCGAGCGGCTTCGCGCCGCTGGACACCGGGCCGAGCTCGACGAGCGGGGGATGACGCTCAACGCGAAGATTCGCGAGGCGCAGATGCAGAAACTTCCTTTCACCCTGGTCATCGGCGACCGCGAGGTGGAGGCCCAGGCTGTGGCGCCGAGGCGGTACGGCGGCGAGGACCTCAAGGCCATGGGGTTGGATGCCTTCCTGGCGTTGCTTGGCGCCGAGGGCGCTTCGCCCGCCTGAGTCCCTCTTTCCGTCCCGCACATGAAATTTCCCTGGAGGTCTCCTTGTCCGTAGCCCCGTGGTTTCGTCGCCTTTGCCTCCTCAGCCTGACCGGTTTGGCCCTCTTTCTCCCCGGGGCCGTGGCCGCTCAACCCATCGCCGTCCAGAAGCCGATGCTGGTGGAGGTGGACCTGACGGACGCGCCGCGACGGCTCCTTCACGCCCACCTCGTGGTGCCGGTGAAGCCCGGGACGATGACGCTCGTTTACCCGAAGTGGATTCCTGGCGAGCACATGCCCAGCGGGCCGGTGGTGGACGTGGCTGGGCTCGTCTTTCGCTCCGGAGGCGTGGTGCTGCCCTGGAAGCGGGATGACCTGGACATGTTTGCCATCCGCGTCGAGGTGCCGTCCGGTGCTTCCGAGCTGGAGGTGTCGCTCGACCAGCTTTCCCCCCCGCCGGCGATGGAAGGCTTCTCCGCGGGCGCCTCGGCCACGGCCAACCTGGCGGTGCTCAGCTGGAACCAGATGGTCCTCTACCCGCAGGGCGCGAACCCGCGAGATTTCCCCGTCGTGGCGAGCGTGAAGCTGCCGTCGGGTTGGTCGCTGTCCACCGCGCTGACGCCGGTTCCCCACCAGGGCGGAAGCGCCACCCGCACCAGTTTCACCCCGTGCTCGCTGAGCCGGCTTGTCGACTCGCCCGTGCTCGCCGGAGCCCACCTCCGGGAGGTGCCTCTGGGCACCGTGGATGGGGCTCCCCACTTCCTGGTGCTGGCCGGCGAGACGGATGCCGACATCGAGCTGCTTCCACAGCAGAAGGCCGCCTTCGAGAAGCTGGTGGCCGAGGCCCACGCGCTGTTTGGGGCCCGCCACTACGACAGCTACCGCTTCCTGACGACGCTCAGCGACTCGGTGGCCCACTTTGGGCTCGAGCACCACCAGTCCAGCGACGACCGTCTCTCCGCACGCAGCCTCGTGGACCCGGAGCTCTTCCTGGCAAGCGGGACGCTGTGGTCGCACGAGTACAGCCACTCCTGGAACGGAAAGTACCGGCGGCCTGCGGGGCTCTCACCGCAGTACTACCAGGAGCCGATGAAGGACGACTTGCTGTGGGTTTACGAGGGCCTCACCGAGTACCTCGGCAACGTGCTCGGAGCTCGCAGCGGGCTGGCACCGGGCGCCGCCGGGAGGGACGTCATCGCCCTCGAGGCCAACGACATGCAGCAGCATCGTGGCCGCGCATGGCGCCCCCTCCAGGACACCGCCGTCGAGGCGTCCTTGCTCTATGCGGCGCGGATGGACTGGGAGGCCTGGCGCCGCAGTGTCGACGTCTACGAGGAGGGGACGCTCCTTTGGCTGGAGGTGGACGCCACCATCCGGGAGAAGTCCAAAGGGACCCGCTCGCTCGATGACTTCTGCCGACGCTTCCACGGGGGCAAGAGTGGGCCGCCGGACTTGCGGCCGTACACCTTCGACGACGTCGTCAACGGGCTCAACGAGGTGGTGGCCTTCGACTGGCGCGGTCTCTTGGAGAAGCGCCTCACCTCCCTGGCCCCGGATGCTCCGCTGCAGGGTCTGGAGATGGCGGGCTGGCGGCTGGCTTACGGAACGGAACCGTCCGCCTTTCAGCGGGCGACCGACCACCGGAAGAAGCGTTTCGACCTGCGCGCCAGCATTGGCGTCATGGTGGACCCCAAGGACGGAGCTCTCATCGACGTCGTGCCCGATTCGCCGGCCTTCCGGGCCGGCCTCGGCCCGGCGATGCACGTGGTGGCCGTCAATGGACGCAAGTTCAGCGAGGAGGGCCTGCGAACGGCCGTCGCCAGGAGCGCCACCGAGCGAATCGAGCTCCTGATGGAGAACGCCGAGACGTTTCGCACCTACCAGCTGGAGTACACGGGCGGGGCCCGCTACCCCTACCTGGAGCGCATCGCCGGCAAGCCGGACTTGCTTTCGGCCATCCTCGCGCCTCGGACGGCCGCCGCTTCATCCAAGCGACAGTGAAGGGGTGCCTGGAAATGCCTGCCGGCTCCCTCTCGGACCGGGGTGGCTTGACTTGGAGCGTCGGGCGGGTATTTTGCGCCCTCTTTTTCGGCCCCTCCGCCCTTTTGGGAGGGGACGTCCCCAGGCTGGAGGTCGACTCACATCGCTCGTGACCAGAGAACCAACCGGCGCATCCGCGCGCGCGAAGTCCGCGTCGTCGGTGCCGCCGGTGAACAGCTTGGTGTCCTGACGATCGAAGCAGCGCTGGAGAAGGCCAACGAAACCGGGATGGACCTCGTCGAGGTCAATCCCATGGCCAAGCCTCCAGTCTGCAAGATCATGGACTACGGCCGCTTCAAGTACGAGGAGAAGAAGAGGGCCTCGGAAGCGAAGAAGAAGCAGGTGGTGGTTCACCTCAAAGAGGTGAAGCTGCGGCCGAAGACAGAGGATCACGACTACGAATTCAAAGTCCGCAACGTGAAGCGCTTCCTCGAAGAGGGGAACAAGGCGCGCATCACCATCATGTTCCGCGGGCGGGAGATTACGCACAAAGAAATCGGGCAACAGATTCTCGACGACGTCGTCAAGGACGTGAAGGACGTCGGGGTCGTGGAGCAGGTGCCGCGGATGGAGGGTCGGCAGATGTTCATGATCCTCGCCCCGAACGCCAAGGTGGCGCAGCGGGCCCGCGACCTGGCCAGGCAGAATGCCGCCGCGGCGGCAAAGGCGGCGGCCAAGAAGGACGGATTGCTGGACGAGGAAGGCGAGAAGGGCGAAAAGAAGGAAAAGGTGCCGCCTCCGGAGCGCGAGGCGGCGAAGGCCCCGGCTGACCCGGGATAGCTTTGAAGGGAAGGACATCGGCGATGCCGAAGTTGAAGACACGCAGCGGCGCCAAAAAGCGCTTCCAGGTGAAGAAGTCGGGCAAGGTGAAGTACGCCAAGGCCTATGCGAAGCATCTCTTCACGCATGCCAAGAGTGCCGAGAATGACCGGCGGAATCGCGGCACCGGCTACCTGCGTGACATGGACGCAAAGAAGGTCATCAAGGAGCTGTTCCCCTACGGGGGCTGACGGCGACGAAGGAGTGACGAGGGTATGAGGGTCAAAAGAGGTTTCAAGGCGCGCCGCCGCCGCAACCGCGTTCTCAAGCTGGCCAAGGGGTTTCGGGGCCGGCGGAAGAATTGCTTCAAGCGAGCCAACCAGGCGGTGCAGCGTGCGCTGGACTATGCCAGCCGCGACCGCGCCCGGAAGAAGCGCGACTTCCGCGCGCTGTGGATTGTCCGCATCAACGCTGCGGCCCGCCTGTCAGGCGTGAGCTATTCGAAATTCATCGCCGCTTTGTCCAAGGCGAAGGTGGCGCTGGACCGCAAGGTGCTGGCGGACATCGCCGTGGCGGACCCGGCGGGCTTTGCCGCGATCGCCAAGATCGCGGCGGCCTGAGGGTCGAGTACACGTGCCAGGCGCCCCAGCGGGGCGCCGCGGTGCTCGGAACCGAACTGGGCTGCCCCTCGGGGTGGCCCTTTTTCTTTTTGGGGAGAACGGCATGCGTGACCGGCTGGAAGGACTGCTGACCACCGCGCGAGAGGAAGTCGGCCGGGCCGCGGACGCGAGCCAGGTGGAGACGCTGCGCGTCCGTTACCTCGGCAAGAAGGGGGAGCTCACCCAGATTCTCGGAGGCATGGGGAAGCTCAGCCCCGAGGACCGGCGGGCCGTGGGGGAGGTGGCAAACCGGGTCAAGGCGGAGCTGGAGACGCTCCTGGCCGGGGCCATCCGGGCTGTGGAGCAAGCGGCGCTCGAGGCAGAGCTCGCCGGACCGCCGCTGGACGTGACACTTCCTGGACGCGGGCGGTTGCCCGGACACCGGCACCTCGTCTCACGCACCCTCGAGGACGTGGTGCGCAGCTTCCAGCGCCTGGGCTTCGAGGTCTTCACCGGGCCCGAAGTCGAGCTCGACGCGCTCAATTTCGAGGCGCTCAACATCCCCGCCGACCATCCCGCGCGGGACATGCAGGACACCTTCTACGTCGACGCGCCGTGGTCCAAGGCGCCGGAGGGCCAGGTGCTGTTGCGCACCCACACCTCGCCCGGCCAAATCCGCGCCATGCGGAGCCGCCCACCGCCCTTGCGGATTGTCGTGCCCGGCAAGGCCTACCGGGTGGACTCGGATGCGACCCACACCCCGATGTTCCACCAGATTGAGGGGCTGCTCGTCGACCGCGGCATCACCTTCGCGGACCTGAAGGGGACGCTCAACGCCTTCGTCACCAGCTTCTTCGGCGTCGACAGAAAGACGCGCTTTCGCCCGTCGTACTTTCAGTTCACCGAACCCTCGGCCGAGATGGATGTCAGCTGCGGAAGCTGCGGCGGAAGCGGCTGCAGGCTGTGCAAGTCGACGGGCTGGTTGGAGATTCTCGGCTGCGGGATGGTGCACCCCAATGTTCTGAAGGCCGGCGGCTACGACGGCCTGGGGCTGACCGGCTTCGCCTGGGGGATGGGGGTGGAGCGAGTCGCCATGCTGCGCTACGGGCTGGACGACATCCGGAGCCTCTTCGAGAACGACATTCGCTTCCTGGAGCAGTTCTGACCATGAAGATTTCGCGCAACTGGCTTCAGGACTTCCTAGCGACTGTCCCGCCCGTCGACGAGCTCGCTCGCAAGCTAACGTTCGCCGGGTTGGAGGTGGAGGGCGTGGAGCATCCCGGAGCCCGTCTGGCCGGGGTGGTGGTGGCACGCATCGAGGCCGCGAGCCCGCATCCCGACGCGTCGAAGCTCACGGTGACCCGCGTGGAAGCCGGCGACGGGCGCCCGTTGCAGGTTGTCTGCGGTGCGAAGAATTTCAAGGTGGGCGACCTCGTCCCCCTGGCCAAGGTGGGAACGACGCTTCCGGATGGAACGAAAATCGCGCGTGCGACGCTGCGAGGCGTGGAGAGCGAGGGGATGCTGTGCTCCGCGCGAGAGCTCGGCCTGGCCGAGGACGCCTCGGGACTGCTTCTCCTCGAGGGCTCCCCCAAGCCAGGGGTGGCGGTGGCCGAGGCCCTCGGCCTCGACGACGCGGTGCTGGAGATGAACGTCACCCCCAACCGCGGGGATGCGCTCAGCCACCTCGGTGTGGCCCGGGAGGTCGCCGTCCTCACCGGACAGGCGCTGCGGCCTGTTGGCTCCCCGGTTTCCGAAGCCTTGCCCGACGCCCAGACGGTGGCCAAGGTGCGCATCGAAGATGCGCAAGGCTGTCGGCGCTTCGCCGCGCGCGTGGTGGAGGGCATCAGCATCGGCCCGTCGCCGGAGTGGATGGTCAAGAGGCTCCGGGCTTGCGGCGTGCGCGCCATCAACAACGTCGTCGACGTCACCAACTACGTCATGCTCGAGCTCGGGCAGCCGCTTCACGCGTTTGACCTGGACCGGCTGGCCGGCTCGGAAATCATCGTCCGCCGTGCTCGCAGCGGCGAGAGGCTCACCACCCTCGACGGGAAGGACCGAGCCCTCTCCTCGGAGGACCTCCTGGTGTGCGACAAGGAGCGAGCGCAGGCCCTGGCCGGTACGTTTGGCGGCGCTACGGCCGAGGTCTCCAGCGCCACGAAGCGGGTGCTCCTCGAGGGGGCCAGCTGGGACCCGGTGACGGTCCGGCGAATGGCCCGACGGCACCAGCTACACACCGAGGCGTCCCACCGCTTCGAGCGGGGTGTGGACGTGGAGGCAGGCCCCATGGGCGTGGACCGCGCCGCGGCGCTCATCGCCGAGCTGGCGGGGGGCACGGTGCGTCGTGGCCGCATCGACGTTTACCCGGCCCCAGCCCCGCCGACGCGCGTCCGCCTGGAGACGGGGCAGGTCGCACGCCTCCTCGGAGCCGAGGTTCCGGACTTGGAAGTCGCAGCCACCCTCAGGGCGCTGGGCTTCGTTGGAGAGGCGCCGCGGCCGGAGTCCACGGACTGGCGAGTGCCGAGCTGGCGTCTGGACGTCTCGCTTCCCGAGGACTTGGTGGAGGAGGTTGCTCGCATCCGCGGCTACGAGAGCATCCCCGCGACGCTGCCCGCCCTGGCCAAGGGCCTCAAGCCTGAGCCAATCGAGGTGGAGGTCGAGCGACGCGTGCGGCACGCGCTGGCCGGGGCGGGCTTCGATGAAGCCGTCAATTACAGCTTCGTGGACCCGGCCCTCCTCCCCCTGGTGACAGAGCGTCCGCTGAAGGCACTGGGCGAGCCGGTGGAGGCAGTGGTGTTGAAGAATGCCTTGAGCCCACAGCAATCGGCGATGCGCACGTCGCTGTATGCGAGCTTGCTTCCCAACCTCGCCCACAACCTGCGTCAAGGGCAGGACGGCGTGCGCCTGTACGAGATGGGGCGCGTCTACCTTAGGGACCCGGAAGGTGGAGAGGGCCTGCGGCCGGTGGCCAAGGAACCTGTCCGGGTGGCTGGGCTTCTCTGGGGCCGCCGGCTTCCGAGGGGCTGGACTGGCGGCGAGCAGGCCAATGACTTCTACGACGCCAAGGGCGCGGTGCAGGCCATGCTCGCGGCAGTCGGGGCGCCCGGCGTCGCCGCCGAGTCCGTCCGTCTCGCCCCGTACCACCCTCGCGCCTGTGCCAGGCTGTCGGTGGGCGGAACGGTTCTCGGCACCGTGGGAGAGCTGCATCCACGGGTGGCGAAGGCCCTGGACCTTCCCAGGGGCGTTCAGCTCTTCGAGCTGGACTTCGAGGCCCTGGTGCAGGTTTCGGACGTGGTGCCGCGTCTGAGGTCCGTCAGCCGCTTCCCCGCCGTTCTGCGCGACCTGGCGGTGGTGGTTCCGGAAGCCAAGCCCGTGGAGGACATCCGCACCGTCATTCGTGAGGTCGGGGGACCGCTGGTGGAGGAGGTGCTGGTCTTCGACGTCTACACCGGGGCGCCGCTGCCGGCCGGCCGGAAGAACGTCGCCTTCGCCTTGCGCTACCGCGCCGCGGACCGGACGTTGAGGGACGAGGAAGTCCAGGCGGCACACGCGCACATCGTCGAGGAGGTCAATCGACGGCTGGGGGCGGAGCTCCGTACCTAGCGTTTGAGGGGGTGGGTCCTCCTCGCCCAAAAGGTGAGTGAGGACGCTGGGTTGACAGGTTCCGGGCCCTTTCGGCACAGTGGAGGCCCAATGACGAAGGCGGACATCATCGAAGGCGTGTACGAGCGCGTGGGCTTCTCCAAGAAGGAGTCCGCCGAGATTGTCGAGCTCGTCTTCGACACGCTCAAGGAGACGCTCGAGCGTGGAGACCGCATCAAGGTCTCAGGGTTCGGCAACTTCCAGGTGCGCCAGAAGAATGCGCGCGTGGGGCGAAATCCGCAGACGGGCAAGGAAATCGAAATCTCCGCGCGTCGCGTGCTGACCTTCCGGCCGAGCCAGGTGCTGAAGAGCGCCTTGAACAACGGCTACGTCGCGCCGGTGCCCGGCGCGCCCTCCTCGGACCACGACGAGGATGACGACCCGTCCGATGTCTGAACCTTGACCTCAGTGGGGGCCGCCGGTAAGGGAGGGCCCCCGCATTCAGCGGCAGTACCTTGTCTTTCCCGGGGCGTGGCGCAGCCTGGTAGCGCACTTGCTTGGGGTGCAAGTGGTCGCAGGTTCAAATCCTGTCGCCCCGACAGAGTCCCGCCCCCGCCATCGGACGAGATGTCTGGTGGCGGGGGTCTTCGTTAGAGCGACTGCCACTGGTCGCGATGCAGCTGCACCCACCAGCAGGGGGACAACCCCTGGTGGGGAAGGCCCGAGCGGACGCACGGCTGGTCGGCCGAGTCGATGAGGTCGAGCTCGTCGCGGTGGTTCTTGAGCGGCGTCGACATGAAGTGCCTCACCTCAACGGAGCCGAATGCACTTCCGTGAGAAAGCCGAAGGCCGAAGAGTGCCCAGTCGGCGCCATACAGGAGCAGCAGCAGCGCCGGCGCGCCCTTCAACGCCCATTTCATCCATGACGCGAGCTGCATGGGCCAGCTTCCTACCGCACCGGGCCCAGGCGACGCGATGGCGGACCTCGCGTGAGAGCGGCCGTTGTCGGTGTGACCGGCTCACCCAAGAAGCGGCGCGCGGATGCCGTCCCGAGACATCCTGACGCAAGGCGTCCGAAACAAGACGGTTGCGACGGCCAGAGTCGTGTGCTTTGGGGATTGGGGTAGGGGACTGGGGCCGGAAGAAACCTCACCCCGACAGGCAGTCGCCCGCGGGGTTTTCGGCGGGCGTCGGCACTCCGGCGTGGGCCGGTGCACTTTTCCCGAGGTGAATGGAGAACGGCATGCGAACGCGAACCGTTGTCGGGACGTTGCTGGCCACCGGCGTGCTTCTGACGTTTGCCGCCCGGAGCCTTGCGCAGAAAAGCGAGGGCGTGAGCTACCTCAAGCCCGAGCAAATCGTCTGGAAGGACAGGCCCGGCTTTGAGGGCGTCAAGTTCGCCACCCTGGCCGGCGACCCTTCGAAGCCCGGCGTTTACGTCATCCGGGCCAAGTTCTCGCCCGGCCACATGACGCGACCGCATTTTCATCCCGAGGACCGTTTCGTCGTCGTCGTCTCAGGCACCTGGTGGATGGGCGAGGGCGATACTTTCGACCCGCCGAGCACCACTCCGCTGAAGGCGGGCAGCTACGCCAAGCACCCGGCGAACGTGCACCACTACGACGGCGCGAAGGATGAGGAAGTCATCGTGCAAATCGTCGGCTACGGCCCGAGCGGAACGACGCTCGTCCACCCGGAACAAGGCGAGACCGGCAATTCCCTCAAGAAGTAGAGCCTTGCGCTGACGCTGCGGTCAGCGCCGAGAGCAGCGGCCCGTCCGCCGGCGCCAGCCCTCTTCATCGCTACCGGGTCGTGGCCGGAGTGAGGTTGTCGTAGACGACCTTGCCACCCACCAGGGTGAGCAGGGACGTCGTCTTCGGCAACTCGGCCTCGGCAACGGTGAAGATGTCCTGGGAGAGGACGGCCACGTCGGCGAGCTTTCCCGGAGCCAGACTGCCCTTCTCCGTCTCGGCAAACTCGGCGTAGGCCCCAGTGAGGGTGGACGCGATGACGGCCTGCTCCCGGGTGAGGGCCTCGGACGGGCGGTTCGGATGCGTCGTCGCGAGCAGGATGTCGCGGTAGGGATTCATCGGCGCATCCGAGCCGAAGGCCAGGGGGATGCCTGCCGCGAGGAGGGATGCGAGGGGTTGGCTGCGAGAGAAGCTCTTGAGCGTGTAGTGCTTCGGGTCGAGGAGTCGGACATCGAAGTGGATGGGGTTCTGGACCACCACGACGCCGAGCGACTTGGCGCGGGGGAGAAGGTCCGCGAAGAGGCCGTCGCCGTGCTCGAAGCGTAGCCGCCGCGTCGACCAGACCTGGGGTCCGCCCGACGCTTGCATCGCCTCCAGCATTGCGGAAGCGGCGGGGTACCCCGAGACGTGGACCACCAGCTGGTCGCCACTCTTCAGCGTCTCGCCCAGCATGGCCTCGAGCTCACTTCGGGGGAAGAGCAGCCCCAGGTTCTCGAAGAGGATGGCTCCGGAATGCCCGGAAACGGGGGGCTTCCGCGGAGCGAAGCTCTGCTCAAGCGGCGTCCCGTCAGTGAGCCACTTCGTCCCGCTTACCGTGATGCGAGGCGCCGGAGCGCGCGGGACGGACAAACCCTCCTCGGTGTCTCGACCGGCGGGCGTCGTGTCTGGCATGCGGATGACGCGGACACGCACCGGCGTCTGCGCTTTTTCGAGCAGAGCCACAATCCGCTCAGGTGCCACTGCATCGCTCAGGTCCTGCACCGACGTAATTCCAAGCTGCGCGGCCTGCGTCAGCGTGTCGCGCAGTTGCGCGACCGCGTCGGCGTCGCTCGTGAGGGCGGCGAGCGCTCGAGACAGATGAAGGACCGCGTACTCTCGGAGGGTGCCGGAGAGGCGACCGTGTGCGGTCCGCTCGTAGCGGCCACCGACGGGGTCAGGTTGGTCCTCGCGGATGCCGACCCTCGTCAGGGCAGCGCTGTTGAGGATGGCGGCGTGACCGGTCAGCATGATGAGGATGACGGGGTGATGGGGAGCGAGCCGGTCGAGCGAAACGCGCGTGGCCTCGCTTCCGTAGAAGATTGCCGGACCGATTTCACCGAGGAGAATGGTCCCCTCCGCCGCCCGCCGGGTGGCTGCCGCCACAGCCGCCCGCACGTCGGCCCAGGTGGGATTGCCACTCTTGAATGCCAAGGTGACGACGTCGGATGGAACGAAGTCCAGATGGGCGTGAGCGTCATTGATGCCCGGGATGACGGTGTGCCCGCTCAGGTCGATGCGGCGGGTCGCCGGACCGGCGAGCGCGCCAATCTCCTCCGAGCTGCCCACCGCGATGATGCGGTCGCCGCGGATGGCGAGCGCCTCGGCATGCAGGTGGCTCGGGTCACTGGTGAAGACCTTCCCGTGGACGAGAACGACATCCGGAGGCGATGGCTGAGCCGTGGCGAGGCCACAGACGAGCATCGACGAGAGCCCGATGGCCTTCACCCCTGGATTCCTCACCATCTCCTTGCCTCCATGGGCGCGCCGGTGGCCCGTTGTCTCGACGTGAACGGCTGTCCCGGCTGAAAGCCCGTCACGTCGGGGCTCTGACGTCGGCCCGAAGCCGAAAGGCGCATGCAGCCGTGGACGCCATGTCGCTCGACAGCGCGACTATGCCGCAGGGCGAACGCTTTCTCGGTGTCAGGGCCGTGCCGGGTCGCGGTCATTTCGAAGGTGTCATCCTCGACCGGTTTGTCGAAGGAGCGAGGATTCGAGGTTGTGACTGGGGTGGTGGACCAAGTCACTGCTTGGTGCAGGTGTCCACGCCCATCGTCGCCCACTTCCCGTCCGTCTGGAGGTCGAAGGTAAGGGTGATGACAGTCGGGCTCACCCGTTTGACGCTGGTACGCGTCCTGGCAATCTTTCCTGCCATCACCGCCTCCTGGTCCCAGACGACGGCGTCGCCGGCGAGGCCGTCCGAAGTGCCGCGCCCGACGTTGCCGAAGCTGTCGGCGTAGAGCTCGACGAGCTTGTTGTAGGCCGCGTCGTAGGTCCAGAAGCTCGCTCCCCGCATTCCGTTCGGAAGGACGGGATTCTTCTCGACTTGGTACTCACCGGCGTAAGCGAATCCGTCGAGGAGCACCCTCACGGTCATGGTGGACTTGCTCGGCATCTCTCCGCTTCCATCCATCGGTTGGAATTTGCCCTTACAGACCCAGGTGCCGGTCATTTCCCTGAAGGCGTCGACCAGCGCTGGCGCAGGCTTGGGCTGCAGGTCTGGAGACGGCTTGGCCTTCTCCTGGGCCAGGGCCGGCGCAATGAGCATCCAAGTGGCCAGTGCACCGGCAGTCTTTCCGAGTGGTCGCATGGCATCTCCTCCCAAAGGGGCGGTGGCGGCTCATCGCTAGCACCCGCGTCCGGGGTTTGGCGAGGCAAGCCCCATGACCGCCTGTCGAGCGACCAAGAGCTGAAAGCGCGGAAGCAGACGAGGCCGCTGGTACACTGACTTTGCCTCGGGTTGGAGGTTGTCCGGAGGCCGCAGGCCTGCTGCTCACTGCGGAGGGTCTACCATCGGCATCCAAGGTTGCCCCGTCGGCTTGAAGGCCCGAGTACACTCATTTTCGCCCGGAGTCCTCGCCTGTCGGGGGTCCTCCGGAGTTTGAATTCAACGTTGAAGTCGTGACGGTCCTCCGAGGGGTGAGCATGCATTGGTACCGGATGCTGAGGGTATGTCTTGTCGTTGTGCCTCTGACGTCGGGGAGCGCCTTTGCCGCTTCCGGCGTCTCGGTCGGTCAGAGCTCGGACAAGCTGGGAACGATTGACCTTCCCTCCGGCATGCGCATCGTCATCGAAGAGGACCGCACCAAGCCCGTGGTGGCGGTGGTCGAGGTCATCAGCGCGGGCGCAGCGGAAGACCCGGTTGGGAAAGAGGGTCTGGCGCATCTGGTCGAGCACCTCACCTTCCGCGCCAAGCCTGATGGGCGGGTGCAGCGCGCAAACTTGCTCGATTTTGCCGGTGCGACCGGCTGGAACGGGACGACGACGCACGACCTCACCACGTACACCGTGTCGGGCCCGAAGGAGTCGCTCCGCAACCTCCTGGTCATCGAAGGCGGCCGGCTGATGGGGCCTCTGGCCGGCCTCGACCAGCGAGCCTTCGACGTGGAACGCGAGGTCGTGAAGAATGAGATGAACGACCGCGACGAGATAGGAGAACCGGCCGCCGTCCGGGCCCCGCTCTTCCAGGCGCTCTACCCGGAGGGACACCGCTACCATCGCCCAGTGAATGGTACGCCGGCGAGCGTGTCCGCGCTGACGCTCGCGGACGCGCAGGCCTTCGTCCAGCAGCACTACGTGCCGACCAACGTCACCCTCTACGTCGCCGGAGACCTCGACCTCGCCACCATTCATCAGCTCTTCGGACAGACGTTGCCCGAGCACTTCGCGGTCGCGCCGGCGAGCGGCCCGGTGAAGCCCCCCGACCGCCTCCCCAAAGACGTCCCCGCGGTACCCCCCGTCCCAGCGTGGAGCGCTCCGGTGACGGTTCGGGCCCCGGTGGCGCATTCGATGATTTATGTCGCCTGGTCCTTGCCCCGGGCTTCGGCCGTGGAGGGAACGCTGGAGCGGGCCATCCGTTCGGGCGTGGAAGCTTTCACCATCTGGGGAAGCCGCAATTCCGACATCGAAAGCATCCAGGCCACCTTGGTGACTGGGCGGGACGGCAGCACCCTTCTGGGAGCCGTTTCACTCAAGGAGGGCCGGCTCCCGGAGAAGAGCCTGGAGAAGGTGCTCGACCAGTTCCACCGCTTCTCGGAGCCGGGCAGCAACGCCGGCTCAAACGTCGGCCAAATCGAGTCCAGTCGCATGGACAACAGCACCGACAACCAGACTGGCGGACGCTTTCTAGCCCCCGTCTCTTCCCGGATGTCAGGCGCGGAGGGCGGCGGCACCAGCCAGTCGGTCGACATTCAAAACGCCGGCGGCGGCCCGCTCTCGGCGTCGGTGCAGGTGACGCGCCTTCAAATGACGGCCGTGGTTGGCGAGGTGGTGGAGACGGAGTCGGTGTTGCGACGCGCCGTGGACAGGGCCGTCCTGGCCCACTGGACGGGTGACTCGTCCGCCTGGGACAAGGACATGACCGCGCTCACGGACCTTGGCTCATCGAAATGGCAGGCCTTTTCCCTCGAGTGGCTGAGTCGCGCTCGCGCCCGCGTCGTTTTCGTCGAGCCAAGTGGTGTCAGCTCCGAGGCCTTCAACGCCGGTGCCCCGCCGCCGGTGTTCGCCGCCGATGACGTCCGGGTCAAAATCGCAGCCGGTGCCTTGAAGACGTATGCCCACGGCCCCGTCGGGGACATTCAGCTCCTGACGCTCAAGAATGGCCTGCAGGTGCTGCTGGTGCGCCGTCTCGGCGCGCCGAGTCTCGCTGCGACGCTCGGCGTCCGGGGTGGGGTGGCAACGGCGGAGCCCCTTGGCGCGGCGGAACTCGCGGTCCGTCTGGCGAGGCCACTGCAAGTCGGCAATGGGCCGCCCTCGCAATTTGGCGGCAACGTCACCTACAGCGCCGGTCAGGACGCCACCTACGTCGAAGGACGGGCCGCGTCCGGAAACCTGGAGAACCTGCTCGCCGTCCTCTCGGACACCGTCCAGTCCCTGCACGTCGATGATGGCTTGGGATGGGGGTGGAACGAGCTCGTGGATTACAGGCGTCGGTCGGAGGCTTTCCCCAATGTCGAGGCTGACCGCAAGTTTCTCGCCGACGTCTATCCAGGCTCGGCCATGGGACGTACGGCGCTCGCCGACAGCTTCAAGAAGCTTGGCCCGGGAGACGTCCAGCGGTGGATTGACCGGAGCTTCCGTCCGCAAAACGCGGTTCTGGCAGTTGTCGGCGACATCGACCTCAAGGACGCCGAGAAGGAAGTGCGGAGCCAGTTCGAGGGGTGGAGGGGTGCCCAGGATGCCAAGGCCGAGGCTCAGCTTGGCACGTTGACGGAGCGCTCCGGTCCGGTCCGCGTGCTGGCCATTGACCGGCCGGGGGCCGTGGAGACGGAGATTCGACTCGGATGCTCGGTGGAACCCCAGAGCCAGTCCGACCTCGTCGCCATGCACTTGCTCGGTGCGCGTCTGCGCGTGAAGCTCGGCACGCTGGCCCGGACCACCCTCGGCGGCAGCGAGGGTTTCACCGGGGGCTCGGCTCTGCAGCGCCAAGCAGCGCGCCTGGACGTCGCAGGCAGCGTGGATGGGCGAGGCCTCATCGCCGTGCTTGGTGCCGCCCGCAAGGAGTTGGCATCCCTCGAGGACTTGAAACCGACGGACGACGAGCTCGCCTTGCTCAAGTGGCGGCTGGGAATCGCCTGGAATGGGACCTACACCACCAATGCCGAGCTCGCGGCGGGGCTGGTCTGGACGCGCCTGGCGGACTTGCCGTTGGACGTCGTGCAGAAGTACCCGGACCTGCTCGCGGCGGTGACCGTCCAGGACTTGACCCGGGTGGCCGCCGCCTGCCGCAAGACAGCCGTCCTCATGGTGAGCGGGGACCCTGCCGTCGTCGACAAGGCCCTCCTGGCGACCGAGTCCTCCATGATGCTCCGCCACGGTTCCTGAGGGCGCACGGAGGGCGCTTCTGTGCAGCCGGGGGCCGTGTTTCGAGGCCCCCGCCGGCGCGGCGTCGAGCGAAGTGTCCCTGCGGCGCAAGACAGCTCGGCGGATTTCAGCACGAGCATGCTAGGACTTCCGTTGCGTGCTCTCCGCACTCTTTCGCACCAAGGGCGTCGACGCCGCCTCCGCTGACGCGGAGGCGAGCGAGAACAAGCTCAAGCGGTCCCTGGGCGTCATCGACCTCACGGCCCTGGGCATCGGTGCCGTCATCGGAGCCGGCATCTTCAGCGCACCGGGGTCAGCCGCGGCCGGGGCGGATGGCCGTCTTCCAGCCGGGCCGGCACTCATCGTTTCCTACATCCTGGTGGCGATTGCCTGCGGCTTTGCCGCGCTTTGCTATGCGGAGCTGGCCGCCGTCGTGCCCGTCTCGGGAAGCGCGTACACGTACACCTACGTCACCCTGGGCGAAATCGTCGCGTGGATTATCGGCTGGGACCTCATCCTCGAGTACGCGGTGGGCAACGTGGCGGTCGCGGTCAGCTGGGCAGACTATTTCAAGTCTCTGCTGGCGGGATTCGGGCTCCACCTGGCACCCTGGCTGTCCACCACCCTCAACCATGCCCGGGAGACTCCAGGCCTCTACGCGGCCGCGCCACACCTCTTCGGCATTCCCATCGTCTTCAACCTTCCGGCGGGTGCCATCGTCGCGCTCCTCACCGTGCTGCTGGTCATCGGTGTCCAGGAGAGCTCGCGCGTCAACGCGGTGATGGTGGCGCTGAAGCTGGCCATCGTCGTGGGTTTCGTGGCGGTAGGCGCCTTCTACGTGAAGCCCGAGCACTGGGTCCCGTTCGCGCCCTTCGGGCTTCGGGGCATCATGAGCGGAGCGGCCATCATCTTCTTCGCCTACATCGGCTTCGACGCGGTCTCCACCACCGCCGAGGAGGCGAGAAATCCACAGCGCGACTTGCCGCGGGCGATGATGGCAACCCTCATCATCTGTACCGTGCTCTACATCGGCGTCACCCTGGTGCTCACCGGGATGGTGCCGTGGCAGGAACTGGGCGTGGGTGACCCCTTGGCAAAGGCCCTCCAAGGAGCGGGTCTCCAGCGCCTGGCCGGGGTGCTGTCCTTCGGCGCGGTCATCGCGCTGACCGCCGTTCTGCTCGTCTTCCAGATGGGCCAGCCGCGCATCTTCATGTGCATGGCCCGGGACGGGCTTTTGCCGCCCTGGGCGGCGAAGGTTCACCCACGCTTCCGGACGCCCTACGTCACGACCATCATCACCGGCGTCTTCGTCGGCATTCCGGCCATGTTCGTGGACATCAACGAGGCCATCGAATTCACCAACATCGGGACGCTTTTTGCCTTTGTCCTCGTGTCGATGGGCGTCCTCGTCCTGCGAAAGACGGACCCCGACCGCCGGCGCCCGTTCCGCTGCCCCGCTGTCCCCTGGGTGCCCATTGCCGCAGTCCTCTCCTGCGGCGCGTTGATGGTGTACTTGCCCTTCGTCACCTGGATGCGCTTCGTGGTGTGGCAAGTCGGCGGCGTGGCGCTGTATTTCCTCTACGGGAGGCGTCACAGCCGGTTGCGTACGGAGGCGCGAGGCGGGCCGTAACGCGAGAGGACTCCCCATGGACGCCCACTATGACCAGGTGATGGATGCTCGCTCCCGCGCCGATGGTGCGCCGGAACGCGTCTACTTCGCCTATTCCACCATTCTTGACCGCGGCGCATTCGAGGAATGGCGCCACCAGCACGGCTATGACTTCTTCGAGCTTCCGGCTGGGGAGCCGGCCGAGGCACTGGACGTCGCCCTGGTGTACGACTTTCCATCCCGGTGGTGGGGCGGCCGCGTGGCAGGACTCGTTGACCGGCCGGGTGCTTCCGTCCACGGCTTGTTGTTTCGAATTCTGGGCAAGGACTGGCCCATCATCCAGCACAAGGAAGGCTTCGTGACGCACATGTGCGTCGAGCGAGCGGTGCGGGTGCGGGCGGGCGGGCGAGACCTCGAGGCCACGGCCTTCACCACCGCGGACAACCGGAAGAGCGACGAGGGCCCCATCAGCGCTCGCTTCGTCGAGGCGCTGGCCCGGGGAGCGCAGTCGGCCGGGCTTCCTGCTTCCTGGGTGGCATCGGTCCGCACGGCCACTGCCGCGCACTGAAGCGTCACTCGCGAGGGTGGGTGTTGCCCGCGGCCATCGGGCGAAACCAACGTACCGTGAGGGGGGGCAGGGACAGCTCGGCCGAGACGGGCTGCCCGTCCCAAGCTTTGGCCTCGGTGTCGAGCTCCAGGCCGCCCTCGGAGCTGCCACCAAAGGAGAGCGCGTCGGTGTCGAGCACCATCCGGTACCTCGTCGCGCCGGGGAAGCCGACGCGGTAGTTGGCCCAGGGCGAGGCGGAGAGGTTGGCGACCACGACCAGGTCCTCGCTTGCCCTCTCGCCCCGGCGCACGAAGGCGAAGACGTTGACCGTCGCCGAATCGGCCTGAATCCACTGGAAGCCCTCCGACGAGTCGTCGCGCAGGTGGAGCGCCGGAGAAGAGCGGTACAGGCCATTCAGCTCGGCGACGAGTCGCTGCACGCCGAGATGCGGTGGCTCGGAAAGCAAGTGCCAGTCGAGGCTCTGGTCGTGGTTCCACTCCGCAGGCTGTCCGAACTCGCCGCCCATGAAGAGCAGCTTGCGGCCGGGATGGGCCCACATCCACGCCAGGAGGGCCCGGAGGTTGGCCAGCTTCTGGACGGGGCTGCCCGGCATCTTCCCGTAGAGCGAGCCCTTCATGTGGACCACCTCGTCATGAGACAGGGGCAGCACGAAGCGCTCGCTGTAGGCGTACATCATCCCGAAGGTGAGGGCGTGGTGGTTCTTGCTGCGGAAGAAGGGGTCGAGCGCGAAGTAACGAAGCGTGTCGTGCATCCACCCCATGTTCCACTTCAGGGTGAAACCCAGCCCGCCGTCCTTCACCGGATGCGTCACCTTTGGCCAGGCGGTGGACTCCTCGGCGATGACCAGCGCCTCTGGGTGGAGCTCGGCCAGCGTCCCGTTCACCTCGCGAAAAAAAGCGATGGCTTCCTCGTTTTCGCGGCCGCCCCAGCGGTTGGGCACCCACTCCCCGGCGTTTCGCGAGTAGTCGAGGTAGAGCATGGAGGCCACCGCGTCCACGCGCAGGCCGTCCACGTGGTACTGCTCGACCCAGAAGAGGGCGTTGGAGACGAGGAAGTTGCGCACCTCGTGTCGCGCAAGGTTGAAGACCAGCGTTCCCCAGTCCGGCTGTTCACCGCGACGCGGGTCGGCGTACTCGTACAGCGGCGTGCCGTCGAAGCGGGCCAGCGCCCAGATGTCGCGCGGGAAATGCGCTGGCACCCAGTCCACCAGCACACCGATGCCGGCCTGGTGCAGCGAGTCCACCAGGAAGCGAAAGTCGTCTGGGTCGCCGTAGCGGGCCGTGGGCGCGTAGTAGTTGCTGACTTGGTAGCCCCAGCTTCCTCCAAAGGGGTGCTCGGCCACCGGCAGCAGCTCGACATGGGTGAAGCCCAGCCGTCGGACGTACTCGACGAGTTGCGGCGCAAGCTCCAGGTAGGTGAGCGGCCGGTTGTCCTCCTCCACCACGCGACGCCAGCTCCCAAGGTGCACCTCGTAGATGCTGAGCGGCGTCGTGCGCACGTCCGCCCGGGCGCGCGCGTCTCGCCAGCCGGCGTCGCCCCAGGCGTACTGGTCGATGCGATGCACCACCGAGGCATTGTCCGGAGGAAGCTCGGTGCGAAAGGCGTAGGGGTCCACCTTGAGCATCGGCGGCCCGCCCGAGGCCGGTCGCACCTCGAATTTGTAACGCGCGCCTTCTCCCACCTCGGGGAGGAAGAGCTCCCAGACGCCCGAGCTGCCCATTCGACGCATCGGGTGAAGGCGCCCATCCCATCCGTTGAAGTCTCCAACCAGCGAGATGCTGGCGGCGGTGGGCGCCCAGACCGCGAAGGATGTCCCCTCCACGCCCCCGTGTTGCATGGGGTGCGCGCCGAGCTTCTCCCACGGACGTTGGTGCCGCCCCTCGCCGAGGAGGTGGAGGTCAAGCTCGCCGAGGGTCGGCCAGAAGGCGTAAGGGTCGCGGAAGGTGAAGGACCGGCCGCCATAGCGGACCTCCAACCGGTAGGGGAAAGCGCGCGTCCGCGGCAGCTCGAGGTGGAAGAGCCCACGGCCGAGAGGCGTCATTGCAAAGTCGCGCCCGTCATCCGCGCGGACGGTGACCGCCTCCGCCTCCGGCCGCCAAGCGCGGACGACCAAATCCTCACCCTTTGTGTGCATGCCGAGCAGCTGGTGCGGCTCGGGGTGGCGAAGGGCGATGAGTTGGCTGAGCGCGGCCTGAAGCGCGCCTCCCTCGAGCGGTGTCGAAGCTGGAGTCAGGCGTGGCCTCCGCGAATTGTCGCCGTCACGAAACACAGGAAGCGTAGCCCAAGTTTCCTAGGAGCAGAGCCACTCGGTTGCGGTGTAACGTCGGACGCCAGGCGCACGTTTCCCTGACGCCCCCCGTGTCTCCTCTCCCTCCCGCCACGGACTCGGAACCGGAACTTCTCGCCCGCGCCGGGCGCGGGGATGCCGACGCCCTGGAGGCGCTCTACCGGCGCCATGCCCCACGGGCGATGGGTGTGGCACTGCGTGTCCTGCGCGAGCGCAGCGACGCCGAGGAGGTCCTCCAGGAGACATTCATGGAGGTGTGGAAACGGGCGCGCGAGTACACGCCGTTGCGCGGCTCGGTGGAGGCCTGGCTGCTCACCATCGCCAGAACGCGCGCCATCGACCGTCTTCGCTCGCGAGCAGCGCGGGGGCGGATGGTGGAAGCGAAGAGTGCAGAGCCGCTCGAGTCCGGACCGAGTCTTCCGGACGCGCTGTCGTCCGCGGCCCAGGACGCGCGCCGGGTGCTCAGCGCCCTCGAAGCGCTCCCCGCGGAGCAGCGCCGGGCACTCGAGCTTGCCTACTGGGAGGGCCTCTCGCAGACGGAAATTGCTGAACGCACCGGGCAGCCGCTGGGGACGGTGAAGACGCGGGTGCGGCTCGCACTGGCCAAGTTGGCCGGGCTCTTGGGAACCTGAGTCAGGGGTTGGCTGGAGCGGCACTGGCCTGAGGCGTCGCCGGCCGGTAAAAAAGCACCACCGTGTAGCAGTGGAACTCGTTGTCACTGGACTGGCAGACAACCCGGTCGACAATCTCCAGGTCCGAGTTGCTCCTCAGCCAGCGGGTGATGGCCTCACCCAGCTCTTCGCGCTCCTTCGCCTTGGTGGCGGAGAAGACTTTCACCCCGGTGAACATGGGCTCGCTCCCCCTTCCAGCCCCGTCGTGTCCGGTGTATGGCACGCGCCCCGAAACACTGTCAAAGCAGTCCACCCATGCTCATCGACCTCCACGTTCATTCCCACCTCTCGATGGGATGCCCGCTCAGCCCCCGGACGGTGCTGGAGCGTGCTGCCAGCCACGGACTCGACGGCGTGGCCTTCACCGAGACGAATAGCCAGGACGGCTGCGATGAGCTCCTGGCGCTGGATGGACGCGGGGGGATGCGCGTCTTCGTCGGCCTCGAGCTGGTCACGGACAAAGGCCAGTACCTGTGTTTCTTTCCGCGCCCGGACCATGCCCCCGAGCCGGTGCAGCTGTGGGGAAGCAACCGCGAACGCCCCTGGAGCGCTGCGGAGTGCCTGCCGCGCCTGGAGAGCCTGGGGGCGGTGGTGGTCGCCGCGCGTCCCTACGACCGCGACCTGCCGAACCCGGCCCTGGACTTCGTGCTGTCGGCGCCGGGGCTGGTTGCGGTGGAGGGGTACAACGCCCGCGTCCGCCAGACGGCCAATGATCAGGCGGTGGAGGCGGCGGAGAAGCTGAAGCTGCCTTGCGTCGGAGGGAGCGATGCCCGGCTGACGCTTGACGAGGTTGGCCGAGGTGCCACGTTTTTCAAGCGGCCCATCGCCTCGCAGCTCGAGCTCCTCACCGAGCTGCAAGGGCGCGACTACTGGCCGGTGATGGTGGGCGACTTGCCCCGGCTGAGCCGCCCGGGAGAGACGCGGGAGCCGGAGAGGAAAAGCCGTCGCCGCTTCAAGGGACGGTCCCGCTAGCGTCAGGGGCCCTGGATTCGACGAGGCGCCCGTCCTGGAGCTCGGCAGTCCTCAGCGCGCCGGGCCAGGTCCAGGTCTCGCGTCGCCCAGTCGGGGTGAAGTGCACCACCCGGCTCCGCGGGTAGCCCCAGGCCGCAAGCAGGGCCTCCACGGGCATCTCGGTCACCGTCCGCTTCTCCTTCACCGCGGCGCGGACGGCCTCGTTCCACCCCTCCTGTGCAGCCTCCGGCGGCAGCGGGGTGAGCCAGAGCTCCACCTCGTCCCAAAAGGACGCCTCGGAGCCCAGGGCTCCGTCGACCACCAGGACGCCGCGAGTACCCTTGCCCAGCTCCACCACGACGTAGGTGTCACGGTGGTGCGTCTTCTCTCCGAAGGGCCCCACCGAAAACTCGATGCGGACAATTCGGGCCTGGGTGCCGGCCGGGATGATGCCCTCGAGGAGCTGTCCCGCCGGTGGGGGGTGACCACCCACTTCCCACTCCGGCGGCGCAAGCGGGGCCAGGGCCGGGGCGTCCGTTCCATCCGCGAGGTGGTAGGGCCTCGAGGAGATGCTCAGCCAGCGTTGCCCCTCGGTTCGGGCGTCGCGCAGGACCGCCCCTCGCTCGCTCGGAGTCAAGGTGGCGCGTGGCGCGCAGCCGAGCGCAGCGGCCACCGCCAGGCTGGCGAGGGAAGGGCGCACTAAAGGCTCGACGTCAGGTGTCGCGGTCCTTCTTCGCAGGCGTCGGTGCCGGCGCCGATGCCGGAGCGCTGGAGCTACTCCCGCTGCTTGCCGGTGCCGCCGCGGGCGCAGCGGGAGTTGCGCTGGCCGGCGCGGCATTCTTGTCCGGCGCCTTGGCTGCGTCCGGAGGTGACGCATCGCCCTTGTCGGCGGCCTTCTTCGAGGCGTAGAGGTCCGCACCCCAGCCCCCACCCTTGAGGACGAAGGACGTGCGGCTCACGACGCGCGAGAGCGTCCCCTCCGCGCCGCACGCCGGGCAATGTTCAGGCGCGGCCTCACTCAGCTTCTGGAGAACGTCGCTGGTTTTCTGGCACTGACTGCAGGTGTACTCGTAGATGGGCATCGCGGTTCAGGCGGGTTGTGGGAGGGTGGAAGGCGTTGTGGCCGGGAGAAGGCCGAGGCGCAGAAGGCTCCGGCGAAGCGCTTCGGGAGCGACGCCAAGGCGGTTGGCCAGGACGGCGGTGCGCTCCTCGGGCGCTCCCTGCGTGGCTTCCAGGGCGCGGCGCAAGTCCTCCGTCACCGAACGCTCGAAGTCGACGGTGACTCCCAGGTCCTGCAGGTACTTGCGCTTGCCGAGGAGGTCCAAGCGCGCGGTCCAATGGGCGGGCTGGAGCGCCTCGCGCCGGTAGCGGTCCCGGATTCGGTCCACCGCCCCCATTGCGCCGAGGCGCTCGGCCCAGGACAGAAGCTCGCTGGCGCGCACGCCCAGGGCCCAGGCCGCCCTGCCGACTGCTCCCCGCTGCTCCTCGAGGGTGGACAGGACAAGCTCGCGCTCCGACTCCACCGCACCGGGCAACAGGCCGGCGGCTTCCAGGGCACGGTCGAGTGCAGGCGGGCTGACATTCAGGGCACGCAGGAGCGCCGGACGGTGCCCGTGCTGTGCCAACACGTCCGCCAGCCGCTGTGGGTCAAGCGCCTCCAGTGAGGGCTGCTCCGAGGGCAGCTGCGCAAACCGTCCTCGGGGGGCCGATGCCGGGGAGGTGCTGGCACCCGGGAGCCGGCGCTTGGGCGCGATGCGCTCGGCCAAGGTGGGGGCGAGGCCAGGACGTGGTCGCTCCCGCTGCGGCGCAGCGGCCGGTGGCGTGACGGGCTGGGCGGGCGTGGTGCTCTCGTCTGGCGGCCCCCCAGCAGTCTCCTCCCGGAAGGCAGGGGCGTGGGGCCCAGGAGGTGGTACGGAGGCGTCGGCGGCAAGAAAGTCCCGCAGCAGCTGGTAGTAGCCACAGGCCTCGCGCTGAGCTGCAAGCGCCGGCGCCGTCCCGAGAAGCACGTCCACCACGGCGTAGGGCCCGAGCGGGCGCGCCGGGGGCTCGTTCTCGGTGAGGGTGGCCAGCCGGAAGTCCTCCTCCGCGCCGAGGCTCGACAGCGCCTCGCGCACCTCGGTGGGGCTGGCCGGCGCGCCTGCCCGGCGGCAGAAGGCCCCCAGGGCGATGGCCACCGGTGTCGGGACTTCGTCGACGGCTCGCTTGCGTGCCCAGGGCTTGTGCATAAGAAAGGGGTCGGGCGGGCCATGTACCATCGGCGCCCCCGAGGGTAGGTCTGTTTGCAACCAGCGAGAAATCTAAGCAGCGGAGGAAGGGCGCAAGGGGAAGCACCCCGGCTGGCTGGCATCCGCTTGGGGCCAGGGCCGGGCCTTGTTCTCTATAGCCTCCTGCTCGGCGCCGCCGGCCTGGCTTTCTTCGGCAAGGAATTCCCGGGGAGGCTGCCCGGGGAGGTGGAGCGGCTCACGCCCTTCGTCTTTGGCGTCTTCGTCGCCCTCTTTGCCTCCTACCGCTTTGCCCTCGTCAGGAGCCGTAAGTACCCGAGTTTCAAGGCATTTTATCAGGTTGGCCTGGCCGTTGTCGTCTTTTTGCTCCTGCTTCCGTCGGCCCGTGCGCGCTATGGGCCCCTGCCGCGTCCGGGCTTGGGAACGGACCTCGTGGACAACAATGCCCGCGTCCGCGCCCTGGCGGCGGAAGTCGTTCGTCACCGTCCGGATGGCGCACGTTATGCTCCGGCGCTGGTGACGGACCTCGAGGATGAGGACCCGGACGTTCGCCTCGAGGCGCATCGCTCGCTGGTACAGATTGCCGGAATCGACCTCGGGTCTCCCGAGGACGTCGGGGCCATCAAACGGTGGAGAGAGCGTTTTCCGTGACGACCGAGTGGAGCAAATCCGAGACGTTGACGCGCTACATGGCCGAGCACGGCCTGAAGAGCACGCGTCAGCGCAGCCTCATCATCGACACCTTCTTCGACATTGGCGGCCATCTGTCGGTGGAGGAGCTCTGGAACAAGGTCCGCTCCCAGGACGCCAAGGTGTCCGTCGCCACTGTCTACCGGACGATGAAGCTTTTGCACGAGTGCGGGCTCGTGCATGCGCGCAACTTTGGGGACGGACAGACTCGCTACGAGGTCGCTGCCGGGCGCCACCACCACGACCACCTCATCTGCACGCGGTGCGGCACCATCGTCGAGTTCGAGAACGACCGCATCGAGATGCTGCAGGGGCGGGTCGCCCGCCAGAATGGATTTCGCGTGACGTCGCACAAGATGGAGCTCTACGGGCTCTGCTCGGAATGCCAGCTCGCGGAGACGCCCGGGGAGGGCCGCCCGCGCGCCTGACGTTTGCCCTCGTCTTCCTGGCGGTGGTGGGGTGCGCCGACGCTCCACTGCGGCCGCGTGCCGACCCTTGCCTGGCAGTCCTGGCCCGGCTGCCGGACCTCAACGGGCGCTACCTCGACGTCTCGGTTTGGCGGGGCAGGGTGGTGGTGGTGCAGTTCCTCGCCAGCTGGTGCTTCCCCTGCATCGCCACTGCACCCCGTCTCGAGGACCTCGAGCGGCGTTACGGAGGCCGGGGACTCACCGTCGTCGCGGTCGGAATGGACCTCGAAGGCTCGCTCGTCCTCCAGCCCTTCCAGGAGCAGCTGGGACTGCATTTCCCGCTGCTTCTGGGGGATGCCAACCTCCGCGAGGGAAAGACGGCCTTTGGGCGCATCACCACGCTGCCCACCACCGTCATCATCGGCCGGAATGACACCGTCCTCGCGGCCTTCAAGGGCGTTCCAGCCGAGGGCAGCCTGGAGGGCTTCATCGAGGAGGCGCTCAACCTCAAGCAGTGAAAACCGAAGCCTGGCCGCCGTGCGACCCGTTTTCTTGCCGGGCCTGCGTCGGCTGCTACCGTCCTGTGGCTTGGCCCAAGGGAAGGTTTCCGCGCCCGTGGCCGACTGGACATGGGACGACGTGGCCTGAAAGTGGCGGTGGTGGGAGCGCTCGTCCTGGCGGCCCTCTCTGCCTTGGACGCACGCGGCTTTCGCCGAGCCGCTCGCCTGCGCGCGGAGGTGGAGAGCCTGCGGCGGGCGAACCGCCAGCTGAGCGACGACAACGCGGAGCTCACCCGAGAAATTCAGGCGCAACGGGTGGATGTGCGCGCCACCGAGCGAGCTGTCCGCGAGGAACTCGGGTACGTCCGTCCGGGCGAGCTCGTCTTTCAGGTGGAATGAGCCCCGCGCCCGCCATCCCGACGGCGCTCCGCCGGGCTGTCCGCTGGACCACCTCGGCCCTCCCTGTCGTGGCCGTGCTGACGACGGTGGCTGTCCTCGCCGGCGGCTCCTTCTCGGCCGCGGCCGAGCCGTCCTGGGCGGCCGCCGGGACGCTGGTGCTCGTCCTGGCCGGCGTGGGGGCCGGAGTCGCGCTCCGAATGCCGGCCCGCGCGGGTGCGGAGCCGACTGTCGGCGGCGACCTCGCCCTCGGTGCCCCCCTGGTGGCGGCAAGCGTCCTCGTCGCGGCCCTCGCTGGAGAGGGCCTCTTTCCCCTCGTCTACCTGGTGATGGCAGGCCTGGTTGGCTTCCTACGCTTCAGCGCCGCGTCCCTCTTGGTGCTCTTGGCCGTGGGCCTCGATGCTCTTCAGGCCAGCCGCTCCGGAACGCCGAGGACTGCCGAGCTCGCCGCGCATGCCCTCTTCCTCGCGCTGTTTGCCGCAACTTACCGGCTCGTGCTCAACGCCCGTCTGGCGCTCGCGCGTCGTGCCGAGGTGGATGCCGTCCGAAACCGGCTCCGAGAGGTGGAGGAGGACGCCCGGACGTTTCGTCTGGTGGACTCCGGAAGCGCCGAACGCAAGGAGGGCGAAGCCGCCCAGGAGAAGTGGCTCCTCGCCTCGGTGCAGGAGGTGGAGGGGGCGGTGGGTGCCGTCCTGGACGTCGCCGAGCTGGCCGTCCGCGGCTACAGCTGTGCCGTCTACTTGCTCGATGCCGACGACCGGATGCTTCGCCTCCACGACTGTCGCAGTCCCTCCGAGGCGGTGCGGCGCGCTCCCATCCCGGCCGGAGAGGGAATTCTCGGGGGCGTCATCCGAAGGAGCGTGGCTGTCCGCATGGCGTCGGCGACCGGGCTGCGCGGCGTGGCCTGGTACGAGACGCACGTCGCTGTGAAGGCCGTCCTGGCCGTGCCGCTGCAGGAGCGTTCCGGGCAGCTCCGGGGCGTCCTCCTGGCCGACCGGCTCGAAGCGGAGGCCTTCACCGACGCCGACGAGCAGCTCCTCACCATCCTCGCTCGCGAGGTGCTTCGCGCGCTGGAGGTGGAGCGGGTGCTGGGCGAGGTGCGTCGGGGGCGGGACGAGAAGAGCCGCTTCTTCCGCGCCATCGAGGAGCTCAACCGCGCCGTCGACCCGAGCGCCGTCTTTGCCGCGGTCCTGGAGAACGCGCGGACGCTCGCCTCGCTCGACTTCGCCGCGCTGACGCTCGTCCAGGAGGAGGACGGTGCGCGGTCGCATCGGGTGGCCAAGGTGGTCGGCGGCAGCGCCGGCGCCCGCGCGCTCGAGGGACGCGCCTTCCCCGACAACAACGGCTTGGTGGCCAACGTCGTCCGCTACGGAGCGCCCTTGCCGGGTCGCGCGCTCCCGAACATGGAGCAACGAGTCGTCTTTGATGACGAGACCGAGATTCGTGGCCTCGGGGCCCTCCGCATTCTCCCCCTGGTAGCCGCCGACCGCATCCTCGGGACCCTGGTGGCCGGCACTCGGGCCAGGGGTGCGCTGGGCGAGGACGTCCTCCGGATGCTCGAGGTGCTGGCCATCCAGGCGGCGCAGGCCGTCCTCCGAGCTCAGCTCTTCGAGCAGACCGAGCGGCTGGCCACCACCGACGGCCTCACCGGCCTCGCCAACCGCCGTACCTTCCAGGCCAGGGCCGAGCAAGCGCTGGCGCAGGCTCGCCGCTACGGAAGAGCCTGCGCGGTGCTCATCACCGACATTGACCACTTCAAGGCAGTCAACGACACCTACGGACATCCAGCGGGTGACACGGTGCTACGCGGCGTGGCGCAGATGCTGCGGGAGCAGGCGCGTGACACCGACGTCGTGGCCCGCTACGGGGGGGAGGAGTTCGCGGTGGTGATGCCGGAGACGGACCTGCGCGGGGCTCAAGTCATCGCCGAGCGGCTCCGCGAGGCCGTCGCGGCGCGCGCCTTTCACACCGAGCTCGGACCGGTGCGCGTCACCTTGAGCGTCGGTCTCGCAGCCTCGCCCCAGGATGGCGTGGACATGGAGCCTCTGGTGCAGCTCGCAGACCAGTGCCTCTACCAGGCCAAGCGCGCCGGCCGAAACCGAGTCGTCACCTCGGACGCACTGCGCCCCACGCGGTTGCAGGCGGGTTGAGCGAGGAGCTCGACCTTGCCCCCAGCGAGGCTCTTGGCACGCCATCCGGTAGCCGTCACGACGCGCGCCAACCCGCGGTCGGAGGACACGGCAGAGGCGGAAGCCGTCGCTGCTCGGTGGTCCGTCCCCTTCCTCGAACGCCCCGCCCGCGGGCCAATCTCCCTGCTCCTGTCCGAGGCGGAGACCTTGCTGGTCGTCGAACGGTCCGCGGTGTCGCTCCGCGATGCCCAAGGCAGCGCCCGCTGGTCGCCGGGCCTCGCTGCCCTGCGACTCCATGCTCTGGACGAAGGCGGGCAGGGGGAAGCTCTGGTCCGCGTCGGCGGCCTCTCCCTCGGAGAGCAGGTTCTCGACTGCACGCTGGGCCTGGCGCAGGACGCGCGCGTGGCCGCAAGGCTCGTTGGCCCCCAGGGGAAGCTCCTGGGCCTCGAAGTGAGCCTCCCCCTGGCGATGCTGGCAGCGGAGGGGCTCCGTCGCGAACGGCAGGAGGAGCGGAGCGCCGCCCTCGAGGTCCGTCACGCGGAATGCCACGCATTCCTCGATGGCCTGCCTCCACGGAGTTTCGATGTGGTGCTCTTCGACCCGATGTTCTCCCGGGAGCGAAAGGCGCAGCCCAGCTTTTCACTCTTGCGCCGGCTGGCCAGCGCAGCGCGTCTCGATACCGCCACCCTCGCCGCCGCCCGGCGGGTGGCAAGACGCGTCGTCCTGGTGAAGGCGCCGCGCTACGGCGCCGAGCTCAAGGCACTTGGGCTCACCGCGGAGTGGGCCTCCCGCAGCGCGCCTGTCGTCTGGGCGCGCGTTTGCCCAGCCGCCGAGGGTCCGTAGCGGACCCTGGGCTGGCGCGTCAGAGCGGCTCCTGGTTGGAGGCCTTGGGCGGCCCTTCACTGCCGATGGGGGCCAGCTTGCCGGACGTCGCCCCGGCCTGTTCATGCGGCATGAGCTCGCGCTGGCTCCGCAGGTACTGAGTGGGGGAGACGTGCAACAGGTTACTGACGCGTGACGTGTAGAGACAGGCGTACTGTTCCACCTGCGCGCCGAAGCGACTGTTCTCGTGGCCTTCCTTGAAGAGCAAGCCCCAGTAGGGATTGAAACCCGCTTCGACGTCACGCTCGAGCGTCTCGGCGATGGACACCGCGCCCCGCAGTGCTCGCCGCAAGCGTTCGAGCTCTGCCTTCGCCTCGCGTCGCTGCTGCTCCAGCGTCGCCCTCTCGGAGTCGCTCAGCGTCTCCCGGTCGAGCCGGCGCTCTAGCCCCCCCAGCAGGGCCTTGTGCTGGTTGACGGCGTCGTCCAGCCGGGCCCGAAGCAGTTCCACCTCGGAGAGACGGGAGATTTCCTCCCGGCGGCCCTCCGTGTAGCGAATCTCATCCTCCAGCTCCTGCACCACCATGCAGGTCCGCCACAGGGAGGCCTTCCTGGACTTGAGGATGTCTCCGTAGATGTGGTCTCCGACGTAGAGGATTTTGTCGCCGGAGACGCCAGTCATTCGCTCCAGGCTGGCCAGGTTCCCGCCGCGGTAGACCTTCCAGCGCTCCAGGGAGGTCGCCTCCCCGAGCACCAGGCCAGCTTCCGATGTCGCATCCAGCTCCAGGAAGGGGTTTCCCTCCGAGAAGAAGCGCGGCTTGTCCGCGCCGGTGATGACGACATCGAAGTAGTTCCTCCAGGTGGGGTACTCCGGGGCCAGGCCATCGAGGAGGTGGGACATCACCGCCTGGGTGTAGTCCCACTCCGAGTTGGTGAGGACAAAGAGCCGCTTTCCCCCGGAACGGAGCCGGTGCAGGGCTGGGCCGAGCTCCGGGTCGCGGTAGATGTAGCGCGCGATGTCGCCGCGGACGGCGCGCTTCAGCGAGTTGTCTCGGTGCACCGAGTCGATGGCTTCTCGGACGTCGTCGTAGAGGCGTCCGTAGTCCAGCCGGTGGCCGCGCGACTCGAGGAGCTCGATGATGGCCGCGTAGGCCCAGGCTTCGGGAAGAGAGAAGAGGGTGTCAATCCACGCATAGCGCTCGCCGCGGAGGCGCACCGCCTCGTTTCGGTAGAGCCTGCCCCAAGCCTCGTCCTGCAGTGGCCGTAGGCCATGCCAGGCGCGGCCCACCTGACCGAAGCGGTCCAGCTTGAGAAGGTTTCCGTGGGTCCGGTCCACCACCAGCCCGCGAATGACGAAGGTGTGGTCGTAGGGAAGCAACCCGATTTCCGCCGGGTAGCCGTGGGCGGTGATGAGACGCGCAAGCGTCAAGTCGAAGGAGAGCTGCTCGATTCGGCGCTGGTGGTAGATGGCCAGGGTGTAGTCCATGTCGAAGCCGACCATCTCCACCGAGGCCAGACGGAGGTTGCGGTTGACGAAGACACCCCGGGCTCGCTCCGCCTCCCGGCGCTCCCGTGGCGTCGTCAAGAGCCGGGACAGGCCAGCATCCGTCAACAGGGAAAGCGCCTCCTCCTCGGCTAGCCGCGCCTTTTCCGAGCGAGGCCCCTCGGGGGCGCCGCCATGGACGACCGAGAGGGGGAGGGTGGCAGGCTGCAGGGTGGGATTGGCCGGACGCATGAGGGGGATGGTGGCACAACCACGCCCAGGCTCCAGCAGCGGCCGGCCATTTTCTTGCTCGTGCGGTTGAGTGCGTGGCACGGTGGGCGTCTGGCCATGGGACGCCGTGCTCGCTCCGATGCGGACGTTGCCGTTCGGTTCGCCGGGCGAATTGCCGACCTGGAGGACCGCATCCGGGCGCTCGAGTTGCGGGTGGCGCGAGTCTCGAAGAGCAGTGAACGGCTCTCCGCGGAGAAGACTGCGCTCCGGCCACCCATTCCGAGTGCCTCGCGCTGTCCGGGGTGTCTTTTGGAGTTGCCGCGGGGACGCCGCGGGTCCTCCTGCGTGTGGTGCGGCTTCGTCTTCGCTGCCGCCCGTCGCCGGGCTGCACGCTGACTGCAGCGCAGGGGTAGCGAATGCCCGAGCCGAGGGCTATGCAGGACGCCCCATGCCTGCCCTGTTCCGCGTGCACGAAGCCACCCTTCGCAATGGACTGCGCGTGCGGGTGGTGCCCAGCACTGAAGCTCCGGTGGTGAGCCTCTACACCTTCTTCGGTGTCGGCTCGCGCAACGAGCGCCCCGGACTGACGGGCATCAGCCATCTCTTCGAGCACATGATGTTCAACGGTGCGGCGAAGTACGGAGCGAACCAATTCGATGAGGTGCTCGAGTCACACGGTGGGCGCTCCAACGCCTACACCACCCACGACCAGACCGTGTACTACGAAGAGTTCGCAGCGGACGCCCTGGAGCAGGTGCTCGACCTCGAGTCGGACCGCATGGGCTCTCTGGCCATCTCCGACGGGATGCTCGAGCGCGAGCGCGAGGTGGTGAAGGAAGAACGCCGACTGCGGGTGGACAACGAGGTGATGGGGTTGATTGACGAGGAGTTGCAGGCCCTCGTCTACCAAGCGCATCCCTACCGATGGCCAGTCATCGGCTGGATGGGCGACATCGAAGCCATCCAGCGGGCGGACTGCGAGGCTTACTTTCGCACCTATTACGCGCCGGGCAACGCCGTGCTTTGGATAGCGGGCGACGTCGATCCGGAGGCCACGGTGCGAAAGGTTCGCCGTGCCTACGGAAGCATCCCCCGGGGTCCGGCCATTCCCGCGGTGGTCAACGCCGAGCCGACCCAGCGCGGCGAGCGACGGAGTGTGCTCTCCCACCCAGCCCAGGCGCCCGGCCTGCTGGTGGCCTATCGCGGACCGTCCGTCACTCACCCCGATGCCCTGACGCTCGACGTGCTCGAGTTCATCCTCGCCGTGGGGGAGGGAAGTCGGCTCAACCGGCGCCTGGTGTACGAGGAAAAGGTCGCAGTCGACGTCGGGATGGACTGGAGCTGGCGCCTGGACCCCGGGGTGCTCCTCTTTCACGCCGAGCTGGCTCCGGACGGAGACCCGGCCCTTGTCGAGGCCGCGCTCTACAGGGAAATTGCCCGGATTTCCGAGGAGGGCATCACCGAGCGAGAGCTCACCAAAGCCAAGAATAACCTCCGCGCGCACCTCATGCGGGAGCTGACGACGAGCTCCGGGCGTGCCCATGCCCTCGGAAACTATGAGAGCTACCTGGGCTCGTGGCGCGCCGGCCTCCGTCTACCGGAGCGCTACGCGGCCGTGGAAGCCTCCTCGGTGCGGGCCGCCGCTGCCCGGTACCTCCGTCCCTCGCAACGCTCGGTGGTGACATTGTTTCCCGAGGCTTCGGCTTGAAGCACGCCGACCGCATCCTTCCTGCGAGGGCTGGCTTCACCACCGCTGACGGGCTCGACGTGGAGGTCGCCCGGCGCGGTCGGGTTCCTCTCGTCTCCATTCGACTGGTGATGCAGCCGGGCACCGCTGCGGACCCGCCAGCACGGCCGGGCCTGGTCGACTTCACCGTCAAGCTGATGCGGCGGGGCACCAGGCTTCTCGACGCCGACGCGCTCAACGAGGCCGTGGAATTCGTCGGAGCGAGTCTCGGCGTTTACGCCGCGGAGGATTTTGTTGCCCTGGCGGTGACCACGCCCGCGGAACACCTGGGCGAGATGCTCGACGTACTCGGGCAGATGGTTCGCGAGCCCACCTTCCCGCCGGATGAATTCGACACCGAGCAAGCACGGACGCTGGCTCAGTTTTCCAATGACGTGGATGACCCGGGCCTCCTGGCCGACCGCGCGCTTCAGAGGGCCATCTGGGGCAGCCACCCCTACGGGCACGACGTCGCAGGCAACCGCGTCTCCGTCGAAGCGCTTCGACGCGAGGACGTCGTCGCCTTGCACCGGGACGTCTTCGGGCCTCGCATCTCCCGGCTCGTCTTGGTCGGAGATGTCGATGTTCATGCCGCCAGGCCATTCGTGGAACGTGCCTTCGCCGGATGGCGAGACGGACCGGCACGTCCCGTCGTCCCCCCCAGGCTGAGTCAGGCGGCCGGGGAGGGGAGGGTGGTGGTGGTCGACCGACCGAACCAGACACAGGCCCAGGTGCGGCTGGGTAGCCTGGCCTACTGCCGGGGGGAGCCAGCCACATTCGCTGCGCAAGTCATGAACGCCGCTCTGGGGGGCGGTTTCACTTCACGCCTGGTGCGAGAGGTGCGCGTGAAACGCGGCCTGTCCTACGGGGTGGGAAGCAGCTTCGAGACGATGCGCGCCGGCGGCAGCTTCTCAGTCTCGTCGTTCACCAAGGTGAAGACGACGAAGCTGTTGCTGGACGTCATTCTGGGCGAGGTGGCCCGGATGCGGGAGCGCGGTCCGACGAAGGCCGAGCTGGAGAAGGCGCAGGAATACCTGGCGGGCCTGTTTCCGTTGCGGGTGGAGACCAACGAGGCAGTGGCCAGTGCCATCGCCGACCTCTGGCTTTACTCCTTGGGAGAGGACTGGGTGGATGACTACCGGGTGCGGATTCGCGGCGTCACCCGGGCTGACGCTGCCTTGGCCGCGAGCACCTTCTGCTTCCCGCGACCGCCAGCGGTGGTGCTGGTCGGCCCGGCCGAGGCGCTCGCGCGCGCCGCGGAAGCGTTGGGAGAGGTGACGGTGATGTCGGCGACCGAACTCACGTGACGGGCGTCTCCGTGCTGTGGCGTGGTGGCGGCCTCGTCGCCGTGGACAAGTCGGCTGGCGTCCTGGTGGTCCCTGGACGCAATGGCGGCCCGGAACCGTGCCTTCGCCAGCAACTCGAAGCGGCGTTGGGCCATCCGGTGTGGGTGGTTCATCGCCTGGACCGGGACACGAGTGGCGTCATGCTCTTCGCGCTCGACGCCGCGTCTCACCGGGCCGCGAGCGTGGCCTTCGAGCGAGGCGAGGTGCGAAAAACCTACCTCGCCATCGTCACGCCATCCCTGGAGGCGCCGGTCATCATCGACGCGCCTCTTCTGCCCGCGAGGCGCGGGCGCATGAGGTTGGCGAGGCCGGGGGAGACGGGAAAGCCAGCACGCACGCGACTTCGGCCCATCGAATGCCACCTTTGCGGAGGCCTGGTGGAGGCCGAGCCGCTCACGGGCAGGACGCACCAAGTCCGGCTTCACCTCCAGGCGGCAGGCTCGCCGCTGTCGGTGGATGCGCAGTACGGCCGCTCGGAGCCACTGACACATGCCTCGCTCGGCGGACGTGGCGAGGCTGTGGTGCTTGGCAGGACGCCACTTCACTCCGCGCGACTCGTGCTTGAGGCAACCAATGGCCTTCCCGCTGTCGACGTCGAAGCGCCTCTGCCAGAGGACATGCGTCAGACACTGCTGCTGCTCCGGAGTCAGGGTGCGACGGTGAAGGGAGCGGATTGACCGTTGTCCCCGGCGATGTCGCTCGCGGTGAGCGAGAACTCACCAGTCCCGGTCACCGTCACCATCTCCACGCAGACGCCGGCGTCGAAGGCTCCCGAGACGTCCGGGGTGAGGGTCCCATCGCCGATGAGGCCCAGCAGGACATTGCCCCGAAAGCCTGCCGCGCGTGCGCCCTCGGCGCGAAGGGTGATGGAGAATGGAACGCCGGACTGTTGGTCGCCGATGGCGTCGACGCTGTAGGACGCTGGCCAGACGCCGGCGTCGACGGTAAACGCGCCGTGTCGGACAGCGGTGCGGCCGTCATTCATGGTGAGGGTGACGTCGTAGGTCCCGGGAGCGATGACGGTGGGGAGCACCCCCTCCACCAGGCCGCCCGGCGGGTAAGTCCCATCCCCCAGCGCCAAGGGGCCAACCATGACCTGCATCAGACTGTCGGCGCTCAACGTCCCTTGGCCGAAGTCGACCTGGAACCCGAGTTGCGCCTCCACCTGAACCCTGACGGCGGTGGGGTCCGAGGCAACCATTCCCGGTGGGACCACGGAGGCAATGGAGACCGCTGGGAGCGAGTCCCCGCCACAGCCGAGGAGCAGGAGGCCCCCGCAGAGTGCCCAGCGCCGCGTCATGGAAGGCTCCGGAGCCAGCGAAACCCAAGCAGGACGACGAGCCCACCAGGGTTGGCCGTCAATCCCGAGCCGGTGGCCATCGCGTACGCTCCCCGCACCTCGGCATAGGGCAAGAAATTACCAGTCCGGTAGCTGACCTGCGCAGCACCGAAGACTTCCCAGCCCGTCGCGGCGTTTGCCGCGCTCTGGCCAAAATCCGAGGACACCCAGTTGGTCCCGAGGAGCAGCCCCCCACCCGCGCGCAAGTCGACGCTCCAGCGCCCACTGCTCCAGACGGTCCCCCGGACGGCGACGTCGATGGGAAAGATGAGAAGCGTCGAAGAGGCCGGTCCGAGTCCGGCGACGGTGCTCGAGAACCATGCTGCCCGGACTCCCAGCTCCAACTCGAGGTACAGGGGAGCGCGCCACGGCGCCGCGGAGAGCGTCGCTGCGAATGCCGGGCCGAGGTTGTGGCCACCAGCATAGAAGGCCCCCAGGGCCGCCCCCAGTTGGAGTTGACGACCAAGCAGTGCGGAAGCGGCCGGCGCGGGGAGGTTGGCCACCGGGGACGCCACGACCTCGACGGTCGCTGTCGCACGGGGGAGTCCTTCGCCGGGCAGCGCGGCCTCGAAGCGCATCCGGCTTGCGCCTTGCTCGGGCACCACCCGGTACAGAGCGCGACTGGGCTCCGTCGCTCCGTGCTCCAGCTGTCCGCCCGTCGTGCGCAGGATGACGTCTGCCGGAATTTCCTCAGGGGCGACGAGCATGGCTTGGCCGTCGGCGCCTGGAACGAGCGCGGCAGGCTCGAGCACCCAGACCCAGGGACTCGGTGCCACGGGCAAGGGCACCACCCGCACCTTGCCCTGTTCTCCCACCTCCGCGGTGATGCGTGCCTCATGGGCCAAGGGCGCGACCTCGACCGGCATCCGCAGCTTGCCGCGAGCATCTGCCCGGCGTGGGCCGAAGTGCGCACCGGCAATCTCAACCGTCACCCGGGCGCCCGGTTCAGTGTCAATCGCGAGCTCGGTGCGACTGCTGCAGGGCAGGCTGAGGGTGGTGACGCTTCCGAGGGCGAGGGGACTGCCCTCCCAGAAGGCAAGGACCGCGATGAATGGCGCGCGCGCCTCAGGCGGCGTCCAGAGAAATCGGACCACTCCTGCGTCCGAGCTGGCCGGGACGAGCGTTCCGGCGCTGGCCACACCGTGGAGCTGTCCGCCGCTGCCTCGGACGCTGATGCGAACCTGCGTCCCGGCTCCGAGGACGACACGCGAGGGCTCGGCATCCACCAGCGGCGCCGCCTGCCCTCCCATGCCGACGAGGAGCGCGGCGAGTCCGGAACAGACACCGGCCCTGGCCTGAAGCGAACGTCGCAACCTCTGCATCAAGTCCCGGCCGGTTGGCTTTCGGGTCCAGCGCCGGCTCCTGGGCGTCCGTGGATGAGGGTCCGCTCGCTGGCTTTGAAGGCAACGTCGACTTTGTCCCGTCGGACCGCCTGGACGATGCCCAGGCCGAAGGTGGGGTGAGCGATGAGCTCGTCGACCTGAAACGTCGCCTGCGGGCTGTATGTACGAGCGCTGCTTGCTCCCCGCGCCTCAATCTGTGCTGCAAATCCGACGAGCACACGCGCTGCCCGCGGCGTTCCGCGGACGGCGGTCGTGGATGGGCTCCCGGGTGCCCGGCGGAAGGCGTGGTCCGTCCCGCAGGTGTTGCAGCGCACACGGGCGATGGTCTTTGCCACCATGGCCAACACCGTGTGTGCGAGCAACATCTTGCACTTGCCGCAGAAGCTATCCACCTCTCCACCCACCCGCGTCGTCACCCATGCCTCGCTTGAGCAGGGCTTTGGCCCGCCCTGTGAAGAGGACTGCACTCTATGACACGGACCCGTGGCCCCGGAACCACACCTTGACTCGCCTTGCCGCCGACGGTACGCGCTGCTGTCGCCAGCCGCCCCCGCGTGACACTCACATGGAGCCCCTCCGCATCCGTCCGACGCGCGCCGAGGTCGATTTGGGCGCATTGGTGCGCAACGTCCGGACATTGAGGGAAGGCGCGCCCGGCATGGCGCTTCTGGCCATGGTGAAGGCCGACGCCTATGGGCACGGAGCGTCGCTCGTCGCTCCGGCACTCGAGGCGGAGGGGGTCGAGCTGCTCGGCGTGGCCCTCGTCGAGGAAGGGCTGGCGCTCCGGCGGGGCGGTGTTCGCGGCGAGATTGTGGTGCTTGGTGGCGCCTACGAGGGCGCCTGGGAGGCGCTGGTGGAGGGGCGACTCGTTCCGGCGCTCTTCCGAATGGACCATCTCGAGGCCCTGGCCAAGGCCAGTGCGCGGCTGGGGGTCAAGGCGCGAGCCCAGCTCAAGGTGGACACGGGCATGGCGCGGCTCGGCGCTCTCCCCGATGAGGTCCCCGCGCTGCTCGTCCGCGCCCGCGAGTTGGGAGTGGACCTCGAGGGTGTCTTTTCGCACTTCGCCAACGCTGACCTCAGCGATGCCGTCACCACCCAGGAGCAGATGGTTCGCTTTCACGGCGTCCTCGCCGATGTTGATGCAGCCGGTTTTCGACCGCGGTGGCGCCACCTGGCCAACTCGGCGGCCATGGTCGCCCTGGCCCCGGCGCGCGATGGGACGGTCTTCACCCTCGTCCGACCGGGCCTCGCCCTGTACGGGGTCTCTCCCGCCAAGTGGATTGCCCCGCTGCGACCACTGGAAGCCGTTCTCAGCTGGAAAACGGCCGTGGTTCACCTGAAGACCGTGGCCCCGGGGACCCCGGTCTCCTACGGAGGGACGTGGACGGCCCGTCGTCCGACGCGGATTGCCACCCTGCCAGTTGGCTATGCCGATGGTTACTCACGCCGTCTGTCCAACCGCGCCCAGGTGCTGGTGCGGGGACAGCGTGCGCCGGTGGTGGGCCGGGTGTGCATGGATTTGTGCATGGTGGACGTCACCGATGTTGCCGCAGCTTCCCTGGGCGACGAGGTGGTGCTGCTCGGGCAGCAGGGCCAGGACAATATTGGGGCGGTGGAGGTTGCAGGCTGGGTGGAGACCATCCCCTACGAGGTCTTGTGCTGCGTGGGCGCGCGTGTGCCTAGGGTGGCGGTGCACACTCCGGACGGCGCTGGCGCCCAGGGGCGAGCTCGATGACGGAGGAGGTCGAAAGACAGCAGCCCAAGTCCGCGTCCGCCTTCACCCTCGCCGTGGAATGGGTTGGCGAGCGGGTGCTGGGCGGCATTCAGGCCCTCGTCGGGGTGGTTGGCCTCGCGGCCTCGGTGACCCGGTGGATGGTTCGCCCGCCCTTCCGAGTGGCGAACCTCTTCGGACAGCTGGACTTCGTGGGCGTCGGCTCGGTGCTCATCGTCGGGCTGACGGGCCTCTTCACAGGGATGGTCTTCGCGACCCAATCCTGGAGCGCCTTTGAGCGTTTCGGCGCCGAGAGCCTGGTTGGGCCTACCGTGGCCATCACCATCACCCGCGAGCTGGCGCCGGTTCTCACGGCGCTGATGATCACCATGCGCGCCGGCTCGGCCACCTGTACCGAGCTCGGCACCATGCGCGTCACCGAGCAGGTCGACGCTCTGGAGACGATGGCCGTCAGCCCCGTCCAGTACCTCCTCGTACCGCGCGTGTTGGCCGGATTGCTCATGGGGCCGCTTCTGGCCATGCTCTTTGACACGACGGGCGTGTTCGGGGCCTTCGTCGTCGCCGTCCTGGTGAAGGGGCTCTCGGTCGGAACGTTCCTGCTTCGTATCCAGGACATCGTTGACCCCACCGATGTGACCGAGGGCCTGGTGAAAGCGGGCGTTTTCGGCCTGGTGGTCATGCTCATCGCCTGTTACCGCGGCTATTACGCCACCGGAGGGGCCAAGGGAGTCGGGCAAGCGACGACGCAGGCGATGGTGTCGTCGGCGGTGTCCGTCTTCATTCTCGACTACTTGCTGGGCTTGCTCTTCCACTAATGGCGGACCGTCAAGCGATGATTTCCGTACGGGACTTGTACAAGTCCTTTGACGGAAAGCAGGTGCTGACCGGCGTGAACCTGGACGTCGAGGAAGGGACGACTTGCGTCATCCTCGGGGGGTCTGGATCGGGCAAGACGGTGCTCATGAAGCACATCATCGGACTGCTCAAGCCCGACAGCGGACAGGTCTTCGTCGATGGCGAGGACGTGGTTCCGCTCGATGACCTGGAGATGGAGCGCGTGCGACGCAAGTTTGGGATGGTTTTCCAGGGAGCAGCGCTCTTCGACTCGATGACCGTCTATGAGAACGTCGCCTTTCCACTCCGTGAACACGCAAAGCTTTCAGAGGCGGAGATGCGCAAGCGCGTCGACGAGAAGCTCGCCATCGTCGGCCTCCACGATGTGGCAGACCGCTACCCGGCCGACCTCTCGGGAGGCATGCGCAAGCGCGTTGG
>Ga0302326_10002332_pt1 | contig 46479 bp, 27 predicted proteins | sample Palsa_T0_3_FD_202264 | JGI IMG/M metagenome (GOLD analysis project Ga0302326, IMG submission 202264) | Peat permafrost microbial communities from Stordalen Mire near Abisko, Sweden - Palsa_T0_3 | ecosystem: Environmental > Terrestrial > Soil > Palsa > Peat permafrost | place: Sweden: Abisko... | reverse complement strand
CCGAAGGCAGCCCGCCCGCGAGCTGCGTATGGAAGACGACCGCCGTCTTGGTGACGCCGACGGCGATCGCATCGCTCCCTCCGCCGATGACAACGACCGTGCCGTTGCTCAGAAGGGCAGGGGCTGACGTCGCAGCGGCTGCGATGCCGATGCTCTGCCGTGCAAGCTCGCCGTGCCCTTCGTGTGCATCGTGGGGGATCCAGACGACGTCGCCGTGGGTCGTGACGACGATGATCGCCTCCGAGGTGACGAGCGGAGGCTGCTCGATCTGCCCCGCACCCGCCGCGAAATGCCAGTCGACGTGCAGCGGCCCGCGCGGCAGAGCTCCGTGAACGAGGCCATCGCGACGAGCCCCTCCGCGTACGGTAGGAGACGGACCCTCGGACTGCCCGACCGTGAGCGTGAGAGGCCGGCGAACATCCATACGTTGTGCGAACGCAATCGCGGCCGTGGCGAGCGCCACGCTCCCGATGCCAATCACGAGCCTCGCGCGCTTCATCGGTGGCCTCCTGGGCCTAGAGACGAGACTGGTTTGGTGACGAGCGACGCATCGACTTCGGGCAGCGTCTTCCCGTCAGGCGTCGTGATGGGCTTTCCGACGAAACCAGCCGCGACTACGCCGTCTCCGGGATGAAACGCCGTCTCCGCGCCGAATTCGACGCGCACGAGGCACGGCCCCTTGGCGCAACCCCGCTTGTCGTCGACGAGCAAGACCGAGTGATGGTGCGTGACGCGCGTCTCGACGATGGACCCCGTGATGCCGATCGGCTGGCCGAGCGCGGCAGCAGGATCGCGCGCGAGATCGTCGAATCCCATCGACGTGCCCTTCTCCACCGCCCGCGTCTCGGTGTCCATCGACGCCACACGGTTCACGTTCAGCTGCATCGTCCGCGGAGCGGCTTTGGTCGCGGCGTCGTGCGCAGGCGCCGTGCGCAGCGTCATCGTTTGGGCGCCAGCCGTGACGTCGACTTTGCCCTCGAACGTGCCATCCGGCGAAACGGGCAGCGCCGTACCGTTGGCCGTGACGTCAGCTCCCTTCGATGTCCGCCCCGCGATCCAGATCGCGCCTTCGTCCGTCGTGAGCACCGCGCCTGGCGCATCGAGGTGAAGCGGGAGCACCCCGACGCGTATGACGACCTCGCCGGTCTTCTTTTTCTTGTCGTTGTCGACGACCTCGTATTGGACCTTGCGCTCGATCGTGCGCACGTCGTCGGCCGCGCCCACCTCGTCCTGTGTGACGTCGTAGCTCAACGTCGCCTTCCCGTTCGCATCGAGCGCGACGGGCTTGCCGTCGACGTTGACCGACGCGCCGCGCTCGGCGTCGACCTCGACCTTCACGACCGGCGGTGTCGCTCCAATGTCGTCGACGTCGCCGCGGATGCGATAGGTGAGGGGCAAGACGAGCTCGACTGTCTCGTCACGCCCGACGCCCGGACGATCGATCGCAATTTGAAATGCGTTTTTTCCAATGACGAGCGGCGCCGCCAAATCGAGATCCGCTGCCTTGTTCTTGAACGTGGCCTTCGCACTCTTCCACGCGGCCGTCGTCCCATCGGGGCACGTCTCGCACACGAGGTGAAGCTGCTCCTTGCCCTCGAGCGACGTCGTGGCGGTGCCGATCATTGGCGGTGCCGAGCGCGCGAGGACGAGCAGCACGACTCCACCTGCGAGGACGACCCCACCCACACTGGCGGCAACGATCGCGAGCGGGAACCCTTTGCGTGCCGAGAGCACGGGTGCTGACGGCGCAGCCTCGTGGAGGAGCGGGGCAGGTGCTGGCAGGATGGGTGGCGGCGCGGGTTGCGGGACCATCATGGGGCTGGGCTGAGCCTGCTGCATCATGATGCCGGGTTGCGAATGGATGGGCGCGATGCCTGGCATCGCCACACCGAGCATCGTGCCCGAGCCCACCCCATACTTGGATGGCGCGGGTGCGGAAGCTGCGACCGGAGCGATCCCCGGCATGGCGACGCCAAGCATCGTCTTCGCGGCAACCTTGACGGCGGGCTGCGCCGTTGGCGCTTGTGCCGCTTGCGCCTGCGGCGCACGAAGCTCTGCAGGTGCGGCAAACCCGAGCATCGTCTGCGCCATCGGTGGGCTCGCGGGTGGCTGCACGGCGGGTTGCTGCTGTGACTGTGGAGGCAGCGCGAACGGTGAGCTGAACCCCAGCATCGTCTTCGCGCCCGTCGGATGGACGGGCTGCGCTGCGGTCGGCGGGGGTTGCACTGGGGCCGCGTCCGCTATCGGAAAGCCGCACTGCGTGCACACGCGCGCGCCCTCTCTCGTCGGCTGGCCGCATTGCGCGCACGGCTTCCCCATTCGTTATTGGCTTACGTCAAACGTGCCTTGTCGTCCAAGGAAGAGTAATAGACAGGACGCATGAGGCGCTTGCGCTGGGCCATGATCATCGCCGTGAGCGCTCTCATCGGGTGCAACGGTGACGACACGCCGCCGAGCTTCTTCGACAGCGGCACGGATGGGACGACCGACGCGACGAGCGACGCGCCCGACGGGCAGGTGCAGGCGCACGCGAAGATCATCGCCGTTCATGCGAGCCCCGATGTCGGAGCGATTCGCATCTGCTTCGCCATCGGCACCCAGGACGACGGAAGTGACGGCGTCGTCGCGCCCATCCAGCCCGTCCCGAGCGCCGCCATCAACGCTGGAGGTGGCGCGGCGCTCCCCGACTTGGGTCTCCTGACGGGCATGGACCTCTCGCAGAGCGCACTCACACCGTATGTGTTTCTCTCTCAGCTGATCGGAACGGGCGGGCAGACATGCGACGTGCTCGCGTCGATGCTGACGGTGAACACGGACTTCTACATACTTCCGACCCTCAAACATAAAACGCTGGTTCCCAACACGACCATCATGTTTGCGCTTACGGGTTGTCTACGGAGCTCGCTCGATTCCATGGCAGACGCGACGACGTGCGGGCCTGCGTACGACGTGAGCACTGGCAATCTCGCCTTCGAAACGTTCTCGCTCGATCAGGTGATCGCGAACACCCAGCGGTTCGGCGCTCAAGTGCTCGACGTGGCCTCGCCTGCCACCGGTGTCTGGTCACTGCTCTACGGCGCCCCCATCGTGACGGCATCGATCCTCCCGCTCGACGGCGGCGCGGCTAGCGTCATCGCCGACACCGTGAGCCTCGGAGAGCTCGCACCCACGACCGCGGCATCGCTCACGATGCCGGTGGTCGACGAGAGCGCCCTCCAGGTGAACGCACTGAATCCCGACGGCGGGGCCCCGCCCGTGTCACTCACGGTCTTGCTGCCGCTCGTCTACGAGGCGACGACGGGTCAAACGACGGGCGAGAACGCTTACTTCAGCCCGGGCATGAACTACAGCTTCGTCTTCCTCGGAGACCCGCGCCAGCCGACGACGCTCGACGGTGGCGCGTTCAACGGGTACTCGCTCCACGCGCTTGCCTTCCCGAACACGCCGCAGCTTCCGAGCCCGTGATGCGTGTCTACGTCATCGGCACGGGCTCGAGCGGCAACGCTCTGCTCGTCGAAGACGACGACACACGTTTGCTCGTCGAGGCCGGTGTAGGCCCGCGCAACGCCGTCATGCGGATGCGTGACCTCGGCGCGGATCTCTTCCCGCGCGGAGTCGATGGCATCGTCGTCACGCACCACCACAACGACCACGCGGCGCAGCTCGAGCCGATGTGCAAGGCGCTCGCGGCCCCACGCGCGGGTGCCCGTCACCCGATGCTCCACCTGCACGACGGCGTCGACGTCGCACGCGTACGCCATCGCTTTGCGGTCCGTCGCTATCGCGCCGGAGAAGCGTTCGAGGTCGGAGGTCTCCGCATCCGGACGATCTCGCTCGCCCACGACGCTCCCCACGTCGCCCTCGCCATTCAATCGAAGTCGCACACGCTCGGCTTCGTGACCGACGTGGGGTCCATCACGAGCCCCGTCGTGGACTTCCTCTCGTCGTGCGACACGGTCATGCTCGAGTCGAACTTCTGCCCCGAGCTCCTCGAGATAGGTCCGTATCCGCGCTCGCTTCGAAGCCGCATCGCCGGTCACCTCGGGCACTTGTCGAACGACCAAGCGGCGTCGCTTGCGGGCACCATCACCCGTCACGGCACCTCCCGCATCGTTCTTTGTCACCTCTCACAGGTGAACAACGAGCCCGAGCTCGCGCTTCGCACGGTCCGAGAGCGGACGCGCGACAAGCCCGTCGAGGTGCTGCGGCACGGTCGGTCGCGTCTGGTCGAGCTCGGCGCTCGGCCACGTCGCATGGGCGAGCAGCTCTCGCTCTACTAAGGGGAGTGTCAGGCTCGCAACCTGATATTTTGCATCCGCGCGAGAAAGACGTCTTCGCGCGTCTTGACCGCATCCCGCACGGGCCCCGACGAAAGCAACTTGCGCATCCTCGCAGGCAAGAGCGACTCGAACGCAGCGAGCCCCCGTGACGTGGAAGCATCGATACCGGCGAGCGCCCGCAAGCACCCGCGCGACGAAGGCTTCGCGAGGTGAATCGACAGAAGCGCCGTCACGATTTCAGCGCGATCCGTCGCCTCGAGCGCCGCGTGCGTCGCGACAGCGCGACCCCACCCGTCGAAGAACGGCCCGATCGGCAAGAGAAGGTCTCGTGAAACCCGTAAGGCCCGCGGCTTTCGCAGAGCGAGGAAGCGGTGGTTCTCGTCGGCCATCACGGACTTGTTGGTCGCACCTGCTTGCGCGAAGGCATCGCCGAACCGTGGGCTCGGTCCGTGACCGAGGCGTGTGTATTGCGCGCGCAGCCCTGCGTGCGCTGACTTGTCGGGCCACGCTTCGACGACGCGGGAGAGATCTCCGAGGTTGTGCGCAATCGTCGTGACTGCGCGGAGCCAATCGATCCCGTCGCCACGCGCGAGTGACGCGAGGATGCCGAGCTCTCGCGCGAGCTCGTCGTCGATGTTCGAGGCCAGGCGAGAGGCCAGGCCTTCCGCCCCCAACACGAGCGCTCGACCGAGGGCTCCGGCCCGCACTGCGAGCCATTCGCCGTCATGTCCCGAGACACCCGCGACGACACGTGCCGACACGAGCGCGACATCCCACGCAGCCGCCTCGTCGATGACGTCGCAAGCGAGCGTCAAGTCCTCCTCGGACAACGGCACGAACGTGTGATGGCGAATTCGCGCGTCGACGTCGGTCGGCACGAACGTCGCGACCGTGCAGAAGTGCGCGGCAAGGAGCGCGCGAAAGTACGCGAGGCCTGGTGGGTCTTGCGCGTGAGCGTGTGCGGCGCCGTCCACGTCCTTCATCACCGCGCGAAAGCTCGTCGCTCCGGATATGGGGCCCTCGAGCGCCCACGCAGCCGTACCCCGCACCTGTTCGAACAAGACGTGGGGAGCGACGCCGGTCACCACGTGAAGCTACCGCGCGACTTGCCCTTCATGAAAGAGTACTTATAACTCTTAATGAAAGGCGTGAGTTCCAACCACGGAGGTGATGGTCGATGCTTCGGTCGATGATGGCCCTGATTCGCGATGCTGGCTTGAAGCTCGCTACCTGCCCAGTACCTAAAGCGGCCGTTGGCGAGGTGCTCGTATCGGTACGCAGCGCGGGGATCTGTCGGACGGACGTGTACGTTGCCGATGGTCAGCTTCCCGTCAGCGAGCCGCGCGTGCTCGGGCACGAAGCGGCAGGCGTCGTCGAGGTGGGAGACGCCCGATTCGAGGCCGGATCGCACGTCGTGGTGGACCCCGCGCTCTCTTGTCGTGCGCTTTCGAACACGCCGTGTTTGGCGTGCGCGCGAGGAACTCCGTGCGCGGTGCCCGTCATGCTCGGAGTGGATCGTGACGGTGCGTTCGCTGACTTGATGGCTGTCCCGTCGCGAGCGCTCTACAGGGTGCCGGCGAGTGTGCCATGGGAGCACGCCGCGATGGCGGAGCCGGTCGCCGCTGCGTTGGGCGTCTTGCGTGCCCCAATTGATCGTCATGGGCGCGGCGCAGTCTGTGGCCAGGGACGCATCGCCGACTTGCTCGTGCGTGTGCTCGAGGCCGCGGGGTTCTCGCTCATCCCGTGGTGCGACGAGCCGCGCGATCTCGACTGGGTCATCGAGGCCCGCGCGACCGAAGCCACCTTCGAGCAAGCCATGCGCGCTCTCCGCCCCGGGGGAACGCTCGTTCTCAAGAGCCGGCCACCGAAGGGTGTCGCGATCGACGTCGCTTATGCCGTCCGCCGCGAGCTCACGCTCGTTGCGCGAAGCTACGGTGCGTTCGATGACGCCATCGCATGGCTCGCGTCAGGCCGCATCGCGCTCGACGATCTCGTCGGTGAGACCTACCCCATCGAACGCTTCGATGCGGCCTTCGCCCAAGCTCGCACGGACGAGCGCCAGAAGATCTTCTTCACGATGGAGCCCTGACATGTGCGGGGTCGTCGCGCTCTTCGGGCAGACCACACGCGAAGTCATGGAGCGGGCGGTGGCGACCCTGCATCACCGTGGGCCGGATGGTCGCGGCATCGTGATGTTCGACGGTGCGGCACTCGGCCACACGCGCCTCGCGCTGGTGGATGCCGAAGGAGGCGCGCAACCGATTGCGAACGAGGACGGGTCGGTGACATGCGTCGTGAGCGGTGAGCTGTACGACGACGCGGCCCTTCGCGGCATGCTCGAGTCGCGAGGCCATCGGTTCCGATCACGCAGCGACAGCGAGCTCGTCGTGCACCTCTACGAGGAGTACGGCGACACGTTCGTTCGATACCTGCGGGGTGAGTTCGCCGTCGCGATCTGGGACGGCACGCGGAGAAGGATTGTCTGCGCGCGCGATCGCTTCGGCGTGCGGCCGCTCGTGTGGGCCAGCGGCACATTCGGTGTTGCCGTCGCTTCCGAAGCCAAGGCGCTCTTCGCGCTGGGCGTGCAGCCGCGATGGGACGCCGACTCGTTCTGGATGTCGATGAGCGCGCAATACGCTCTTCCGGAGCGAACGATCTTTGCGAGCGTCGCCCAAGTACCACCCGGGCACTTGCTCGTGGTCGACGGCACGTCGAGTCGCGTCGTGAAGTATTGGGATATCGATTTTCCTCAAGCCAAGGACAAGCGGCATGTCGCTCCCGAGGAGCTACGAGCGGCGCTCGACGACGCCGTCACGGTGCGCATGCGTGGGGACCACGCTGTCATTGGTTGCGCCCTCAGCGGTGGCATCGATTCGAGCGCTGTCACTGCGCTCGCCGCACATCGCCAGCAGTCGAATGTCCGATGCTTCTCTTTGTCGTTCTCGGACGGCGGCGACTACGACGAAGCCGCGGTCGCCACGCGCACGGCTGCGCATCTCGGTGTGCCGCTGCACGTCGTTCGCGCGTCTCCAGCGGCGCTCTGGGATGCGCTGCCCGCCGCGGTCGCCGAGAGTGAAGGGCTCGCCGTCAACCTGCACCTCCCGGCCAAATGGCTTCTGGCACGCGCGGTCAAGAGCGAGGGCATTTCGGTTCTGCTGACCGGGGAGGGGGCCGACGAAGCGTTGGCCGGCTACGCCCATCTTCGGCGGGACATGCTCCTCGAACGAGGCGCAGACGACGCGGGCCTCCGCGCACTCAATGAAGCATCGGCGGGTTTGATGATGCCGGAGGGCCCCACGCTGAACACGTCGGCGATGCATCGCGCTCTCGGGTTCGTTCCAAGCTTCATCGAGGCGAAAGCTGCGCTCGGGCTCCGAGCGACGTCGCTCTTGTCGAGGGACTTCCTCGCCCGGTTTGCTCGTCGAGACGCGTACGCCGAGATCGCTGCGGCCATCGACGTCGATGGGCAGCTTCATGGTCGTGAGCGCATCGACCAATCAGCGTACGTGTGGTGCAAGCTCGCGCTCGCGGGCTACATCCTCCGCACCCTCGGCGATGGGACCGAGATGGCACATGCGGTCGAGGGTCGCGTGCCGTTTTTGGATCATCGCTTCTTCGAGACCGCGCGCGCCGTGAGCACTTCGGACAAGATCCGACACAACGAGAAGCACGTGCTGCGAGAGGCCATGAGGCGAGACTTGCCCGAAGAGGTGGTGACTCGAGCGAAGCACCCCTTTGTCGCTCCACCGCTGCTCGCGTCGGGTGAGGCAGCAGAGAAAGCGCGAGAGCTCTTGCGGTCGAGTGCCCTGCCTTCACTGTTCGACGCCCGAACCATCAGCACGACGCTGGACCGCCTCGCGGTGGCCGGCCTGCACGAGCAGAAGCTTTGGGATCCGGCTCTCATGCTGGTTCTCAGCGCCACGCTGCTCGCACGCCACTATCGGCTGGAGGCGTAATGGATCGAGAATCGCGGAGCGCAGCGCAGCGATTCGAGGCGACGCCTCTCGGGGGCTTGGAGGGCGGAGCCCCCCATCTCGATCGCGCTCGCGTCTTCGACGGCGAGGTCTTGCTGCATGGCGCGAGCGTGCAGTCGTCGCTTCTGTCGTGTATTGCAGCCGAGCATACAGCCCGCGCCTTTGGATGTGCACCGGACGAGCTGCCACGCCTCCACGAAAGGTGGAGTGCAGAGGACTCTTGGGCAGCGACGTGCGCGGCGCGCAAGAGTCTCGCGTGTGATCCGCGCGCGATCGCTGCGGCCCTCGCCGTTGCCGAGTCACTCGGCTTCGAACGTCGGACGCTCGCACTCGACGCGCCGCGGCTGCGCGTCGTCGAGCCCTACATGCACCGTCGACCTTCGGCGGCTCGGGCGTTCTATGCACACAGAGACACCTGGTATGGGTGCCCGCGTGCGCAGGTCAACGTGTGGATCCCTCTCTTCGACGTGGACGAGCGGGACTCGTTCGCCATCTATCCGGCCGCGTTCGGCGCACCCATCGACAACGACTCGGCAGCGTTCGACTATGCGTCGTTCGCAGGAAACGGCGGCTTCCAGAGCGCTGGGCTGATCACGTCGACTTATCCGAGAGCCACGACCGTGCCACCCGGTACCCCGCTGCACGTTCGCGCGCTCGCGCAGCAGGTCGTCGTCTTCTCGCCGGCACATCTACATGCGACGACGCCGAACGAGACCGATCACACGCGAGTTTCGGTCGACGTGCGCTTCGTCGATCTCGAGGAGCACGCGTGTGGCGTAGGCGCTGACGACGTGGACAACCACTCGCGTGGAAGTGCCCTCGTCGATTACGCCATCGTGGGTGCACCGTGACCACGCACGAAGCTCCGTTCATCACGCGCTTTCGAGCGATAGCGGCACGCGAGGCATCGCGTGTTGCGATCGAGAATCGCGGAGCGCAGTGTAGCGCGATCGAGGATGGGCGATCGCGCGTCACGTACGCCGAGCTAGAAGCCCGCGCAAACGCGATCGCCGCCGAGCTTCGAGCTCGAGGTGCTCGCGAGGGCGATGTGGTTGCGATTCGAAGTGGTGACCGTGTCACGATCGCGACCGGCATGATCGCGGCGTGGATGGCGCACACGGCATTCGTCGTGATTTCGCCAGATCTGCCGCAGGAACGTGCGCGACTCATGGCGCGAGATGCTCGGGCGAGCTTTGCACTCGATGATGGATGCGAGTGTGAACGGCTTCCCGCCAAAGGCGGAGACTCTCCGTCGTCACTCGCTTACGTGGTGTTCACGTCAGGCACGACGGGTAAGCCCAAAGGCGTGCTGGTCACGCACGCTGGCATCGTCCCGATGCTCGACGCGCAGATCGCGGCGTTCGCGCTCGAGCCGGGAGCGCGGTGTCTGTGGCTCTCGTCGCCACTCTTCGATGCGTCGATATCGGACGTCGGCACTGCGCTGTTGTCGGGCGCAACGCTCGTCGTCTGCGATAAGGCAACGATGTCGCCGCGAGCTCTCGTCGCTCGGATGGATGCACTCGCCGTCACGCACGTCGACCTCCCGCCGTCGCTTCTCGCATTGCTCGAGGTCGCGTCCTTTCCGAGATCACTTCGTACGATCGTAATTGGCGGAGAAGCGTGCGCCGATGGCGTCGTCGAGCGCGTCAGCGGCCGGGTGCGTCTCGTGAACGTATACGGTCCAACCGAGGCCACGGTGTGCACGAGCCTGTGTGTTTGTCGGCCTGGAGACAGGCACCATGGACGTCTGGGCCTTCCTCTTCCTCATGTCACGTATCTCGTCGAGGATCGGGAGCTCCTGATTGGCGGAACGTGTCTGGCGCATGGTTATGCGAGCGATGAGACCCTGACGAAACGACGCTTCGTCGTCATCGGTGGCGAACGCTTTTACCGAACGGGTGATCGCGTGCGCACACGTGACGATGGCGAGCTCGAGCTCGTGGGTCGCGTCGATCGGCAAGTGAACATCGCCGGCGTCCGCATCGAGCCCGAGGAGATCGAGTCACACCTTCGTGATGACGCGGACGTGCTCGATGTGGCCGTCATCCCCGTAGGCCGTTCGCTACACGCGTTCGTGGTCTTACGAAGTGCTGATCCGACCGCACTCGCGATTGGCGCCCTTCGTGAGCGACTCGCGAAGAACGTCCCACGATGGCTCGTCCCTGCGCGATTCATCGTAAGAAACGCGCTGCCACGTCTGCCCTGCGCCAAGATCGACTACGCAGCGCTTCTCGCGCTCGCGTCGCCTGGTGTCGTTGATGCACCGTTCGTGCACGACGAAACGCTGCGCGCGCTGTGCTTAGGCATGACCGCCGCTCTCGGCCGAGCGGTGACACCCGATGACGATTTCGTCGCGCTGGGTGCCGACTCGCTCGCCATCCTCGAAGCGTGCGCGGAGGCTGATGCACGCGGCGTCATCGTTTCGCCCGAGACGATCGCCACGCAGCGCACCGCAACCCGCATCGCCGCCAGTCGGGAGATTGCCGGGGCAACGGTCGTTTCGCTCGAGGCGGACGTCATGTCGATCCTCGAAGGATGCGAAACGATCGAGAATCGCGAAGCGCAGCGTAGCGATTCGAGGCGAAGCCTCTCGGGGGCTTGGGGGGCGCAGCCCCCCATCTCGATCGAGACGCCCGCAACTGGTGGACGTGCGGTCTTCGTGACTGGAGCAACGGGTAGGCTGGGCGTGCATCTCGTGCGCGAGCTCGTCGCGATGGGCGCTGTCGTCACATGCCTCGTGCGTGCACGCGATGATGGCGCCGCCGTCGCGCGGCTGCGGATAGCCCTGCCCGGTATCGCCAATGTTCGCGCCGTGGCTGGGGATGTCGCAGCTCCGCGCTTTGGGATGCCGCCAGCGCGCTTTACTGCGCTGGCTACCGAGCATGACGCCATCGTCCATGCCGCTGCGGATCTGAGCCTCGTGGCAACCTTCGCCGAGCTTCGCGAAACCAACTTGCTCGGCACCATGCATGCGCTCGACTTCGCCCGCGTGGGGCACCCGAAAGCGCTTCACTACATCTCCACGCTCTCCGTCCTCGCATCGACCGATCTCGCGAGGGCGCCCGAGCCCTGCGCGCGCGCGTTCTCCGAGACGTCCGACCTCCGCGCTGCAACCATGGTCTACGGCGCGTACGCTCAGACGAAGTGGGCTGCGGAGGCGCTCGTACGACGCGCGGCGCCGGGCGCCTTCGTTCATCGTCTCGGTCTTCTCTTGCCGGCGCGGGCGAAGGACCTCTTCGTGGCGTTCGTGTGCGGTGTTGCAGCGCTCGAATGCGCGCCGATTCACCCGGCGCTCGCGTTCGACGTGACGCCGGTGGTGTTCGCGGCCAAGGCTCTCGCCTACCTCATCGCCTCGGCCAGCGAGCAGCGGACGCGCCACATCGCGAATCGACGGACAGCCTCGCTCGACGATCTCGTGGATGCGATGTCCGAAGAGGGGGTTCGGGTCGAGCGCGTTCCGATTGACGTCTTCGAGCGGCGCTTTGCCGAGTCACGGCTGGGCGGGCTGTCGCGTGCGACGCTACGCGCGTGTATTCAGCCGCGGCGCGGCGCGGTTGACCCGTTCGATCTATTCGAGGCGACGAACGTGCGCTTCGGTGCGGAGCCCACGCTGGGCGAGCTCGCGCGACGCACCATCGTGTGCCCCGCACCCACCGACGTGCTCGCAGAATACGTGCGTATGGCGCTCGCGTGTGGCGCGTCATGAAGGCCGGTGTCGGTGTCGTTCTCGGGAAGTTCATGCCGCCGCACGACGGACACCTCTACCTCGTCGACTTCGCGCGCGCCTACGCGAGCGACATCACGGTCGTCGTCGGGACTCATGCGCGAGAGCCGATACCGGCAGACCTCCGCGTGGCGTGGATGCGCGAGCTCTTCCCCACGACGAACGTGGTGCACCTGACGGACGAAAACCCGCAGGAGCCGCACGAACACCCGCGCTTCTGGGACATCTGGCGCGAGAGCCTGCTTCGCGTCCTGCCTCGCAAACCCGACTTCGTGTTTGCGTCCGAGACGTACGGAGCGCGTCTCGCTCGAGAGCTTTCGGCCGAGTGGGTTCCCGTCGATGTCGGACGGTCGGTGGTTCCCGTCAGCGCGACAGCGATTCGATCGGACCCGATGGCGCACTGGCGCTTCATTCCTCGCTGCGTGCGCCCGTACTTCGTTCGACGGGTGTGCGTCGTCGGTCCCGAGTCGACCGGCAAGACCACGCTCGCCGCTGCTCTCGCCAGGCACTTCGAGACGACATGGGTACCGGAATATGCGCGCACGCTCCTCGAGCCGCGTGCCAGCGTGACCGATCCCAACGTTGCGCCTCGTGCACCTGTTGCGCGCGAGGACATGCCGCGCATCGCACGCGGGCAGATCGCATCCGAGGAAGCCCTCGCCAGAAGCGCCAACCGCGTGCTCTTCGCGGACACCGATGCGCTCACCACGCTCATGTGGAGCGACCTCTTGTTCGGTGACCACGAGCCCATTCTCGACGAGCACGCAGCGGCGCACGAACACGATCTTTACTTGCTCTGTGCGCCCGATGTGACGTTCGTGGCAGACGCCGTTCGCTATGCTCCAGCGGCCCGCGACGCCTTCTTCGCCCGCATGCGAAGCGAGCTCGAGCGGCGAGGAAGACACTACGTGGTTCTGTCAGGTGGATGGGATGAACGGCTCGAACGCGCCATCGAGGCCGTGCAAACAGGCCTTTTCTGTTGACAAATCCTCGGTTTCGACCGACGCAGCGAACAGAAACAGGAGCGATCGACATGCGCCATTTCGTTTTGCTGAAGGCAACGTGCCTGAGCGGTCTCGTCCTCGCGGTTGGCTGCGGCGGCGGTGACACGGAGAACAAGGGAGCGACTGCCCCCACCACCACGACGTCCGCAACCCCGCCACCCACGGCGAGCTCTGTAGCGACGATCACGCAGCCGCCACCTAAGCCGCCCCTCGCGGAGTTGGTCAAGAAAACACTCGCCGACTTCGACGTCGCCTTTGCGGGGCACGATGCGACGAAGTGCGCCGCAGCGTACGCGAGCGATGCAGTCTACGTCCAGCCTGGCCCGCTGGGCTGGAACGAGCGTCACAAGGACGAGATCCAGAAGAGCCTCGACAACCTCTTCAAGAGCTTCCCCGACGTCAAGCTCACGCCGACCCGCACATTCATCAAGGGCAACATGGTCGCGGTCGAGGGCGTGATGACCGGGACGCACACGGGCGACTTCATGGGCCACGCCGCCACAGGCAAGAAGATCGGCGGCCGATACTTCTCGCTCATCTCGTTCAACGACGATGGGCTGATCTCGAAGGAGCACCTTTATCACGACCACGCCGCCATGCTCGGTCACCTCGGCAAGGGAGATCCGAAGCTCCACTACCGCAACGTCGAGAACATTCCGACGACGACCCTCGAGCAGATCTCGCCAGGCGACAACACGCTCGAGTCCAAGAACGAGACCGCCGCACGCGCGTGGCTCGCCACGTTCGAAAAGAAGGATGACAAGGCCTACCTCGCCGGCATCTCCGATGACATCACCCACGCCGACTACACACGCCCCGAAGACGTGAAGGGCAAGGACGCCGCGAAGAAGGCATTTGCAGAGCTGCTGAAGACATTCCCCGACATCAAGATGACGCCGATGAACGTCGTCGCGATCGGTGACTACGTCATCGCCGAGGTCGAGATGAGCGGCACGATGAAGGGCGATCTCGGCTCTGTGAAGTCGAACGGGAAGTCCGGCACGGTGCACATCGTCGATGTGCTCAGGTACAACAAGGACGGCAAGATCGCCTGGGCCGGCCGGTGGGGGAGCCGAATGGAGTTCGCCAACGCGTTCGGCGTTCCGGCGAGGCTCCCTGCGATGACGACGACCGCACCTCCCGCGAAGAAGTAGTGCTCGGTCACGCGCCGCGCTTGTCGAGCGCGGCGATTCGGTCGAGGAACGCGCGACCGCGTGCCTCGTCAGTCATGTAGACGAACGCTGCCAAGCCCTTGATCTGCTCGAGTGTCTCGTCGGGCTTCGTGATCTTGGCGCGTTCGCGGTTGAAGATCGCAGCGCGTAGACGGCGAATGACGTCTCGAGGAACGCGCGCAGGCGGAGCGCCGGGTGCCTCGTTCACGACGAGCCCCGTCACGCGCTGCGTGTTGCCTCCGCGCATCACGGTCGTCTTCTTCTCGTGGATGCGAAACCCCTCCGCCTCCAAGATACGACGCACCCCGTGCAGGAGCGCGCCGATGGGTGCGGGCACGCGCGAGCGTTTGTCGCGCTTCTTCACCGCGAAAGAGAACGTGAGGTCGTCCGCGTAGCGCGTGTAAACAAACCCCATCATGCGCGCGAGGCCGGAGAGTCGCTTATCCAAGCGAAAGCAAATGGCGTTCGTGATTGCGGGCGAGCTCGGAGCTCCCTGTGGGCAGGCGCGTGCACCCTTCGCCACATAGAGTGTCTTGCCCCTGAACTGGACGATCTCGCGCGGCGATTCGGTGACGAGCAAAGCGATGAGGGTTGCGACGTTCTCAGCGATCCCGGCACGCCGCAGAAGGCCCTTCACGCGTCGCCACGAGATCGTCGGGAAGAAGTCCTTGACGTCGACCTTGACGATCACGTCTGCACCCGCGTGAACGCGCGCATTCGACGCAATCGAGCGCTCAGCCAAGAAACCATGCGCGGCGGCGTGAACGGGGAGCTTCTCGAATACGTTGCGCAAGAGCCAACGCTGCGCGACCTTGAGCTCGCGCTTCGGTGCCATGATCGTGCGCCGAGAGCCGTCGCGCTTCGGGATCGTCCAGAAGTGGTAGTGCGACGAGGGGCTGACGTCGCGGTGAAAGCACATCCATCGTAGAACGGGCGCCGTCACGCCGAGCGCGCGTGCGAGATCCGCTGGTGTCTCGAGCGTCGTGAGATCGTGCTCCTTGGCCCTCGCGAGACGAACATCCTTGTCTGCGGGGAGCTCGTCGTCCTCGTCGCGGAAGTAGACTCCCGAGCCGACGTAGGCGACGTGCGTCGCGCGAAACGCCTGATAGACGAGCTTCTCGAGGGCGCGCTTCTCCTTGGCCTCCGCCTTCTTGCGCTCTTTGAAGGAGCCCTTGTCGGCGTCCGTGAGCGTGGCTGGGTCGACGTCGACGGCCACGCCCTTCGCGTGCAGCTCGGCGGCGATCCACGCGTCCTTCCCGCCGATCTCCTGGATGGCCTTCCAACGAACCGCGTGCGCGTCACGCTCCTTCGCACGCCGCGCGCGATCGTCCGCCGCAGACGCGTGCTTCGTCTGCGGGGCTTGGTCGGGGTCGAGCACGATGAGCTTCGTCGCGCTGACGTTCTTGTCGATTTCGGATGTCATGGTGTCTGTTTCGACGAGCTACGAGTCGCTGAGCGAGGCCGCGACGCATCACCTTCCTGCTTGGGGCACGGTAGCCTCACCGGCTCTCCGCGCGGGGCCTCCCCCGCGCATCAGCTGGAATACCGGTTTGGCGATGTTGTCTCAGCCCTGCTGATGCGCGGGGGAGGCCCCGCGCGAGAGAGCCAAGAACAGGCTACCTTGCGATGGATGGTCGGCGATTCTCCGGGACGGCGCGACGCCGCCCCTGCGCTCGAGGCGCAAAGGCTGGTGCGTCGCGACCTCACTCAGCATCTCGTACGATCTTCCGTCATCCTCCTTTCTTGTTTCGTTGATCAGGCCGTTGCGTCCGTGTCGATGAAGCCCTCTTCGCCGAGCGCGTCGAGTCGATCGAAGTACGCCGTGCGCGCCTGCGCGTCGGTGTCGAACCAAAGGCGTTGATGGCGCGCATCGCTGCCGATCACCCACGCGATCCGTACGACGCGGTCGTCGAGGGAGACACGGTAGCTCGTCTGCGCTCCTGATGCGTCGCGCCTGAGCAGCGTGCGCGTCTCGGCGCGAACGAGCTTGCGTCCTTCCGGCGTTGTCCGAAGGTGCTCGGCTTCGACTTGGTCACGCTGGTACTTCACGCGGAGCGCGATCATGTGCTCGCATGGGCCTTCGCGTAGCGCCGAGCGCATGTACGTCGGGCAGTTGCACCACGCGTCGGTGACTTGACCCTCGACGTCGAGGAAGAACCGCGGCGAGAACGATCGATGCATTGCCTTGTCGTCGATCTCTCCCGAGATTTCCGCGCCCTCGCCCGCCATGTAGTGGACCTTCTCGACGCTCACTTTGCCTTCGAGCAAACGGTGAGCTTGGGCTTCGCGTGCCGAGCCGAAGCGAATGGCGCTCTCGTCGACCGGCTCCGCGAGGAGCGCGCGAGGCCTGTAGACCTGACGATCGAGATCGAAGAGGACGCGCCCTTGCAAGCACCCACGCTGCAGGGCGTTGCGGGCGTCGTGGACGCTCTGTTTGGTCTGCGTCGCGATCTCCGCGATGGGGAGTGGGCCACGCTCGCTGAGGACGGCCACCGTTCGCTCGACGACTTGCGCATCGCCTTCACGCGGCATCAGCGCATCGAAGGACGCCGCGCTCGCCCACTTGCTCTCGGACCAGCTCGTCAGGGCGACGGTCAATCGCGCCAGCCCCATGTCGAGCACCCAGAACGACGGGAGTCCTGGCCCGAGGAGATGTACCGACGCGCGGCGCAGATGGGGCAAAGCTCGTGCGAGCTGGAGCAAGCGTTGGCGCCCGAAGATGCGAACGATGCGCGGCGTCTTTCCAGCGTACGGTACACCGTGCGCTTCGAGCGCGATCTCCCACGGCTCTACGACGATGCGCGGGTTCTTGCCGGGAACGAGCTCGAACCGGAGCGCGCGCGGAGCCTTCTTCGCCCGGCGGACGCGCAGTGCAAAGAGCACGTTATAGAGATCGATCGGTGCGAGCTCGGCCGAGACGGACGGGAGCGCAGCTGCCGATTGCACCTGCAAGAAGCCCCGCAGCCAGTCGTCGGGCAAGTCCACGTCACGCGCTGTCGCCGCGGGTGAAGTCAGCTTCGTCCCTGCTTCCAAATCGAGCGGTTGATACGTCCGCACGCGTTCGACTTGTTCGAGGAGCGCCGGCGAGATGTCCGCGAGTGTTGTGCCATGGGCAACAGCGCGATCGGAGAAAAGATCATTCGACAGCGCGAGACGCGCGTAAGCGCTCTCGTCACGCGAGAACACCTCGAGCGACACTTCGTCGGGGTCGACCGTGAGCACGGGATCGAGACCGCGCGAGCGTGCGACGTCGTCACCGTAGGCACCTTCGAGGAAGGTCTTCTGCGCCTCCCAAATCGCTGCCGTTGCCTTCTTGCCCTTCTTCATCAAGAACGCGAGGTACGCAGACCGATCGCGACCTTTGTAGCGGAGATCGCTCTGCATGATCCCGGCGGCTGTGAGGAGGGCGTCGCGGAAGAGCTCCGGCGCTTCGATGCGCGCCTTGATGCCAACCGTGCTTCGGCCGGCTTCGAGAGCAATGCGGATCTTCGACGCCGACGGTGACGCCGCGACCTGGCTCGGTGCCGGATACGCGAGGTGAAGAACGCGCGCTGTCATGAAGTCGCCTCCCTGCGTTTCTCGCGCGCGGTCACGCGCATCGCACGACGAAGCGACTTGTACGCAATGCGTCGCACGTCCTCTGGCTCGCTCTTCGAAAACGCCAGAGCGCGGAGTGCCTTGTCCGTCTCGTCGCCTGGTGCCAAACCGAGCGCGGCGATGGCGTCGAGGCGATCTTGCCCTTTGCCATCGCACGCGACTGCTGCGAGCTCCGTGACGTTGCGCGAACCGAGGACGTGCGGCAAATGGATTCTTCGGCCGGGGTCGGTCGAGAGTGCTTGCTTCGGAAGCGCTGTCACCGCCCGCGCAAGGGCGACCGGATCGAGCGGCGACGTCCGGAGTGCGAGAGCATCGCCGGCGAGCGACGTGGCGGCCGCGAAGCGTAAGGACAGATCCGACTCGCTCATGAGCGCTTTGAGGGACGCCTCACCGGGAAGGCTCAGAGCGGCTTGAATGCGGACGTCGATGGGCACGTCGTGCGAGGGGGCTAGCTTCTTCGCGGCGGCGTGGAAGGCATCGGGCGCTAGAAGCCTTGCGGCCCACGCCGCCCGGACCCACGCCGCGCTCTCCGCGTTTTCCGCAGTGTCGTCTCCGGCCTTCTTTGCAGCTGCGTAGCCAGTTTGAGCCTTGTTTGCAGCCTCGACGAGCGCCTTGCCGAGCACCGTAGCGTCGGCGGGAGAGGTTTGCGATGCGCGCGCGCCAGCGAGCCATGCTGCGTCGGCACGCGCTGATGCCCCGCTCGCGGCGAGCAGCTTCGCGATGTCGACCGTGGGAACTGCGGCCCTCCGCGCCAAACCAAAACGGATGCGCTCGCGCAAGTCGCGATCCTTGAGCGCGCCTAGCTTCGTGAGCAGCAAGGCGGCATCGCCTTCGTCGGCGAGGAACGCCGCGGCCGGTCCTGACATGTCGCCGTGTTCGGACTCGACCGCGAGGAACTCGATGCGCGTCCGTTCGTTCGGGAAAATCTTCGTCAGCGCCTCGCGCGCTGCCCAGCGGACTTCCTCTTCGTCGTCCGTCAGCGCACGACCGAGGGCGGCCTCGGACGCCGCGTCTGCGATCTCGCCCAAGCACTCCGCCGCGACACGTCGCTCGTCTTCGCTCGAATCTGAGGCAACGACGGTACCTTCGAGCCGGCTGCGTGAACGCTCACCGCCAATCCATCGCAGCGCGCGTAGCGCGGCAGAGGCCATCTCCGGGACCTTCGCACCCACGTTCGACTCGATGCGGTCGCGCACGCGTTCACGGTCGACGTCGTCTTTGAGCTTGCCAAGCAATCGCCCGAGCGCCTCGAGCGCTGCCGATTGCATCGACGGCTCGGCCGGTGCGTCCTCGGTGCCACCCGCAGCGATGGTCTCGAGCTCGGCGAGCGCACGAGAATCGCCAAGCGTTCCAAGTGCGAGAAGAGCCCGCTCACGCTCCCCCGCTTCGCCAGCGCGCGCGACGAGCAAGAGAGCACGAAACGCGGCGGCGACCCCGACATGAGCGAGGCCCTCGGCCGCTGGCAGCAGCGTGTCGCGTGCGCTGGCCCGCATCACTTCTTCGAGGGGCTCCTTCTTGGCGCTCTTCTTCTCGACGCGCTTCGCATAGGCATGAACGGCCGCGTTGCGCACTTCGACGTTCCGATCGGCGAAGAGGCCGATGCAAAGCGCGTCTGCCGAGGAGTCGACGACGTCGTCGAGCTCCCGCGCACATAGCAGGCGAACGTCGGGAGCTTTTGCGTGAACCCCTGGCTCGAGGAAACGAAGAGCTGTCTTCGCGTCACGGCGTTTCGGTACGGGCCCACTTCGAGGAGGTTTGGCGTCAGCGCGCACACCTGCGATCGCGATGCACGCAGCGAACGCAGCCGCGCGTATCGACTCCGTTTCGTCCGTGAAGCGCGACGCGAGCACCTCGAGCGCCGCTGCCGACTTCGAGTCGGCGAGCGCCTCGACGATCGCGGCGCGTTGTGGATCCGGCAGCTGATCGTCGAACCTTGCACCAAGCGCGCGCACTGCTGCCGCACTTCCGAGCTTCGCGAGGCCCACCCGCGCACGAGCGCCGATGGCCTCGTCATCGGATCGGAGCGCGCTGGCGAGCACGTCGACGGCGCGATCGTCTTTTCGCGCGGCGAGCAGCTCCGCGGCGCGCAGCCGCAGATCGTCGTGGTCGCTCTCGAGGGCCTTGCTCAGCGCGGCCGCGACACGCGGATCCATCGACGTCGCAAGACGCTCGAGGACGCCAATACGCACGTCCGTGTGCTGGCTCTCCAAGGCGGCGAGAAGCGGCTCCGCACTTCCCTTTGGGCTCAGTCGCTCGAGGAGCTCGAATGCGTATTTGCGTGCATCGGCGACGTTCGAGTCGAGGACGCGCTGAATGCGTGCCTTGCCCGCATCACCCCGCGTCGCCAGCTGATCGAGCGCTGCTTTGGCCACGTCCGCCGACGACGATGCGAGAGCGAGCGACAACGGCGTCTCGACATCGGTGCCGTACACACGCTCGAGCGCCGAGAACGCGGCTTTGCGCACGAGGTGATGTGGATCATCGAGAGCGCGCGCAAGGGCGGGCGTCACGCTCGCCACGGAGACATGCTTGGCCGCCGCGAGCTCGACGATGCGCTCGATCGCATCACGACGAACGCGGTGCCCCTCGTCGTCACCCGTGGCTTGCCTGAGAAGACCGACGTAGGCCCCGAACGCCACCAAGCGCAGACGCTTCTGCTCGTCTGTCGACACGCTCGGGACGGCAGCGGCGGCGTCGGTATCGGCGTCGGCTCCGCTCGCAAAGAGCTTCCTCAGGAGCGCGAGCGGGCCCTTCTTTGCCTCGCTCGGCTGCGACAGCGCGCGGGGCGCAGTCTCCGGAACCCAAGGAGCGCTCACGGCGCGGAGGGCGGTGGCTCGCTGCACCTCGCGGAAGTACTCGATGGGCTCGTCTCGAAGGCGCAGGGCCTGCGCCGCGGCGTAGCGTTGCTCGGGTCGGTCACCCGCGAGCGCCTCGGCGAGACCAACCATGAGGCGCGCTCTCGTCTCCTCGTTCGGCCACTTCGCCATGTCCGCGGCCTTCTCGGGGATCTCGGGCATGAGCACGGCGATGAGGTGCTCGGTGTAGGCGTCGGGCTCGATGCGAAGCTCGATCGCCCGTGCCGCCGCGAAGCGTACCTCGGGCCTCTCGGACGACAGCGCGCTCGTGAGAAGCTCGGGAGCTTCCTGTTTGCGGAAGGCGCGGAGGTCGCGGGCCAAGATGATCGAGAGGACGATGCGCTGGACGTCTCGTGATGCGTCCTCGAGGCCCTGCAACATCCCACCGTAGCCTTCGGGACCGAGCGCAGCAAACGACAGCACGGCGCCGACGCGAATCGGCGGGTGCTCGTGACGCAGCGTGCCGGTGAGCACGGGAAGCGCGCGCGCATCCCCGAGGCGCGCGAGCCCTTCCGCGGCCCACGAGCGCACCGCGACCTCCACGTGGCCGAGCAAGTCGAGCAGAAAGCCCTCCTCGCCGTGTCGGCTGGCGTTGGACACGCCGCGCGCAGCCTGCTCGCGAACGATCGGATCTTCGTCCTTGATGAGCTCCGTGCCGAAGTATCGGAGCAGCTTGGGCGCGCCGAGGCTCGCGAGCGCCATCGACGCGCGCTGCCTGAGCGGCACGATCTCCGGCATGCGCTTGAGCAGATCTTTGTCCGCGATGAGCGCCTGCATCGGATTGACGATCTGGTCGTCCCTCCGAATCGCGAGAAGCTCGGCCGCACGAACGCGCAAGTCGAGGAATGAGCTCTGAAGCCCGACATGAAGCGGACCCGGCTCCTTTGGGAGCAGCTGGTCGAGAGACTCGATGGCCGCGATGCGCACGGCAGGATCGACGTCCTCGAGGAGCTTGTTGAGGCCGCTGCGAACCTTCTCGACGGGAGCCTTCGCAGCGTCCTTCGCGGCTTGAGCGCGAATCGATGGTTGCGTGGAGGCGAAGGCGGCGAGGTGGGTGTCGGCGTCAGTCTCGCCTTTGATCTTCAGTGTGGCGTCGTAGGCGGTCTTGGCGACGCCTGCATCGCGGTCGCCGACTGCACGTGCGAGGCGCTCGAGCGCTGCCGTGTCATCCTTCGCTCGCTGCGCGAGCTCGGTCACCGCGCGGAGACGCAAATCCGGGAAGCGTCCGGTGAGCGCTCGGTCCAAGACGACGAACGGGTCCTTCGTGTGCCACGCCCACAGCGTGCGGAACGCTTCTCCGCGCACCTTCGCTGCCTCATCCTCGAGCGAATCACCGAGCAGCGTCTCGGCCACCGCGCCGGCCTTGCTGCCCTGTTTCACGAGCACATCGAGGCCGCGCACGCGCACGTCTTCTTCCGAGCCGTGGAGCGCGGAGCGCGCGAGTGAGAGAGCGGTGGGCTCGAGCTTGGTCGCGCACGCGAATGCTGCATCGCGCACCGTCGCGTCCGCGTCGTTCAGCATCCACACGATGCGCCGCTTCGCGCGCGGATCGGACAGCGCGGCAAGCGCGAATGCCGAGTCGCGTCGCAACGCCGGGTCGACATCGCGTGAGATCGTGAGGAGCGCACCGAGGGCGCGCATGTCGCCGAGAAGGGAAAGCCCACGGGCACCCCGAAGCGACGTATCGGCCGTCCGGCACGCGAGCGCAGCCAGGAGTGGGTTCCGCTGCTTCTCGTCGAGCGTATCGGGCGCGCTTGCTCGTTCACCGAACGTCTTGCGCACTTCTGCGAGCTCGGCGTCGGTCGTCTTACCGGTCTTGCCGTCGAGCTCTCGCCCACGGCCCAGCAGGTCGTGCATGGCGCGCACGAACGCCTCGTCGTTGGCCTCCAGCCACGCGACGAGCTGTGGCTCGAGGAGCGCGGTCACCACGAAGGCGATGCGACGCACGTCCGCGTCAGCGTCGTCGAGGCCCTTGCCGACGAGCGGCGTGAACGCGGGATCGACCTTCGCCGTGCGCGCGCCGCGAACGAGGACCTCGGCACGAACATCGGGTGTGCCGCGATCGAACGCCACGCGGAGGGGCTCCGCGCTCCCCTTTGGGTGGATCGCGACGAGCCCGGCGAGCGCGGCACGCCGCACCGAAGCATCGTCGTCATCGAGCGCGCTCGCGACGAGCCCCGTCGCCAGCGGTGACGAAGACGCGAGCGGAACGAGGGCCCGAATTCCCTCGACGCGCATGTCGGCAAACTTCGAATCGAGCGCCGCGCGCAACGGGGCGAGCGGAGCATCCGCCTCGAGCTTCCGAAGCGCTAGAAACGCCTGAGCGCGGGGGGTTGCGTGATCGTCATCCAGCCGTTCGCGCAGCGCCTTACGGCCGCCGCGCCGTCCGTGTGCGGCGATCTCGGTCGCGGCGAGAGCCCGAACGTCGGGATCGCGATCGCTCGAGAGCGCGCGAATGAGGAGCTCGAGCGCCTCGGGCTCCTCCAGCGGAGCGAGTGTCTTGATCGTCGTCTCGCGGCGAGCGCGCGCGGGCGCGCCGAGACCCTCGCGCATGACGTCGAAGCCATGGGCGACTTGGAACGCTCGATCCGTTGGCGTGCTTTGGGCATCGAACGCGTACCCGCAGACGGTTCTCGCATCTCCTCCAGCGAGCAGTGATCCAACGGCCTGTGCACCCGTCCGCGATGCGAAAGCGAGCGCATGAAGCGGTTCGGACGTCTCGAACGAGCGAGGCTTGCGGCGTTCACTGACCCGCCAGACGCGCACCTTGCCATCGACGCCCGCGGACGCGAATCGCTCGCCCACCACGGCGGCATCCTTGGGATCCTTCGCCGGTACGAACACGAGCGCCGTGACGCCGCCGGGATGACCGCTGTCGTCCTTGCCGCGCACGTCGGCGTCGACGTCCCCTGCGAGGTACCAGAGGCGGATCGTGCCGTCCTCTCCACCGGAGATGAGCCGTCCGTCGGCGGGCGTGAACGTCAGGCACGTCACACCGCCCTCGTGTCCGGTCATATCGCGTCGCGCATCCTCTTTTCGTGCGGGCCACACAACACGCACCACGCCGTCGTCGCCCGCTCCCGCGAAAGCCTCTCCGTCGGGATCGATCGCGACTGCACGAAGAGGTCGCGAGGAGAGGACGAGCTCGTGGACGCGCTTGCCGTCCTTCGCCGTGTAGACGCGAACGGCGCCGTCCTGACCCGCGCTCGCGATGAGACCGTCATGCACTGCGACGGCATTGGCGCTGCCGGTGTGGGCAGCGATTTCGCGGAGGAGCTTGCCCTCCTTGGCGTCGTAGATGCGGAGTTTGCCGTCGCTGCACGCGGCCACGAATGCATCGTCCAAAGCGGCCAGGCCGAGCACGTGTGCCGGCACTTCAATCGCGACTTCAAGCTTCTCCGCGATGAAGTCGTAGAGCGTGATCTGGCTCGACGGCCGGGCACGCACGCCACCAATGGCCAACGTACGCGCCACGACGGCGAGCGCACGAACGCGTTCGAAGTGGGCAGCGGGTTGGGCCATCAGACCATCCCCTCGATGGCCAAACCGTGCGCGCTCTTGAAGCTCACCAGCGCGCTAAGGCATGCTTCCCACTCACCCTTCGCCATCGAGCCGGTGAACTCGGCCAGCACGGGTGCCACCGTCGCGGCGAACGCAGCGTCCATTAACCCAAAGTCGCGCACGATTTCGACCACGTGACGCTTCGCGACGCTCGCAGGCAGCTTGCGAGCTCTCACGTCCTCCACCTTTTCGGCCGAACGAAGAGGGGGCACCATGAAGAGCAAACGCCGGAGGAGATCGCGCAGCGCCGCGACGTCGGCAAACGTTCCGTCACCCTGCTCGAACTTGCCCGCGCTCGGCTTCCACCCGCGGGGGATCGATCGCGGACGATGCCTGTCCCAGAGCAGACGAACCGCGAAGAAGCGCACCTCGCGGTCCGCGCTCTGCATCAACCAACCGAGCCGTTCGGCACCACCGATGCGTGCGTAGTGTTTGCGGATCAGCGCCATGGCGACGTCGCGCGTCGAGCGCTTGCGGCTCTCGGTCATCGAGAAGATCTGCGCGGCGTCGAGCTCGTCCGGTTTGAGCGCGAGCTCGGTCTCCGCGTCCGGCTCACCGGCTTGCATCAGCGCGTCGTAGGCGAGGTTGCGCACCTCTTTGGCGAAGCTCTCCCCGAGCTCGTAGACGCGCTCTTGGGCGTGCCATCGACGAAGCTCGACGCGGGCGATCGTCACCGCGAACTTCCGCACGTCGCCGCGTGGGTCCGACAATGCGGGCCAGATGCGCTCCAGCGAATACGCATCGTGCTGGATGCTCGCCTTGATGCCAAACTGCTTCGACTCGGGCTGATCGCGACCGAGCGACGGATGTTGGCAGCGCAAGTACGTCTGTGCGAACAGGCGTACGGCCTCTGGCTCCTTGGCGCCGAGCGCGAGCCCAAAGAGGCGCGCGATCCCCGCGGCCGTGTCGGTGCTGCCGTCCGTGAAGTGCTCGGGCTTCATGTGCTGCAAGAGGTAGCGGTGGGCCCACTCGTGAAGCTGAGGGTCGGCCCGACGCGCGAGCGCCAGCAACCATCCGAGGCCGAGGTCGCGCGGGGCGACGAGCTTCGCGTTGCCGAGCACCGCCAGCGCCTGCCGGCGTTTGCGCGAGTCGAACACGAGGCCCTTCAAGCGCTCGATATCGATGCCCTTGGGCAAAGCGTCGGCCTCACCGAGCCACTCGATGATGTTGTAGCTGATGTCCGTGCGCGCGAGCGCGTTGATGAGCCAATCGCTCGGGACGTCCGCGACTTTGTAGTCGGCCTGCAGGCGTTCGAGCGCGAAGTCGGTGTCGTACGCCTCGTTCTCTCGAAAGCGTCGGTCGTCGATGACACGCAAGAAGAACGCGACCGCGAGCTCCTTCGGCTTGAAGTTCTTCTTGATGTACTTCTGGACCCAGTCGCTCTGCTCGTCGTCTTCGCTGAGTAAGAGCTCGACGAGCAGGTCCTCGCCGATTTCCTTCTTGTCGAACTCCGTCTCGAGGGCGTTCGTGGCCCACTTGCGTGACGATTCGTACTTGAGCATGCGCGCGAGGAGAGGTGCGCCGAGATCGCGCGGTTTGCGCGCGGTGAGCACCCCTGCAGCGAACTTCGCGACGTCGCTCTCTCCGTCGAGCAGATCCACGAGGCGCTCTGGCGCGAGGTCGATGGCGTGTGCGCGGGCATACTCGATGGCGTATTTGCGCGCTTTGGCGCTTGGCGAGCGCAGCAGCAAGAGGACGGGCTCGTGCAACCCGAGCGCCTTCAGCTTGCCCTGGTGGAACTCCGGTGAGCCCTCGAGCGTCTCGATCAAGAAGTCGTGGGCGGTCGCGAGCTCGCGCGCAGGGAGACGGCCGAGCCACTCGGGCGTGACCTTCTGCAGCACCTCCGGGAAGAGCTCGCGCAGGCCATCGATCGCGAAGCCAGCGGCAAAATCGCACAAGCACGTCTCGAGCAGGAGCATGAGAGGGTCAGCTGACCGCTTCCACGCGTCGATGAACGTCGCGTGGAACTTCTTGCCGCGCTCGACCTTCGTCCCGCCCCACTTCTTCGACCCGTGGCTGATGATGTGCGTGCCGATGTATGCCGAGTAGTTGTTCGTCCCGCTCGGGTAGCGTCGCATCACCTCGACCGCGAGCTGGGGATAGAGCTCGGGCGCACCCTTGCCCACGTTGCGGATGAAGCGCCACGCGCGTTTGCGCATGTAGGTGATGGTGAAGCGCGAGACGTCATCCGAGTCGTGGAGCGAGACGTCGATGCGCGCCGCGAGAGCACCGAAGATCTCGGCGTCGAAATCCGCCTCGGCGCGCTTGTAGATGCGCTTGAGCCCACCCCAAACGCCAAACGCGAGCGGAGCGTGCTTGATGACGGTAAGCAGGGCTTCGCGCGCGGCGCCCGTCTTCACCTCGTAGAGCTTCACGAGCACGTCGGCGAGCGCGAGCTGAGGTGCGAGCTTGTCGGGGGTCTGCGCGAGATAGCGGTTCCACGCTTCGTGGGCCGCAGCCTGGCGGGTCTTCTTTTCGCGCTTGCGCGATGCCTGGACGAGCTCTGCGCGCAGCATGTCGAGCGTGATGACGCCTTCAGCGGGCTCTTTGGGCTCGCCGTCGTCGTCGTACTCCTCGTCCGAAGTGCCCTGCTCGGCAAACGCCTTGATCACGAACGCGAGATCGGGCGAGGCGACCAGCGCAAGCCGTTCGACGTCCGCGATCGTGATGGCCGGCTTCTGCTCGGTCATCGGCCCATCTCCTCGACGTGGGCGTGAAGCGTTTTGTCTTCACCGGCGTGCAGCGTCTTGGTGAACTTGCCGACGCTCGAGCCACTCTTCGAGAGCGCCTCTTCCAAGAACGGCTTCACCTTCGCGAACCGCTTCTTCCAGGCTCGCGCATCGAGCTGGCGGTCGGCGAGGGCTGCAGCGGTATGGAGAGCGAGCTCTGCGTCGCCGAGCTCGGCGCTCGTTTGAAGCACGCCGATCGCATCTTTCAGTGGCGACGAGCCGGCCTTGGTCTTCCACCTCTTCACCGTGCGAACGAAGACTTTTGCGTCGAGCTCGAACAACAGCTGCATCGCGACCTCGAGCGGGAGCTTCTTCTTGTCGGCGAAGACGTCGTCCATCAAGGCATCGAACGTCTGCCCGAACGCACCGTGATCGTGCGGCTCGATGCCGCCCACGCGCTCGAGCGCCTGACGCGCCTTGCGCGCGAGCCGCGCGACCTTCCAGCTGCGCCCGCCCAGCCCAGCGTGAAGGGCTTCGATGGCGGCCTTCGCAGGATTGAGCTGCTCCGCCTTCGTCGCATGCTTCTGAAAGCGCACGGGCAGCGTCGGCTTCGCCGGGCCCGCGGCCACCGCGACGGCGACGTGGGCTGCCTTCTTGCGCGCTGTTTTCTTGGGCTTCTCTTCCTCTTCTTCGTCTTCGTCTTCGCTCTCTTCCTCTTCTTCTTCCTCGTCCTCGCCTTCGCCTTCTTCCTTGTCGCCCTCTTCTTCGTCGTCTTCTTCTTCTGATTCTTCTTCTTCGTCCGACTCTTCTTTCGTCGCGCCCGGCTCCGCGAAGCCTTGTTTCAGCTTCTCCTGGAGCTTCTCTTCGAGCTCCACCTCGGCTTCAGCGTCGGTCGAGAATCTCTTGAGCTTCGTCTGGCCTGGCGAGCCGATCTTGCCGAAGCGGTAATAGAAGATGGCATCCTTGACCCACGCTTCCCAGAACTTCTCTTCGTCGTCGTTCTCGAGCCGGCGCATGAAGGGTGCACAGCATCGCTGCGCTCTTCGCACTTGGCAAGCGACAGCCCGCCCCGCATTTTTGGCTTAGTCGCGAAATACCAGGGAGGCGTAGCTCACGATGCTGCCGTCGTCGGGGTCGATGTTTTGCTCGTAGTGAAGGAGCTCCCCGCGAGGGTTGCTCGGAAGGGCATCGAGGAGCGAGAAGATCGGCGCGAGGCCACAGACACGTCGCTCGTCGAGGTCGCTCGCGACATCCTCCCAGAAGCTCGTGGCGTCGCTGCGAGCTGCGAGATCGAGCGAGACGCGATCGACCCGCTCGAGGTCGGCGCGCATCGTGGCGTCGTGTGGGGTGGGGTCACCGAACCGCGGCCCGACATGGGCCATGTCAGCGCCTGCTACGAGCACGACGCGCTTGCCTCGCTTCGCGATCCCCTCCTTCAGCGCGTCGAGAAAGCGCGCGACCGGAGCCGTGGTGCGAGGAGCGTGCCCCGATGCCTGTTCGGCGCCGAGTCCCGCGAGGATCGGGACGATGCGCGCGCGTCTCTCGCCGAGCACGTGCTTGAGAAACACCGTTTGGAACTCGATCGAGTGCTCGCGCTTGTGGTTCAGCTCGTCGGCGTAGGGATCGAACGAGGCGGCTGCAGCGAGCTCGTCGACGAAAGCCTCGTCGACGGGCATCGTCCCGAGCGGCGTTTCATAGCCCTTGCGGCAGAGGGCGAAGGGAGCCGACATCGGAGCGTGGGAGGTCCCGAGGACCACGAACGTGTCGACGTCTTCATCGCCGGCAAGCGACGCGGCGAGCGCGCCGTATGCGTGGCCGTAGCCGATGGCCCCTCTCCACGGATCGATGTGCGGCGAAATAAGCGCACGTAGGTGTCCGCGCGAGGTCTTCCCGCGCGACTTCGAAGCTCGAATGCACGCATGATCGATGTATTCAGTGAGCTCGACCCTCTCACCGGGGTAGGCGCCGCCAGCGTGAGAGGCTGGTCTCGATGGGAGCTGCGCAAAGTCTGATCGCACACGATCGAGGGCACGTGCGAAGGTTTCTCCTTCCAGAAAGAGCCCGGCGTCGAGCTGCATCGCGATGTCCTCGACGACGGCGGTCTCGACCTCTCCGCCAAGCTCGTGTGCGACCTCTCGTGCGATCTGCGTGCACGTCAGGCGCCCCGTGAAGCGCGCGACGATGGGGATGAGCGCCGGCGGGAGCACCGCATGCCCGGCCGCGATGCCTTGGGTGTCACGGAGGACCAGCACCTTGCCGTGGCGTGCATCGGGTACGACGATCGTCTCGACTGCTCGAAGCCGCGGGCGCACCATCCAAAAGGTAGCGTGGATTACGCTGACGCGACGCGCAAACGGCCTCGCAACACGCCTGGCGCGTCATGCGATTTTCGATCGACGGCCTTGCGCTCGGTGCGGAATTTTACGATAAGACAGCGCACAAATAGATGTCAGTTGATGGGGTCCGCGGCTCTGCCGCGATGAATGACACGCTGGATTTGGGGTGGGACCGAGAGAGCGCGGACGTTGGCGCATTCCCGTTCGAGCTCACCTCCGAGGAGCTCGCGAGCGCGTGCCGCAGAGCGTATATGCACCTCGTCATCGGTGCGCACATCGGCTGGGGCAAAGTCGAGCTCGCGCGGTGGCTGACGGGTCCGTATCACCGTCTCACGGTGCGCGATGACGCACAGGCCAGCGGGCCGTTCATCGCGCAACGCTTCTTGACCCCGTCGCCTTCCGTCAACAGCGATGCGTCCAACATCCCCGACGACCGAGTGACCAAGCTCCTCGATTACATGCGCACCGACGCGCTGCTCGTGTTGCGCGAGCTCATGGCCCCCGAAGGCCTGTCGGCGTTCGCGACGCTCGCGCTCGATACGGGGCTCGTCACGCGAGAAGACGGCCTGTCGCGGCCTCAGAGCGACCGTGAAGGCATCATCCTCCCACACGCACGCTCGCGAATGAGCCTCGTCGATCGTGTGCTCTCGCTGGTCGCGGTCGACGCGCTGAATCGCCCGGAGGACTTCGAGCATTCGCTCTTCGTGTGCGAGCGCTGTCATCAGCCCGTGTTCGATGTCGCGTCGCGCCCGTACAGCGTGTGCCGCGTTCACGTGAGCGGAGTCGATCGCAAGTGATAGTGCCAACGGCACGGTCACTTGGGAACGCGCGGCTGGCGCCGCCTTCCCAGCAAGAGTCATCGACCGTGCCTTTGGCACGGTCAATTCGGGCCGTCCCGGAGCGGCGAAGCCGCGACGAGGAGTAGACGTGGCGAAGGTCGCACTGCGCTTCGATGGCGGCACAATCGAGGCGCGCGGCCTGCCTGCGTCACTCGAGGCTCCGCCGTTCTTACTTTGGGATCCGCGCGCGGCAGCCCACCGCGCCCCGGCCGTTGCGTACGCCGATCTCGTGCGATGGCTCGTGCGCGAGAAGATCGCGTTCGATGACGGCGCGCGTGCGTACGAGGAGCTTGCCCCCGCGCGCGTGCACCGCGAAGCGCGTCCGTTTCAGACCGAAGCGCTCGCTGCGTGGACGAAGGCGCACGGTCGTGGCGTCGTGGTCCTCCCGACGGGGGCTGGCAAGACGCACGTCGCTGTCATGACGATCGACGCGAAGAAGCGCAGCGCGCTCGTCGTCGCGCCCACGCTCGACCTCGTTCGCCAGTGGTACGATCTTCTCACCGCTACGTTCGTCGACGGATCTGCGGGCGAGACCGTGGGCGTCGTCGGAGGGGGCGAGTACGACGTTCGACCGCTCACCGTGACCACGTACGACTCGGCGCACCTTCACATGGAGCGCTTCGGGGCGAAGTTCGGCTTGGTCGTGTTCGACGAGTGCCACCACTTGCCCAGCGAAGCGTACGCGCTCGCCGCGCGCGCGTGCCTCGCGCCGTACCGACTCGGGCTCACGGCGACGCCGGAGCGCACCGACGGGCGCGACGCCATCCTCGACCAGCTCGTGGGGCCCGTTGTCTACCGGCGCGACATCGTCGAGCTCGCGGGCACGTGGCTGTCGGAGTACGAGACCGAGCGCGTCGAGGTGGACCTCGACGCGAGCGAGCGTGAGGAATACGAGCGCGAGCGCGGCGTATACCTCGACTTCGTTCGGCGTCACGGGATCCGGATGAGCGATCCTCGTGGCTGGGGTGAGTTCATCATTCACGCGTCGCGGGCAGCAGATGGCCGCGTTGCGATGGCCGCGTACCGACGGCAGCGCGAGCTCGCGTTCACCGCGCGCGCCAAGCTCAAATGGCTCGAGCTCCTTCTCTCGATCCACGCGCGCGACCGCGCGATCGTCTTCTCGCAAGACAACGCGACCGCCTACGCCGTCTCGCGCCGGTTTCTCCTCCCGTGCATCACGCATCAGACGAAGGTGAAGGAGCGGAGCGCGATCTTGCGTGGGCTAGGGGCGGGAACGTACAGCGCGGTCGTGACGTCGCGCGTGCTCAACGAAGGCGTCGACGTCCCCGAGGCGAACGTCGCCGTGGTGCTCTCCGGGAGTGGCTCGGTGCGAGAGCACGTGCAACGGCTCGGTCGCGTGCTCCGTCGTCGCGAGGGCAAGCGCGCGGTGCTCTACGAGGTCGTCACTCGCGGCACCCTCGAGACGCGCACCAGCGATCGCCGCCGCGAGCACAGCGCCTATCGATAAGCCATCTGATATGACGGATGCATGGATCACGCAGCCGTGTTCTCGCTCCTCACACGACCCACCGAGACCCACGGCTCCGCCTTGGAGGCCATCGTCGAGGTCGGTGGGTCGCTCGCGTACGTGAAGCTCGCGGTCATCGTCGCGGCAGTCGTGGCGGAGTTCGTATGGCTCGCGCGCGACTCTGCCCGGCGCGTCGACCCCAACGCTTTCTCGCAGCAGGTGGCAAAGCTCGTCGCGGCAAACAACGTCGAGCGCGCCATCAAGCTCTGTCACGCTGCGAAAGGCCCGCTCACCGAGGTAGCCCGCGTCGGGCTCGAAGCGCGCCTCGAAGGCAGAGACGCGCGCGACGCGATGAGCAAGATTGTTCCCCTCGCGCTCACCTCGGCGCGCTCGGGGCTCGTAGCTACGCTCTTGGTGAGCGCGCTCGGCTTCGTCGAGGCGGGCGTGCTCTTCGCGAAGGGAATCGAGGAGGGCGCCGGCGGGGGCGTGGAGGCCTTCATGGGGCTCGCGCTGCTCGTCATCGGCGGCCTCGCGATCCGCAACGGTCTGCGGTGGGGCGCATGGCGCACCGAGCTCGACCAGATCACCAACGCCGTCGCTTCGAAGTGAAAGGGGTCGTGATCGACGGCGTCTTCTCACGCGACGCCGAGCTTGACCGTCGCGGGGGTCCGGGCAGACGAAACGGAGGGGCGCACAGCCGTCGCGAGGGTCCGCGCAGCCGAAACGGAGGGCCGCGCAGCCGTCGCGGGGGTCCGCGCAGAGCAAACGGAGGGGCGCGCAGCCGTCGCGGGGGTCCGCGCAGACGAAACGCCGCGTCGCGAAGACCAAACGTACCCCCGATCGGGCAACAGGCGACCGCGTTTCAACCGACGGGCCGCGCGAGGAGCGTCTTCGCGCGCTCGGCTACCGCGCGGGCGCTCATCGTCCCCTTGTAGACGTAGAGCGCAGCGGGCAGCTCACCCGAGAGCACCTCCTCGCTCACGCGAAGGCGCGAGCTCACGCAAAAGACTACGCGCGCGCCCAGGCCTTTCTCCGCGAGCTCGACGCGGCGCCACACGGCGTCGCGGCTCCAGAAGCCGAGCACCTCTACGTACGCGACGCGGCCGTCTTTGCCTTTGAGCTCGAGATCCGGAACGCACGTCCCGATGCCCGGCAGCGTGAGGATGGCATCGCTTCGCTTCACGCGCAGGCCGAAGTCTCCGCGCACGAGGGCGCTCCGCAACGCTTCGACCTCGTCGGGCAGACGTGGAGGCTCTGTCGCTCCACCGGACGCGCGATGGGTGTAGCGAAAGACGAGTCGCTCGCGCTCCTTGCCCCAACGAATGACCGCCTCGAGCTGGAGCACGCCGGCTTGCTCGAGCGCGGGGAGCGCCATCGCGAGCCGCGGACCGTACTTCGCGCCGGACTCGAAGAGGCTCATCGGGCCGTCGATGCCGAGCACGTGCGCGTCGCCGTCGCGAATCGCCGTGAAGAGCAGCCGGTGGAACTTGAGCGCGCGAAGGAGCGCCCGAAGCGCCGCAGGAGACTCGCACACGACGCGCGCGACCACGCGCTCGGCGCGCAAGAGAACCGCCTGCGCCTGCCCACTCACGAACGCGCTCGCGAGGGACGCAGGCGAGATGGGCTCGATCGCGACGAGCTTGTGGGATGCCTTAAGGTCGGCGTAGAGAGCGTGCTCGATTCCGCTCGGCTCGAGGCCGTGTTCGCTCGCCACCGATGCGACGAGGGCATCTCGGTCGATGCGTCCGTGCTCCCGCCGCGCAGTCGCCGCTCGCACGAAGAGATCGGCGCGCAGTTCCTCGGGCGAGACGGGCGGCGCCGTCTCGAACGTGCACTGGTCGAGCAAGAGCTTCGTGAGGCCGGCCTTGATCTTGATGTCCTTCGCGAGGGCGGCGACGCTCTCGAGCGCGTCTTCCAGCTCGCCGCGCGGCGCACCGAGGTGGCTCTTGGCGATCGCGACGAGCTCGAGCGCCATCGTCTCGGCGCGCTTCTTCGCATCGTTGTCTAGGTTGCGTAAGACGAGCTCGCCTTTCTGCCGTTGCGCGAGCACGTGCTCGGAGAGGAGCATCTACGACGGTGTGGGCCGACGGAAAAGCTCGCGCCCCGTGGCCCACAAGGCGAACGTGAGCAGCGCGAATGGCCCGAGCGACAGTACGTCCGACCACGCTCCCGCAAAAAGCGGGTTGTGGTCCGTCGCCCACGTGTCGACCTTGGATTGGAAGTCGCTGAGGACGCCCGCGAAGAATGCGATGACGATGCCGGCGATCGCGCCGCCGGCGATGTAGCCCGAGGCCATCAACACGCCGGGGCTCTTGTCCCCCTCCGCCGCGACTTCTTCTTCCGTCGGACCTTCTCGGTCGCTCTCGGTGGCGCTCGCGACGAGCTTCTTCCGCGTGTGTCTGTCGACGAGCCAGCGCACGGCGCCGCCCACGAGGATGGGCGTCGACGACGAGAGCGGCAGATATACCCCTACCGCGAACGCGAGCGAGGGAATGCCGCTCATCTCCAGCACGACCGCGATCATCACGCCGAGCAGCACGAGGCCCCACGGGAGCTGCCGGTTGAGGATGCCCTTGATGATGTAGCTCATGAGCGTCGCCTTCGGCGCGTCGAACTTCGTCACCTTCGTGCCGTCGGGGCGCACCGTGTGCGTGCCGTTGATGCCGGGGTCGACGAGGTACTTTGGCGTGCCCACGTCGTCGACGAAGTACTTGCCGGCGGGAGCGAGCTTCTCGTCCTGGTTGTTCCACACGAGGTACGTGCCATTGTCCTGCGCGGCCTGTGGGCCCGTGAGCTTCTCGCGCACGTCGAGCGTGTGCGGATCCACGTGGGTGCTCGCCGGCACTTCCATGGACGTCGTGGGGACGTAGACGGTGGCGGCGTCGTTCAGCTTCAGCAGAATCGGGCCGAGGATCAGCGCGGACGCGAGCGCACCGACGAGGATCGCGATCTGCTGCGAGCGTGGCGTCGAGCCGATGAGGAAGCCCGTCTTGAGATCTTGCGACGTCGTTCCGCCGTTCGACGCCGCGATGCAGACGATGGCGCCCACCGAGAGCGCGGTCACGTAGTACGCGGGCCCAGTCCAACCGAGGACGAGGAAGATGAGGCATGTAAGGAGGAGCGTCGCCACCGTCATGCCGGAGATGGGGTTGGACGACGAGCCAATCTCCCCCGTGAGGCGCGAGCTCACGGTGACGAAGAGAAAGCCGAACAGCACGATCAGGATCGCGCCGAGGATGTTCATGCGGAGCGGCGTCGCGAGCACGATGGCGATGACCAGCGCGAGCGAGCCGTAAAGGACGACCTTCATCGGCAAGTCTCGGTCGGTGCGAAGCGTCCGCGTTTGCGCCGCCTCCTTCGAGCTGCGCCTGAAGTCTCGGAGTCCTCCCGCGAGGCCGTGCCAGATCGTCGGGAGCGAGCGGGCGAGCGAGATGATGCCACCGGCAGCGACAGCGCCTGCTCCGATGTAGAGGACGTACGCACCGCGGATCTCGTCCGGACCCATCTTCGAGATCAGCTCGTGACCGGGGGCGAGCGGCTCGGTGAGCGCACTCCCGAAGAATTGAATCATCGGGATGAGCACGAGGTACGCGAGGACGCCCCCGGCGCACATGATCGAGGAGATGCGCGGGCCGATGATGTAGCCAACGCCGAGCAGCTCGGGGGAGATCTCCGCGCTGACGGACGCGCCGCGAAAGGGGGCGCCGAAGACCTTCTCGGGCGCGTCCTTCCAGATCTTGAACGCCTCCATCGCGGCCTTGTAGACGAGGCCGATGCCGAAGCCGGCGAAGATGGTCGTCGCTCCCATGCGGCTCTGCGTGACGTCTTCGCCCCCGCCGCCAGCGCGGTGGGCTTCGATCGACTCTTCCGACGCGCCGGCCTTGAGGACCTCGGCACAGGCGGTGCCCTCGGGATACTTCAGCGTCTCGTGCTGATCGACGATCAGCGCGCGCCGGAGCGGGATCATCATCAAGATGCCGAGCAAGCCGCCCAGCACCGCGACGAGCGCGACGCGCGTGATCTCGAGGTCGAACCCGAGGATCATGATGGCCGGCATCGTCACGCCGATGCCGAACGCGATCGATTCACCCGCCGACCCCGCGGTCTGGACGATGTTGTTCTCGAGAATGGTCGCGTCCCTCAGCCCCAGCTTGCCGAGGATGCGAAACAGCGTGATCGAAATGACGGCGACGGGGATGGAGGCGCTCACCGTGAGCCCCACCTTCAAGACGAGGTAGAGCGACGACGCACCAAAGACGACTCCGAGGATCGTGCCGAGGATGAGCGGCCCCGGCGTCAGCTCGCGCAGCTTGGCGCTCGCCGGGATGTAAGGCTTCAGCTCCACGTCGCGGCTAGTGCCTTCCCGTCGCTCCGAGGGCGCGAGGCCCTAGTTGCTGCACTGCGGGAAGCCGCTGTCGGCCGTGCCACCTTCACCACCGAAACAGCAGTTGACGTACTTGGCGTACTTGTCTTCGCAGGGCGCCATCGACTGCATCGTGTCGGTCGTGCCGTTCGACAGGCAGATTTGGTTGCTCTGGTAGCAGCCGAGGTAGTCCGAGTAGTACCCACCGCAGTTGGCGTTCGCGAGCGTGTTCTCGCAGAGCGTGACCTGGTCGGCTGTCGAGGGCACGTCACCGCTGCACTTGCTCACGTACGTGCACGACCCACCGCCGTTACACGCCGCGGTCGACAGCACAACCGCCCCAACACCCGCAACCGGCCAAACCGACAACGCGACTGCCCCCAGTCCTGCCACTGCGGAAAGCCAAACGACCACCTTTTTCATGGCGCGGGACACTAATGGAAAACTGCCCGTTCGGCCAGGCTGACACGACGGCCTCGCGTTGGCATCGTTCCATCATGGATGGCTCAGTTTCGCAGGGTGACGCGCTCGATGCTTATTCCCGTGCCGTGATAGGAGCCGTCGACGCTGTCGGGCCTTCGGTCGTGAGCCTGGCGGTCGGAAAGCGTCGCGGCTTTGGGCAGGGTGCTGGGAGCGGCGTTGTGATCGCGCCAGACGGTTACGTCCTCACGAACGCCCACGTGGTCGATGGAGCGGGGCGGGTCGAGGTGACGCTCGGCGACGGACGGTCGGTGCAAGCGAAGCCCGTCGGCGGAGACCGCGCGACCGATCTCGCCATCGTCCGCGTGAGCGCGTCGAGCCTCCCCCACGTTCGCATCGGCAGCGATCGGGATCTCATGCGCGGGCAGCTCGTCGTTGCGATGGGCAATCCGTTCGGCTTCGAGTCGACGGTCTCGGCAGGCGTCGTCAGCGCAACGGGTCGCTCGCTCCGCGGCCACGATGGTCGCCTCGTCGAAAACCTCGTCCAGCACACGGCGCCGCTCAACCCGGGCAACTCCGGCGGTCCGCTCGTCGACTTTCGGGGCCACCTCGTCGGCGTCAACACCGCCATCATCGCGTTCGCCCAGGGCATGAGCTTCGCGATCCCGTCGGAGACGGTGAACTGGGTCGTGCCGAAGCTCCTCTCGGACGGGCGCGTACGACGCGCCTACCTCGGCATCCAGGGGCAGACCCAGCCGCGCCAAAGCGGTGTCATCGTCGTCTCAGTAGAGAAGGGCAGCCCGGCCGAGAGCAGCGGCCTCATTCAAGGCGACGTCATCAAGGAGGTGTCGGGCAAAGCGGTCGGCACCATCGATGGACTCTTGCGAGCGCTCTCGCGCCACACACCCGGCGAGGTGCTCGTGGTTTCTGTCAGGCGAGGTGACGGACATCGCACGATCTCCGTCATCACCCGTGAGGCGGCGTAGAGCGACTTAGGGAGAGAAGCGCTGTGACTTGACGCACCGGCCGGCCCGGCACGTCGTGTACATGTTGCCTTCGAAGCCCTCGCAGTAGTCGGGGCAGCGGCGGGAGGTGTCGATCCGCGTCAGGGGCCCGACCGCGCAAGCCCCCGTCGCCTTCGAGACGCCGCAGCCGCAGTCTTCATCCACGGCGCATTCGCGAGAGCTCGTCACGGGCGCGAGATGTTGGACGATGCCGCTCGGCTCCGCGCTCGGTCTTGCAGTCGGAGCGTCTTGTGTCGTTGCCGTGCTCGTATCGAGGGGCACGAGGGGCGTGCTCGACTGCGCGCTCCATGTGCTCGTCATGTGCGTGCTTGTCGCGCTTGGCGTGCTTGAGGTTGGCGTGCTCGCGGACACTGTCGGTAGGGCGACCGCCGGCGCGGAACGAGCGTCGTGGCGGGTAGCCGTCGTGTGACGTTGCCAAATGGCGCCGCCTACTGCACCCACTGCGGTCGACAAAGCCGCGACGACGACGATCGGGACGGCGAGCGAGCGTCGCGCACGGCCTGTCGCGGCCTCAGGTGCGGTGTGGGTGAGAGGCTCGAGGGTCGCGACGAGCTCGTCCATCTGGGGAAAGCGCAGCTCGGCGCACGGGTCGACGGCGCGGAGGACCACCGCCGCTATAGGGGAGGGGATGCCAGCCCCTGCCAGCATGCGCGCGACGTCGTCGTCGGGCGTTGGGACCTCGCCCGTGAGGAGCTGCGCTGCGATGATTCCCCATGCGTATTGATCCGACGCCGCGCTCGCACGTGTGCCGCTGACGAGCTCGGGCGCCATGTAGCGAGGCGTGCCGATCACCATCCCGGCTCGCATCGACTGCCCATCGAGCGTGTTGCCATGCGGGTTGACCTGCCGAGCGATACCGAAGTCGAAGAGCACTGCACGCCCATCGTGGGTCACCATGACGTTGCCTGGCTTCACGTCGCGGTGAATCAGCCCCGATCGGTGGACCGTCGCGAGCGCGTCGGCGATTTCGACGAGCCACCGCAGCCTGTCGCTCTGCGACCCCTCACCCGACTTTGCGTGATGTTTGAGCGAGCGGCCGGTGAGCAGCTCCATCGTGAGGTGGGGGATGTTGGCGTGGTCGCTGACGTCGTAGACGGTGACGATGTTCTTGTGGTGGAGCGCGGCGAGCGCACGAGCCTCGACGAGCAGCTGCCTGAGCTCCGTGTAGGAAGCGTTACCCTCTGTCGTGAGAATCTTCAGGGCGACGGCCCGCCGGAGGCGTGTGTCGAACGCCTCATAGACCTCACCCATCCCACCACGCCCGAGCCGGCGGTCGATCCGGTAGCGGAAGAACATCTGCCCCGGCTGCATGGGCGGGGAGATGACGGTGTTCGTCGCGGGATGACCGTAGTGCTGCACGGGCTCTTCTACTCTTACGGTGGCGAGGTCTGCACCTTCCCACAATTCCACACAATCATCCCTCAATTCGCTTGTAAGGAGGTGGCGCATGCCATAGGTCGGGCTTCATGTTTCGAAAGATCGTCTTTGTCCTCGTGTGTGTCAGTGCGGCTGCTTCGACGGCGGGTGCCTGTGGTGGGTCCTCGAGCGGGTCGCCGGACGCCACATCGTGCGTCGCCCCCAACGCTCAGTGTGGGAGCACATGCTCGAATCCCCAGACGGATCCGAACAACTGCGGCGGGTGCGGAAAAGCGTGCACCCAAGGTCAGGTCTGCTCGCAGGGGACCTGCGCGGCGTCTTGCGGCGGCGGCACCACGATGTGCGGCAGCTCCTGCGTCGACACCAACGTTGACCCGGCCAACTGCGGAGGCTGCGGCAAGACCTGCACGTCCGGCCAGACGTGCAGCATGGGTCAGTGCGGAACGCAGTGTGGCATGGGTCTCACCTCGTGCCCGAACGACGCGGGCGTCACCGCGTGTATCGACACGACGAGCGACAACTCCAACTGCGGTAGCTGCGGCAACGCGTGCAGGCCGAACACGACATGCCAGGCGAGTGTGTGCGTGGCGAACCTCGGCAACGTCGGCCCGGTCAACTTGAGCGGCAACGTGCTCGACGACGCGGGCGTCGCCATGACATGCACCACCGCTTCCGGCGCGTCAGGCCGCAAGACCGCCATCGACGACACGAACAACCTCTACGTGGCGATGCTCTGCGGCACGACCACGCAAACGCTGTACGTGGTGACGAGCCAAAATGGTGGGTTGTCCTACGGAGCGCCGGTCTCGACCGCGCTCACCGGAACCGAGGGCGCCATCATCGTCGGCACGGGCCCGACGCCGACGCTCTACGCCGCGACCACCATCACCAGCGGCGCGCTCACGTTCAGCGCGAGCACCGATCGCGGAAAGACGTGGTCAGCACCGCAAGTGCTCGAGACCCCCACCAACGGCGGCATCAATTACGGCCTCAGCATGGCGATGTACCAATCGACGCTCTACATCAGCGCCGCGGTCACGTCTGGGTCCGCCACTCTCGACGTTCTTCGTGACGGTACGGGCATCGGCGATGCCGGTCTCGCCGACGTCGATGACGCAGGGTTCTCGCTCAGCACGGCGAACCTCGTCGGGTTTTTCATCAGCGACATCGCCGTCGACCCATCGAACGGCAACGTGTGGGCCATTGGTGAGGACGACGGAACGTATCGCGTCGCGGTAAGCACCAACGGTGGGCTCTCGTTTGGTACAGCGGTGAGCCCGCCCGGCGGCGCGTTCTTCACGGACTGGGCGCTAGCGAAGGGCACCATCTTCGGCGTGGGGTCGACGGACCTCCTCTACGCGATTCCAACGAGCTCGCCAACCACCGACACGACCGTGCCCGGACTTGGCGTCACGGGCGTCGCGGACGGCGAGCGATCCATCGGTGTCGACAACAACGGCAACGTCTACGTCGCGACCTCGACGAACACCGGTATGACGGTCGCGCGCGTCCTCTACGCGCTCGCGAGCGCCGACGCAGGGCCGCCGGACGGCGCCTCGAGCATCGACTCGGTTCGCAGCATCCCCGAGATCGGCTCCGGTCCCACCATCACCGCGCGGCCTGCCAACGCGGCACTCCTTGCGTACACGGTGCAGGGTCACGTGTACGCCACGACACTCGCGTATTGATCACCTCATCGAGGATGGAAACGGTCATGAGAAGAGCCTTCGTTTTGGGGATGTTGGTTTGTGGTGGGGCATGCGGGGGCGAGGCGACGCCGGTGACGAAGCTGTCGCCGCCCATCGCGTCGGCGAAACCGACGGTGGCTCCGCCATCCGGCGCGCGGTGGTACTTTCCGACGCCGGCGAGCGGCGTGAACGACAGGCTCGACCTCGGCGATGGCTCGATGTTGCTCGTCGGCGACGTAGGGCGCCGCGAGATCGTGAAGGGCGGTAAGGCGACCGATTCGCCGCTCCTCATTCCCGACAAGCTCGTCGGGTCGTGGCGTGCTGATCCGCAGCAATACGTCTTCGTCTCGGACAACGGTGACGCGTACGTCTCGCACGAGGCGCTCGGGCCGTTCATCGTACGAAAAGGTCCGTCGACCGACAAGGTGAAGGTGACGACCACCGGCACGGGGAAGGGCTCCGCGTTCGTCACGATGTCCGACGGGGGCCTGCTCCGTACGGCCGACAACGGCGTCAGCTGGAAGCCGCTCGATTACGCGGGCGGGACGAAGCCATTCGGTCACGTCGCGTTCTTCGACGTCGATCACGCCGGCAACGGCGTGCTCGTTCACGTCCCGCAGCGGATCTTCGTCACGCACGACGATGGCGCCACGTGGAAGCCCATCGCTTCACCCGCGCTCGGCGTGCGGCAACCCATCGACGACGCGCGCGGTAGCTTCTTCGTCCTCGGCTACGACCACCACTACATGAAGCTGCAGGGCGACGCGCTCGTTCCGACCGACGACGTCCCGCAGGAGCTGTCGACGCTCGCCGTCGCCGGGCCGCCCGAGTCGACGCGGAACGTCGAGACCACCCACGTCATCGCCGGCGATCGGATCGTCGAGGTCGAGCGGCTCCTCGAGGGCTCGAAGTCGAACACGGTGCGCGTGCGGCAAACGCGGCTCGGGGCCGAGCCCGGCGCGTGGACCTCCGTACCGGCGCTCACGTCTCGGCAGAGTCTCACGAACCTCGTTGGAGCGTGGGGTTCGACCGTCGTGGTCGTGCGCACGGACGACGACACGGACGAGAACACACCAACCTCGACGGTGGTCACGAGCACCGACGGCGGCGCGACGTGGAAGGCAGGCCAGACGCTCGAGGGTGACGATACGGTCGACAAGGAGTCGGTCGCCGTCGGCCCGAAGGGTTGGACGTTCATTCCCGCGCTCTGCGGCGCGTTCGGCGAGAAGCACGAGCGCAACTGCAACCCGGCAAAGATCCGTGTGGCGGGTGGCACGACGTTCGAGGACTTGCTCTTCACCGACGAATTCCGACCACGCCGGTTCGCCTTCGACGAGGCGCACGACAAGGTCTATGTCGTTGGCTTGACCGACGGGGGCAGCCCCACCGTGTACGAGTCGCGGCTCACCCAGAACAAGTTCGCCCCCATCGCGAAGCCGCTCAAGACGACGTACCACGAGCACGTTCGCCTCACGGTGACGACGGATGGCACGCTCCACGTCTTTCGCGTCGACTCCGACAAATCAGTTTTGACGATCGAGCGCCGCGACGCAGCGGGCAAGGAGCTTCCGACGCTGTGGGTCCCGGCGCGCGTTCAGGTCGATAGTGGGCTCGGATCGCTCTCGTTCATCGGGTCGCGCGGCGTCATCATGGGCGGCGAGGCGTCCGGCTGGGAGACGGCCGATGGCGGTGCCAGCTGGACACGCGTCGCGGCCAACGGCGCAGAGGGCCCCGAATGCGCCGAAGCTGGATGCCTCGTCGGCCAAGCGCAGCGCGTCGGGTGGGACCTGCCCATCACGACGAGCGGTGGAGAAGCCGAGACCGTCACTGCGACGACCGATCCTCCCACGGAGGACAACCAGGCCGCCGACGATCCGCGCGACGACGTGTCACCAGCCCCACACGCCATGGTCGTCACGTGCAAGGCCTCAGGCGCCGCGACGAAGCTCGCGTCGACTCCGTCGTTCGACAACGTCAACGAGCAGCGCGACATCTACTGGTACCTGCGTGAGGAGAACGCGGGCAAGAAGACGTTGACCATCGGCGGGCGCACGGGCATCCGGCACGAGGAGGTGCAGGGCACGGCACCGACGACGCCAAAAGACATCGTTCGCACGACGGGAGAGAAGTGGCTGCCCGATGGATACGTCGCGGCGCGCTACTCGCGGGGACCTTCACAGCCCATCGACGTCGAGCTCAGCGCCTTCTCGCTCGAGACCGGGCGCGTCCAGCACGTGACCCTCCCGAAGGTTCCGGCGTTCCGCGTCGCGAGCTACGGGTTCAGCGGAGAGGTGCAGCTCGTCAGCGGCGGTCTGCTCTATCAATCGACCGACGCGTCACAAGCGTTCTTCATCCACAACGATGGCAAGATCGAGCGCATGTCGCTGCCAGTGCACGCGACGCTCTCGCGAGCCTTGCACGTAGGCGGCGCGTGGATGCTCTTCTCGAACGACAACATGAACCTCGCGCAGGTCGCCTTCTCGAATGACAACGGCGGGAGCTGGCAGGAGCACGCGTGGCTCGTGACCGACTCGAACTGGCCGCGGGCGACGCTCCTTCTCGGCAGTGGCGGGCACCCGTGGATATCGACCGCGCTGCACGAGGGCCTCGTCCTTTATCCGGTCGCGTCACCGCCCGCGGCGGAGCTGCCGATGCCGGTCCTGACCGACGTCAAAGCGATGGACGCCGCGTGCGACTCGAAAGCTCCATACTCGCAGACCTTCGTCAAGTCGACGCGCGGCGCCTCGGTGCAGGCGACGGTCGATCTCGGCGACAAGAAGCCGGCGAGCTCGGTGTCGCTCTCGCAGCGCTTGACGCACGTCACGGCCTCGGGTGGGTTCTGCACGATGGGGTACACGCTCTATGGTAACCGCGTCCGCGTCGCGCTCTATCGGGACGGTAAGAACGTCTTCGGTTGGGCCTTCCGAACCCCGGACGACTACCGAGGTCAGATGGCGACGCCGCTCACCTGCACCGTGAAGTAAGCGCTACCGCGACATTCAACTGCGCGGGCTACGGAGGAGCGCGAACGACTTCGCCACGAGCGTGAGCGGCTCGTGTGGGCCAATGCGTCGCATGACCGGGATCTTGCTCGTCGCGGTGTCGACGATGATCTCCCATGGTTCGTCCGATGCGGGCACGACGAACGTGACGCTCGCGTCGCTGGCGTTCAGCGCGAGATAGAACGTGTCGTCGGAGAGCGGGTGCCCGAGATCACTCTTGCCCTCGAGCTCGTCGCCGGCGAGGAGCATCCCAATGGCGCGCCGCTCCGGGTCCGCCCAGTCGGCGCCACTCATCTCCACGCCGTCCGGTGCGAGCCACACGATGTCCGCGTGCAGCCCTTTAAAAAACGTCTTTCGTTGGAACGCGGGGTGTGCACGGCGGAGCAAGATGAGCTTGCGTACGAAGTCGAGGAGCTCGCGCTGCTCGGGAAAGAGCTCCCACTCGACCCACGAGATCGGGTTGTCCTGGACGTAGGCGTTGTTGTTGCCGCGCTGCGACTTGCCGATCTCGTCGCCGCTCGTGATCATCGGCACGCCCTGCGAGAGGAGCAGCGTCGCGAAGAAGTTCCGCACTTGCCGCGCGCGAAGGGCGACAATCTCGGGGGGAGCATCGCCCTCGATGCCGTAGTTGGAGCTGGCGTTGTCGGCCGTGCCGTCGCGGTTGTCCTCGCCGTTGCCCTCATTGTGCTTGCGCTCGTACGAGACGAGATCGCGCAGCGTGAAGCCGTCGTGGGCGGTGACGAAGTTGATGCTCGCGCCGGGATGACGCCCGTCGTCCTGGAAGAGATCGCTCGACCCGGTGAGGCGGAAGCCGAGATCACCGAGCTGATTCTTGTCACCGCGCCAGAACCGCCGCACGGTGTCGCGGAACTTCCCGTTCCACTCCGTCCAGTGTACGGGGAAGTTCCCGACTTGGTAGCCGCCTTCGCCCACGTCCCACGGCTCGGCGACGAGCTTCACGCGCGACAGCACCGGGTCCTGGTAGACGATGTCGAAGAACGTCGCGAGGCGTGACATCGCGCCCTGCTCCCGTCCGAGCGCGCTCGCGAGATCGAAGCGGAAGCCGTCGATGCGCATCTCAGTCGCCCAGTAGCGCAGGCTGTCCATCACGAGCTTGAGCGTCTGCGGGTGCATCATGTCGAGCGTGTTGCCACACCCGGTGAAGTCCTCGTAGCGCGTCGGGTCGTCCTTCTTAAGGCGGTAGTAGGTGGCGTTGTCGATGCCGCGCAGCGAGACGACGGGGCCCGTGTGATCCCCCTCGCACGAGTGGTTGTAGACGACGTCGAGCAGCACCTCGAGCCCAGCCCGGTGCAGCGCACGCACCATCTCCTTGAGCTCGCGCACCTGATGCCCCGGGCGGCTCGCGAAGCGCTGGTCGGGGGCAAAATAGCCGAGCGTCGAGTACCCCCAATAGTTCGTCATGCCACGTTTCTGCAGCGCGGGCTCGTCCATGCATTCGTGGACGGGCATGAGCTCGACGGTCGTGACGCCCAGGCTCACGAGGTGCGTGACGATCGGCTCGCTCGCCAGTCCGAGGTACGTGCCGCGAAGCTCGCGCGGTACCTGTGGGTGGAGCTTCGATATCCCCTTGACGTGGAGCTCGTAGATGACCGTCTCCGACCACGGTACAAGCGGCTTTTGGTCCCCTTGCCAGTCGAAGCGCCGGTCGACGACGACGCTCTTCGGCATCCCCCATGCGTCGTCGACTTCGTCGTCGAAGATCGGCGCACGTGGGTCGACCTTGCCGTCGAGCGCGAGGGCGTACGGGTCGACGAGCAGCTTGTGGGGGTTGAAGCGATGGGCGAGAGCGTGCAGCCCGAACGCGCGAAAACCGTAGCGTTGGCCCGCGTGAATGCCGGGAATGTAGGCGTGCCAGACGAACGCTGTCCGCTCCTCGAGCGGCACCTGGGTCTCGACCCCGAGCTCGTCGAACAAACAGAGGACGACCTTCGTGGCGTTCTCGGAGTAGAGCGCGAAGTTCGTTCCTTCCCCGTCCCATGTCGCACCCTGCGGGAACGGCCTGCCGGGGAGGACTTGCATGAGGTGAGAGATGAGCACACCTTGTCGACCATCGCGAGTGCCGATGACAGGACCACGACGCGCTGCGGCACGTGAAAGCTGCTGCATGCTGCAGATTCGCGCGTACAATACGGCTCATGAATTACCGCGGCGCTGTCTTTGGGATCACGTGTCTCGTGGGTCTGCCCGTTCTCTTCGCGTGGGGTTGCGGAAGCTCCGGCAACAACTTCAACACCGTCGATGGCGGAGCTGATGGCGCGAACGTCGACGCTGGACTCGACACGAGCTTCACGTTTGGCGACACGTCGACCGAGACCTCGACGTGCGTGAACCTCCAGTGTGATCTTCCCATATGCACGGGCGTCAACACGACGACGATCACCGGCACGGTCTACGCGCCCAACGGAACGCTGCCGCTCTACAACGTCATCGTCTACATCCCGAACGCACCGCTCGATCCGCTGCCGGTCGGTGTGACGTGCGATCAATGTGGAGCGGACGTGTCCGGCAATCCAGTCTCCGTCGCGCTGACGGATTCGACGGGCGCCTTCACCCTGACGAACGTGCCCGCGGGCTCGAACATTCCGCTCGTCATGCAGGTCGGCAAGTGGCGCCGCCAAGTCACGCTCCCGCCGATCAATCCGTGTGTCGCCAACGCGGTCGGCAACCAGGTCAACGGCGTCGAGCAGATGACGCGCTTGCCTGCGAAGCAGGCGGAAGGCAACATGCCGCGCATCGCCATCACGACGGGTGGCTGTGAAACGTTCGCGTGCATCATGCCGAAGCTCGGCATCGACCCGAGCGAGTACGCACCCGGGCCGACGTCGTCGACGACCTTGCCGAAGACGGCGTTCAGCTTCTACTCAGGTAGCGGTGCCGGTGCGCCGACTGGGTCACCCCCCGCACAGCCATTTTGGAACGACGTGAAGCAGCTCAAGAACTTCGACCTCGCCATGTTCTCGTGCGAGTGCGAGGAGCCGCCGGACGCCAACGCCACCTCATATGCGGCAGTGCGCAGCTACCTCGAAGCTGGCGGCCGCATCTTCACGACCGACTTCATGTACGTCTGGTACAAAGACTCGACCGACACGAACCTCAACGCGTCG
>Ga0302326_10002330_pt1 | contig 46481 bp, 45 predicted proteins | sample Palsa_T0_3_FD_202264 | JGI IMG/M metagenome (GOLD analysis project Ga0302326, IMG submission 202264) | Peat permafrost microbial communities from Stordalen Mire near Abisko, Sweden - Palsa_T0_3 | ecosystem: Environmental > Terrestrial > Soil > Palsa > Peat permafrost | place: Sweden: Abisko... | reverse complement strand
CCGTATCCGCACGCCGCGGATCAGCACCAAGCCCACAACGCTGCCGCGTTCGCGTCGGCCGGCGCCGCGCTGGTGATCCCCGACGCGGAGGTCGACGGCGACCGGTTGTGGTGGACGCTGCGCGAAGTGCTCGATCCCGACCGCAACGCCGCGCTGCGCCGGGCCGCCCGCTCGCTCGCGCCGCGCAATGCCGCGGCGACCATCGCCGAGCGGATCGACGGTGCGGTGTTCGGCGCGGCTGCGGACCGCTCACGGGTCCCCGGCGGCGCGGACGCGAACGAGGAACGCCCGTGACGGACACCGCGTATCATCTCGTCGGGGTCGGCGGGATCGGCATGAGCGCGATCGCGCGGCTGCTGCTCGCCCGCGGCGCGCGGGTGAGCGGTTCGGACGTCCATCGCAGCCCGCTCGTCGAACAGCTCGAGGCGGAAGGCATTGCGATCGCGATCGGCCATCGGGCCGCCAATCTCGGCGCCGCCGAGGTGGTCGTCGTATCGTCGGCGATCGCGCACGACAATCCCGAGTTCGTCGCCGCGGTCGAGCGCAAGCTCGACGTCGTCACCCGCGGCGCGATGCTGGCCGAACTAGCCCGCGGTTACAAGCTCGTCGCGGTCTCCGGAACCCACGGCAAGACGACCACGACCGCGATGCTGGCGACGATCTTCGAGACCGCCGGGCTCGACCCGACCGTCGCGGTGGGCGGCTTGCGGCTCGAGACCCGTTCCAACGCGCGCGCCGGCGGCGGCGCCTGGTTCATCACCGAGAGCGACGAGTCCGACGGATCGTTCTTGTGTCTCAACCCGACGATCGCGGTGGTGAACAACGTCGAGAACGATCACATCGCGTCGGACGACGAGCTGCCGCGGCTGCTCGAGCAGTTCATCCAGTTCGTCAACAAGGTTCCGGCGGCGGGACGCGTCGTCGTCGGCAACGACAACCGCGGCAGCCGCGTCGTGGCGGGTCAGGCGTTCTCGCCGGTGACGACGTTCGCGACGCGCACCGATGCCGACCTCACCGTGACGGACGTGCGCTACGCGGACCTCGGCTCGCGTTTCGTCGTGTGCGACCGCGGCGTCACGTTGGGCGAGATCGAGCTGCGCGTCCCGGGCGAGATCAACGTGCTCAACGCGCTCGCCGCGATCGGCGCCGCGCGCGCCGCCGGGATCCGCTTCGACGACGTCGCGGCTGCGCTGGGCCGGTTCGGCGGCGTGCAGCGCCGGTTCGAGGTCGTCGGCCGCGGCTCGCTGACGATCGTCGACGACTACGCGCACCATCCGACCGCGATCGCGCAGACGATCGCGGCGGCGCGCGAGTACGCGGGCGGCCGTGCGGTCGTCGTCGCGTTCCAGCCCCATCGCTACAGCCGCACGAAGTACCTCAAGGACGATTTCGCGCGCGCGCTGCACGGCGCCGACCGGGTGATCCTCACGCCGATCTACGCCGCCTCCGAGCGCGCGATCGACGGCGTGACCGAGCGCAGCATCGGCACGCCGCTCGCCGCGCTGGGGACGCCCGTCTGCTACGTCGCCGACGTCGAAGATCTGCCCGACGCCGTCACGCGCGAAGCGCCCGACGGCGCGATCGTGCTCATGCTCGGCGCCGGCTCGATCACCACGACCGCCCATCGGCTCGGCGAACGCGTCGCGGCCGGCGCGCTCGTCGGCTGAGCGCGGTGAAGTCGGTCCCGCTGCTCGACGACACGGATCGCGACGCGTTGCGCGAGCGCTTCGCCGAGCGCGCGCGGTTCGACGCGCCGCTCGCGCCGTTCACCTGGTGGAAGATCGGCGGACCCGCCGACGCGCTGGTCGAGGTGCGCACCGGCGACGAGCTCGCCTTCGTGCTGCGCCGCGTGTTCAAGCGCCGGTTGCCGATGTTCGTACTGGGTTCGGGTTCGAATCTGCTCGTCGGCGACGGCGGGATTCGTGGGATCGTGCTGCGCCTCGAGGGCGAGTTCACCGCGCTCGACGTCCGCGCCGACGACGGTGCCGTGATCGCGCAGGCCGGCGGCAGCGCTTCGCTCCCCGTGCTGTGCACCAAGGTCGCGAACCTGGGCGGCGTCGGCGTCGACGGGCTGGCCGGGATCCCGGCCACGGTCGGCGGTTCGATCCGCATGAACGCCGGCACCGATCGCGAGATCGGCGAGTTCGCGCGCGAGGTCGTCGTGCAGACCCCGGCCCGGCCGGAGCCGCACGCGGTCGACGTCGCCTGGCGTTACCGCCGAACGACGATCCCGCCCGACGCGATCGTGGCGCGCACGACCCTGCGCTTCGAGCGCGGCGATCCGGCCGCGGTCCGCGAGCGCCTGCAGTCGCGGCTGGTACGGCGAAAGGCGAGCCAGCCGGTGGCCATTCCGAACTCCGGGTCCTGCTTTCGCAACCCCGAGGGCGATTTCGCCGGACGGCTGATCGAGGCCGCCGGCGCCAAGGGCTGGCGCGAAGGCGGGGCCGAAGTCTCCACCTTGCACGCGAACTTCATCGTCAACACCGGCGGTGCAACGGCACAGCACGTCGCAACCCTTCTGGCCCGGGTGCGGCGCGCCGTCGAAGAGCAGTTCGGCGTCGACCTGCAGCTCGAAGTCCATCTGGTCGGAGAATTTACGGACACCGAATGCCCAGTTTGAGAGTCGCCGTCGTGATGGGCGGGCCGAGCGCGGAACGCGAGGTCTCGATCGAGAGCGGAACGTGCGTGATGCGCGCGCTGGCGGCGCTCGGCCACGACGCGCAGTCGCTCGACTTCGACGCGCGCTTCGTCGACGCGATCCGCGAGATCGCGCCCGACGTCGTGTTCAACGCGCTGCACGGTCGCGGCGGTGAGGACGGCACGATTCAAGGCGTGCTGGAATGGATGGGGATTCCGTACACCGGCAGTGGCGTCGCGGCGTGCGCGCTCGCGATGGACAAGCACCTCACCAAGAAGCTGTTGGCCGCCGAGGGATTGCCAACGCCGGCTTGGGACACGTTCGATCTGCTGGGCGGAACGCTGCCGCTGTTACCGGGGAGCTTGAACCTGCCGCTGGTCGCCAAGCCGCGCGGCAGCGGCTCGAGCGCCGGCGTCACGATCGTCAAGACGCACGAAGAGTGGACCAAGGCGATGATCGGCGCGTCGTCGCGCACGCCCGAGATCTTGGCGGAGGAGTTCGTCGCGGGCCGCGAGTTCTCGTGCGCCGTGCTCGGCGAAGAGGCGCTGCCGGTCGTCGAGATCGTGCCCGGCGACGACTTCTACAGCTACGACGCCAAATACAAGCCGGGCGGCGCGCGGCATCTGATCCCAGCACCGATCGACCACGACCTCAGCTCGCGGCTCCAGACGCTGGCGCTCTCGGTCCACCGGTTGATCGGCCTGCGCGATTATTCGCGCACCGATTTCATCGTGACCGATCATGGCCGCCCCACGATCCTCGAGGTCAACGCGCTCCCCGGGATGACGCCGACCAGCTTGTTGCCGGACGAAGCGCAGCACGCCGGGATCTCGTTCGACGCGCTCGTCGACCGGCTCGTGCACTACGCGCTCGCGCGCGGCAGCGTCTCGGTGGGCTGAGTGTGTGTTCGGCCCTTTGGGCCGAGCCACACTCGCGTTCGGCCTTCGGCCGATCCGCAGCTTCGCTCAGCCGTTCGGGTGGCAGGTTGGGCAGCGCGAGCCTTTGAGGAATGTGCCGACGTTGAAATACTTCAACCCGCAGTCGCGGCAAACCAGCGTCGGCAGCGGCCGGTCGACTTCGCTTTCCTTGAGCGCCTGCATCGCGGTGTCGAGCGCGTCGCGCTGATCGCCACGGTCGGCCTCGCTACCCTTCGGTTTCCCGAACAGCTTCCACATTCTTCGCTTCTCCCGGTCTCCTCGGTCCGAGCGCGGGACCGAGGCCAGACACGTCGTCTCTCCTCTCTAGATCGGTTCGCGGACCGCGCCCCCTGAGCGGCGGGCGCTCGATCGCCGGTCGCGCGGAGTAGCCCGGACGGAAGCCTCCGGCTGGGGAGGGGCCCGAACTCGGCACAGAACGTGAGCCATGACCTAGGTAATTTCATCTAGGTCATGCTCGGCATTTCATGCCGGAAGGATCAGGTCCGCTCATGACCCTGCTCACGTTCGTCCTCAGTGCGATCGTCACGCTCCTCGCCCCCGGAACACACCGGGACCTCGCCCCGGCCGACGTCGTCGGCCCGATCGGCGAGGTCGTGCAATCGACGCCGACGCCGGCTCCGAAGGCGACTCCCCAAGGCGTCGTCGGTCCGATCGGCGAGGCCGTCGCGGTGCGCTGAAGTAGCGCGAGCGGATCGGCCGCTCACGCGGCGAACCGCATGACGACGAGGCGGTCGGGGTGGTCTCTTCGCGATACCCCGACCGCCGTGCGTCCCCCCGTTGCGGGAGCGAAGACCGTTCCGACTCAGCGAATTCTCGGTGGCCAGCGAGCCACGTTATCGTCAGCACGGCAGGCCTATCTCGACGGTGAGTTCGAGGAGTGCCTGAACGGCTGCTACGCGATCTCCCTGCACGACGATGCGACCCGCTACGACGTGGCGCTGCTCCGCGGGCGCGTGCTGTTGCGCATGGGTCGCGCCGACAAAGCGATCGATGCGCTGCGCGCATGCGCCTACACGCCGACGTCGCTGGATCCGTACGTGACGGCCAAGATGCTGCTCGGCGCGGCGTACGTTCGGCTGGGACAGGTCGAGCGCGGCGAAACGCTGTTGCTCGAAGCCTCGGACCTCGCGCGCAACGCGCACCCGACGATCCAGGCCGAGCTCGCGCTGAACCTCGGCATCGCGCGCTGCCAGCTGCAGCGCTACGACGAAGCGGAGGCGCTGCTGGCGAGCGTCGATCCGAGCGCCGACATCATCCACGCGCGAGCGGTGCAGTATCTGGCCTGGGTAGCGTTCGCGCGCGGCGACTTCGACCTCGCCGCCGAGCGCTTTCGCGGCTCGCTGCGCGCGCTCGCCGCGTGCACGTATCGTGACCGTTACGTCGAGGCCAACGTGCTGCAGGGCCTCACCGCGCTGTGCGCGGAGCTGCTCCAGGCGGACGGCTGGGCGCCGCTGCAGCGCCGCATCCGGTCGTTCGACTGGCGGCAAGACGGGCTCGCGCGCCCGCGGTTCTGGGTCGCGATGTACGCCTCGATCTTGTGCGAGATCACCGGCGACGCCGCCGGCGCCCGCACCTGGGCGCGCGACGCCGAGTCGGGCGCCACGAACACCGCGTATCGCATCCTCGCGCAGTGCCGCATGGCGGCGGTGTTCCGCGGGCTGCGCGAGCCCGGCGCGCACAGCGAGTTCGTCGATCGCGCCAAGGAGCTGCACGCGACGCTGAGCGTCGTCGATCTCGGCGACGACCAGAAGCAGCTGCCGGTCTTCTTGGCCGAGGAGATGACGCACGCCGGAATGCACGCGGACGCCGCGCTGCTGATGTCGCAATACCGCGATGTCATCGTGCCGACGCTGCGCGCGTCACCCGGCGACGAGCGCTACGCGGCGGTCGAGAGCACGGTGGACGGCTTCGTTCGCGAAGCGGCCGGCGACTACAAGGGCGCGATCAAGCTCTTCACATCGGCCTTGCGGCTGTACACCAAGGCTCGCTATCGCAGGCGCGCGAGCGAGGTCGCATTGCGCTTGGCGCGGCTCACCGGTGCGAGACGTTACGTCGACTACGCCGCCAGGGCGCTCGAGGGCGTCGATCGGTCGTACTGGATGGTCGTGCAGCTCGACGAGCTCGAGTCGTCGCCCGGGCCGAGCTTGACCGAGACCGAGAGAGCGATCTTGACGCTGCTGGTGCGCGGGCGCTCGTACAAAGAGATCGCCGCCGCCCGGAACATCTCGTGGAAGACGGTCGCCAACCACGTTCAGATGCTGTTCCGCAAGTTCGACGTCAACAGCCGCGGACAGCTCGCCGCAAAAGCGCTGCGCCGCGGCCTCGTCGCGCTGCACGAGGAAGCGGTTTCGGGCGAAGCTACCGAAAGCGCGCTCGCGCCGCACCGGCGGGTGAGAGACCAAGGTCGGCAGGGCTCTTCGACCGGCTGACCGATGGGCGAATAGGCGCACGCACTAGGGCATTTTGCAGGCTATACGTTCCGAGGCGGGTCCATCATCATCTGACGGGCCGCTGTCGTCGTTCCTGCGCGCTGAGACGTCCCGCCACACCGGGACCGGATCGCGCGCCCACACCCCAGGAGCGGCGGCGGCGCGCCTACCTTAGACGCAGCGTCCGCCGTCGACTTCGAGCGCGACGCCGGTGATGAATGCCGCTTCGTCGGAGGCCAGGAAAGCAACCGCGTTGGCGACGTCGCGTGGCTGCGACAAACGTCCGAGCGGAACGCTGGCGGCGAACTTCGCGCGCAGCTCCGGCGTGTCGCCGCCCATGAACTCGGCCAGCAGCGGCGTCTCGCCGGCGACCGGGCAGATCGCGTTGACGCGAATGTTGTCCGGCGCGAACTCGATCGCCATCGACTTGGTGAAGGTGATCGCCGCGCCTTTGGACGCGTTGTAGACGGTGAGGCCGGGCCGCGGGCGGATCCCCGCCGTCGACGCGATGTTGACGACCGACCCGCCGCCCTGCGCGCGGAGCACCGGCACCAGCTCGAGCGCCGACAGGTACAGCGCCTTGACGTTGACGGCGAAGATGCGATCGAACCAGTCTTCGCTCACCTCGAGCATCGGGCCGTTGCGATGCGTGATGCCGGCGTTGTTCACGTAGACGTCGATGCGTTCGTCGCCGGCGACGACGCGCCGCACGCTGTCGGCGACGTCGGCGCGCCGGCTGACGTCGCAGTGCAGGAAGCGCGCGCTGCGCGGCCGCAGCGCGTTGATCTCGGCGGCGACGCGCGCTCCGCCCGCATCGTCGACGTCGAGCAGCGTCACCGTTGCGCCTTCCTGCGCGAGCTTCTTGCCGATCTCCGCGCCGAACCCCGAAGCGCCGCCGGTGACGACGGCGACCTTGCCTTGCAACGAGCCGTAACGCAAGCTCATGCGAACTTCTGCGTGATCGTCTGCAGCGTGCTGAACTCGTGCATCGCCGCAAATCCTTTGCCGCGCCCGTGGCCGCTGCGCCGAAATCCGCCGAACGGGAGCTCGATCCCGCCGCCGGCGCCGTAGCAGTTCACGAACACTTGGCCGACCCGCAGCGCGCGCGAAACGCGCGTCTGGCGGCCACCGTTCTCGGTCCACACACCGGCGACCAGACCGTACGGCGTCGCGTTCGCGAGCCGCACCGCGTCGCGTTCGTCGCTGAACGGCAGCGCGGCGAGCACCGGGCCGAAGACTTCCTCGCAGGCCAGCTCGTGGCGTTCGGGTACCGGCCCGAACAGCGCGGGCTCGACGTAGAACCCGCCGGCCGGCAGATCGTCCGGCCGCGCGCTGCGCGCCAGAACGGCGATGCCGTCGCGCTGCGCGCGGTCGACGTAGCCGCGCACGCGCGCGAACTGCGCGCCGTTGATCAGCGGTCCGACGTCGGGATCCGTCGGCGGCACACCGATGCGCAGCCGCGCGAAGGCCGCGGCGAGCAGCTCGCCGACGCGCGCGAACGCGCTCGCTTCGATCAGCACCCGGCTGCCGGCCGAGCAGGTCTGACCGCCGTTCTGCACGATCGCGCGCACGATCGCGGGGACGGCGGCGTCGAGATCCGCGTCGGCGAAGACGATCTGGGCCGACTTGCCGCCCAGCTCGAGGATGCAGCGCGCGTGGTGCTTCGCCGCGGCCGCCTGCACGAGCGTCCCGACTTCCGGCGAACCGGTGAAGCCGACGACGTCGACGCCGGGATGTCGCGCCAGCGCGTCGCCGGCCGTTTCGCCAAGGCCGGTCACGACGTTGATCGCGCCGGCCGGGAAGCCGCATTCGGCAGCCAGCTTCGCCAGCTCGACGATCGACTGCGACGCGTCCTCCGACGGCTTGATCACCGTCGCGTTGCCCACCGCCAGCGACGGCGCGAGCGAGCGCGCGAACATCTGCGTCGGGTAGTTCCAGGGGATGATGTGGCCGGTGACGCCGACCGGCACGCGCAGCACCTGCACCGCGTAGCCGGGCAGATACGGGATCGTGTCGCCGTGCAGCTTGTCGGCCGCGCCGGCATAGTACTCGAAGTAGCGCACCGTCGCGGCGAGGTCGGCGCGCGCCTGCGAGATCGGCTTGCCGGTGTCTTCGGACTCGATCTGCGCCAGCCGCTCGGCGTGCTCGCCGATGGCGTCGCCGAAGCGGCGCAGGAAGCGCCCGCGTTCGGCCGCTGCGAGCGCGCCCCACTCGCCCTCGAACGCGGCCGTCGCGCTGCGCACGGCGCGGTCGACGTCGGTCGCGTCGCCGGCCGAGATCGCGCCCGTCGTTCGGCCGGTCGCGGGATCGACGACCGGCAGCGTCTCGCCGGACGCGGCCGGCTCGAACGCGCCGTTCGCGAAGATCGTGCGGGCGAGGGTCGAGACCGTCATCGGCCGTTTGTTCGCGCCGGCGCGTCGCAGCCCGCTCGCTATGCGGCCCCACGCCGCCGCGCCAGAGCTTGCATCGGCATGAACTTTGTGTTACAAAGCAGCCTAACTGCCATAGCTTTGCGAGGCAAAGAGAATGTTGATGCGTCTGGCCGGAGTAGCCCTCGTGATGGTCGCCGCAACGATCGGCTGGCTGATCCTCGGCGCGACGATCGGGATGCGCACCGGATCGTCGGACATCTCGCAACGCGATCAGCTGGCCGCGATCTGGGGAGCGGAGCAGGCGCAGTCGGCGCCCGGTTTCGCGTACGAGACCAGCCGCACCGACAAGAAGGGGCACACCGTCGTTGCGGACACGACGGTGATCCCGGCGTCGTCGCACGTCGACGTCAGCTTGGTGTTGGACCCGCGCCGAAAAGGACTGTTGTGGTACAACACCTACGCGGTTCGCTTCGCGGCGGCGTACCGGGTGGTGAACCCCGGGCCGACCGGTAAACTGAAGGTCGCCTTCGCCTTCCCCTCCGACAGCGCGACCTACGACGACTTCACCCTCGACGTCGACGGCGTCCGCGTCCCAGTGACGAACGCCAGCGGCACGATCACCGCCGCGGTGCCGAAATCAGGCGGACGGACCTCGACGGTTACCGTCGCATACGGCTCGCACGGCATCGGCGTGTGGACGTACCGGTTCGGCGACGGTGTCGTCACGGTGCGCGATTTCACGCTCGTCATGCGCACGAACTTTCGCGCCATCGACTTCCCGCCGCGCACGTTGGCGCCGACGACCGAGCAACAGGTCCCGGGCGGCTGGCGGCTGACCTGGCGTTACCGGAACCTCGTCGGAGGCTTCGGCGTCGGCATGACGTTTCCGCAGCGGCTCCAGCCGGGTCCGCTGGCCGAGCGGATTACCTTATGGGCGCCGCTCTCGCTCGGGTTCTACGTGTTCGTGATGCTGGTGATCACCACGCTGCGCCGCATCGACTTGCATCCGATCAACTATCTCTTCTTGGCGGCGGCGTTCTTCGCGTTCCACCTGCTCTTCGCGTATACGGTCGATCGCATCCCGATCGGCTGGGCCTTCCTGCTCTGCTCGGTGGTTTCGATGTCCCTGACCGTGTCGTACCTGCGATTGGTCGCCGGCTTGCGCTTCGCCGCCGTCGAGGCCGCCCTCGCGCAGTTCCTCTACCTGATCCTGTTTTCGCTCGCGCTGTTCAACGAGGGCTACAGCGGGCTGTCGATCACCATCGGCGCGATCGCCACGCTGTTCATCACGATGCAGGTCACCGGCCGCATCGACTGGACCGAGCGTTTCGCCGCCAAGCCGAAACCGGCAGGCGTCGCCACGGGCGCCACCTAACGCCCGCGTGGTGCGCTTGCTCCAGCGTTACCCGGCGTTTGCGTTGCCCCGCGAACGGCCGCGCTCCGAGCTTGCCGACAGCTATCGGCGCTGCCGCGAGATCACGCGGGCAGCCTCGAAGACGTTCTACTTCGCGTCGCTGTTCTTGCCGGCGCAGAAGCGCGGGGCGATTTGGGCGGTCTACGCGTTCTGCCGCAGTGCCGACGACATCGCCGACGCGGACGAGCCGGCGGAGCGTCGGCTGGCGCAGCTCGATGCGTGGGAGAACGAGCTCCGGTGCGCCTTTTCCGGCCGGCCCGAGCCGCCGGTGATGGTCGCTCTCACGGATGCCGCAGCGCGTTACGGCGTCCCGATCGCGCCCGCGCTGGAGCTCCTCGCGGGTGCGCGCAAGGACGTCGCCGTGCAGCGCTACGCGACCTACGACGAGCTGCTCGACTACTGCTACCTCGTCGCCTCGACCGTCGGCCTGCTGGTGAGCCCCATCCTCGGCTACGCGCCGGGGGCGCTCGAGTACGGCGTCGCGCTCGGACGCGCGATGCAGCTCACCAACATCCTGCGCGACGTCGGCGAGGACGCGCGGATGGGCCGTATCTATCTGCCGGCCGAAGACATCGGGCGCTTCGGCTACTCCGAGGAGAAGCTGCTGCGCGGCGTCATCGACGCCCAGTTCGTCGCGCTGATGCGCTTCGAGATCGCGCGGGTGCGGCAGATGTACCGCGCGGCGGCGCCGGGAATCGCGCTGCTGGCGCGCGAGAGTCGCTACACCGTGCGGCTCGCCCTCGCGCTGTACGGCCGCATCCTCGACGCGATCGAAGCCAACGGCTACGACGTCTTCACCCGCCGTGCCTACGTTCCGCTGCGCGCGAAGCTCGCCATCGCATTGGCGACCGCCCTCGAACGCTGACGCACGCCGGTCGGGGGCCTTGCGACGGGCGCCGACGAACCCCGGTCCGCTCATGACGACGACCATCTTTCGCGCGCGGCGAATCGTCACGATGACCGAGGACGAGCCCGAGGCATTCGCGACCGAGGGCGAGTCGATCGTCGCGACCGGGACCGTGACCGCGCTGCGCGAGCGCTATCCCGCCGCGGAGGTCGTCGACTTCGGCGACGCGGTGATCGTGCCGGGTTTCAACGATGCGCACGCGCACCTTGCAGTCGCCGCCGAGGACATGCTGCACCTCGATCTCTCGATCGACGCGGTATCGTCGCTGGCCGAGATCGTCGCCAAGCTGCGTGCCGAGCTCGCGCGCACGCCGCTCGGCGGCTGGATTCGCGGCAGCCGCTACGACGACGCGAAGATGGCCGAGGGGCGCGTCCTCACCCGCTGGGACCTCGACGCCGTGAGCCGCGACCACCCGATCATGGTGCTGCACGTCGCCGGTCACTGGGGGGTCGTCAACTCGAAGGCGCTCGAGCTCGGCGCGATCGACGAGTCGACCGACGACCCGCCGGGCGGACGCTACGGACGCGACGCGTCGGGGCGGCTAAACGGCATCCTGTTCGAGACGGCGATCTTCGATTTCGCCTACCCGCAGGCGACGCGGCTGCCGCAGACGATCGCGCCGGCCAGCACGCCCGAAGACCGCCGGCACGGCTTGCAGCTGGCCATGCAGGCCTTCCATTCGGCCGGGATCACGTCGGTCACCGACGCCATGTGCGGGCCCGACGACGTCGCGCTGTTCCAGGCGGCGCAGCGCAACGGCGCGCTCACGATGCGCATCAACATGCTGCTGCACTTCGAGCACTACGATCTGCTCGCGCAGCGCGAGATCCGCACCGGTTCGGGTGACCGGCGGTTGCGGTTGGGCGGGATCAAAGCGTTCGTCGACGGCGCGATCGGCGGGCGCACTTGCCTGATGGAAGAGCCGTTCGAAGGGACGACCGACGACTTCGGGATGCAGACGCTCTCCGACTCGATCTTGAGCGACGTGGTGCGCAAAGCGCACCTCGAGGGGAACCGGGTGTGCGTGCACGCCAACGGCGACCGCGCGATCGGAAAGCTGCTCGATCACTTCGAAGCGGCGCAGCGCGAGAAGCCCAAGCCCTATCTCCACCATCGCATCGAGCACTGCAGCATCGTCACCGACGACATCCTGAGGCGCATGAAAGAGCTCGGCGCGATCGCCGCCCCGTTCGGAAGCTACATCCACTACCACGGCGGCAAGCTGCTCGACTGGTACGGGCCCAAGCGCGTCGAGCGCATGTTCGCGCACCGCTGGTTCATCGACCGCGGCGTCCCGGTGGCGGGTTCGTCGGATTACCCGTGCGGGCCGTACCAGCCGCTGCTCGCGCTGCAGTCGTGCGTCACCCGCACCGGCTACGACGGCACGCCGCTGGGGCTGTCGCAGCGCATCACGCCGCTCGAAGCGCTCGCGCTCTACACCGTGAACGCGGCGTACGCTTCGGACGAAGACGACTGCAAGGGCCGGCTCGCGCCCGGCTATCTGGCCGACTTCGTCGCGCTCGACGACGACCCGCTGACGGTCGATCCCGCGACGCTCGGTGCGCTCGGCGTGCGCGCGACCTACGTCGGCGGCGCGAAAGTGTGGGAACGCGCGGCCTGATGTCGGGCCTGGTCGAGATCCAGCTGCTCAACGGGATCGTCCAAGGGATGATCTACGCGCTCGTGGCGGCGGGGTTGACGCTGATCTTCGGGATGCTCGACATCCCGAACTTCGCCCACGGCGCGTTCTACGCGCTCGGCGCGTACGTCGCGTTCACCGTGGTCGCGTCGACCGGCGACTTCTGGCTGGCGATCGCCGTCGTGCCGCTGGTCGTCGCGGGGCTCGGCCTGCTGGTCGACGCGTTCGCGATGCGCCGCTTGGCGCGCGCCGGACACGTCTATCAGATCTTGTTCACGCTGGGGCTGGTGCTGATCGTGCAGGAGGCGATCGTGTTGATCTGGGGCGCCGACCCGACCAGCGTCGACGTGCCGCGCGGGCTCGACGGCGGCGTGCCGCTGGGCGTCGTCAGCTTCCCGTACTACCGGCTGTTCCTCGTCGCCGCGTCGGCGCTGGTGATCGGCGTGGTGTGGCTGGGGCTCGAGCGCACGAAGTACGGCGCGATCATCCGCGCCGGGATCGACGATCCCGAGATGGTCGACTGCATCGGCATCGACGTGCAGCGGCTGTTCACCATCGTGTTCGGAATCGGCGTCGGCCTGGCCGGGCTGGCCGGCGCGCTGATCCTGCCGATCCGCGGCGGTCAGCCGGCGATGGGACAGGAGCTGATGGCGATCAGCTTCGCAGTCGTGGTGATCGGAGGCCTGGGCAGTTATCTCGGCGCCGTCGTCGGCGGGATCTTCGTCGGGCTCACGCAGGCGATCATGACGATCGTCTACCCCGCCGCGTCGGAGGTCGCGATCTTCGCGGCGATGGCGCTGGTGATCTTGGTCCGCCCGCAGGGACTGTTCGGCAAACGATGAGGCGCTTCGCGGTGCTCGTCGTCATCGTCGCGCTGGCGCCGCTGGTGCTGCGCTACCCCGAGCTCGAGACGCAGATCCTCACCTTCGGCCTGTTGGCGGTGGCGTTCAACTTGCTGCTGGGCCAGATGGGGTTTCTCTCGTTCGGCCAGGCGACGTTCAATGGTGCCGGCGCATACGTCGCGGCCAGCGCGCTGATCGACGCGCACGCGGCGCTCCCGCTCGCGCTGCTCGCCGGACTGCTCGCCGGCGGCGCCACGGCCGGCCTGATCGGCGCGCTGGCGATCACCGGCCGCGGCGTGTACGGCGTGATGCTGACCTTCGCGTTCAACGAGATGGCGTACTACATCGCGTTCCAGTGGCGCGACGTGACCGGCGGCGACAACGGCCTGCGCGGCATCCCCACGCCGGCGCTGTTCGGCCTGTCGCTCGACGACGCGACGCGCTACTACTACTTCACCGCCGTCGTCGTGCTGCTGGCGTTCGCGGCGGTCCTGCGGATCATCGACTCGCCGTTCGGCGCGGTGCTGCGCGCGATCCGCGAGAACGAGAACCGCGCCCGCGCGATCGGCTTTCGCGTGCGCCGCTACAAGATCGCCGCGTTCGCGATCTCCGGTGCGCTGTCGGGTCTGGCCGGCGGGCTCTACGCCGAGCTGTTCCGCTTCGTGCCGCTGCAGGCGATCGACCTCGACACCTCGACCAACGTCGTGATCGCATCGCTGCTGGGGGGCATCGGATCACCGTACGGCGCGTTGCTCGGCGCGGCGATCTTCACCGTGCTGTCCGACTCGCTGAGCCACGTGTGGTCGCACTGGCCGCTCGTGTTCGGGCTGATCTTCTGCGCGGTCGTGCTGTTCTTCCGCGGCGGGCTGTGGGGGATCGCCGACCGCTGGACGCGCCGTGCTGCGCACGCGTGAGCTGAGCAAACGCTTCGGCGCACAGGTCGCGGTCGACGCGGTCGACATCGACGTGCGGCCCGGAACGCTGCACGCGATCATCGGGCCCAACGGCGCCGGCAAGACGACGCTGTTCAACCTGCTCAGCGGCGAGCTGCGACCGACCGGCGGCGCGATCGTGTTCGCCGACCGCGACGTCACCCGCCTCGACGCGACGAGCCGCTCCCAGCTGGGGATCGGGCGGTCGTTCCAGCGCACCAACGTGTTTCCGAAGCTGACCGTGTTCGAGAACGTCCGGTTGGCGGCGCAGTCGCGCACCGCACGCAGCTTCGCGCTGTGGGAGACCGTAGCGTCGCTGCCCGTGGTGAACGAACGCGCCGAACGCGGGCTCGACGAGATGGGGCTGCTCGCGCACCGCGCGCAGCTCGCGAGCGAGCTCGCCGGCGGCGACCAACGGCTGCTCGAGCTGGCGATCACGCTCGCCACCGATCCGGCGCTGCTGCTGCTCGACGAGCCGTCGCAGGGGCTGTCGCCCGAGGACGCGCGACGGCTGATCGACCGCATCGGCGCGCTCGCCGAGCGCTACACGATCGTGCTGATCGAGCACAACATGCCGCTGGTCATGGGACTCTCCGACGAGATCACCGTCATGAACTTCGGCCGCGTGCTCGCGCACGGAACGCCGGCCGAGATCCGCGCCGATCCCGCCGTGCGCGCAGCCTACCTCGGAACGCGGCGATGAGCGCCGAGGACGACGCCACGATCGACGTGCTCACGCTGGCGGGGGTCGATGCGTATTACGGCGCGAGCTGGATCCTCAAAGGCGTCTCGCTGCGCGTCCCCGACGGCGGCGTCGTCGCGCTGCTCGGCCGCAACGGCGCCGGAAAATCGACGACGCTCAAGACGATCGTCGGCCTGGTCGCGCCGCGCGCGGGCAGCGTGATCTTCGACGGCGACGAGATCGCCGGCGCGCCGCCGCACGCGATCAACCGCCGCGGCGTCGCCTACGTCCCCGAGGAGCGCCGCATCTTCGCCGACCTCAGCGTCGACGAGCACCTCGCGATCGCCGGGCGCCGCGGCGCATGGCCGCCGGACCGGATCTTCCGGCTCTTTCCGGCGCTGGTGCCGCTGCGCGAGCGGCGCGGCCGGCACTTGAGCGGCGGGGAGCAGCAGATGCTGGCGATCGCCCGAGCGCTGGCGACCGGACCGCGGCTGCTGCTGCTCGACGAGCCCTCGCAGGGATTGGCCCCGGTCGTCGTCGATGCGGTCATCTCCTCGATCGAAGCGATGCGCGACGAGGGTCTGGCGATCTTGCTGGTGGAGCAGAACGTCGAGCTGGCCCTGTCGGTCGCCGGCCGTGCCGCGATCATCGATCAAGGCACGATCGTCTTCGACGGGACCAGCGACGAGCTGCGCGCGCGCGGCGACCTGCAAACGACCTACCTCGGCGTCGGAACCTGAAAGGCAACGAGATGCAACGGAACCATTTTCTCGCGACGACCGGCGGCGCGGCCGCCGCAGTGCTGGCCGGACTGCCGGCGCGCGCGGCGGCCGACGTCGTGTTCGCGGGAATCTTCTCGTCGACCGGGGCGTACGCGGCATTCGGCCGCGACACCGATCGCGGTTTCTCGCTGGCGGTCAACGAGGTGAAGAAATCGGTCGACGGCCACCCGATCAAGTACATCACCCGCGACGATCAGACCAAGCCCGACGTCGGCCAGCAGCAGGCCACCGACGCGTTCGAGCACGACGGCGCGCGCTTCTTCGCCGGCTGCGCGTCGAGCGCGGTCGCGCTGGCGATCGCGCAGGTCGTCGCCGACAAGCACGCGCTGTTCTGGACCAGCGTCGGCGCCGACGAGATCACCGGCAAGAACTGCAACGCGTACACCTTCCGCTGGTCGGTCCCGGCCTACGGCGCGGTGCGCGCCGCGATGTACCCGTTCATCCAGAAGTTTCCGGCCGCCAAGAAGTGGTACACGATCACGCCGTCCTACGTGTTCGGCGAGTCGCTGCTCGCCAACGTCAAGGAGGTCGCGCAGGAGAAGGGCCTGCAGCTGATCGGCAACGACTACCACCCGCTGGGCGCGACCGAGTTCTCCAACTACATCGCCAAAGCGGCCGAAGCCAAGCCCGACGTGCTGTGTCTGCTCAACTTCGGCGGCGACGCGATCAAAGCGCTCAAGACCGCCACCAGCTACGGCCTCAAGAAAACCACCAAGATCCTCTACGTCTGGAGCGGCGGGTTGCTCGACTTCGCCGGCATCGGCGCCGACGATCTCGACGGCGTCTACGCGGGCTGCCAGTACTGGCACGACGCGACGCCGGCGACGCGCAAAGCCAGCGAACCCTACAAGGCCGCCTACGGCGAACCGCTGGGCTACGTCGGCGCATCGGCCTACATCGAAGCGAAGCTCACCTTCGACGGCATCGCGCGCGCGAAGTCGATCGACCCGGCCCACGTCGCCAAAGCGCTCGAAGGCTACAAGTACACCGGCCCTACCGGCGCCGAAGAGGTGCGCGCCTTCGACCACCAGGTGATCAAGCCGTACTTCCTGCTCGTCGGCAAACCCAAGAGCGCGATGAAAGACCAGTGGGATTACGTCGACACGGTCGCATCCGGCTCGTATCCGGTGCCGCAGGGACGGAGTGCGTGTAAGCTTTGATGCGCTCCGCGCACGCGGTCAGGGTGCCGTCCCGGGTGGTTGCCACGGACGTAGCTGTTCGAGGGCCGTGGACACCGCGTTGGCAACGAGGTCGGTGCCCTGAACGGAAAAGTGAAAGTCCCGGGCTCCGAACAGCGCCGGATGCGTCGCCAAGCGCTCGGTGTGCAGAAAATCCGGAAACAGATCGATGAGCGGCACGTCGGCTGCCGCGGCGGCTGCATGCAAGAGTGTCCCGGAACCGTTGTAGTCTTCGTACCGCTGCGGTTCGAACGCGCGATAGTACGGGTCTTCGAGCGGTGAGATCTCCGCCGGAAGCGGGTGGATCACGACGACGAACGGGATCCGTTTCGAAGCGAGCGTTTTCGCGATCCCGCGCAATTCGGCGGTCAGGGCCGCCCAATCGGCGGCGCTATTCGCCGTCTTTACCGAAGCCAGCAGCGGCCGGTCGTGATCGGCATTGACCATTCCCGAGTTGAGCTGTAGAACGACCATGTTGGTCGAGCTGTCGGCCAACACGTTCGCGATCATCTCACTCGTTCCGGTCAGCGATGCGGCCCATTCGATCCCGACGACGTGCACCGGCTTGGAAGGGCCGAAGCGCGATCGATCGTTGTTGAGACTCGTTTCGACCTGCGCCGGGATCGAATCTTCCCACTTGGTTGCGTGCCACACGGACGAGTTGCCGATGTACGCGATCGTGTATTGGTCCTTGCGGCCCTGCAGCTCCTTGACGATACCCGCGGCCGGCGAACTTGGAAGCCTATTGTATCCCGTAAAGCCGCTGATCAAGCGAATCCGCCGGTTGCCGGTATCGGCGACGACGATCTGGCGGGTAGGCAGCAGAGCGATACCCATTGGTTCGTTATATCGGGCGACGCTCACCGGTCCGTCCTGGTAGCCGCTCCAGTCGCTCTGCGCATTTTCACTCGGTCGTGCTCCCAGCGGAGCCTCCAACTCCACACCTGCTGCCCATCGCACGGTGCTGCTGACCGTGTCCGCGTAAACGTATTCATACGGGCCCAACGCGGCCACGGCATACGGATACCCCGGCGAGTTGTAACCCTGTAAAATCGGACCGGCGGTCATTAGGCGCGGGTTGTCGACGAGCTCGGCGACGGCCATGTGCGTCACGTTACCGTTCGCGTCGAGGACGAACATCATCCCCGGCGCGGCGACAAAGACCACCTCACCCTTCGGGGAGCGCGCCGTCGAGACTCCGGTGACGACCGGCATTCCAAAAGCGTTCGGGATATCGTTCGAGAGCGGGATCGTCCTGACAACGCCGTTCGGTGAGATCTTTCGCAGACCGACGAGAGCATCGGCGACGTACAGGTTACCGACCGAATCGAACGCCAAACCGGCCGGATTCCCGAACCCCGCGGTAGCTCGCGGGCCATCGACCGCCGCGGTCGTCGGGCTACCGGCGAAGGTCGAGACGATGCCGTTCTCGATCTTTCGAATGCAGTGATTGAAGGCGTCCGCGACATAGACGGCGCCGTGCCGGTCGACGGCCACCGCCGACGGCTTGTTGAACTGCGCTTGATCCGCTCGTCCGTCGCGGTACCCGCCTGGCACCCAAAGCCCGGTCTCATCGGCGCTTCCCGATCCGGCCAACGTCGATACGCTGCCGGACGGAGCAACGACGCGAATGCGTTGTGCCGCCGCATCAGCGACGTAGACGTTGCCACGCGCGTCGGTAGCCAGCCCCATGGGCATCATGAACTCGGCTTCGCCGGGCGGCCCGTCGGCGTACCCGGCCAGGCCTGAACCCGCTAACGTGCTGACCTGCGTGGTTGCAACCGCCTGCGCGCCACACGCGATAACCGTACCGAATGCCAGCGCGCAGATATTCACCCAAAGACTTCGCGGTCGCAGAACGAGCAACCCGAACGTTCTCACCGCCCGGACGTTGTCCGCCCTGCGGAAACCTTCCTGTATTTCGTGCAGTCCAATTGTGCGGTCGCCAGTTCAGCGTGACGTTCGTTTGCGCAGCGATCCGACTTCTCTTGCGTAGACGTGAGTGAACTCGGCGCCGAGCAGAAACATGTATGCCGAATAGTACAGCCACAGCAGCACGACGATGATGGAGGCGGCGCTGCCGTAGGTCCAGGGAAGATTCTCGGTGGCGAGATAAATTCCGATGAGGGACTGGGCGATGGCGAAGCCGACGGCGGTGGTGAACGCGCCGATCCAGACGTCGCCCCAGGCGAGGTGTGTGCCGGGGAGCCATTTAAACAGCGCGGCGACGACGGGGGCGAGAATGAGTGCGCCGAGCGCGCCTACGCCGAGATGCGTGCCGATCGTGAGCCACACGCCGCGCGCGCCCGCAGCGTGCGCCGCTGCCTCGAACACTGCGCTCCCGAACACGAGCGCGGTCATGGCGCCGATGACGCAGACCGACAGCACGCCGGCGGCGACGAACGACAGCAGCGCGTTCATGAATCCGTTGCGGTGCTCGAGCGGCGTGTTCCACATCGCGTGGAGCGCGCGCTGCAGCGCGTAGAAGAGCCTCGAACCGGCGAACAGCGCGATGACGATCGACAGTGCGGTCGTGACAGCGCGCCCGCGCGTCGAGTGCGCTTGGCCGGAGATCACGCCGTTGAGCGCGCGAACGCCGCCGTGACCGACGATCGGATCGATCACCAGCGCCAGGCCGTGCAGCACCGCGCGCTCGTCGCCGAACGACTCGGCGACGCGCAGCGCGATGATCAGCAGCGGCGTGAGCGCGAGCGCGGCGAAGGCCGCCATCGCGGCAGCGTACAGCCAACCGTCGTCGCGGCCCCATTGCGCGTAGGTCTCGCGGATCAGCCGGCCGAGCAGCCGCAGTCTCATTGCGCAGGGTCTACCCGGCGAACCGGCGTCGCTCCCGTAACCCGACCGCGCCGTTCGGGTAAGAAGCGCGTGTGAAGCGCACGAGCTTTCTTGCGTCCGCGGCGGCCTCGGCCGGAGTCACCGCGATTCCGATCGGGGCGTCGGCCGCGGCCCCCTCGGTCCCGCAGGAGTCCCCCATCGCCCTGACGACCTCGATGGGCACGATCTACGGCACGCTGACGGTCCGGCCCGAAGACGTCCTGGCCGATCCCGTCGTGCTGCTGATCTCGGGCTCGGGGCCGACCGACCGGGACGGCAACAACCCGATGCTGCCGGGCAACAACGACTCGCTCAAGCAGATCGCGTACGCGCTCGCGGCGCGCGGGATCTCGTCGGTGCGCTACGACAAGCGGTTGATCGCAGCCAGCTCCTCGGCCGGGCCGAAGGAGATCAATCTTCGATTCGACATGTACGTCGACGACGCCGTCGGCTGGGTACGCCTGCTGCGCGCCGACAAGCGATTCTCGCGGATCACGATCGCCGGTCACAGCGAGGGCTCGCTCATCGGCATGCTCGCGGCGGTCCGAGCATCGGCCGAGGGATACGTGTCGCTCGAAGGCGCGGGCCGGCCGGCGCCTGTCGTCCTGCACGAACAGTTCGACAAGAACCTCGCCTCCACGCCGGAGCTGCGCGCGCAGGCCGACCACATCATCGACGAGCTCAGCGCGGGACGGACGGTCGCCGATCCGCCGGCAGCGTTGGCTGCCGCGTTCCGAACGTCGGTGCAGCCATATCTGATCTCGTGGTTCAAGTACGATCCGGCGCACGAGATCGCGGCGGTGCGCGGCCGCGCGGCGATCGTGCAGGGCACCGCCGACGTGCAGGTCGCGCTGGCCGACGGCGATCGCCTCCATGCTGCGCTGCCGTCGGCGAACTACGTCGTCGTGCAAGGGATGAACCACGTACTCAAGCACGCGCCGGACACCTCGACACCAACCGCAGTGGTGGCCGGCTACACGGATCCGACGTTGCCCGTCGAGCCGCGCGTCATCGAGACGATCGTCGGCGTAGCGCGCTAGTCGACGTCGATGGTGGTGACGCGGCGCAGGTCGCGGCGCTGCGTCGCGTCGTCGAACGGCAAGCCGCGGTGCATCATGCAGCGGTTGTCCCAGATCACGAAGTCGCCGGCGCGCCAGGTGTGGCGGTAGACGAACTGCGGCAGCGTCGCCAACGACATGAGTTCGCGCAGCAGCAGCCGGCCGTCGGGAACCGGCCAGCCGACGATGTGCTCGGCGTGCGACGCGACGACCACGCTCTTGCGGTGCGAGCCGGGGTGGACGCGCACCAGCGGCTGTTCGGCGCCGGGAAACTGCGCGCGCTCGGCGTCGCTGAACTCGGTGAAGCCGATCGTCGAGCGCGAGTAGATGATCGAGTGGAACGCGCGCAAGTGCTCGATCTGCGCTTTGAGCTCGTCGGGCAGCGCGTCGTAGGCGGCGCGCATGTCGGCGTACTCGGTCTCGCCGCCGGACGACGGCACTTCCTTCGCCGACAGCATCGAGTAGCGCGCCGGGGGATTCTGGAACGACGAGTCGGAGTGCCACAGGCGGTTGCCGAGCGCGTACATGCGGCGCCGGTCTTCCCGGCTCATGATCTCGCCGTTTTCGTCGAGGTTCGAGATGTCGGTCAGCGCGGGGTCGCCGGAGCGTGCGGCGGGGTTGATCACGCGCAGACCGACCGTCGTCACCAGCTGTCCGCCGAGCCGGCGCGCGAAGGCGGCCTGCTCGTCGTCGGTGATCTCCTGGTTGCGAACCACCAGCACGCCGTAACGGTCCATCAGCGCGCGCACGCCGTCGAGCGCGGCGTCGTCGAGCACGCGCAGGTCGGTGCCGTTCAGCTCGCCCACGAAGAGCGGATGGAGCTGCCGTGCCTGCAGTTCGGCGGTGGTCATGACGGTTTCGACGCGGCGGCGTCCTCGTAGAGTTGCATCAGCGCGCCGGGGCCGCCCGGCGGCCGGCCTTGCGCCGCCAACAGACGGTAGAGCACTGCGGCGGCCGACGTGATCGGCATCGGCGCTTTCGTCGTCGCGGCGACGTCGCCGATGATGTCGAGGTCCTTGAGCATGATGAAGGTCGGCGTGCGCCGGAAGCGACCGGCGACGAGATCGTGGCCGTGCACGCGGCGGATCTCGGAGTCGGCCCAGCCGCCGGCCAGCGCGTCGACGACGAGGTCGGGGTCGAGCCCGCAGCGCCGCGCGTACGCGATCACCTCGGCCCATAGCGCGATGCTCGCCGCGACGACGGCTTGATTGCACGACTTCGCCGCTTCACCGCTGCCGACCGGCCCCATGTGCGTCACGTTGCGCGCGTAGGCCGACAGCCACGGCGTCACGCGCGCGACGTCGGCGTCGTCGCCGCCCAGGAACACCGACAGCGTTCCGGCCTTCGCGCCTATCGCGCCGCCGGAGACCGGCGCGTCGACCCAGGCGACGCCGTTCCCGCGCAACCGCCGCGCCGCCAGCCGCGCCGTCTCGGGATGGATCGTCGAATGATCGATCACGATGCTCCCGCGGCGCGCGCCTTCGGCGACGCCCTTGGGGCCGAACACGACCTCTTCGACCGCGTCGCCGTCGGTCACGCACAGGAACACGGCGTCGCACTCCGCGGCGAGTGCGGAAGGCGATGCGGCGGACGTTGCGCCGGCGTCGAGCGCCGGCTGCAGCTTTACGGGCGTGCGGCCCCAAATGCGAACGCGGTGTCCGGCGGCGATGAGCTGGAGGCACATCGGCTTGCCGATGTCGCCCAGGCCGATCCATCCGAAGGTGTTCGTGCTGTTCATGGCGCTCGCCATTCGCGGGCGAGCGCGCCGCACCGCCTCAGGGGATGACGATCGCGTCGCTGAGGTGCAGGAATACGTCGCCTTCCTTGGCGTTGAACGCATCCGCATCGAGTGCGATCTTGTGGACCGCGCTGCTCGGCCAGCGCCAGGCGAAGAGCAGCGTCTCGGGGAGCGGCATCCCGGCGCTCGACTTGTTCTGCCAGATTCCCGTATGGTCGACCGGTTCGGACCCGTCGATCTGGAGGCGGATGCGGCCGAGCTCGCAGCACTCCTCGCCGAGCGTTCCGTAGAGTGCGACGCCCGAGCCCGCGAACGTCACGCTCGCCGAGGCGCCTGGCAACCGCAGCGGCGATACGCCAAACGGCGCGCCGCCGCCAAACGGCCTCGCGGCGGCCCACGGATCGGCAGGCTCGAGCGGCACGTCGGGGGCGAGCGCGCCGGCCGCGATCGCAAGCGCGAGCCCGCCGTCGGACTGCCAGGCGGTGACGATCGTGTCCGATCGCGGCGCCGGGCCGTCGAAGAACCGACCGTACGCGCCGTCCGACGTGCGGCGCGCGTGCGCCGCTGCGAGCGCGTTGCGCACGATCCAGTTGCGCGCGTCGTCGTCGCGCTCGCGCGCGAGCTGCAGCATCGCGAGCACCAGCGGTTCGACGACGTCGTTCTCGGCCTGCAGGTCGGTGAAGATGCCGCGGCCGTCGTCGAGTGCGCGAATCGCCCGCGCGGTCGCGCGCGCCTCGCGCGCGTAGCGGTCGTCGCCCGTCGCGCGCGCGAGCTCCAGACCGGCGTCGATCATGAGGCCGTTCACCGATGCGAAGAAACGGTGCGGGAGCGCCCGGCACGTTCTGCCGTCGTCGAACAGGTACACGGTATACAATCCGGCGGCCGGATCGAAGAACCAGTGCCGGATCGCGGCGTAGCGCCGGCGCGCTTGGTCGAGATATTCCGCGCGATGCGTGCGCTGCGCCAGCAGCACCGCCGCCAGCGTCGCGTTGGCGTCGGTCTCGAGCGTCTTGAGCCCGCCGCTCTCGGCATGCGGCCGCTGGTAATCGATCTCGCGGCAGGCACCGCGCGCGTAGACATCCGATTCCGCCACCGCGGCATAGGCGGCTTGCGCGTTCCGCAATGCCCCGCCGTCGCGGGTGACGTCGTACGTGCGCAGCGCCGCGACGGCGTCCCACATCGGCACGTCGCTCCAGTTCGTGCAGCGCGGCGCACGGCACGGACCGTATCGCGGCTCGGTCGCTTCGAGCGCGCGGAAGATCGGCAGCAACGCTGCGTCGCCGGTGAGCAGCTCGCGTTCGTACAGCACGCCGGTGAGGCTGTCGCTGCCCCAGTCGACGTTGCCCGCGCCGCAGCTCGGATCGAGGCACGTTCGCCAGCGCCCGTCACCGGCGTAGAAGCGTGTCGTCAAGGTCGACGTCGCGTCGTCGGCGAGCCGGCGAAACGTCGGCGGCTGCGAGAGATCGGCCGAAGACGTCAGCGCCGCGGCGAGCAGCGCGGCGCCGAGCAGTTTCAGCGTGCGGCGACCTCGAGGCCCATCAGCGTGCGGATGCGGTCGCGGTCGGCGGCCAACTCAGCGGCGGGGCCGGCGTGGACCACGCGACCGCTGTCGAGCACGTACGCGCGGTCGGCGATCTTGAGCGCGAGCAGCGCGTTCTGCTCGACCAGCAAGATCGCGACGCCGGTCTGCTTGAGCTCGGTGAGGATGCGATAGACCTCCTCGACGACCAGCGGCGCGAGGCCCTGCGACGGTTCGTCGATCAGCAACAGGCGCGGGTTGGAGACCAGCGCGCGTCCGATCGCCAGCATCTCTTGCTCGCCGCCGGACAGCCGTCCGGCTTTGCGCGCGCGCAGCTCGGCGAGCTTCGGCAGATGCTCGAGCACGCGCGGGATGGTCCAGGCGCCGCCGCGACCGTTCTCGGCCAGCTGCAGGTTCTCGAGCGTGCTGAGATCCTTGAACATGCGCCGCCCTTCGGGGACGTAGCCGACACCCAGCCGGGCGATCTTGTACGCGGGCCACGCGGTAATGTCGTGACCGGCGTAGCGGATCGTGCCGGCCCGTGCCGGGGTGAGCCCCAAGATGCTGCGCAGCGTCGTCGTCTTGCCCGCGCCGTTGAGGCCGAGCAGCGCGACGACCTCACCTTCGCCGACGGTCAGCGACACGTCTCTCAGGATGCGGATCTTGCCGTAGTTGGTGCACAGGCCGTCGACGGCGAGCAGCGGCTCAGACATGCTCGAGCACCCCTTCGCCCAGGTACGCGTCGCGCACCGATTCGTCGGCGGCGATCTCGGCCGGTGCTCCTTCGGCCAGCAGCTTGCCGCGGTCGAGCACCGTGATCCGGTCGGCCAGGTTGAGCACCACGCGCATGTTGTGCTCGACGAACAGCACGGTCAGGCCGAGCCGCGTTCGCAGGTCGCGGATCACGCCGATGATGCGGTCGGTCTCGGCCTCGGCGAGCCCGGCCATCGGCTCGTCGAGCAGCACCAGGACCGGCTCGGTCGACAGGCTCATTGCGATCTCGACCAGCCGCTGCGAGCCGTGCGCGAGCTCGGCCACCAGGCGATCGCGTTGCGCGGCGAGGTTCACGAAGCCGAGCAGCTCGTCGACGCGCGCGTCGACCGCTGCCGCGGCGCCGCCGCGCGGCGCGCGCAGCCGGAACGCTTGACCGGCGTGCGCGCGCACGCCCAACCGGACGTTCTCGTCGACGGTCAGCTCGGGAAAGACGCTCGGCGTTTGGAACGTGCGCCCCATTCCCATGACGACGCGCTTCCAGTTCCGTGCCCGCGTCACGTCCTGGCCGCGAAATCGCACCGTTCCGCTATCGGGCATCGCATAGCCGGAAACGGCGTTGAAGAACGTCGTCTTGCCCGCGCCGTTGGGACCGATCAGCGCATGAATCGTCCCTTCGCGCACCTCCATCGAAACGTCGTCGACGGCGCGCACTCCCCCGAAGACCTTTGAGACGTGGCTCGCGTCGAGCAGGATCGGCTCAGGGGACATAGGGTGCCTCGGCGGGAGCATGCGCGTCGAACGCGGCGTTCGCGTCGAGGTCGCCTGGCGCGCGCGATCGCGCAAAGAGCGCGGCCAGCGAGCCGAGGATTCCGCGCGGAAAGCCGAGGACGCATGCGACGAATAGCGCGCCCAGGAAGATCTGCCACAGTGGCGTGATCGTCGAGATGATGTCCTTGCCGATCACGTAGATGAACGCGCCTGCCAAGGGTCCCCAGACCGTTCCGGCGCCACCCAGGATCATGCTCAACACGAAGTAGCCCGACTGGTGCCAGTCGAGCTCGAGCGGATACGCGAAGTTGATCAGGAGCGCGAAGAGGGCGCCGCTCACGCCGGCCATGGCTGCGGCTAGCAACAGCGCGACGAAGATGAAGCGGTCGGAGTTGAGTCCGAGGAAACGCACGCGCGTCTCGTTCTGCCGGATGGCGACGAGCGTGCGGCCGAACGGTGACCGCACGATACTGCGAAATGCCAGCAGCGCGAAGACGAAGACGGCGAGCGCGATGTAGTAGAAGGAAACCTCGTGAACTGCGAAGTGCGCGGCGGGGATGCCGAAATACGGCCGGGTGATGTTCATCCCGTCCTCGCCGCCGGTCACGTCGGTGTCGCGGTATGCGATGAAATAGAAGACCTGTCCGAAGGCGATGGAGAGCAGGCCGAAGTAGATCCCGCGGCGGCGCAGCAGGAACGGCGCGAGGATCAGTCCCCCCACCAGCGCAAAGGCCGTTCCGATCAGGACGGCCTCGATGAAATGGACGCCGAAATATTGCACCGAGAGCGCGGCACCGTAGGCGCCCAAGCCGAAGTACGCCGCATTCCCGAACGCCGGCAACCCGGTATAACCGAGCAGCAAGTTCACGCTCATCACGGCGATCGCGATGACGAGCACCTCGCTGACGATCGAAATGTCGAGGTGCACGAGCGGTGCGAGATACGGCCCCGCGGCAAACAGCGCGACGACGGCCGCGCCGGTGAGTAACTCGGTCCGCGCCTTCACCCGAAGATGCCTTCTTCGCCGAAGAGGCCGCGCGGGCGGATCATGAGCACCAGAGCCATCAGGATGTACATCGAGACTTCGCTGGCCGCGGGAATCCAGAGCGTCGTCAGCGAGATCGCCATTCCGATCAGCAGTCCGCCGACGATGCTGCCGAACAGGCTGCCCATCCCGCCGATGATGACCGTGACGAAGGCAGGCATGAGCAAGGCGTTGCCGCTGGTCGGTGAAAGGCCGAGCATCCCGGCCGCGAGCACCCCCGCGATCCCAGCCAGGAAGATTCCTAGGCCGAAATTCACGGCGTAGAGCAACTGCGTATTCGTTCCCAGGGCGGCGATCATCTCCGAGTCCTGGACGGCGGCCCGCAAGCGCAGCCCGAACCGCGTGCGCGTGAGAAAGAGCGCCAACGCGGCCATCGCGACGACCAGCACGACCACGATGAAGATGCGGAACTTCGGGAAGCTCATGAAACCGAGCGACACCGCGCTGGCCAAGCCCGGAGGTGGTGAGAACGGGACGCCGTTGGGACCCCAGATCAAGCGATAGATCTCTTCGGCCATCAGCGAGAGCCCGAACGTCATGAGCAGGCTGTAGAAGGGCTCACGCTTGTAGAGCGGACGCACCAGCGTCCGCTCTACGAGGATTCCCACCACGACCGCGATCAGCGGCGCGGCGATGAGGGCAAACCAGAACGACGTCCCGCGCGAGACCATCGTGAAGGCCAGATATCCCGCCAGCGTCATGAAGCTCCCGTGCGCCATGTTGATGGTGCCGGTGAGGTTCATGATCAGCGACAGTCCGATCCCGACGATCGCGTAGAACGCGCCGAGGACCAGCCCGTTGAAGACCTGGGGCGCGAGATCGTGGATCATTCTACGGATAGCCGAGTTTGCAAACTTTTTCTTTCTCGGCGATGGACTGCTCGATGCCCTCCGCCGGCTCGATGTCGAGGACGTCGAAGAGGTCGTACTTGTCGCCCGGCGTCCCGTTCGGACGGATCTTCGCGATCCACATCGGCCACATCAGTTGGTGATCTTCCTTGCGGTAGTAGGCCGGTCCGTTGAAGATCGACGTGAAGCGGGAGCCCTCGATCGCGTGCGCGATCTTGACGGCTTCGAGCGACTTGGCCTCGGCCATTGCGGTCAGCAAGCGGTCCAGCGTCACGTAGCCGAAGCAGTTGCGCGCGGTTGGGGGTTTGCCGAACTGCTTGGTGCTCTGCGCGACGAACTCGTGCGCAAGCGTATTGCCCTTGCCCAAGGTCAGATCGCTCTTGTAATACCATTCGACGCCCCAGTATCCGGCGCGCGAATCCGGCGCCAGCCCGAGCAGCGGCTCGATCTCGACCTGCGGGCCGCCGACCGGGTACTTCTTGAGCAGGCCGAACTGGTTCATCTGCTTGAGGCAGTTCGTATAGTCGTCACCTTGGACGAGTACGATGATCAGGTCGGGCTTGGCGGCGTCGATCTTGGTGAGGTACGAGCTGAAATCCGTCGTGCCGAGCGGGGTGAGCTCGTCGCCGACGATCGTACCGCCGATCTTGCCGAGCACGTCCTTGTAACCCGCCTCGAGTGCATGGCCGAACGCATAATCGGGCGTGATCAGGAACCATCGTTTGCCGAACCGCTTGGCCAGCGAAAGCCCGGTCGCATGGGTTTCCATCCACGTGCTGTGGCAGGTTCGGAACGTGTTCCAATGGCAGCTCGCGCCGGTCACGTTATCGGAGTGGCCGCCCGAGTCGATGAAAATCATCCCCGAGGCGAACGCGACGCCGCTGACCGAGAGCGAGACGGCGCTGTTGACGGTCCCCACGAGCGCCGCGACCTTGTCCTGATCGATCAGCTTGCGCGCCTTTTGCGCGCCGACGCCGGGATCGTTCTGGTTGTCTTCCTTGACGAGCTCGACCTTGCGGCCCATGACGCCGCCGCGTTTGTTCCACGCGTCGAGCGCCAACTGGAAGCCAGCGGTCTCGTTCTCGGCGGGACCGGCGTAGACACCCGTATACGGTTCGACGAGGCCGATCTTGAGCGTGTCGGCGGCTTCGCCGATCCGTGGCAGATAGGCGGGTATTCCGAACGCCGCGGCGGTTCCCGCACCGGCCAGCGTGACGAACGAACGACGGTTGAGAGTCATCAAAGCCCCTTTCGAGCGCTGCTATGTATGGCCGACGCGCCTTTTCCGACAAAGGTCGCTCCACCCGCTAGGTCCCGGCGCCGCGTGGGGAGATGCGGCGCAGGCCGAGAATCCTTCACCCTTATGCCGTCCACCGTAGTCAATCCGGGCCTCGAAGGAGTCGTCGTCGGCGAGACCGTGCTCAGCAACGTCGAGGGGGAGGTCGGCCGGCTCACCTACCGCGGCTACGACATCCACGACCTCGCCGAGCGCGCGAACTACGAAGAGGTCGTTCACTTGCTGCTGTTCGGCCGGCTGCCGACGCACGAGGAGCTCGAGGCGCTCAACGCACGGCTGGCGGCGCGCCGCGCGCTGCCCAACGGGCTGCTCGCGATGATGCACGCGATTCCGCGCGACGCCTGGCCGATGGACGTGCTGCGCACCGGCGTCTCGGCGATCGCCCACTTCGTTCCGCACCGGCCCGACGGTTCGCACGAGACGTCGATCGACAGCGCGATCGACCTCATCGCGAAGGTGCCGACGATCGTTGCCGCCTGGGACCGCATGCGGCGCCGGCTCGAACCGATCGCGCCCGATCCCAAGCTCACCACCGCGGCCAACTTCCTCTACATGCGGACCGGCGAGCAGCCGATCCCCGAAGCGGAGAAGGCGCTCGACACGTACCTGATCCTGCTGGCCGATCACTCCTACAACGCGTCGACCTTCTCGGCGCGCGTCACGGCCTCGACCGGGGCCGACATCTACTGCTCGATCACCGCGGCCGTCGCGACGCTGGCCGGCGATCTGCACGGCGGCGCGCCGAGCAAGGTCATGACGATGCTCGAGGAGATCGGGCTGCCGGAGAAGGCGGAACCCTACGTGCGCGAGCTGCTCGCGCGGCACGAGAAGATCATGGGGATGGGCCATCGCGAGTACAAGATCCGCGACCCGCGCGCCGCTCAGCTCGAGAAGATGGCGAAGAACCTCACCGAGAAGTCGCACACCAAGTGGTATCTGATCGCGCGCGCGCTCGAGGACGCGTCGCAGACGGTGCTCCAGGAAACCAAGCCCGGCAAGAAGATCTACGCCAACGTCGAGTTCTACACCGCGCCGACGCTGTCGAGCTTGGGGATTCCGTCCGACGAGTTCACCTGCATGTTCGCTTGCGGGCGCATCTCCGGCTGGTCGGCGCACGTGCTCGAGCAGTTCACACACAACCGGCTGATCCGGCCGCAAGCGACGTACGTCGGTCCCGAAGTGCACCCGTACGAGCCGATCGGGCAGCGGCGCGCACAGCCCGCCACCAACGGGAACGGCACCGCGACCCCGTCGACCGGCTAGCCGAAACGATGGCGGCGCGGCGCGCGCACGTTCGGCGCGAGACGAAGGAGACGCGGATCGATCTGCGGCTGGCGCTCGACGGCGGTCCGATCTCGATCGCGACCGGCGTCGACTTCTTCGACCACATGCTCGGCGCGCTGGCGACCCACGGCGGTCTTGGCCTCGAGCTCGACGCGCACGGCGACGGCATGGACCATCATCACCTGGTCGAGGACGTCGGCATCGCGCTCGGCCGCGCCGTCGACGAAGCGCTCGGTGACAAGCGCGGGATCGCGCGCTTCGGCTCGATCGCGGTCCCGCTCGACGATGCGCTCGTGCAGTGCGCGGTCGATCTGAGCGGGCGCCCGTGGCTCAACTACGACGTGCCGCTCTCGGTGCCGGCGCTCGGCGCGCTGCCGACCGAGCTCGTTCCGCACTTCTTCCGAAGCGTCGTCGATCACGGCAAGTTCAACCTGCACCTGTTGCGCTGGGCCGGCACCAACAACCACCATCTGTGCGAGGCGACGTTCAAGGCGTTCGCGCGCGCATTCGCGCAAGCCAAAGTGCTGACCGGCTCCAACGAGGTCCCGTCGACGAAAGGCGCGTTGACCGAAGGCGCCGCCTAGGTATCCGGTTTGCGCGCGGCTTCGGCGGCGCGCACGGCGCGCAGCAGCATGAATCCGAAGGTGACGAACAAGCCGCCGACGACCAGCGCGTAGGCTGCGAAGACGTACAGCACGCCGAAGATGCTCAGGTCGGTCCAGTCGAGCGCGACGATGCCGGCGCAGCACGACAAGAGTCCGACGGCGCCGATCATCCAGGCCAGACCGGGAACGCGCGGCATCAGGGCGGCCGCGCCGATTTCGAGCACGCCGGTGGCGATCGCCCAGTTCGACACGATGACGACCAGCGTCGCGGTGGTCGGCGCCAAGAACACGAGCACGATCGCGACGATCGCGTCGACCGTGCCGTCGGCGCCGAACAGCAGCCGCGAGCGCCGCGGCATCGACAGCGTGAAGGCCAGCGTCAGCGCGAGCAGCCCGTCGAGCACGAGGTAACCGACGAGCAGCGCCTTGCCGACGGCCGCCGAGATCGTCACGGCGGCGATCCCCGCCGCCACGGCGACGAGACCGCGCAAGATCAGCGCGTACCAGCGGCGCCGTCCGGTCGGCGTGAAGCCGAAGATCGGCGGGCGGTCAATCATGCGGCACGCGCCTTGCGCGTCACCGGCAGCACGGCGCGCACGTGCGTCCCCTGCCGCGACGCGTTGACGTCGACCCGGCGCGCCAGCGCGTCGACGATGAAGAACCCGCGGCCGCTCTCGCTGAGGCCGTCGTCGGGCAGCTGCAGCGTCGGCTCGAAGCCGGGGCCGCGGTCGAGCACGTGCAGCACGAGATCGGAGCCCTGCCATTCGGCGCGCATCTCGATCGGGCCGGGCGCGTGGCGAACGACGTTGCCGACCAGCTCGCCGAAGATGACCGTCGCGGCGTAGACGTCGCCGTCGGCGACGGTCGCCAGCCAGCGGCCGAATGCTCCGCGGGCGGGTTCGGCTTCCATCGCATCGGGAGCTTCGAACGTCCAGCCCTCGCGGCGGCCGAACGCGAGCGTGATCACCGCGACGTCGTCGTGCACGCGGCGTCCCGCCAGCACCGCATCGCGCAGGTAGCGGGCCGGATTGGTCGACGCGTACGCGGCTTCGTCGCGCAGCGCTTCGAGGATGAGCCGTTCACCTTCGACCGGATCGCGGTCGAACTCGGTCAAACCGTCGGTGTACATCGCGATCAGCGAACCGTACGCGAGCGGCACCGCTTCGACGCGCGGCAGCGTGTTGGCCGGCCAGGTTCCCAACGGCGGCGCCGGCTCGACCTCGAGCAGCCGCGTGCGGCCGCTGAGCGGCTGGCGCAGCACGGCCGGCGGATGCCCGGCGCTCGCGTAGCGGATGCGCGACTCGCGGATGTCCATGATCGCGACGAACGCGGTCGCGGTGAGGTCGGGGTTCTCCGCTTTGAGCGCCGCGTCCACCGCCTTGAGGATCTCGGCCGGCTCTTGGCCGCGCTGGGCGGCGAAGCGAATCCCGTGACGGATCAGCGACATCGTCGCCGCGGCGTTGACGCCTTTGCCGATCACGTCGCCGACCGAGAGCACGAGCCGCCACGGCGAGATCTCGAACGCGTCATACCAATCGCCGCCGACGTTCACGCCGACTTCGGCGGCTTGGTAGATGGCCTTGATCTCGATTCCGGGCGGCGCGGGCAGGCGGCTCGGCAGCGCCGACGCCTGAAAGGTCTCGGCCAAGCGGCGTTCGCTCTCGCGCGTTTGCGCCTCGTCCATCGCGCCGGCGAGCCGGCCGGCGAGCAGCTGCGCCGTGCGCAGATCCTGCTGGTCGAAGGTGGGCGTGTCGCCGTAGCGCGACACGTGCAGCACGCCGAACGACTGGCCGCGCGCGTTGAGCGGCGCCATGATCAGCGAGCTCACGCCGAGCCGCTCGAGCTGCGCGAGCTGCTGCTCGTCGTGCGAGATCGACAGCAGATCCGCCTGCGTGACGGGCGCGATCAGACGCGCTTCGCCGCGGTCCATCACGGCGCGCATCGGATCGATCGCGCGCGGCGGATAGCGGCGGATCATCGCCAGCACGGTTTGCGCGCGATCGGGATCGCGCGATCGGAGAATGGGCACGGCGACGCGCCCGCCGCCGCGCGGCCGAAAGATGACGCATGTTTCCGCGAACTGCCGCACCACCAGCTCGCTGACGGCTGCCAGCGTCGCGTCGATTTCGCGCTCGCCGGAAATGACGGAGCTGGCCTCGAGCAGCAGCGCCATCGCATCTTCCGAGCGTTTGCGCTCCTCGATGTCGGTCGCGCTGCCGAACCAGCGAATCGGCGTGCCGCCTGCATCGAGCATCGGCTCGGCGCGCGCGAGATACCATCGGTACGAGCCGTCGTGGCGCCGCAGGCGGTACTGGAACTCGAAGCTGGTGCCGTTGGCGAGCGCGTGGGCGTAGGCGTCGCGCGCAGGTCCGGCGTCGTCGGGATGCAGCACCTGCACCCAGTCGATCCCCGTTCGGGGATCGGGTGCGACTCCGGTGAACTCGATCATGCGCCGGTTCCAAAATTCGACGAAGCCGTCCGGACGCGACACCCAGATCAACTGCGGCGCGGTCTCGCCGAAGCCGCGCATCCATTCGGCGCTCTCGCGCAGCGCGTCGACGTCGACCCCGGTTCCGACCCAGCGCGTGACCGCACCGGCGGCATCGCGCAACGGGGCGACGCGGCCCAAGAACCAGCGGTAGCGGTCGTCGCGGCCGCGCAGCCGGAACTCGGCCTCGAACGCCTCGCCGGTGGCGATCGCGGCGTTCCACTGCGCGACGTGCGCGGCTCGGTCATCGGGGTGCACCAGCGCGGTGCGGTGCTCGTTCGCCAGCGCCTGCTCTTCGCTCAGCCCCGTGTAGTCGAGAAACTGGCGGTTGTTGTACTCGATGGTCCCGTCGGCGCGAACGACCCAGACGTGGTACGGCACGCCTTCGGCGATGGTTGCCGCCAGATCGGTGGGGTCGGTCGTCACGGCGATTTCCTTCTTATCGCCGTGCGGCCGAAGCGCCTATGCGCGCGCTACGCGCAGGCCCGGTAGTAGCTACGGGCTCGGCTCAGGATCTCGCCCGCGTAGTCGGGCAAGTTGTTCCGCAGCCACAGGATGACCGCTTCGCCCCGCGGGACGACGCCCCAGGCCGGGCGGTGATTCGCCGTCATCAAGGGCCGAAGGCCGTCCGCCCGGATTCCCAGCACATCCGCCATGGCGCGCTCGATCGCACCTTCGAGGTCCTGCTCGCCGCCCGTCGGGACGAGGTGCGTGTGCGCGCAGAGCACCTGATCGATCCCCGCAGCATGGAACCCGTCGCCAAACACGTCGATCGGGTAGGCGCAGAAGAGACCGAACGGCTCCTCGTCGCGCACCTCGTTCCAGAGCGCCTCGAGCTCGATGGCCGCCTCGGGCTGTCCGGCCTGCCACAGCAGACCGACCATCTCACCGTAGGCGCGGATCCCGGCGCCTTGGCGGCCGACGTGCCGCAGCGCCTCGCTCGCGGTGCGGCGGAACCGCTCGCGGTCGAGCCTGCCGTCAACCAGAAACCGCGCCAGCGTCGCGTGGGCGTCGAGCACCAGCAGTCGTGCGCCGCGAACCGCCGCTTCGACGTCGACGCCGAGCCGCTCCAGCTCCGCCGTGAACGCCCGCGCGTGGTCCTGAGCCGCGATGACGATCAGCCCGTCGCCCCGCTGCCAACCCTCGTGGAGATACCGTCCGACGTTGCGCGTCAGAGACGACTCATCCGCATCGTACAACTGGACGAGGTGAGGTGCGGACGAGCTCGGAGCGAGGTGGTTGGCCTGGAACATCGGTATCTCTCTGGACTTCGCCGCACAGCGGTCCGGCGGCGTTCACGGTAGACGATGCCCATTCTAGCAACATTTTCACACTAGTGCGAAAAAAAGTCGCGCTCGGTTGCTCAGAGGTTCCCTAGCGCTGCGGCCGGATGCCGTAGATCGCACCGGTCTCGTCCTCGCTGACGAACAGCAAACCGTCGGTTCCGACGGCGACGGTCGTCCGGCAGCTCCGCGAGCCGTCGGCGTTCTGTCAGCCGCCGAGAAACTCGGTCCACTGCGCGTCAGGATTGGCGCAATCGACCGGCCGGGCGGGGTCCGCGCCCTTGAACGGAACGAACGCGTACTCGGCGTTCACGGCAGCTCGAGCACTGAACGCAACGCGCTCGAACGGCGCCGCGTATTCGAACGTCACGTCACCGCGATCGTCGCTCAAGCACAGCGCGAAGGCGATCCGCGCGTCGATCTGGAGGCACGCCTCGTCGCGCGCCTGATCTTCGGCATGTCGACTTTGGTCGATTCGATGGTATCGCACGGGCTCGCTAGTAAGTCTGGCGAATGGTCTTTACCAACGATTGTGTCACCAATTACCAGCGCTGCGCTTTCACCATCCACGACGTTGCCGATTTGGTACAACAATGCACAGGCAATCCTGGTTTCGCAAGGCGTCAGCAGTGATTGCTGACGGGAGAGCAAATCGTGAAAGCACTTTCTAAGTTAATGATGAGCCTAGCGCTGGCTATCACGATGTGTCTCGGAGGGGTCCGAGCTAGCGTTATGGATCAAATGCCGCAGACCAACCGCGCGCCCGAACCAAAGCCGTTGACTTTTCCGCCACCCGTGACCTTTAGTGCGACGCGCGACGGGACGTCGTTTGCCTTGGCCCCACATACAGAGGCATATCATCTCGGTCGGCCCATCTTCATCATGTTTTGGTTCCGCACGACCAAAGCGCAAGTGGCCTACTTCCGTGTGGGAAACGGACTGAAGTATGCTGTCTCAGATGCGCATGGCACAGCGATGAAGGTCTCTCAGCCACGGTATCTGACGCTGCCCATTCGCAATGCCAATCGGGGAGTCGCAATCATGAACGGGCCACAATTTGAAGACGACTTAGCCGGCCTCTACAAGTTCACTGTTGCCGGGACGTACACGGTGACCGCGACGATCGCGCTGGCCGATGCGCAGGGCGTGAGGCTCACGTCGCCACCGATCACGATTCAGATTCAGAACGAGTAAATTCGGGGCGTGGACGCGCTCGGTAGCTATTGCGCCGGCCGGATGCGGTAGATCGCGCCGTTCTCGTCCTCGCTGACGAACAGCGAGCCGTCCGTTCCGACGGCGACGCCGGTCGGCCGGCAGTTTCGCGAGCCGTCGGCGTTCTGACAGCCGCCGAGGAACTCGGTCCACTGCGCGCCGGGGTTGGCCCAATCGACCGGCCTGGCGGGGTCCGCGCCGTCGAAGGCGACGAACGCGACGCGCGGAGGCACCGGCGGCGTGTGCCACGAGCCGTGCAGTGCGACGAACGCACCGCAGTGGTACTTGGCCGAGAACGCGTAGCGGCCGCTTCCGTCGCGCGGGTAGAACGCGGCGCCGATCGGCGTGTCGTAGGCGGGAAACACCACCCGCGGCACGACCACGTTCGCGCAGCTCGCGCCGCCGATCGGCTTGCGGTCGTCGTAGCAGGTCAGCCAACCGTAATCCGGCGTCCCCGAGTGCGCGGTCACCGGGTCGAAGATCTCGTACGGATGGCCGTGCTCGAGGTCGTCGCGTCCGGCGACGCCGGCCCACACGTCGCCGGTCTGCGGCTGCACCGCGAGCGCGATCGCATTGCGAATGTCGACCGCGCGCGCGTGCATGTTCGTTCCGTCGAGCGTCATCGCTTGCACCGTTGCGCGCGTGGGGTCGGTTTCCGTGCACGCGTTGCACGACGAGCCGACGCTGGCGTAGAGCGTTCCCTTGCTCAGCGCGACCGTGGTAGTCACGTGTGCGCCACCGCCGCCGCCGGTGCGCACGCTCGCGATCTTACGCGGCTTCTCGCGCGCGCCGCGGTCGCCGGTACGATACGGGATGCGGTAGACGCCGAGCTGCCCGCCCGCGTACACCGCGTCGTCGCCGACGAACACGCCCGCCATCGGCCGGTCGTCGAACGTCGCGAACGTTTGCGGCGTGCCGGCGCTGCCTTGCGCGTCCGGCACGACCGCGATCGTGTTCCCCAGCGTTCCGACGAACAGATCGCCGTTGGGTGCGACGGCCAGCTCGCGCGCACCGGACACGGTCGCGATGCGCTGCAGCGTGAAGCCGGCGGGAACCTTGATCGCCGCATCGCCGGCGGATGCGGCCGGTCGAACCAGCGCGACCGACAACAGCGCCGAGCATCCCAGCCCGAACGCGAGCGCGAGCGAAGCGCCGCGAGTCAACGCTTCACTGCCGGCGAACGCTGCTCGTCGCCGACGACGTCGGACGAATGCGCAGGATCCAGCCGTTCTGATCGTCGGCGACGAACAGGCTACCCTGCGGTCCGACCGCGACGCCGGTGGTGCGCGCGACGCGGTTGCCGTCGCTCGCTTGAAAGCCGGTCAGAAAGTCGTTCCACTGCGCCGACGGGTTCGACCAGTCGACCGCGTGCGACGGAGCCCCGCTGCTGAACGGCACGAACGCGACGTGCGGTGGATCGATCGGCTGGCCGTTCGAACCGGTGTGCCACGAGCCATGCATGCTGACGAACAAGCCGCCGCGCCACGCGGCGGGGAAGGCGTACGTGCCGCCTTGCGACGACGGATAGAACGCCGCGCCGATGATCGTCGAGTAGGCCGGAAAGTCGAGCGCCGGCACGACGACGCTGCTGCAGTTCGCGCCGGCCGTATAGGCGATGTGGTCTTCCTCGCACTCCGGCCAGCCGTAGTCGGCCGGCGCCGTGCGCGCCGACACGGCGTCCATGAACTCGTAGGGGTGGTACTCGGGCAGATCGTCTTGCCCCGCGCCGCCGGCCCACACCGTGCCGGTCGACGGATCGGTGGCCAGCGCGATAGCATTGCGCCACTGCTTGGCCTGCGTCGTCATCGCGCTGCCGTCGATCGCCATGCGCTGCACGGTCGCGCGGGTCGGGTCGACTTCGGTGCACGCGTTGCACGACGAGCCGACGCCGACGTACAGCGTCGAACCGGTGACCGCGACCGAGCTGGTGGTGTGCACGTCGCCGTCGGAGTTCGGGGCGACCGAACCCGTTCGCACCGACGCGATCTGGCTGGGCGTTCCGCTCTGCGCGCCGGTCGTGTACGGAATGCGGTAGACGCCGTGCTGCGTCGCGACGAACACGAAGTTCTCGCCGTACGCGACGCCTTGCGCCGGCGAGTCGGGCAGCGTCGCAAAGGTTGCCGGCGTTCCGGCCGCGCCGGGGCTTTCGGCGTTGGGCACGATCGCGATCGACCCGCCGGAGGTGCCGACGATCAGATCGCCGTTCGGCAGCGCCGCCAGCTCGCGCGCGCCGCCGACGACCGCAATCTGGCTGACCAGAAAACCTTGCGGGGCGTGAATGGCGGCATTGGCTGGTGGCGCGGCCGGACCGGAATTTGGAGTGGCGGTGGGCGTGGGGCTGGGAGTCGGCGTCGTAGCGCCCACCTGGCCGACGCCCACACCCGGCGCGCCGCCGCCCGGAGACGCGCCGGTCGATCCGCCGCCGCCGCAGGCCGCGAACGCGGCGGCAAGCAACGCGCCGCCGGCGAGCGAAGTGAGGACGCGGTGGCGGCGCGGACGATCGCGGTGATCGACTACGGCGGCGGAAACGTCGGCTCGCTGCTTGCCGCGCTCGAGCGGCGGGCTGCGCCGTTCGTGCTCACCGAGGACCCGCGCGTCGTCGAACGCGCCGAGGCGGCGATCCTGCCGGGCGATGGTGCCTTCGGCGCGACGGTCGACGCGTTGCGCCGGCGAGGCTTCGACGAAGCGATCCGCGCGACGATCGCCGCAGGACGCCCGTTCCTGGGAATCTGTGTCGGAATGCAAGTGTTGTTCGACTCCAGCGATGAGTTCGGCGGTGCGGCCGGCCTGGGGATCTTACCCGGCGAAGTCCGCCGCTTCACCGCTGCCCCACGCGTCCCGCACATGGGTTGGAACGACCTGCTGATCGAGCGCAGCCACCCGTTCGTCGACGGCGTCGCGACCGGTTCGTGGGCGTACTTTCTCCACTCGTACCGGGTGGCGCAGACCGACACGACGGTCGCGTCGTGCGACTACGGCGAGCGCTTTGCCGCGATCGTGGCGCGCGACAACGTGATGGCGACACAGTTCCATCCCGAGAAGAGCCGCCTCACCGGCGGCGTGTTGCTCGACAACTTCCTGCGCATCGCGCTTGCCTGAGCGCGCGCTGACGATCTACCCCGCGATCGACCTGCGCGGCGGTTACGCGGTGCGGCTGGAGCGCGGCGATCCGTCACGCGAGACGCGCTACGACGCCGATCCGGTCGGGCGCGCGCGCGCGTTCGTCGCGCAGGGCGCGCGCGCGCTGCACGTCGTCGACCTCGACGGCGCGTTCGGCACGGGCGAGAACCAGAACGCGTTGCGCGCGATCTGCAGTGCGATCGACGTGCCGGTGCAAACCGGCGGCGGAATTCGCACCGCCGCCGACGTCGCGGCGCGCTTCGAGGCTGGTGCGAGCGCGGTGGTGATCGGAACGCTGCTGGTCGAGCAACCCGATGCGGCGCGCGCGCTCGTCGAGCGCTGGAACGAACGGATCGTCGCCGGAATCGACGCACGCGGCGACCGCGTCGCGACGCGCGGTTGGCTCGCCGAGAGCACGGCCTCGCGCGATGAGCTCGTGCGCAGGGTCGCCGCGTGGGGGGTCGCGCGGGTCGTCTACACCGAGATCGCACGCGATGGGATGGGCGCGGGCTACGACGTCGCCGCCCTCGCCCACGTCGCGGCGCTGGCGCCGCTGCGCGTCACCGCCAGCGGCGGCGCGCGCACGCTCGACGACCTGCGCGCACTGCGCGCCGGCACGCCCGCCAACGTCGACGCCGCAATCGTTGGCCGAGCGCTCTACGAAGGAACGCTCGACCTCGCCGAAGCCCTCGCGGCGCTGAGCTAGGTCAGCGCGAGCGCCGGCGTGCCGTGGACGGCGCGCAGCTCGCAGCCGAAGCGCGAGTCGCGGCCGCGCGTGACGTCGTCGTACACGCGGGCCACCGTTGCGGCGAGCGGGCCGGCGGCGCCGGTTCCGATGATGCGATGGTCGAGCGAGCGCAGCCAAGCGATTCCGACGCCGGTCCCGCACATGATCACCTCGTCGGCCGAGTACAGCTCGGTGCGGTCGATGGTGCGCTCGACGACCGGCACGCCGAGCTCGCGAGCGATGATCTGCGCGACCAGCCGGCGGGTGATCCCTTCAAGCAGGTTGTGGGCGACGGCTGGCGTCGACACCGTGCCGTCGCGCGCGACGAACAGGTTGGCGGCCGAGCTCTCCGAGACGTGCCCGTCGTCGGTGAGCATGATCGCTTCGTCGAAACCGTTGAGCCGCGCCTCGCTCTTGGCCAGCGCCGAGTTGACGTAGCTGCCGGTGATCTTCGCGCGGGCGGGCTCGGCATTGTCGTCGAGCCGCCGCCAGGTGCTCACGCAGGCCTTCACGCCCTCGTTCGAATCGAGGTACTTGTTGTTGGGGAACGCGACGATCGACAGGTCGTGCTCGAGATCGTCGAGCCGCACGCCGAACGTCTCCTCGCTCTTGTAGAGCACCGGACGAATGTAGACGTCGGTGCGGAACCCGTTGCGCCGGCACAGCTCCGCCGTCAGCTCGGCGAGCTGATCGGCTGCGAACGGCAGATCCATCAGCAGCACTTTTGCGGAGGCCGCCAGCCGCCGATAGTGCGCGGTCGGCTCGAACACGTACAGCTCGGCGGCGTCATCGCTCCAGAAAGCGCGAATCCCTTCGAAGCATCCCGTCCCGTAGTTGAACGCGTGCGTCAGGAGGCCGAGCTTCGCCTCGGGATACGGCTTGAAGTCGCCGGCGTGATATACGATGAGATCGTCGAGCTCCATGCCCGCAGCATGCCATGCGCGCAGCCGGTCGAGAAGCACCACTTGTCGCGTTTGTCGCGACCACTTCGATCCGCCGTTCGCCGGAGTTCGCGGGCGAATGACGACGGGCGGATCGGCCGCAGGCCGAACGCGAGTGTCGGCGTAGCCGACACACTTAGCCCGGCAGCTCGCGCGCTGCGCGCGGCATCGGGCGCAGCCCCTTCGGGCGCGCGGTGACGCTCGCGACGCCGCGGGCCAGGAGTGGCGCGGTCCGTTCGATCGCTCGAAGGTCGGCGATGCCGAAGCCGAGCAGCAGACCCGAGCGCGACGCGGGCGTCAGGTAGTGCGGCGACAGCGCCGGCGCGATGACGCCGGCGTCCGCCGAGCGCAGCGAGAGCGCGCGGTCGTCGACCGCCGGCGGCAGCGGCAGCACCACGTGCAGACCCGCGCGCGGCGGCGCGATCTCGATCCCGGTCAGCTCGCGCAGCAGCGTGACGAGATGCGCGCCGCGCTCGGCGTAGATCGCCTGCATCCGCGAGCGATGGCGGTAGTAGTGGCCGTCGTAGATGAACTCGGCCAGGATCGCCTGTTCGAACGACGACGTTTGCCGGTCGGCGGCGCCCTTGGCCGCGACGAACGCGTCGACCAGCTGCGGCGGCGCGACGAGATAGCCGACCCGCAGGCCGGGAAACGTCGTCATGCTGAACGAGCCGATCCAGATGACGCGGTCGTCGTCGAGCGCGCGCAGCGGCGTGGGCCGTTCGCCGTCGTAGCGAAAGACGCCGTCGTACTCGTCTTCGACCACAAACGCATCCGCTTCTTCGGCCCAGTCCAGCAGCTCGGCGCGGCGCGGCGCCGAGAGCGTCGGTCCGAGCGGCCACTGATGCGCGCTGGTCACGAACGCGAGCCGCGCGCCGGGGGCGAGCTTGCGACCGCGCGCGACGTCGATGCCGTCGGCGTCGACGGGCACGGGCACCATCGTGCAGCCGGCGCCGGTGAACGCCGCGCGCACGTTGCGCGAGGACGGTTCTTCGATCCACACCGCGTCGCCGACATCGAGCGTGAGCCGGCAGATCAGGTCGAGTGCCTGCTGCGTGCCGCCCACCACTACGATCTGGTCGTCGCGGCAGGCGATCCCTTTGCGCGAGCGCAGCTCCGCCGCGATCACCTCGCGCAGCGGGCGATAGCCGGCCGGATCGCCGTAGCTCACCAGCTCGGCGCGCGGCCGCCGCATCAGGCGCGACGCGATGCGCGACCACGTCTCGAACGGGAAGCGTTCCACGTCGGGGATGCCCGGTTGGAACGGCAGCGGCCGCTTCGCGCTGAGCCGGTCGTGCTCGGGGATCGCGGCGAGCAGCCGGCCGCGCATCGACGCGCGTTCCCACGAGCTGCGCGGCAGCGGCGACGCGACGCGGCCGGTGAGCGCGATCGCGTTGGCCGCGACGTAGGTTCCCGAACCGTGACGCGCGACGAGGTAGCCTTCGGCGACGAGCTGCGCGAAGACGTCCCCGACGGTGTTGCGCGAGAGCGCGAGCTCCTTGGCTACGATGCGCGTCGACGGCAAACGAAACCCGGCCCGCATCTCACCGCGCACGATCGCGTCGCGCACGCGCACGTAGAGCTGCTGCCGCAGGCTCTCCTGCGCCGCACGATCGATCGCGAGCAGCGAGAGCCCGATGACCTGCGAGCGCGTCCGCGCCGACGCCATGCCGCTGGTTTCCGTGCCGCCGGAATCGCCTCCGCTCGAAGTGGTCCGCCCGCGCGACGAAAAGTGGTCCGCGTGCCCGGCACCGCTCATGCGAACGTGCGCTGAACGTTCGCCGGCAGCCGCGCGACGATCTCGTAGCCGATCGTCCCGCACGCGTGAGCGAGCTCCTCGGCCGTGATCCTTTGGTCGCCGTCCGAGCCGATCAGCGTGACGCGGTCGCCGGGCACGGCGGTGGGCACATCGGTGACGTCGAGAAACGCCATGTCCATGCAGATGCGGCCGACGACCGGCACGCGCGCGCCGCGCACCAGCGCCTGCGCGGCATTGCCGGCGCTGCGCGGCAGCCCTTCGGCGTAACCGATCGGCAGCGTCGCGATCCGCGACGCGCGCTCGGCGCGCCACGTTCGCCCGTAACCGACCGTCGTGCCGGGCTCGACCTCGTGCAGCGCGACGATGCGCGTTTGCCATTGAAGTGCGGGTTGCAGCACGAGACCGCGTGCGCGCATGAGCGCCTCGCTTTCGTCGCTCGGCCAGATGCCGTACAAGCCGATCCCGCAGCGGACCGCGTCGAGCCGCGTCTCGGGCCACAGGATCGCCGCCGCGGTCGCGGCGACGTGCCGCTCGACGCGCGCGTCGAGACCACCGGTTGCGGCGACGAAACGCGCCAGCTGCTCGTGGGTGAACGTCGAGTCGAGCTCCTCGGCCGCCGCCAGATGGGTGAACGCGCCGACGAGATCGAGCTCGGGCGTCGCCGCGTAGCGGGCCAGCGCTTCGGGTGCATCGCGAACTTCGAGCCCGAGCCGTACAACGCCAGTGTCGATCTTCGCGTGGACCCGGGCGCGTTCGCCCCGCCGGCGCGCGACCGCGACGAGCTCGTCGAAATACGAACCGCGATCCCAAAGCGTCAGCTGCACGTGCGCCGCCTGGGCGGCGTCGAGATCCGCGGCGCACACCGGTCCCATCACGTGCAGCGGCGCGGCGACGCCGGACTCGCGCAGCGCGAGCGCCTCGTCGAGCGCGTACACGCACAGGCGCGCGCAGTGCGGCGCCAGCGCGCGCGCGACCTCGATCAGCCCGTGACCGTACGCGTTGGCCTTCACCACTGCGGTCAGGCGCGCAGGCGCGACGAGCGCGGCCAGGGCTTCGGCGTTGCGGACGATCGCGCCGAGGTCGACCGCGATCTCCGCGTCCACTTACGGCTTCTTCGAGCGGGCGAACGACGACACGATCAGCGCGACCGGGATCCCGTAAAAGACGAGGCTGCCGACGAGCTCTTGACCCAGCAGCCCAGGCGCCGGCCGATGGTACAAGCCGGCCGTCAGCAGCGCGATCTGGGTGAAGATGTAGACGATGACGCCGAACACCGCGCCCGACACGAACGGGCGCGCGAGCAGTTGCGGTTGCGAGCGCGCGAGATAGACGTAGCCGAGCGCCCACCCGATCGCCAGCACGAAGACCAGCGCCACCCCGATCGCGGCGGCGTCCGGGTTCGCATAGGCGGCCGGGCCGAGCATCGCCGCGGCGGCGAAGGCGAAGAACGCGCCGGGCGCCGGGGCCGCGCCGTCCCACGCCAGCATGAAAAGGAAGAGGACGATCAGCAGGCCGGCTCCCGCGCCCGCCACGACCCCGGCGGTGAGCCGCCCGCGCAGCGTCACGACGGCTTCTCGCGCATCTCCGCCTCGAAGGCCGCCTCACGGGCTTCGAGCGCGTTGCCGATGCGCTCGAGCAGGTCGCTCATGGAGGCCCGCGCGATGTGCCGCCCCAGCAGGGCATCGAAGACGAGGCCGAACCGGCCGAGCGGCGGCCGGTAGGCCCCCTCGAAGGTCAGCCGCGTCGTCTGGACGCTCTCGATGCGCAGCCGCAGCGTGCCGTGAAAGTTCGGGAACAGCCGCGTCCCGGCGTGCCACTCGATCAGCATCGCGTCGTGGCCCCGGCCGCTCTCGGTCTCGTCGGGATGCAGCGCGAAGACGAGCTTAACCGGCTTGTGTGCCTGACCAGGCAAGGAACGCACGAAATCGCGCAGCGGGACCCGGATCTCGATCTCGCGCTCGGCGTCCTTGAGGTACTCCTCAGCGTACTCGTGCGCGACGGAAAACGGGCACCGGACGACCCGCTCGACCTCGACGCGAGAGACGACGGCCACGGTAAAGTTCTCGTCTCCTAGACCGACCTTTTCCTCTTGCACTCCGCCATGGAGTCTGCTAATCTTAGCCTCCGGCTGGCACTCTCATGCTAGAAGTGCCAAGCCCTAAGTCCCTCCCTTCTTTACCGTCAGCACAAGCTTTCGGAGGATGGTTTTCGTGAATCTCAAGCCACTGGGCGATCGCGTGGTCGTCGAACACGTGGAGCAGGCCGACAAGAGCGCCGGCGGCGTCTTCCTTCCCGACACGGCCAAAGAGAAGCCGCAAGAAGGCCGCGTTCTCGCAGTCGGCACCGGCCGCACGCTCGACAATGGCACCAAGCTGCCGATGGACGTGAAGCCCGGCGACCGCATCATCTACTCGAAGTACTCGGGCTCCGAGATCAAACTCGAAGGCAAAGAGTACCTCATCATCTCGGAAAAAGACGTTCTCGCTGTGTTCAGCGACGAGCGCGTTCCGGCCGGAGTGTAAGAACCAACAACATGGCAGCAAAGCAACTCGTATTCGACGAGAACGCGCGTCGCGCGCTCGAGCGCGGGGCGAACATTCTCGCCGACGCGGTCAAGGTCACGCTCGGACCCAAGGGCCGTAACGTCGTCCTCGACAAGAAGTTCGGTTCGCCGACGATCACCAACGACGGCGTGACGATCGCCAAAGAGATCGAGCTCCCCGACACGTTCGAGAACATGGGCGCGCAGCTCGTCAAGGAAGTCGCGTCCAAGACCAACGACATCGCCGGCGACGGCACGACCACCGCGACGGTGCTGGCGCAAGCCATCATCCGCGAAGGTCTGCGCAACGTCACGGCCGGGTCGAACCCGCTGCTGATCAAGCGCGGCATCGAAGCGGCGGTCGAGAAGGCCGTCAGCGAGATGGAGAAGCTGGTCCAAAAGGTCGACACCGCCGAGAAGATCGCGCAAGTCGCCTCGATCTCGGCCAACGACAAGACGATCGGCGACCTCATCGCGCAGGCGATGAACGAAGTCGGCAAAGACGGCGTCATCACGGTCGAAGAGTCGAAGTCGATGAAGACCGAAGTCGAGACCAAGGACGGGATGCTCTTCGACAAGGGCTACATCTCGCCGTACATGGTCACCGACTCGGAGCGGATGGAAGCGACGCTGTCCGATCCGTACATCCTGGTGACCGAGCGCAAGATCTCGGCGATCGCCGACATCCTGCCGCTGCTCGAGAAGATCGTGCAGGTGCAGAAACCGCTGCTCATCATCGCCGAGGACGTCGAGGGTGAAGCCCTCGCGACGCTCGTCGTGAACAAGCTGCGCGGCACGTTCACCACCGTTGCGGTCAAGGCGCCGGGCTTCGGCGACCGCCGCAAAGAGATGCTCAAGGACATCGCCACGCTCACCGGCGCGACGGTCGTCTCCGAAGAGCTGGGCCTCAAGCTCGACAAGGTCACCCCCGACCTGCTCGGTCAGGCCAAGACGGTCAAGGTCACCAAGGACGAGACCACCATCGTCGACGGCAAGGGCAAGCAGGACGCGATCAAGGGCCGCATCGAGATGATCAAGCGGCAGATCGAGGAGACCGACAGCGATTTCGATCGCGAGAAGCTCCAGGAGCGTCTGGCCAAGCTGTCCGGCGGCGTCGCCGTCATCCAGGTCGGCGCGGCCACCGAGACCGAGCTCAAGGAGAAGAAGCACCGCATCGAAGACGCGCTGAGCGCAACCCGCGCGGCCGTCCAAGAGGGCATGATCCCCGGCGGCGGTTCGTCGCTGGTCCACGCGATCAAGGCCATCGAGAAGCTCGCTTCCGAGACCAAGAGCCCCGACGAGAAGATCGGCGTCGACATCATCCGCCGCTCGCTCGAAGAGCCGCTCCGCCAAATCGCGGAGAACGCCGGCTTCGAGGGCAGCGTCGAGGTGAACCGCGTCAAGCAGGCCAAGCCCGGCGAAGGCTTCGACGCCATGACCGGTGACCTGGTCGACATGGTCAAGGCCGGCATCGTCGAGCCGTTCAAGGTGACGCGTTCGGCGCTGCAAAACGCCGCGTCGATCGGCGCGCTCATCCTGACGACCGAGACGCTGATCGCCGACAAGCCCGAGCCCAAGAACAACAACGCCGGCGGACCTCCCGGCGGCGGCATGGGCGGCTACGACATGATGTAGTCTTCGCCCCAAGCGAAGATGAAATCGAAACGGCCCCTGGGAGCGATTCCCGGGGGCCGTCGTCGTCCAGAAACCGTGCCGCGACAAGGCATCGGCCGTGACCCTATCGCCATGGACATTCATCGCAGCCGTTCTCGATGGCGTTCTGTTGCCGAAGAAGCAGGACTTTTCCGCCTTCAGGCGTCGACTCGCCTTTCGGCCATTTGGCAAAACTGTTCAACGACATCGATGCCGATAAAGTGTCGCCCAAGCTTCTTGGCTACCACAGCCGTCGTGCCGGAACCGATGAAGGGGTCCAAGACGATATCACCTC
>Ga0302326_10002329_pt1 | contig 46495 bp, 41 predicted proteins | sample Palsa_T0_3_FD_202264 | JGI IMG/M metagenome (GOLD analysis project Ga0302326, IMG submission 202264) | Peat permafrost microbial communities from Stordalen Mire near Abisko, Sweden - Palsa_T0_3 | ecosystem: Environmental > Terrestrial > Soil > Palsa > Peat permafrost | place: Sweden: Abisko... | reverse complement strand
CCTGGGTGGTCGGGACTCCCCCGTCCTGGCTGCCCGCCGTGGCCACGCCGTACCAGCTGGAGCGGTTCGTGCTGCCGACGATCCGCGGCGACGCCGAGGAGTGCTACGCGATCACCGAGGAGGGCGCCGGCTCCGACGTGGACGCCATCGAGGCGACCGCGCGGCGGGACGGCGACGACTACGTGCTGAACGGCGAGAAGTGGCACGTGACGTCGTACAACACCGCGAGCTTCGCGTTCTTCCAGGCGAAGCTGGCCGGCGGGCCGCACGCCGGGGAGCACGCGATGTTCCTGGTCGAGCTGCCCAGCTTCGGGGTCAGCGTGGTGCGGACGCCCGCCTACACGCACACGATCAGCCATCATCACCCGATCGTGGCGTTCCGCGACGTGCGGGTGCCCGCCGCCCACCTGGTCGGGGCCGAGGGCGACGGGATGAGCTTCGCGTACGAGTGGTTCCGCTTCGAGCGGCTGATGGTAGCGGCGCGCTGCGTCGGGGCGGCGGAGCGGCTGGTCACGGAGATGACGGCGTTCGCCGCCGAGCGGCAGGTGCAGGGCCGGCCGATCTCCTCTCTCGGCGCCGTCGCGGCGATGCTCGCGGACAGCCTGACCGAGCTGTACGCGGCCAGGTCCCTGACCTACGAGACGGCGCGGGCCGTCGATGCCGGCGCGGACGTCAAGGTGCAGCACGCGCAGTGCTCGATGGCCAAGCTGTACGCGTCGGAGATGGCAGGCCGGGTGGCCGACCGGGCCGTCCAGGTGTTCGGCGGCCGCGGCTACATGCGCGAGAACGTCGCCGAGCGCTTCTTCCGCGAGCTCCGGGTGGAGCGGATCTGGGAGGGCACCAGCGAGGTCCAGCGCGCGATCATCGCCGACCAGATGACCAAGCGCGGGGTGCGCGCCCTGGCGTAAACGTCACCGGCGTAACGGCGCTGGTCAGGCCAGACTCGCCTCGATGGCCTCGATGACCTCCGGCGCCTCGGGCTCCGTCCGGGGCCGGAACCTGGCGAGTACCATTCCGTCGCGGCTCACCAGGAACTTCTCGAAGTTCCACTGGACATCGCCGGCCTCGCCGTCGGCGTCGGGCACCGCGGTCAGCTCGGCGTAGAGCGGGTGCCGCCCGGGCCCGTTGACCTCGATCTTCTCGAAGAGCGGGAAGCTCACGCCGTAGGTGCTTGAGCAGAACTCGGCGATCTCGTCCGCGGTTCCTGGCTCCTGGCCGTGGAACTGGTTGCACGGGAACCCGACCACGGAGAACCCGCGATCCGCGTAGCGCTCCTGCAGGCGCTCAAGCCCAGCGTACTGAGGTGTCAGGCCGCATTTCGAGGCCACGTTGACGACCAGAAGCGTCCTGTCGGCTGGCGCCCGCAGCGACGCGGGCTCGCCGGACAGGGTGCTGACGGGAATGTCGAGCAGGGTCACGGGCTGATTCCTTCGGTGTGGGAGCGGTGTGGCAGCACTGACGTCACGCGGCGCCGCGGCACTGCCCGACCCGGCGCCGGGGCACTGGCTCCCAGGGGACCTGCCGGGCCAGCCCCTGCGTCAACACCACGGCGGGCCCGCACATGCCCGCCAGGCTCGCAGCAGCCCGCCCCGGCCCGCCGCGACCCGTTTAGCTGGCGGCTTCAGCTCGCGGCGGCCCTGGCGCCCTGGTTCCAGACCGGCTCGCCCTGGTAGCCGCGCGCCACCATGGTGACGAACTGGTAGACGGCGTCCTCCTCGGCGGACAGCGGCCCGGGTCGCGCGTGCTCGGAGGACAGACCGCGCTGCACCGACTCGCACGCGCCCCAGTCCTGCCGGTTGGTGATGTCCCAGAACTCCACCGCGTAGCCCGGATCGAAGCCCGGCTTCTCCAGCGCCTCCGGCGCGAACGCCCAGGTGCACTCGATCTTCGTGTGGTTCGCGGCCAGCGGCATGAGCCGGTGCGTCATGACGTAGTCGGGATGCAGGCTGAGCAGGATGTTCGGGAACACGTTGACGTAGATCACGCTGCGCAGCCCCTGGGCATCAAGCCCCCGCAACGGCGTGCCGAGGCTGGTGCCATCCAGGGACATGGTGTCCATGCCGTCCCGCAGCTCCATCCAGCCGCCGATCCAGGCGCCGTCGGACGTGTAGTTCTCGCCGCTCTTGGGCGGGCTTACCTTACACAGTTCCGGATGGATCATCGGGCAGTGATAGCACTCGTGGTAGTTCTCCGTGAGGATCTTCCAGTTGGCCGTGGAGTCGTAGTCATGCCGCCCGGAGATCACCAGCCGCTCGGGCTCGTACGGCGCGATCAGCTCGTCGAGGCCGCGCAGGGACTCCTCGAGCGGCGGTGCTTCGCCTGAGCCGTCCACGAAGATCAGACCGTGCCATTCCGCCACCGGCAGCTCGATCAGGCCCCAGGCCGCCACGTCGAAGCCCGGCCGGCCCTTGAAGCCTGCCGCGGCCCGCAGCCCGCCGGAGAGCGAGTAGGTCCAGGAATGATACGGGCAGATGATGGCGTTGCGCTGCTGGGTCGCGCCGCAGGCGAGCAGCTCATGACCGCGATGCCGGCAGGTGTTGGCGAACGCGCGCAGGACGCCGTCGTCGGCTCTGGACAGGAGCACGCTCCCGCTGCCGATCTGCTCCGCGCGCTGGTCACCTGGCTGAGCGACCTGTGAGGTGTGCCCGACGCAGATCCATCCCGCGCCGAAGAAGTGGCTGCTCTCCCAGGCGAAGACCGCCGGGTCCACATACGCGGCCCTGGGCAGCATCCTGCTCTGGCCGAACGGTCGCAGCGACGCCGCGAGGCCGGCCTGGTCGATGGGCGCGTGAGGATACCTTGACTGACTGATCATACAGTCAAGAATAGGCAAGGCGGAGCCGACTGTCCAGCGCCAGCCGCCGGCCGGGACGCCGGCCGGGACGCGGGCGGGGACGCCGGCCTGCGCGGCCGGGTCAGCACCATCGTCTGGCAGGCGGGCACGACACGCAGCTCGTCGTGGTTGCGGGCGCGGTACGTGGACGGCGCCTCTCCGACGAGCTCGGTGAACCGGGCCGAGAAGGAGCCGAGGCTCGTGCAGCCGACCGCGAAGCAGACATCCGTCACGCTCAGGTCGCCGCGGCGCAGCAGCGCCTTCGCCCGCTCGATGCGCCGGGTCATCAGGTAGGAGTACGGCGTCTCGGAGTACGCCTCGCGGAAGCGGCGACTGAAGTGCGCCGGCGACATCAGCGCCGTGCGGGCGAGCGCCGGGACGTCGAGCGGCTGCGCGTACTCGCGGTCCATCCGGTCGCGCGCCCGGCGCAGCCGACGCAGCTCGTCAATGTCGGCACTCACCCGTTCGAGCACCGGGCCGATGGCCTGGCTCGGCCGCCCTGCGGCGTGGCGGGCCGGCCGAAAGCGAGCAGTTTCAAAGAAGCACGGGTCACGGAGCCACGCCTAGCATGACCGTCATGGACATCACGATTCACCAGACTTTCCTCCCACATGACGACCCGGACGCATCCCTGGCCTGCTATCGCGGGCCCTCGGCTTCGCGGTCCGCAACGACGTCGGATACGGCGGGATACGCTGGATCACCGTCGGCCCCGCCGGCCAGCCTGGCACGCCAGCATGTCGGTCGTCGCGAGCCGCCAGCCGCTGGCCCCGTGGTGTGCAGACTTGTGGTGCCGACTGTCGATTTCGCGCCTCGCCGCTCGCCTTAACACGACCATACACACCGGAAACACCGGACACACCGGGTCGAGGTGACCCACGACTTCAGGAGTGAACATGACCGGCTCTTCCACCCAGGGAATCAAGACCGTGCTGCATCCCGTGTCCGACCTGGCGACGGCCAAGGCCGTGTACGCCGCCCTGCTCGGCGTGCAGCCGTCGGCCGACGCGCCCTACTACGTCGGCTTCGAGGCCGCGGGCCAGCACATCGGGCTGGTGCCGGGCGGCGGACCGCAGGGCATGACCTCGCCGGTGGCCTACTGGCACGTGCCGGACATCGAGGCGAAGCTGGCCGAGGTGACCGCTGCCGGTGCCACCGTGAAGGAGCCCGCGCGCGACGTCGGCGGCGGCCGCCTAGTGGCCACCTTCACCGATCCCGATGGCAATGTCCTCGGGCTGCTTCAGGACCGATGAGTGCCGGCCCCCGCTCCTGCGCGGCACGTTGGTGACAGCCACGATCTGATCCGCGTGCTCGGCGCGCGCGTGAACAACCTCAAGGACGTCAGCGTCGAGATCCCGAAGCGCCGGCTGACGGTGTTCACCGGCGTCTCCGGCTCGGGCAAGAGCTCGCTGGTGTTCGGCACGATCGCCGCGGAGTCACAGCGGATGATCAACGAGACGTACAGCGCCTTCGTACAGGGCTTCATGCCAACGCTGGCGCGGCCCGAGGTCGACGTACTCGAGGGACTGACGACCGCGATCATCGTCGACCAGGAGCGGATGGGTGCCGACACCCGCTCCACGGTCGGCACCGCCACCGACGCCAACGCGATGCTGCGTATCCTCTTCAGCCGACTCGGGCAGCCGCACCTCGGCTCGCCCAACGCGTTCTCCTTCAACGTTCCCTCGGTCCGGGCGAGCGGTGCGATCACGATCGAACGCGGTGCCGGCAAGACCGTGAGACAGACCTTCACCCGCACCGGCGGCATGTGCCCGCGATGCGAGGGGCGGGGCTCGGTCACCGACTTCGACCTGTCTGCGCTGTACGACGACAGCAAGTCGATCAACGAGGGTGCGCTCACGATCCCGGGCTACAGCGTCGACGGCTGGTACGGCCGCATCTTCGGCGGCTCCGGCTTCCTCGACCCGGACAAGCCGATCCGCAAGTACACCAAGACCGAACTGCACGACTTGCTCCACAAGGAGCCAACCAAGATCAAGGTCGACAACATCAACCTGACGTACGAGGGCCTGATCCCGCGGATCCAGAAGTCGATGCTGTCCAAGGACGTCGACGCGCTGCAGCCGCACGTCCGCGCCTTCGTGCAGCGCGCGGTGACGTTCACTGCCTGCCCCGACTGCGGCGGCACCCGGCTCAGCGAGCCGGCCCGGTCATCGAAGATCAGGGGAATCAACATCGCCGACGCCTGCGCGATGCAGGTCAGCGACCTCGCTGACTGGGTACGGGGCCTGGACGAGCCGTCCGTCGGGCCGCTGCTGGCGTCGCTGCAGCGGAGCCTCGACTCGTTCGCCGAGATCGGGCTCGGCTACCTCAGCCTCGACCGCTCGTCGGGCACCCTGTCGGGCGGCGAGGCGCAGCGCATCAAGATGATCCGGCACCTCGGGTCTTCGCTCACCGACGTCACCTACGTCTTCGACGAGCCGACGATCGGCCTGCACCCGCACGACATCCAGCGGATGAACGACCTGCTGCTGCGGCTGCGCGACAAGGGCAACACCGTGCTGGTCGTTGAGCACAAGCCGGAGGTGATCGCGATCGCCGAGCACGTCGTCGACCTCGGCCCGGGCGCCGGCACCGAAGGCGGCGAGGTGGTGTTCGAGGGCACCGTCGAGGGCCTGCGGGCCAGCGGCACGATCACCGGACGGCATCTGGACGACCGCGCCACGCTGAAGCCGTCGGTGCGGACGCCGTCGGGAATGCTGGAGGTGCGCGGCGCCAGCACTCACAACCTGCAGGACGTGGATATCGACCTGCCGCTCGGCGTGCTGGCGGTGGTGACCGGCGTGGCCGGGTCGGGAAAAAGCTCACTGATCCACGGCTCGGTGTCCGGCCGGGACGGGGTGGTGTCGGTCGGCCAGGCAGCGATCAAGGGCTCACGGCGCAGCAACCCGGCGACGTACACCGGACTGCTCGACCCGATCCGCACGGCGTTCGCGAAGGCCAACGGCGTGAAGCCCGCCCTGTTCAGCGCCAACTCCGAGGGCGCCTGCCCAGCCTGCAACGGCGCCGGGGTGATCTACACCGACCTGGCGATGATGGCCGGCGTCACCTCGATCTGCGAGGACTGCGAGGGGAAGCGGTTCGGCGCATCGGTGCTGGACTACCACCTCGGCGGCCGCGACATCAGCGAGGTGCTCGCGATGCCGGTGACCGAGGCCGGGAAGTTCTTCGGCGCCGGCCAGGCGCGCACGCCGGCCGCGCACGCCATCCTCGGCCGGCTCGCGGACGTCGGGCTCGGCTACCTCAGCCTCGGCCAGCCGCTCACGACGCTGTCCGGCGGCGAGCGGCAGCGGCTCAAGCTGGCCACCCGGATGGCCGAGAAAGGCCGCGTCTACGTCCTCGACGAGCCGACCGCCGGCCTCCACCTCGCCGACGTCGAGCAGTTGCTCGGCCTGCTCGACAGGCTCGTCGACTCCGGCAAGTCGGTCATCGTCATCGAGCACCACCAGGCGGTCATGGCGCACGCCGACTGGATCATCGACCTCGGCCCAGGGGCCGGCCGCGACGGCGGCCGGATCGTCTTCGAGGGCACACCCGCCGACCTCGTCGCCGCCCGCTCCACCCTCACCGGCGAGCACCTCGCGGCCTACGTCGGCAGCTGACCGCGGCCATCGCGGACACCGTGAGACGACTTCTCTCAGCTGTTTCGACCTGGCAAGCCGAGCCGGATCGGAGCGGCACGCGGGGCGCTTACTCACTAGCCTTGCAGCATGGATCTCACTCTTGCCCGTTGCTTCGTCCACGTCGATGACCCCGACCTCGACGCCACCTTCGAGAAGGTGCGCGCCTCGGGCGCCGAGATCGTGCAGGAGCCGACCGCGCAGCCCTGGGGCACGCGAGACTGTGCCGTGGTTGACCCGTCTGGCAACCTGCTGCGCATCGACTAGCGCAGGGCCAGCAGCGTGGCTGGGACTCCGCTGTCGCTGTTACCGCAGCGGAGTCCCGGCGACGCTGATAGTTCTCGTGAGCTGCGAGACTACCTCACCGGCGCGCCCGGCCCGCGGCTCGGCTGGGCCACCTGCACCAAGACGCGAAGAAGCGCCCTGCCCCAACCCTCGCGTGCCAGGACGAGGGCTGGGTAAGGCGCATCAGGTGGAGGTGGCGGGAATCGAACCCGCGTCCTTCAGTACTTCACCAGGGCTTCTCCGGGCGCAGCCCGCACTAGCTTTTCTCAGCCCCGGCGTTCACGCAGGCAAGTCGCCGACGGGCTCAGCCACTGTTTGTTGTCCCGCCTAGTCCCGCGGCCGGGCTTGACGGTGGATCCTCCTTGCTGATGCCAGACACCGGGCCGGAGGCTCTCCCGGGCTGACAACCCCTAACTCGCGGTTATTAGGCCGCGAGGGCGAGGTGAGTGCGCTTTGCGTTGGCACTTAGTGTTTGCGGTCACGGGATTTGCGAGGTCGTATCCGCAACCCTCGGCCCGCTTCCCCTGGATCGACTACCGAAGTCGAAACCGTTCACCCCCTCTTGAGTTGTCCGGCGCACGACAGCGGCCTGGCCGGTCCCGCGCGTCGTGATCGACTTTACCTGATGCGCCCGCGGCCGCCAACCGGGAAACAGGCAGCGGCAAGGTACCGGCAGCGGCCAGGTACAGGTATACGTACAGGTACAGGTACAGGCAGTGGCAAGGTAGCAGCCAGCCAAAAGATGAAGCCCGATGGCTTGCCCCCCCGAGCGGGCCATCGGGCATTCAACCAGAGGAGACGAGAAGCCCCCGTGGGCGCTGGCGGTGGCCGAAGAAGGCGCCCACGGGGGTCGACCGGCAGGGTCGGGGCCGGTCCTCAATGACCGGGCCTCCCCCGAGATGAGGCCCGCTCTCCTCACGGTGACTGGGCCGCAACCCCCCAAGCGGCACCCCAGTCACTAGTTAAGACGCCGCAGAGTAGTCGTAAGGTTGCTCGTCGTCACAAATTGAAGGTAACGATTAGATTACGGACCGCGTGACAAGTCTTTGAGGAAGCGGCCGGCCACGGGAGCGGCCGATGTCCGCGCCGACCGAGCGAGCTCCAGCACGGCGAACGCCACATTTCCCCGGTAGCCGACAAACCAGCTGGCCCGCAGGCCGTGGCTGCCAGGTCCGAGCCAGACGTTCCCGACCTGGCCGTAGACCGCCGCGCCGCGGCCGCCGGCCGCCTTGCCTGCCCCTGCCGCCACTGTCTGCCGCATCAGGGTCCGCAGCACTCCGACAACCTGGGCGCTGGTAGCAGGGACTCGCGGCGATAGCGCCGGATCGGGCGGGCTGGTCACGAGCGAGGGCCGGTGCCAGTCACCCGAGTCAACCAGCGCAGCGGCCAGCGCCATGTCCAGCGGGCTGACCTGAACGGATCCGGCGCCGATCGAATCCGCCGCGAGCTGACCATCGTTCGCCGGAGTCAGCATCGAGCCAGTGAACGCGGGCACCGGCAGGCCCCACCGGGCGCCGAGCCCGAAACCGTCCGCGGCGGCCGTCAGCTCGCCGGGGCGCAGCCGCAACGACAGCCCGGCGAACGCCGTGCCGCACGCGCGGGCGAAGTCGGTGCGAAGCGATGGCAGCACGCCCAGGCCCGACTCCGGCGGGTCGTTGGTGAAGGTGCGACCGCCGACCTGGCTCTGGTCCATGCACGGTATCCGGGTCGCGACATTGAAGCCGGCCGAGACCAGCGCACTCGCGGAGACGATCGTGAAGGCCTGACCTGGCCGGTAGTGGCCGCTCAGCGCGCTGACAGCAGGCATGCCGTGCGCCTTGTGCGTCGCCACGGCGAGGATCTTGCCATCCGATGCCCGGACCGCGACGATGGCGGCGGATCCGGGCAGCGAGCTGACCGCGCCGTTCGCGGCCGCCTGCGCCGAGGCGTCGATGGTCGTCCGCACGGGCACACCGGCATGACCAGGCCAGCTACGCAGCACGGACATCTGCCGCCCTGCCGCGTTCTCGGCGACGACCTCCGTCGTCGGGGTGCCGACCAGGGAACGCTGGAACGCCGCCTCTAGCCCGGACAGGCCCACCGTTGCGCCCGGCCGGTAGGGCACCCCGTCCGCACGCAGCACCCTCGCGGTCTCGGTGCCGACCGCGCCCGCCACCGAGTTCGCCGTGGTGTCGAAGAGCCGCATCGTGGTCCGCTTGATGATCAGTCCTGGCACCCGGCGGAGCTTGCGGCGCAGATGCTGGTACTTGCTCGGGGAGAGCCGCAGGAGCTCGAAGAAATGAGTCGACGGCGCCGCGACAATGTCGCCGTAGACCTCATTGGCGGCGAGGTGGGTCGCGTCGGCCAGCCTGTCCGCCGTCCGCTCCGGGTCGGCCAGCCTGCCCGGCCGTACGCCCGCGACGAAGACCGGCGAGCGCCTGGCCAGCGGCCTGCCCGCCGCGTCGAGTAGAGCCGCCCGCGGTGGCATCGTCGTCACGACGGCAAGCCGGTACCCGGGGCGAAGGCCCGGATTAATTACGCTGGGTCGCCACCTGACCTTCCATGTCGAGTTGATCCTGCTCAGGGCGAAGCTTCCCTCGTACTGCCAGGGAGCCCCGCTCCGGCCCAGATCGATCGAGGCGTAGAAATGCGCCTGGCCTGCGTCGCCGTGCTGAGTGATGGTGCCCATGCTGAGGGTGAGATCGGCGGCGTCCAGCTGCCGGTAGGCGGTGCGCAGCTGGGCGGTCACCCTGGCCGGATCGCCAGTGGTCAGCGCGGCCGCTTCCTTGTACTGCCCCTGCTCCCACGCGAGCAGGAACGCCTGCACGGTCGGCTCTACCGAGGTGTCCGGGGACCGAGCGCTGACCAGCACGACAGCGAGGATGACGACGGCGCACGCCGTGGCCAGCACGCGCTTCGGCGTGATGCTGGCACGCAGACCGCCGTCGAGGAACAGCCGGGCACGAGCCTGAGCCGCCGGTGCGACGAGCGGAACCTCGGCCGGCGGTGATGATGCTGACGGCGGGCGCGACGGAGCCGAGCGCGCCGGCGGTCCCGGCGGACTGGATCGCAGGCCGGGCGAAGCCGGGGGCGGCAGCGATGATGGCAGGCCGGCCGGAACCGCATATTCCGGCGGCGAGCCCAGCGGGGCGGCCAGCGCTCCGGGCCAGGCGGACGGACTCGGCGCGGCGGGAAACTCCGATTCTGACGCAGCGGGCCAGGCGGACGGGCTCGCCGCGAGGCGCGCGGGCGGCTGCTCGCTGGCCAGGGTCCTCGCGGCGGGAGTCGGCCAGGCCGACGGACTCGGCGGGTCCGGGCCGGGGTCGGGGCCTGGGCCCTGGCCTGGGCCTGGGTCCTGGCCTGGGGCCGGGTCATGGCCTGGGGCCGCGCCTGGGCCCGCGCCTGGGCCTGGGACTCCGGCCGGTTGCAGAGCGTACCCCTGGGCTGAGGGCACCGCGGGGAGGTCCGCAGCCGCAGCCGCCAGGCCCGCGGCTGCGGGCCTGGCGGGAATCACCTGGACGCGCCGCGGCTGCGCGGCAGCGTGCGATCCGCGCCTACGAATGCGTGCCATGATTCGTCACTCGGCTACCTTCGCCGCCGCAAAGCACGGTCGATATCCCTGGCGGCATCCCGCTCCGCCAGGTCATGACGCTTGTCATAGGTCCGCTTGCCGCGGGCCACAGCCAGCTCGACCTTGGCCTTCCCGTCTTTGAAGTACAACGACAACGGCACCAGCGTCAAGCCACGCTCCGCGGTCGCGCTGGCCAGCTTGTCGATTTCCTTACGGTGCATGAGCAGCTTACGGGGACGGCGCGGTTCGTGGTTGGTCCAGGTTCCTTCCGTATACACGGGGATATGCACGTTAAGCAGCCACGCCTCGTGATCGGTGATCTGGGCGAAGCCGTCAGCGAGCGAGGCCCGGCCCGCCCGCAGCGACTTTACCTCGGTGCCGGTCAGCACCAGGCCTGCCTCGTAGACGTCGTCGATGTGATAGTCATGCCGGGCACGACGATTCCTGGCGATGACCTTCACGCCCTGCTCGGCTGCCACGGTTCTCCTGTCCGCGGGAGGTCATACCCGCAGGTAGCGCCTGAGCGTGAGGAATGACGTGGCACCGCAGAGCAGCACGCCGATAATCATCGCGAGAATGATGACCTCGATCAGGTCAGTGGCGCTCAGTTGCACGTTGAACGGGAAGTACTGCTGCAGCGTATCCAGCCAGAGCGTCTTGACCGCGATCAGCAGCCCCGCCGACACGAGCCAGCCGAACAGCCCGGCGATCACGCCTTCGACAAGGAACGGCAGCTGGACATAGAAGTTAGAGGCGCCGACCAGCCGCATGATGCTGGTCTCCCTGCGGCGGTTGAAGGCGGACAGCCTGATCGTGTTGGCGACCAGCAGGATGGCGGCGATGATCAGGATGATCGCGATGATCACCACCGCGTTCCTCGCCCCGTCGAGCAGTTTGTAGAACTTGTCCAGGATCGAGGAGTCGTCGACGATCTGGTCGACCCCCGGGCGGCCGTCCACGGTCTGCGCTACCACGGGGAAGTCCGTCTCGGTGTTCTTCAGCTTCACCTGGAAGGAGTTCGGGATATCGCCCTTGCTGACCGAGCCGACGAACGACGGATCCTGAGAGAACTCCTGCTTGAACCGGAGATATGCCTGCGCCTGCGATTCGTACCGGACGCTCACGACCTGCTTGAGGCTTTTCAGGTCCGAGTCAAGCTGGGCTATCTCCGCGGGGCTGGCCGGCCCGTTCTTGGTGCACTGCGGGCTCACGCTGGTGGCAGTGCACAGGTAGATCGAGAGCTGCACCCTGCCCTGCCAGTAGGTCCTGGTGTTATCGACCTGCTTGACGAAAAGCAGCCCGGTGCCGAGCAGCGACAGGCTGATCGCGACCACCACGATGAGGGCGATGGTCATGGTCAGGTTCCGCCGTAGCCCGATCCAGACCTCATGGAAGACAAACTGCGCACGCATTAGTAAATCCCTCGGTAATCCTCGTCGGGCCCGGGTCAGTAGGCCTGGCCGTAGACCCCGCGTGACTGATCGCGCACAACCTTGCCGTACTCAAGCTCGATGACGCGCTTGCGCATGGAGTCCACGATCGCCGCGTCGTGCGTGGCCATGACGACCGTGGTCCCGGTCCTGTTGATGCGGTCGAGGACCTTCATGATGCCGATGGATGTCGCCGGATCGATGTTCCCCGTGGGCTCGTCGGCGAGCAGGATCATCGGCCGGTTGACGAATGCCCGGGCCATCGCGACCCGCTGCTGCTCGCCGCCGGACAACTCGTCGGGCATCCGGTCCCGCTTGCCCTCCAGGCCGACAAGATCGATCACCTCCGGCACGACCTTGCGGATGAACCGCCGCGGCTTGCCGATGACCTCAAGGGCGAATGCGATGTTCTGGTAGACGTTCTTGCTGGGCAGCAGCCGGAAATCCTGGAAGACGCAGCCGATCCGGCGGCGCAGGTGCGGCACCTTCCAGTTGGTGAGCCGCGCGAGGTCCTTACCCGCCACGTGAATCCTGCCCTCGGTCGGCCGCTCTTCCTTGAGCACCAGCCGGAGGAACGTCGATTTCCCGGACCCCGATGGCCCGACCAGGAAAACGAACTCGCCCTTTTCGATGTCGATATTGACGCTCTCAAGGGCGGCACGGCTCTGATTCGGGTACATCTTGGTGACGTTATCGAAGTGGATCACAGGCCCATCACAAGGCGCTCGGCGAGGATACGGACGACCTGTCCCTGGGGCGAACGGCATCCCAGTTTGGTCTTGGGCCAGTGTAGGGGGGAAACTGGTCGGGAACGTCCAACATCGGCGAAGTGACCGGGTAGCCGCCGGGACGAAGGGGACCCAGATGAGCTGCGAACACCTGATCTGCGCCCAGTGCGCGGGGCCGGTGGCTGAGGGTCACTGCCCGGTCTGCCAGGCGGCCAGGGCGCACGTGCATCACTCGGGCACCGGACTGCGAATGCCGCTCGTCGCGGTGGCGCTGATCGTCCTGCTGCTCCTGCTCGCCATGCAACTGGCGCACTGACGACCCGCCGCGGCCCGGCCGATTCTGTCCGCGCGGATATGGCGGCGTTATAGACCCTGGGTGCGGAGCCAGCGGATCTCCGCCTCGATGAACTCGTCGATCTCGCCGTCGAGCACGGCGGCGGTGTTCCCGGTCTCGACGCCGGTCCGCAGGTCCTTGATGTTCTGGTACGGATGCAGGACGTAGTTGCGGATCTGAGTTCCCCAGCTGCTCCTGTTCTCCCCCCGCAGCTCGGCCATCTTCGCCGTCTGCTCATCGCGCTTGCGCTCGAGCAGCTTGGCCTGCAGCACCGCCATGGCACTCGCCCGGTTCTGGATCTGGCTCCGCTCGTTCTGGCAGGAGACCACGATCCCGGTCGGCAGATGCGTAATCCGGACAGCCGAGTCCGTCGTGTTCACGCCCTGGCCGCCGGGGCCGCTGGACCGGAATACGTCCACCCGGATGTCGTCGTCCGGGATCTCGATGTGGTCGGCCCGCTGGACGACGGGGATCACGTCCACGCCGGCGAACGACGTCTGCCTGCGTCCCTGGTTGTCGTACTTGGAGATGCGGACCATCCGGTGGGTGCCGTGCTCGCCGCGCAGGGTGCCGTAGGCGTACGGGGCCTTGACGGCGAACGTCGTGGACTTGATCCCGGCCTCCTCCGCGTAGGAGGTGTCGTAGATCTCGGTCTGATAGCCGTGCCGCTCCGCCCAGCGCAGGTAAATGCGCCGCAGGCCCTCCGCCCAGTCGGCCGCGTCGGCACCGCCCGCCTGGGCGTTGATGGTAATCAGCGCGTCGCGGGAGTCGTACTCACCCGACAGCAGGGTGCGGATCTCGAGCTGGTCCATCTCCCGGCGGAGCACGGCCAGATCACGGAATGCCTCGACCCTGGTCGGCTCGTCGTTCTCGCTCTCGGCCAGCTCGAACATCACCGAGGTGTCGTCGAGCCGCCGGTGCAGGCCCTCCAGCCTGGCCACCTCGCCATCCAGGTAGGCCAGCCTGCGGGTGACCAGCTGCGCCTGCTCCTGGTCGTCCCACAGCGCCGGGTCGGCGGCCCGCACGCGCAGCCCGTCCGCCTCCTTCCGCATGGTGTCCGGATCAAGGACGGCCTCAACGCTGGCGAGCTTCGCCCTCAGTTCCGAGATTTCGGCGGCGGGGTCGATAGCCATGGCGGAAGCCTACGTCAGCCCGCCGGCTGCCAGACTCCGGCTGGCTAGTCTGGCAGCCTGCTGGTCGTCACCAGGGTACGGATGGCGCGCACGGCCACCGAGAGCGTGGCCACGGTGAAGGTGTCACTCTCCCAGATCTCCGACAGTGTCTGCGCCGCCCGCCGTACCGCAGATTCGTTCCGCTGCGCCCAGGCGGCGAGCCGCTCCTCCGGGCTGCCGGCCGCGGTGGCCCCCAGCACGTCCTTCGCCAGGGCGGCATGCGCCGCGTACAAGTCGTCCCGCAGCGCGCCGCGTGCCATCGTGTTCCACCGGTCATCGCGGGGCAGCGCGGTGATCCGGTCCCTGAGCCTGCTGATCTGCAGCCGGTCAGCCAGGTCGAAGTACACCTCGGCGGTCTCCTCGACGCCGCGCCCGGTGCCCGACGCCACGTCCACGATGTCGAAGGTCGAGTACGCCGGGACCATGGCGGAGACCCAGACGGCGAGGTCAGCGGGTACCCGCCGGGCCACGAAGGCCTCCCTGCGCTCCTCGAACCCGGTCAGATCGCGGCCGGTCAGCAGTTTGGGCAGGCCGGCCGCGACCGTCAGCACGCCGCCCGCGAAGAAGTCGATCGTAGAAGCGATGTCGAACGGCGGCCTGCGGCTGTGCAGCAGCCAGCGGGCGGCCCGCTCGGTCAGCTTGCGGCCCTCCAGCGCCATCGCAATCTGGGTCGCCGTGTCGACCTGGCCGTCCAGCGCCTCGACATGCGCCCAGAAGCCTGGCATGCCGAACACGTTCCTGGCCACCAGCCAGGCGCGGGTGATGTCGGGGACGGAGGCCCCCGTCTCCTCGTTCAGCCGGAAGGCGAAGGTGATCCCCGAGCGGTCCACCATGTCGTTGACGACCGACTTGGTGATGATCTCGCGGCGCAGCCGGTGCGATGCCATCAGGGCCGCGTAGCGCTGCTGCAGCGGGGTCGGGAAGTAGCTGACCAGCACCCGCTGGAGGTACGTGTCATCGGGCAGATCGGAGTCGAGCACGTCGCGGGCCGCGGCGATCTTGGCATGCGCGAGCAGCACGGCGAATTCCGGCGTGGTCAGGCCCTTCCCCGCTGACCGCCGCTCGGCGATCTCGCGGTCCCCCGGCAGCACGTCCAGCCTGCGATGGATCCGGCGGTCGCGTTCCAGCTTCCTGATGTACCTGGCGTGCACGTGCAGCATCTGCGGGGCCTGCGCGAGCGACGCGGCGAGGGTCCTGTTCTGCAGGTAGTTGTGCTCGAGCACGAGGGCGGCCACCTCGTCAGTCATCTCGTGCAGCAGCCGGTTGCGGTCGGCGGGGCGCAGTTCGCCGGTGCGGACCACCCCGTCGAGCAGGATCTTGATGTTGACCTCATGGTCGGAGGTATCGACGCCGGCCGAGTTGTCGATGAAGTCGGTGTCCACCAGGCCGCCTGCCAGCGCGTACTCGATCCTGGCCGCCTGGGTCAGGCCCAGGTTCCCGCCCTCGGCCACGAGCCTGGCGCGCAGGTCGGTGGCGTCCACCCGGACCGCGTCGTTGGACCGGTCGCCGGCGTCGGCGTGCGACTGGGTGCTCGCCTTCACCTGCGTCCCGATGCCGCCGTTCCAGAGCAGGTCCACCGGCGCCGACAGGATCGCGGAAATCAGCTGATCCGGCGTCAGCACGAGCACGTCGTCGTCGATGCCGAGCGCGCCGAGCGCCTGGGGCGAGATGCGCACCGACTTGGCGGCGCGCGGCCAGACCCCGCCGCCCGGCGAGATCAGCGACCGGTCGTAGTCCGCCCATGACGAGCGCGGCAGCCCGAACAGCCGTTCCCGCTCGGCGAAGCTCGTCTCGGGGTCGGGATCCGGGTCGAGGAAAACGTGCCGGTGATCGAACGCAGCGACGAGCTTGATGTGCCGCGACAGCAGCATGCCGTTGCCGAACACGTCACCGGACATGTCGCCGATACCGGCGACGGTGAAGTCGGTCTCGTTGATGTCCACGCCGAGGGACTGGAAGTGGAACTTGACCGACTCCCAGGCGCCGCGCGCGGTAATGCCCATTTTCTTGTGGTCATATCCCTCGGAGCCGCCGGAGGCGAACGCGTCGCCCAGCCAGAACCCGTAGCTCGCGGCAATCTCGTTGGCCGTGTCGGAGAACGTCGCCGTGCCCTTGTCGGCGGCCACCACCAGGTACGGGTCGTCCCCGTCATGACGTACTACCCGTGGCGGCGGCACCACCTGGCCCGCATCCAGGTTGTCGGTGACGTCCAGCATCGCGGAAATGAACGCCCGGTAGCAGGTCAGTACCTCGCCGAGGTAGGCCTCGCGATCGGCGGGATCCGGCAGCCGCTTGCAGACGAAGCCGCCCTTGGCGCCGGAGGGGACGATAACGGAGTTCTTCACCTCCTGTGCCTTCGCCAGGCCGAGCACCTCGGTGCGGAAATCCTCAGGCCGGTCCGACCATCGCAGCCCGCCGCGCGCGACGTCGGCGAATCGCAGGTGCACGCCCTCGAACCTGGGCGAGTAGACGAACAGCTCGAACCGAGGCCGCGGCGCCGGCAGGTCGGGCACCTGGCCGGCGTCGAGCTTGACCACGAAGTAGGGCAGCCGATCCTGCTGGGCCGTGGTGTCCTGGAAGTAGTTCGTCCGCAGCGTGGCCTGGATCAGGTCCCAGTAGGCGCGCAGGATGCGATCCTGGTCCAGGCTGGCGACATCGTCGAGCTCGCCGCGGATCTCCTCAGCGAGCGCCTCGCTCCGCTCGGCCTCGCCGGCCTGGCGGTCCGGATCGAACCTCGACTCGAAAAGTCGCGCGAGCAGCCGGGTGACCGTCACGTTGGAGCGCAGCACCCGCTGTACGTAGTCCTGGCTGAACCTGATGCCCACCTGGCGCAGGTACCTGGCGTAGGCGCGCAGCACCACCACCTGCCGCCAGCTGAGGCGAGCGTCGAGGACGAGGGCGTTGAACCCGTCGTCCTCGATCTGCTCGTGCCACAGGGCGCTCAGCGCGCCCTCAAGCAACTCCTGCACTGATGCGAACGAGGCAGCGTCCCCGGCGGCGGCGGTGCCCCCTGGGGCAGCAGCGTCCTGCGGGGCGGCGTCCCGCGAAGTGGTCTCCGCGCCTGTTGCGGTGCCCTCAGCGGTTCCGCTCCTGCGCAGCCCGAAGTCATAGATCCAGAACGGCGCCGGGATGTGCGCGCCGGAGAACTCGTACGGGTGCTCGTCTACCACGTCAACGCCCATGTGCTGGAGCCTGGGCAGCACGTCGGTGAGCGTGATCGGCGAGCCGGTGCGGTAGATCGTGAGCCGCCAGACCCTCGGCCGGCCGGAGGTCGCCGCCGCGTCGGTATGCGGATCGTGCTGCACGGGCACGCCGCCGACGAAGCCCACGGATTCCCAGAGCTCGAACGAGATGTCCTCCCCCGACTCGCGCAGTGCGAGGATCCTGGTCAGGTCACCGACGGCGGCCGCCGCGGGCACGTCGGCCTTGTAGGTATCGGGGATCGCGTCGCCGCACATGGCGAGCAGCGCGCGGGCTCGCTGCGCTCCGAGCCTGGCGGCCGCCTCCTCGCCCAGGTCGTCGTCCCACGACCTGACCACGGCGGCAAGCTGGCGCTCAAGCTCGGCCTCGTCCACCGCAGGCAGCACGCTGCCGCGCCCGGCCCGGACCACGATGTGCAGCCTGGCCACGGGCGACTCGCCGACCATCACGCTGTAGCTGACCGACGCGCCGCGCAGCGCGCTGCGCAGGATCTCCTGCGCGCGGAGCCTGACCTTCGTCGTGTACTTGTCCCTCGGCAGGTACACCAGGCAGGACATGTACCGGCCGTAGATGTCCTCGCGCAGGAACAGCCTGGTCTGCGTGCGCTCGCGCAGTCGCAGCACGCCGGACGCGATCGGGGCAAGCTCGGGGACCGAGATCTGGAACAGTTCCTCCCGCGGGAAGTTCTCCAGGAACTCGGCGAGGTCCTTGCCGTCATGGCTGTCGGCGGCCAGGCCGACGGTCTCCAGCACCCCGGCCAGCTTGCGCCGCAGTACCGGGATGCGGGTGATGCTCTCGGAGTAGGCCACGTGGGTGTACAGGCCGAGGAACCGGAACTCGCCGACCACCAGCCCCGCGTCGTCGACCTTCTTCACCGCGACATAGTCGAGGTAGCTCGGCCGGTGCACGGTGGACAGCGAGTTGGCCTTGGTCAGGATGAGCCGCTTCGGGTCGCGGGCCCTGGCCCGTACCTCGGGCGGCAGCGCCGCGAACGAGCTCGATCCCTGCCGGTCATGCCGCAGGATGCCGAGCCCGGTGCCCGGCACGGCGCGCAGCGCCATCCCGTCCGGGCCGTCCTCCAGGTCGTACTCGCGGTAGCCGAGGAAGGTGAAGTGCCCGTCGGCGAGCCAGCGCAGCAGTGCCTCGATCTCGGCGGGTGACTCGGCCCCGGCATCCTCAGCCGGCGGCGGCGGCCCGGTGTCGGCGGACATGGCCAGGTTCTCGGCCAGCTGCACCGCCCTGGCCCGCATCCTCGGGTAGTCCTCGACGGCCACCCGGACGTCACCGAGGACGCGCCGCAGATCCTCCGTCAGCTCGGCCGCCTCGGCGTCGTCGGCCAGCGCGCCGATCTCGATGTGCGTCCAGGACTCGGCGATCTCGTCATGAGCCGCTGGCGACCCGTCGACCGGCCCGAGCACGGCACGCAGCGATCCGGTCACGTCGCGGCGGACGCGCAGCTGCGGGTGGATTACCCGGCGGGTCGGCGCGCCATGCCTGGACAGCTCCATCGTCACGGAGTCCACCAGGTAGGGCATGTCGTCGGTGACGATGTCGAGCACCATCCCGCCGGGTTCAAGCCCGGCGGAGCCGGCCGGCCGGATCCGCACCAGCGCCCGCCCCTGCGGCCGGTGCGCGGCGAAGGCGGCCTGCTCCATCGCCGCGGCGGCGATCCGCTCCGGCCCGGCGGCGGCGAGATCCTCGACCGCGACGTGCCGGTAATAGGCCTGCAGGTAATTCAGCGGATCACCGACCCTGGGATCGTCGCGAGCCGCCTCCGCCGCCTTCACCAGCAGGGCGAGCCTCTCGTCAGCCGCGTTCTCCGGCATCGGTCGCACTCCTTTGTGTCCCGATTCGCTGTTCCCGATTCGGCCGCTAGAGACAATCTCGCAGTTCCCACAGCTGCGGGTAATAGCGCAGCGGCACCCGGTGCCGCAGGTAGGGCGCGCCGCTCGACCCGCCGGTCCCTGATTTCGTGCCGATCTGCCGCTCCACCATCTGCACATGCCTGGCCCGCCAGAGTCCGGCCAGCTCGTCATGAGTCAGCAGGTCCTCGGCGAGCTGCCACAGGTCGTCCTGATTCGGCCGGTCCCTGGCGACGGAGACGAGCGACGCCATGACCTGATCGGCGTCGGCAACGGGCAGGCCCCTGATCCGGAGCAGGTCGAGATACGCGTCCCAGAGCGACGGCTCTGCCAGGCGAGTAGCCAGCCTGCTGCGTTCAGAATCTGTCAGGGCGCGGAAGCGGGCGACGAACTTCTCGTCCTTCGCCCCGGACAGGAACTCCAGCTCGCGGAACTGCACGGACTGGAAGCCGCTCGCCGGGGCAATCGACGCGCGGAACTCAAGGAAATCCTGCGGCGTCATCGTCTCCAGCACGTCGATCTGGCTGACCAGCAGCCGCTCGATGACGTGCCCGCGGCGCAGCAGCTGCCTGGCCCGCCAGGTCTGGTCCGACGCCATCGCGTCCCTGGCCGTGCCGAGCTCGTGCAGCAGCTGGGCGAACCACAGCTCGTACGCCTGGTGCGTGGTGATGAACAGCAGCTCGTCGTGGGCCGGCGGATCGGCCTGCGGCACCTGCTGCCCGAGCAGCTCCGGCAGCCGGAGGTACTCGCCGTAGGTCAGCAGGCCGCCTTCCTCGCCGAAGCGGCGGCCCGGCCGCGGCGCTGCGGGGGGCGCTGGCGCGGTCACCGCGGCTCCCCGGGCGCGAAGAACGCCAGTACCTCGGGGTTCGCCATGGCGTCAGGATCCGCGGCGTCGGCGACGGGCGTGCCGAGCAGGATCTTCCTGACCGGCACCTCCAGCTTCTTGCCGGACAGCGTCCGCGGGATACCCGGCACCTGCCGGATCTCGTCGGGGACATGCCGCGGTGACAGCTGGGCGCGCAGCCCCGACCGGATCCGCGCGGTGAGGTCGTCGTCAAGCTCGGCTCCGCCGGCCAGCACCACGTACAGGATCAGCCGGCCGTCGCGGCCGAGCCGGCCGGTGTCCACCACCAGGCTGTCGGCGATCTCCGCCAGCCGCTCCACCACGCGGTAGAACTCGCTGGTGCCCATCCGGACACCGCCCCTGTTCAGGGTCGCGTCGGAGCGCCCGTAGATGACGCAGCCGCCGTCCGGCAGGAACAGGATCCAGTCCCCGTGCCGCCACACGCCCGGGTACTCGGCGAAGTAGCTATCGGCGTAGCGCTTACCGTCAGGGTCGTTCCAGAATCCGACCGGCATCGAGGGCATCGGCTGGGTGATCACGAGTTCCCCGACCTCCCCGATGACCGGCTCGCCGCCAGCGTCATACGCCTCCACCTTCGCGCCGAGGCACCGGCCCGCGATCAGGCCGGCCCGCACGGGGAGCAGCGGGCTCGGCCCGACGAAACCGGTGCACAGGTCCGTTCCCCCGGAGAACGAGCCGAGCAGCAGGTCGCTGCCTACCTCGTCATATACCCAGCGGAAGCCCTCCGGAGGCAGCGGGGACCCGGTGGATCCGACGCCGCGCAGCCTGGACAGGTCATGCTCTGCGCCGGGCCGCAGGCCGGCCTTGGCGCAGGCGAGCAGGTACGGGGCGCCGGTGCCCGCGTAGGTCACGGCGGTCTCGGCGATGAGCCGCCAGAGCGCGCCGGTGTCCGGATAGGCCGCGCTGCCGTCGTAGAGCACGACGGTCGCGCCCGCGAGCAGCCCCCCGGCCAGGTAGTTCCACATCATCCAGCCGGTCGTGGTGTACCAGAAGAAGACGTCATCAGGCCCGAGGTCCTGGTGGAAGGAAAGCACCTTCAGGTGCTCGAGCACGATCCCGCCGTGACCATGCACGATCGGCTTGGGCAAGCCGGTGGTTCCCGAGGAATACAGCACCCACAGCGGATGGCTGAACGGAACCTCGGTGAACTCCGGCCGCGACGCCTGCTCCGCCCGGGCGCTGCCTGAGGGGAGATCGTCCCAGCTGATCACGGCCGCGCCGCTGGCCGCGGTTCCCGTCCCCGGCGCGTCCGCGTCCGGTGCGTCCCTGCCCGGCGCCGTCCCGCCCGGCGCCGTCCCGCCGTCCCGGCTCACCATGATGACCGCGGCGAGACCGGGCAGGGCCGCCGTGATTCTCGCGACCTCGTCCTGCCGGTCGTAGATCTTCCCGCCGTAGGAGTAGCCGGTGACGGCGATCAGCACCTTCGGCGAGATCTGCGCAAACCGGTCGATCACGCTGCTGGCGCCGAAGTCCGGCGAGCAGGACGACCAGATCGCGCCCAGGCTCGCGGTGGCCAGCATGCCGATCAGCGCCTCGGGGACGTTGGGCAGGTAAGCGGTTACCCGGTCGCCCATGGTGACCCCGAGCGTACGCAGCCCGGCAGCCACCCTGGCGACCTCGCGCTCGAGCTCTCCGTAGCTGAGCGTGCCGCCGCGGCCGTCCTCGCCACGGTAGATCACCGCGGTCCGGCCGGGCGCGGTGCTGGCGGTCCGCAGGGCGTTGCGGGCGTAGTTGATCGTGGCGCCCTCGAACCAGCGGATGCCGGGCATCTCGCCACCGCTGAGCGCGGGCGCGTTCCGCCGGTCGCCGAGCACGCCGAAGTAGTCCCAGATCGATTCCCAGAACCCGGCGGAGTCGGTTACCGACCACCGCCAGAGCTGGTCAAAAGTACGCAGGTCAAGGCCGCGCTCGCGGGCCAGCCAGCGGGCATAGCCGGTCACCCGGGCGCCGCTGACCGCTTCGGGTGCGGGCTCCCAGAGGACATCGCCGTAATCACGCCCGGCCAGGGCCGCTATGAGGTCCGCGGCGGGCGCCGCTCCGTGCGCCGCTCTGGGCGCCGCGGCGGGCGCCGCTCCGGGCGCCGCCTGATCGTCAGTGGGCATAGGCCCAGCATGGGACGTCAGGGCGGCGGCCCGCAACGCCTGGCGACCGGCCGCCGCGCCAGTCGGCCGGGCTTCCGCCACGACGGTGGAGGATCCGCACGTCCTGAACAGCCGGATCCTCCACGGTCATCATGGAGCCGACGGCGTCAGCCGGGTGCGGGTGCGGTAATCATGGAGCCGACGGCGTCAGCCGGGTGCGGGTTCCGGCGGCGGCCCGCAGTGCTGGATCGCGCGGATTACTGCCGCGGTGTCCGTCAGGTCGGGCAGCACGACGTCGGCGCCGGCGGCGCGCAGGTCGGCCTCGGTGGACCGCCCGGTGGCGACGGCGACCGACCCGGCGCCACTGACCCGTGCCGCCTCGACGTCCCTGGTGGAGTCCCCGATGTAGACCGTCGCAGGCCCGCCGCCCGCCGCGCCGTACTTCGCCGCGGCCCGGTTCCTGGATTCCAGCAGCTGGGCGCCCTTCGGGTAGATCTCTGACCCGTAGCCGCCGATCTCCATGTCGAAGAAGCGCTCAAGCCCGAACGCCCGCAGCTTCTCCACCGCGTTCGGCCTGATGGTGCCGGTGAGAACGGACTGGATGACGCCGGGCAGCTCCGCAACGGCGAGCACGGCCTGCATGGCCCCGGGCTGGATGCGGCCTCGCGTGGCCAGCAGCTCACGCCTGGCGCCGAACGCCGTCGCCAGCTCGGTGACGAACCTCGCCAGCAGCTCATCGCTGCCGTCATCGGTCACGGCGGCCGTCGCCGGCACCGTTGGCGCCGCGTCGTTCCGCGCCAGGGCCTCGAAGAAGATCTCCGACTCGCTCTGGCCGGCCATCTGCGGCAGCAGGACGAGCGGGCGGCCGGTGACCCGGCGGAACGCGTCGGCGTAGGCGTCCCTGGTGATCCTCGTCACGTCGACGAGGGTCAGGTCGATATTCCACAGAACCAGGCAGTGAATTGAGTGCCTCCGGCGGGGTCGATCAGTGTGAGCGTACTCCCGCCGTCGGCGGGGCTAAAAGGTACTAAACAATCCCCAATCCGTCGTTGACCGCCTATAGACTCCCTCTCGCCACTTAAGCACCCGCGCTTGCGCGGCGGCACCCGTACCCGCGCTTGCGCGGCGGCACCGTAACGACCGGCGATTGCCGCCGCCGTGATCGAGTCTGGCCACCTACGAGCGCATGCCTGGAGCGACCAGTGATCAGCGATGTCAGCGGCCGCAAGGTCGCGCGCGGCAGCGAGGTCGCCGACCACCGGGAGATCACTGGCCGCAGCGAGGTCGCCGGCCTCGGCGCGATCTCGGGCTGTCGCACGGTCACGGGCTGACGGATGCTCGCCTTTGTGGTGGAGGCGCGGTCTTTCGTGCTCACCGGCCGGGTGTACCCGTTCGCCGTCCTGATGGCCGTTATCTGGTCCATGTGGATTATCCGCGTGGTCCTCGCCCGCCGTTACCGGCCGTGGCTGCGCGGCTGGCAAGCCAGCGTATCGGTGCTGATCCCCGTCGCCGGCGAGGAGCCTGGGCTGTTCCGCGAGGTGCTGTCCCGTATCGTCGAGCAGCGGCCCGACGAGGTGCTCGTCGTCATTAATGGCCCGGAGGATCCGGATCTGGCCGAGATCTGCGCTGCCGTGCCCGGCGTGATCTGGACGTGGACGCCGCGGCCCGGCAAGCGCAACGCGCTCAGGATCGCGGTGGAACGGGCCACCGCCGACATCGCGGTCATCGTCGACTCCGACACCCTGTGGACCACCGGCACGCTGCGGGAGCTTGTCAAGCCGTTCGCGGACCAGCGGATCGGCGGGGTGTCCACCCGGCAGCGGATCCTGCGGCCGCAGCGCTCCGTGCTGACCAGATGGGCAGACTGGCTGGAGGCGATCCGCGGGGAGTACTCGCTGCCCGCGATGAGCGTGCTCGGGACGGTTGGCTGCCTGCCGGGACGCACCATCGCGATCCGGATGGACATACTCCGGACGGTCATGCCGCAGTTCCTCACCGGCAGGTTCCTCGGCATCTTCCTTGAGGTGTCAGACGACAGGACGCTCACCAACCTGATACTCAAGGCCGGGTACCGTACCGCCTACCAGGCCACCTCGCTGGTCTATACCGACGCGCCGGTAGCCCTTGGCAAGCTGATCCGCCAGCAGCTGCGGTGGGCACGCGGATCGCAGTACAACACCCTGCGGATGCTGCCCTGGATGATCCGCCATACCCCGGCGCTCGCACTGTTCTACCTGGCCGACATGGTGATCCCGTTCATGCTGATCGCCTCGTTCGCGTCCTGGGCGGCGTCCGCCGACCATGGCACGCACCGCGCGCTGTATGCCGCGCTGCCGCTGCCCGACGGGCACTGGCAGGCCGCCGCGAGCCTGGCCGGGCTGGCCATCGTGATGACCGTGCTATCGGTCTCGGTACGCTTTGGCAGGCACTTCGCCTACGTTCCCCGCGACCTGCTGTACCTGCCGGTATTCACGGCTATCAACACGCTGCTGCTGATGCCGATCAGGATCGCGGGATTTATGCGGATGGGCCATGATTCTGGGTGGGGTACCCGCGGAGCGGCAGCATACGGGGGCACCCGCAAGCTGAATCCGCAGGCGATTATCCCCTACCTGGCCGGAGCCCTGATGCTCGGAATCGCGGTGCGAGTCGGTGTCTAGATCTCGCGGTCATCGCGCCGTCGGGTCCAAGCGACGGCTCCGGCTGTGGACCGTCGTAACCGTTCCGGCGCTGGTCCTCTGCTGCGCGTATTCCGCCGGGATTCTCGGGCACGTGGCGCCGCAGTCCTGGCGCCCCATCGACGCTGCCCCGGTCAGCAGCGCGGGCACCGGCAGCGCGGGCACCGGCAGCGCGGGCACCGGCAGCGAGACCGGCAGCGAGACCAGTCACCTCGGGGCGCCGCTCAAGGGGGGCCGCATGTTCGGGGTGGCGATCGCCGGAAACGCGCTGCCCAGATGGTACCGGGGCACCCACGTGAAGCCGCAGCTGCTGATGACCTTCCAGTCGTGGGGTGCCCCGCGCAGGCGAGACAGGATGCCGACAGCGCTGCTCAGGCAGGATCAGCGTGTCGGCGTTCATGCCCAGATGATCACCTGGCAGCCCTGGACTCCGCCGCCCATCCATTCGCCCGTGACTGTTCAGGATGCCATCCAGCCGAGATTCTCCAACGCGGCCATCGCGGCCGGCCGGCAGGACGGCTACATCCGCCGCTGGGCCAGCGCCATCGCCAGGTTCCCGAGGATCACGGTGTGGATCCGGTTCGGTCACGAGATGAACGGCGACTGGTACCCGTGGAGCCATGACCCGGCCGCCTACGTGGCCGCGTGGCGTCACATCGTGCTCATCTTCCGCCTGCTGAATGTCACGAACGCCCGGTTCGTCTGGTCCGGTAACTGGGGAACCGGGGCGCCCACCGCCGCCTGGCAGCAGCAGGTCATGGCTTACTGGCCGGGCCGGTCGTACGTCAACGCGATCGGCACCACGATGATCAACTTTGGCGTCGCCGGCCACACCCATCCGGTCAGCAAGTTCATCCCGCACATCGAGCTGATGCATCGGCTGCTGCGCGAGCCCGTGATGCTGACCGAGGTCAATACCGAGCGGTCGGGGCGGGTCGCCTGGATGCTGCAGCTGGCCAGCTTCGCCGCGCGAACCCCCTGGCTGAAGGCCATCGTGCTCTCCCAGCTGCCCTCCTTCGGCGCGGCGCAGTTCGCCACCAGGAACCTGACCTGGAATGTGAGCGAGCATCAGAGTCCGCGCGTGCTCACTGCCTTCCGCATGCTCGTCACGAGCACCGTTGGCTAGCCGGGCGATAGCCGCGGTGATCGGCGGCCTGATAGCGCTGTGGACGCTGGTCGGAGCGACGGGATGCTGGTCGACGCCGGCCGGCTGCGGCCAGTACTGGCAGTCGGCGACCGGCCAGTACGTGATCGAGAACAACAATTTCGGCGGCCAGCCGGAGTGCGTCTCGCGCGCTGACGGTAGCGGATTCAGGGTGACCAGGTCCGCCGCCAGTGCCCGGCTTGGCATCGGCCAGCCGAACGCCTACCCGGAGATTTACACCGGCTACCACTGGGGGACGCAGGCGGGAAACGCGTTCCCCGCGCAGCTCAGCTCGCTGTCCTACGCGCGGTCAAGCTGGTCAGTCGCCGTCATCAGGGCGCGGCGGGACAGCGCTTACGACGCCGCTTATGACCTCTGGGTCAACAGGGGCAGGCAGGTGGCGGCCAGCGGGCAGCCCGACGGCGCGGAGGTGATGATCTGGCTCACCGAGCAGGCGGTGCCGCCGCCAGTTCCCGGCACCCCGACGGTCACGGTGGACGGCGCGGCCTATTACCGGATCGAGCTAGCCCGCCGTGAGCACGGCGTCAGCTGGCCATTGACCATCTACCGGCGGGTGGCTCCCGTCACCTCGGTGCGGGATCTGAGCCTGCTTGGCTTCGTGGCCGACGCGGCCGCCCAGCATCGGCTGAGCATGTCCTGGTATCTGGAATCGGTCGAAGCCGGCTTCGAGATCTGGCGAGGCGGCGCAGGGTTGGACAGCAAGTCGTTCGCCCTCGCCGCAGGCTCCCGGCGCTAACTCCCCCGCCGGAACTCCCCCGCCGGAACTCCCCCGCCGGAACTCCCGCGCCGGAACTCCCCCGCCGGTTAGTTCCGGCCGAGCGCGCGGTAGCGCCAGCCCGCCGCGCGCCAGCGCGCCGGGTCGAGTGCATGACGCCCGTCCACGACGCTGCGCCGCGCCACCACGTTCGCGAGGACCTCCGGGTCGGCGTCCCGGAACTCCTGCCACTCGGTGAGCAGCAGCAGCACGTCGGCGTCTCGCGCCGCTTCCAGCATGGAGTCCGCGTACTTCAGATCCGGGCACTGGCGGCGCGCGTGCTCCATCGCCTCCGGGTCGTAGACGGTGACCTGCGCGCCGAGCCGGTGGATCGCCGTCGCCACGTCCAGGGCCGGGGAATCCCTGATGTCGTCGGAACCCGGCTTGAACGCCGCGCCGAGCGCGCCGACGCGCCGGCCGGCGAAGGAACCTCCGGCTAGCTCCCTGGCCAGGTCGACCGTGCGGATCCGGCACCGCTCGTTGATCTCGTCCACGACGCGGAGCAACGCCAGCGGCTGGGCCGCGCCCAGATCCCCGGCACGGGCCATGAATGCCCTGACGTCCTTGGGCAGGCAGCCGCCGCCGAAGCCGAGGCCAGGGCGCAGGCCAGCGCTGCCGATCCGCGCGTCATGCCCGAGCGCCGCCGCCAGCAGGGTGACGTCGGCGCCGGCCGCGTCACAGACCTCGGCCATCGCGTTGATGAAGGAAATCTTGGTCGCCAGGAAGGCGTTGGCCGCCACCTTGACAAGCTCGGCCGTGGCGAAATCGGTCACCAGGAACGGTGCGCCGCCGGCCAGCGGCCGGGCGTAGATCTCCCGCAGGATGGCCTCGGCCCGCTCCGACCTGACCCCCGCCACGATCCGGTCGGGATGCAGCGTGTCGGGGACGGCGCTGCCCTCGCGGAGGAATTCAGGGTTCCAGGCGAACTCGGCGGCTTCCCCGGCCGGCGCCAGCCGCGCCAGCCTTCGCGCGATCCCGGCAGCGGTTCCGACCGGCACGGTGGACTTGCCGACCACCAGGCAGGGTCTGGTCAGCAGCGGCGCCAGGCTGTCGACGCAGGCGTTCACCTGCGACAGGTCCGCCCGGGCAGAGCCGGCCGCCGGCGGCGTGCCGACGCAGATGAAATGAACGTCCCCGAAGTCCGCGGCGCGCTGATAGGAGGTGGTGAACGACAGGCGGCCGGAGTCAAGGCCGCGGCGGAGCAAGGGCCCAAGCCCGGGCTCATAGAAGGCCAGCTCGGCCCTGCTGAGCCCGTCGATCAGCGTCTCGTCGCTGTCCACGCCCAGCACCTCGAAGCCGAACTCGGCCATGCACGCCGCGTGCGACGCGCCCAGATGACCGGTCCCCATGACCGTCACGCGCAGCGGCATGAAGCTCCCTTTATCGGCATGGTTGGGACTCCACTGTCGCTGTTACCGCAGCAGAGTCCCAGCGACGTCATTGACGCTGCCTTCAGTAGTCAGCCCATATGCGGATAGCGGTAATCGACCGGCGGGACGAACAGTTCCTTGATGGTGCGCGCGTTGACCCAGCGGATGAGGTTGAAGATGGAGCCGGCCTTGTCGTTGGTGCCGCTCGCCCGTGCCCCGCCGAAGGGCTGCTGGCCGACGACGGCGCCGGTCGGCTTGTCGTTGATGTAGAAGTTGCCAGCGGCGAAGCGGAGCGCGTCGGTCGCCGCCGCGATCGCGGCCCGATCCTGGGCGATGATCGATCCGGTCAGCGCGTACGACGACACGTCGGCCGCTTGCGCGACCACGCGGTCATAGTCCGCGTCGTCGAAGACGTGCACGCCGAGGATCGGGCCGAAGTACTCCGTGGTGAACACCTCGTCCGTCGGATCGGTGCACGCGAGCATGGTCGGCTGCACGAAGTACCCGCTGGAGTCGTCGATCTCGCCGCCCGCCAGCACCCGGACGGAGGATCGCGTCTTCGCCCTGGCCAGCGCGTCCGCGTGAGTCGCCAGCGCCTTGTCGTCGATGACCGCCCCCATGAACAGCGAGAAGTCGGCGGACACGTCGCCCATGGCCAGCGACGCCGTGGTGGAGACGAGGTCGTCTCCCATCTGGTCCCATACCGACCGCGCGATGTAGGCACGGGACGCCGCGGAGCATTTCTGGCCCTGGTACTCGAACGCGCCGCGGATCAGCGCCGTGGACAGCACATCCGGGTCGGCCGACGGATGGGCGATGACGAAGTCCTTCCCGCCGGTCTCGCCCACCAGCCGCGGGTAGCCGCGATAGCTGGAAATGTTCGCCCCGACGCTGCCCCACAGGTGCTGGAAGGTCCCGGTCGAGCCGGTGAAGTGAATGCCGGCCAGATCCTCGTGCGCCAGCGCGACCCGCGATACGGTCCGGCCGTCGCCGGTCACCATGTTGATCACGCCTGGCGGCAGGCCGGCGGCCTCGAGCAGCCGCATGAGGTAATGCGCGGAAAGCTGCTGGGTGCGCGACGGCTTCCACAGCACGACGTTGCCCATGAGCGCGGGCGCGGTCGGCAGGTTGCCGGCGATCGAGGTGAAATTGAATGGCGTGACGGCCAGCACGAAACCCTCAAGCGGGCGGTACTCCAGCCGGTTCCACGCAGTGGTCGACGATTCAGGCTGCTCGGCCAGCAATCGCCTGCCGAAATGCACGTTATAACGCCAGAAATCGATGAGCTCGCAGGCGGCGTCGATCTCCGCCTGGTAGACCGATTTGGACTGGCCGAGGATGGTGCTCGCGTTGATCGTGGCCCGCCATGGCCCGGCGAGCAGTTCCGCGGCCTTCAGGAAGATAGCCGCGCGATCATCGAAGGACAGCTCGCGCCAGCCGGGCGCGGCGAGGCGGGCCGACTCGATCGCGGCCGTCACGTCGCGTTCGGTCACGTTGCCCAGCTCGCCGAGCACGTGCCGGTAGTTGTGCGGCTGGACGACCTCGACCCGGTCCCCGCCGCCCATCCGCTGGCGGCCGCCCACGGTCATGGTCAGCTCGGCCCGCTCCCCGGCCAGCTCCTTGACCCTGGCCTCCAGGACGGCGCGCTCGCCGCTGCCCGGCGCGTACTGCCTGATCGGCTCGTTGACCGGCGCCGGAACGTTGGTGACGGCATCCATGACGATTAGCTCCCAGACCTCGACTACTTCGACCCCGCTTGGACCGCGTCGGCTATGCCAGCCGCGCCAGCCGCGCTGACCACGTTAAGCGCGTGCCGCAATTATCGTCGCACGGATCGCCCGAAACCCTCACCCGGCCACGTATGCCAGCTCCTGGCTGGCGTACCACAGGAGCTCGTGCCCCTCGGCGCCGTCCACGGCGAACCTTGCGTCATCGTCGCCCTCGTCGGCCTTGGGCAGCGCGGCCACCGCGGCGCGGATGTCGTCCGTAGCGCGAGGGTCGTCGATATGACCGGACACCACAAGATGAACGGGGACTTCGCCGTCTATCTCGACCAGTGCCGGATCGCCGAGCCCGGTGACCTTGACGATTCGCTCGTCCGGTATCTCGACCGCCAGCACCACTCGTCGCGGCGGCGAGTCGGGATCATCGAGCAGCAGCCGGAGTGATGCCCTGGCCGCCTGCGTCATCGCGACGTATTCGAGTTCCTCCAGGTCGCCGCTGACGTACCACTCTCTCAGCGCGGGCGTGACGGCGAACCCGCGCAGCGGGGCAGGGCCGATGTCGGCGCTGGCGAGCAGCCGGGCCAGGGCCGGCAGCGTGCAGGGCAGGTAGACGCGCATGGGCCCCCTAGAAGAGCGGGAGAGGGTGATCACGAGTGTGCCAGGATCAGCCTCTCACTGCCGGGAAATCGCCAGTGCGGCGATAACGGCCGCTACGGCCGCCTCCAGCGGCTCGTGTTCCCAGACCCGCACGACCTCCCAGCCCGCTGCCGCGAGCGCGCAGTCCGCGGCACGGTCACGCTCGACGTTCCTGCGCAGCTTCGGGTCCCAGTAGCCGACATTGACCGCGGGCTTGCTGCCGTGCTCGGGACAGCGGTGCCAGAAGCAGCCGTCGACGAAGACCGCGACCCGGCGAGCGGTGAACGCGATATCAGGCCGGACCCGTGCGCCGCCGTCGAGATCGAGGCGGTAGTCCTTGCGGTACCGGTACCCCCTGCCGTGCAGGGCGCGGCGCAGCGCGAGCTCGGGCTTGGTGTCCGTGCGCCGGTTGGCGCGCATGTTGGCTGACCGGCCAGGGCTGGAGGGATGAGGGTAGTCGGCCACGGCGTCCAACGCTAGAGCAGGCGGCCGGCCGCCGCCAGGCTGGCCGGCCGTCAGGTCGCTGATCCGCCAGTGGTTATCCGCCAGTGGCGAGCGGGATGCCGAGGAGCTCGGACAGCCGCCGGGTGGTGGAGTCCAGATCGCGGTGATGCACGCCGGCCATGCCGACCGCCTCGGCGGCGAGGACGTTGGCCTCGATGTCGTCGATGAAGACGCATTCGGCCGGCTGGAGTCCCAGCAAGGTGGTGGCATGCCGGAAGATTCTCTCCTCCGGCTTGCGCATGCCAGTCTCGCCGGAGATCACCACGGCGTCGAAGAGGTCGGGGAAAAGGTCGCGCGGGTAGTCCAGGCCGCCCCAGGAGTTGGAGAGCAGCGCGGTGCGCAGCCCCGCGCGGCGGACTGCCCGCACCAGATCGTGCATTCCGGCGTCCGGCAGCGTCGCGGCGAACATCCTGGCCAGCAGGCCGTCGGCGGGAACCGGGCTGCCGTCGACGCGGAGCAGCCGGCCAGCGAGGAGCCGTTCGAACTCCTCGTTCGTGCACTCTCCGCGCTCCAGCGCGTGGATCGGGTTCCCCGCGCCGTCGGCGCCGTAGGCCTGCTGGACCCAGGGCCGCATGACCGCCGCGTAGCTGTGGCGGTCGACGCCATCAGCCTCGATCCATGCGTTGATCGTCGACGCGATCGGGCTGGTCAGGACACCGCCCCAGTCGATGATCACTCCGCGCGGTCTCGGGCGGTCAGCAGATCCGCTCTTTTCCGGCACGTCATCCATGGTAGAGCGTGACAGGCTGTCAGCCCTCGGCCGGCGCCCGCTCAGGGCGCACCATGCCGGACAGGTACCCGCTCTCGCCAAGTTCAGCGATGGCAATTCGATCCGATATCGGTTAGTCTGTTTTCGTGATATTCGAAAATGGGTCTGGTTCCGTGATCCTCGCCCTGCACCGTGCCACCCATGCGACCTTGCACGCCCTGCAAGCCCGGCTCGCCGATCTGGACCTGACCGCGTCCGAGATCAACGCCCTGGCCAACCTGGCTGACGGGCGGGCACGTAGCGTCGGCGAGCTCGCGGCGGATACCGCCACCAGGCCGACCACGCTCACCAGCGTGCTCGACCGGCTGGTCCGCCGCGGTTATGTCGAGCGGCGGCTCGATCCAGCCGACCGGCGATCGTTCCTGGTGTCGCTGACCGAGGACGGACAACCTGCCGCGGACGCGGCGCGCGCTGCCATGCGCGATCTGGAACTCGCTGCGCTAGCCGGGATCACCAGCTCGGACCTGGCCGGGTTTAGCGCGGTGATCCACGCCATAACGGAGGTTTCGCAATGAACAGGTTCCCCGATGACCATGAGTTCCCCGATGACCATGAGATGCCGGCAGAACTCGCCGAGATCCTGGCAGAGGTCGTGCCGCCCGGCGGCGCGTTCCGGCACCGGCAGCACATCCACCTGGCCTTCATCACCGTGCGCCGGCATGGCGGCTCGCCCGCAGCCGAGCTAATCAGCCGCTGGATCCGTCACATCGCCGCCTACGAACGGGCGCCGCAGAAGTTCAACGCCACCGTCACCCGCGCCTGGACCGAGATCGTTGCGCATCACGTCAGCGCGGACCCATCCGTTTCCGACTTCGACATATTCGCCGGACGTAACCCGGCATTGCTCGACAAGCGACTCCTCACCCGTCACTACACCTCGGCTGCCCTCGCGTCCGCAGCCGCCAGGGCAGGATGGATCACGCCCGATGTGGAACCCTTCCCCTGGACTGCTGACCGGGGATAGCGGACGTGCTGACCGCCGCCGCAGCGCTCGCGGCGCCGGACGCGCTGATGGCTGGGCTCCGCGGCGCCGCGGCTGGCAGAATCGCAGCATGCATCGCGTAGCGCTAGTAACCGGGGCGAGCAGCGGCATCGGGGCGGCTACGGCCGTGCGGCTGGCCGGGGCCGGCTATCACGTCGTCGCGGCCGCCAGGCGGGCCGAGCGGATCGAGGCGCTCGCGGCGCGGATCCGCGCCGACGGCGGCCAGGCTGAGGCCCGGCAGCTGGACGTCACCGACCGGGCCGGGGTCGACGCGCTGGCCGATTCGCTGGACCGCTGCGACGTCCTGGTCAGCAACGCCGGCGGCGCGGCAGGCGCCGACCAGGTCGCCGACGGCCTGGTCGGCGACTGGCGGGCCATGTACGAGGTCAACGTGCTCGGCACCCTGAACGTCACGCAGGCGCTGCTGCCCAGGCTGATCGCCAGCGGCGATGGCACCATCGTGATCATGTCATCGACCGCGGGCTTCGTGGCCTACGAGGGCGGCGGCGGGTACGCCGCCGCGAAGCACGGGGAGCACGCGCTCGCCGCCACGCTGCGCCTTGAGCTGTGCGGGCAGCCGGTCCGCGTCATCGAGATCGCGCCGGGCATGGTCAAGACCGACGAGTTCGCCGTCAACAGGTACCGCGGCGACGCCGGCCAGGCGGCCGCCGTCTACGCGGGCGTGGCCGAGCCGCTGACCGCCGAGGATATCGCCGACGCCGTCACCTGGGCGGTCACCCGGCCATCGCACGTCAACGTCGACCTGATGGTGCTGCGGCCGCGGGCGCAGGCGGCACAGCACAAGGTCTGCAGGGATCTGTAGCCGCCAGCCCGTAGCCCCCCCAGCCCCCGTAGCCCCCGTAGCCCCCGTGGCCCCCAGCCCGTGGCCCTCAGTCCGTCTGGGTGACCTTGCTCAGGCCGCGCGGGTGGTCAGGATCGATGCCCAGCCGGCGGGCCAGCGCCTCGGTGAGCAGCTGGCCGGGCACGATGAGCCCCATCGGCGCGAGCCACTCCGGCAAGTCCGGCCCGGGCAGTGCACGCGAGCTCGCGGCGGCGAGCCTGCAGCCGCCGCCGATCGCGTACGCCCGCGCCCCCGCGCTGATGACGCGCCGCGCGAGATCGACCGTTCCGTCCAGGGTCGGGCCGGCCTCGGCCGCCAGCACGATGGCCGGGGTGCGGGCGTCCACCACGGCCATCGGGCCATGCAGCAGATCGGCGTAGGAGAGCCCCATCGCGTGCAGGTAGCATGCCTCCTTGAGCTTGAGGGCGAGCTCGAGCGCGGCCGAGTAGGCCAGGCCGCGGCCGGACACGACGACGCCTTGCACATCGGCCAGCTCGGCCACGACCGCCTCGAGGTCCGGCGGCCGGGCCAGCATGGCCTCGATCTCCGCCGGTACGGTCCGCAGCAGCCCGGGGTCCAGATCGGCGCCGAGGCCGATCGCCAGCACTGCCAGCGCGGCCAGTTGCGTGGTGAACGTCTTGGTGGCCGGCACGGCCAGCTCCGCGCCTGCCTCGGTGACGAAGGCGACTTCGGCTGCCTCGGCGAGCGGCGAGCCGGTGCCGTTGGTGATCGCCAGCGTCCGCGCGCCGCAATCGCTGGCCCAGGCCAGCGTCTCGACGATCTCGTCCGTGCGCCCGGACTGGGACAGCGCGACGGCGAGCACGCCGGACAGATCCAGCCGCCGGCGGTACGTGGTGGCGATCGACGGCGAGGCCAGGCTGGCCAGCATCCCGGCATGCGCCTGGATCAGGTAGGTGCCGTAGACGGCCGCGTTGTCCGACGTGCCGCGCGCGATGAACAGCACCTGCCGGGTGCCGGCGGCGAGCCTTCCCGCCTCTTCCGCGCGGGGCAGCAGCGCGTCGATCGTGGCGCGCAGCGCGGCGGGCTGCTGCAGGATCTCCGCGTACATGTGGCTGATCGGGCGCGCGGTTCCCGGCGCTGAACTCATCCGGCGATGCCTCCAGTCCGGCGAGTGCGTGTCCGGGCTGGGTACACCCTCTCACCTCCGACCCAGGTGGCCTTCGCCCGCAGGTCGCCGCCGAGCCAGACCAGGTCGGCGGCGGCACCGGGCGCGATCCTGCCCAGGTCGGGCCGGCCGATCAGATCGGCGGGAACGCGGCTCGCGGCCCCGACCGCTGCCACCAGGTCGATCCCGGCGGCCACCATGTTCGCCACGCCCGCGTCCATCCGAAGCGCCGAGCCCGCCAGGGTGCCATCGGCGCGGGCCGGCGGCCCGCCGCCGGGAGGCAGCTCGATCGGCATGCCGCCGAGCAGGTAGCTGCCCGGCGGCATGCCGGCGCAGGCCGCCGCGTCGGTGACGATGCAGATCCGGCCTGGCGCGGCGGCGAACGCGATCGCGCAGACCTGCGCGGCCACATGCCGCAGGTCAGCGATCAGGCCGCTGGTCAGCCGGGAATCGGCGAGCGCCTGGCCAGCCACGCCAGGCTCGCGATGATGTAGCGGCCGCTGGGCATTGAACAGATGGGTGATCATCCGGGCGCCCGCGTCGGCCGCGGCGGCGACCTGCCGCGCGGTGGCGTCACTGTGCCCCACGCTGACCAGCACGCCAGCGGCCGTGAGCCGCTCGACCGCCGTGATCCCGCCGTCCACCTCGGGCGCCAGCGTGACCAGCCTGACCAGCCCGGCACCCGCCGCCAGCAGCTCATCGACCGCGGCAGGCGACGGCGGGATGATCCAGGCTGCGTTGTGCGCGCCGCGGCGTTCCGGCGCGATGAACGGCCCCTCCAAATGCACGCCGAGCACCCGCGCCCCGCCGCCCGGCAGCGCCGCCGTGATCACCGCCGCCGACCGCAGCGCCGCGATCAGCTCAGGCAGCGGCGCGGTAATGAACGTCGGGAGGTACGCAGTTGTCCCGGTTTCCGGCAGCCGACGACTAACTGTCGCCCAGCCGGATGCCCGGGCCGTCCTCAGCTCCTCGCCGAAATAGCCATTGACCTGCAGATCGACCAGGCCGGGCACCAGAACCCCGTCGTCGAGCACCAGGTCGGCCGGGCGTCGCGGCGGCCCCTGGCCGACCTCGGCGACCAGGCCGCCGGCCAGGACCACGTAGCCAGGCGCCAGCACGCCGGACCCCGGCGTGGCCGTGATCACCCGCGGCGCGGTGATGACCCGCGGCTGCGATACGTCCCGGACGACCGGGCTCACCCGCGGCGCGGAGAGCTCCCGCTGGCCAGCAGCTCGCGCATCTGGGCGGCCACCAGGTCAGGCCGCTCCAGCATCGCGACGTGCCCGAGTTGCGGCAGCACGACCACCCGGGCGCCGCGGAAGGCGCGGGCCGCACGGCCGGCCATGGCCGGCCTGACCAGCCGGTCGTGGCTTCCGTAGATCACCAGCGCCGGCGCGGTGATCCGGGCCGCGTCGCGCCAGAGCGAACGCGGGCCTGACCGGGCGTACTCGGCGACGAGCGCGCGCGCCGATCCGATCAGTACCTCCTGGCTGTATCCGAGCCCGTCCCTCCGGCGCACCTCGGCCACCTCTTCGGCGTGGCGGCTGGGGTGCAGCAAAGACGGATCCTGGTAGACGTCGGCGACCGTCGCCGAGGTCCGGTCCTCGGCGGACATCCGGCTCACCCGCCGCATCAGCCAGGGACCCACGGCCGGGGCGGATGCCAGCGCCACCCGCAGCGGAATGAGCCGGGGCCACAGGTCGGGCAAGGCCGGCGAGATCAGCGTCAGCGTCCTGACCAGGTCCGGGCGGCGCGCTGCTACCCGAGTGCAGACAGCCCCGCCGAGTGAGTTCCCGACCAGGTGCACCGGCCAGCGGTGCCGGGTCTCTATCAGGTCGATAACCGCCCTCGCCCTGGCGTCGATCGAGTAGTCATGATCGGCAGGCACCGGCGAGTGCCCGAAGCCCGGCAGGTCGATCGCCTCCCCCGCCAGGGCGGGCGCCGCGGCCGGCGATCCGCCGGGCGCGGGCCGGCGCAGCAGATCCATCAGGTCGGTCCAGTTGGTGGAGGACCCGCCGAGGCCGTGCACGAACAGCGCAGGCTCGCTGCCGGCCACGAGGGCGGGCGCGGACCGCACGTAGACCGCGCCGGAGGCGAGCGGCACCAGCTCTCCCGGCCAGGACGGAATCGGATCGGCCAGCCGCGAGCCGACGGTAACCCCGGCGGGCTCAGGCGCCGGCCGGACGCGGTCAGGCACTGGCCCTGCCACGCGAGCGGGGCCGCTCCGGCGCCGCGCCGTCAGCGGCCGGTCCTGGCTTCTTGGCCGAGGACGCTCTGCGGCGACGCGGCGCGGCGGGCGCGGTGTCCTCGCGCTCCTCGCGTGCGGCGGCGATGCTCGCCCGCAGCGCGTCCGCCAGGCTGGCCGGCTCGCTCGCCTCGTCCGCCTGGCCGACCAGCTGCAGCACGTCGCGGCCCTCAACCTTCGCCTCGACGACCTCCGCGAGCGCCTCCCGGTAGCCATCGTGGTGGGCGGCCGGGTCGAACTCCTCCGTCATCGACTCGATCAGCGAAGCCGCCATCTTCAGCTCCTGCGAGCGCACCTCGATGTCCTGCTCAAGGAACGGGAAATCGGGCGTGCGGATCTCATCAGGCCAGAGCAGAGTCTCCAGCACGAGCAGCCCGTCCCTGGCGCGCAGCGCGGCGAGCGACTCCCGCTGGCGCAGCGCCACCAGGACCACGGCCACCTTGCCCGACCGCTCAAGGGCGTCACGCAGCAGCACGTAGGCCCGCGCGCCGGTCTTCTCTGGCTCGATGAAGTAACTGCGGGAGAACAGGATCGGATCGATCTGGTCCTCCGGCGTGAAATGCAGCACCTCGATGCTCCGCGTGGTCGGCAGCGGCAGGCCGGCCATGTCCTCCTCGGTCAGCACGACCATCTCGCCCGTCGGCAGCTCAAACCCCTTGGCCACATCCTCGTAGGGCACCTCGGCGCCGTCGATCGAGCAGACCCGGCGGAACCTGATCCGGCCGCCGTCGGTCCGGTGGACCTGACGGAATGCGATGTCCTTCTGCTCGGTCGCCGCGTAGAGCTTCACCGGGATCATGACCAGGCCGAAGGAGATCGCGCCCTTCCACATGCTGTGCATGATGCCTCCCTACCCCTGAACATGATGTCTGCCTACCCGGCTGCTGCGGGTACTGATACCAGCAGTGTTGTCCCGATTCTGCGCACCGGCAACGTGTTCGATGTCTCTTACCTGCGGTGATGAGCTGCAGAGTCGGCGGCACATCGAGCGGCGCCAGGGCCGCCCAGCCGTAGGATGACAGCTGAATGTCAGCAGGCACCGAGACATCTGGAGACGCTCGTGAGCGCGACGCGGCATGCCCGGCCGGCCGGCCCGCGGCTGCCGCGACCCGCCCGGCGGCGCCAGCTGCTCGGGGCCGCCCAGGAGATCTTCGTCGCCCAGGGATACCACGCCGCCGCCATGGACGACATCGCCGATCGGGCCGGGGTCAGCAAGCCGGTGCTGTATCAGCACTTCCCCGGCAAGCTTGAGCTGTACCTGGCGCTGCTCGACGAGAGCGCCGACGAGCTCGTCGCGATCGTCAGGGACGCGCTGTCGTCATCCACCGACAACAAGCAGCGGGTGCCGGCCACCTTCCGCGCGTTCTTCGACTACGTGGGATCGAGCGGGGAGGCGTTCCGGCTGGTCTTCGAGTCTGATCTGAGCAACGAGCCGCTGGTACGCGCCCGGCTGGAGCGGACCATGGGGGAATGCGCCGAGATGGTCAGCCAGTTCATCCGCGAGGACGCCGGGCTCGGCGACGGCGAGGCCCATCTGCTGGGCATGGCGCTGGTCGGGATGGCCCAGGTCAGCTCTAGGTACTGGCTCAGCACCGATCGCGCTATCCCCAAGGACGCGGCGGAGCAGTTGCTGTCGCGGCTTGCCTGGAGAGGCATCAGCGGCTGGCCGATGACGGCAGGCTGAGGCTGTTTTCGCTCGCGGCGTAGCCCTGCGTGAGCTCGGCTGGCCGCTGGCGGCCAGCCGCCGCGTTAGCCTCGAACGAGGCGAGAGGAGTGCCGTGGAAGTCAAGATCGGAATACAGTCCGTGCCGCGTGAACTCGTGATCGAGACCAGTACCTCCTACGAGGAGATCAAGGCCGCGCTTACCGCCGCCGTGGAGGACGGCGGCGTGTTCATCCTGCCGGCCGAGAAGGGCGGCACTGTCCTGGTGCCCGCGGACAAGATTGCCTACGTCGAGTTCGGTGCCACCGAGGCGCGCCGCGTCGGGTTCGGCTGACCGGCAGGCGCTCGTCCTGGTTCCGCCCGCCCGCCGGCCTGGGCGCCGCCAGCCGCCGCTCGTCCGCCCGGCCGACGCCGTTCGGCGAGCATCCGCACCGGCCCGGTCGGTCCCGGTGCCGCTTTTGCTAGACTGTGACGTGTTCCGCCGCAGGAATGCGGCAAACCCCCGGTGTGTTGTCACAAAGGTAAGGCGCGGCTATCGCCGAGAGCTGAGTGCGCACCCGAGCACCGCGCCGGACTTCTTCTTCGCGGGCGCGCGGCCATGTCGCGTGTTGAGGCCGGACGGGCGTGCCCAACCGGGGAAGTTAATGCTTTGCCCGCGACGAACGCCGCCTAGCGCAGCCGCGCCTGGCGGGACCGCGGGCCACTGATGGAGGCTGGAAGCCCTGACTACGCAGACCATGCAAAGCGCGCCGGAGGACCGGCCCGCGATGCCCGACACCACGACTGACTATCCGGCGACTGACTATCCGGCGGACCTGCCGCTCACCGAGCTAACCGCAGCCCGCGCGCAGCCCACGGGCATCACGTTCCGTGAGCTCGGCGTCGCCGAAAAGATCTGCGAGGCGCTCGAAGACGCCGGAATCGTGACGGCGTTCCCGATCCAGGAGCTCGCGCTGCCGATCGCGCTCGGCGGGCAGGACATCATCGGCCAGGCCAGGACGGGCACGGGCAAGACCCTCGCGTTCGGCATCCCGCTCATCGAGCGACTTGACGGAGTCCCCGGCCGCACCCCCGCCGCGCCCCGCGCCCTTGTCGTCGTGCCCACCAGGGAACTGGCGATCCAGGTCGCTGATGACCTGCGCACGGCCGGATCCCGCAGCGACGTCAACGTGGTGACCCTCTACGGCGGACGCGCCTACGAGCCGCAGATCGAGGCGCTGGCCACGGTCGACATCGTCGTCGGCACGCCCGGTCGGCTGCTTGACCTGGCCAGGCAGCACCATCTGGACTTGTCGCAGGCCAGCGCGCTCGTGCTCGACGAGGCCGACAAGATGCTCGATCTCGGCTTCCTGCCCGACGTCGAGCGCATCCTGCGGCTCACGCCCGCCGAGCGGCAGACGATGCTGTTCTCGGCCACCATGCCCGGCGAGGTGGTCACGCTAGCCCGCCGGCATCTGCGCCAGGCGACGCACGTACGGGCCGAGCAGCACGACGCGACCTCTCTGGTTCCGAGCACCGAGCAGCATGTGTTCCGCGCGCACCAGATGGACAAGGTGGAAGTGCTTGTCCGGGTGCTGCAGGCTGAGGGCCGCGGCCTCACCATCGTCTTCTGCCGGACCAAGCGCACGTGCGATCAGGTGGCGGCCACGCTGACCCAGCGAGGCTTCGCCGCCGCCGCGGTGCACGGCGATCTCGGCCAGGGCCAGCGCGAGCGCGCCATGCGGGCGTTCCGTAGCGGCAAGGTCGACGTGCTTGTCGCCACCGACGTGGCGGCCCGCGGTCTTGATGTCGATGACGTCACCCACGTGGTGAACTACGAATGCCCCGAAGATGACATGGCGTACCTGCACCGCATCGGGCGCACCGGGCGGGCGGGCCGGGCCGGCGTGGCCGTCACGTTCGTGGACTGGCGCGACATGCAGCGCTGGACGCTGATCAACGACGCGCTCAGCCTTGGCCATCCCGATCCGCCGGAGACTTACTCGACCTCCGAGCACCTTTTCGCGGAGCTTGGCATCCCGCCGACGGCCAGCGGGATCCTGCCCCGCGCGCTGCGCGGCAGGCTCGGCCTGCAGGCCGAGGATCTTGAGGACATCGGGGAGACCGGCCGGATCCGCTCACCAGCAGGCCGCGGCGCGGCCAGCAATGGCAGGGGCAACGGAGGCCGGAGCGACGGCGGCAGCCACGGTGGCGGCCGGAGCGACGGCGGCAGCCACGGTGGCGGCCGGAGCGATGCAGCCGACAGCGCGAGCTCCCAGGACCACGAGGCCGGACGCCGCGGCCGGATCCGCCGCCGGACCAGGTCAGGGACGCCGATCCCGGCCGGCCAGGCGGGCCAGGCGGCGGCGACCGGCGGCGAGACCTCGTCAGCGGGCGCGGCGTCAGCGGGTGCAGCCGCGCCGCAGGGCGAGGGCCAGCCGGCGGCGGCGCGGCCAGCGCGGCCGTAAGCCCCGCGCGGCAGGCCAGGCGGCTGGCGCCAGCGGCGCGGGCGCCAGCGCCTCAGGGCCGGCCCAGGCGGCGGGCTCCGGTAGCCCCGCGGCACGGTAAGAATCGGGCCGGCGACGTCCGCGCCAAGAAAGCTCCCAGCAAATCTGCAAGATATGGACGATTTATGCTGAGTCTCGCTGGGTAAGCTGGCACCCCGTGAGTACACCGAGGACTCTCGAACTGCCCGATCGGGTGCGTCGAGTCAAGGTCCAGACCGGCCGCGGAGACTTCGCGGCCCTTGAGGCAATGCCAGGCAGCGGCGTATGCGAGCGGCGGCCCGCTCTGCTGATCCCTGGCTACACCGGCAGCAAGGAAGACTTCCTCGCGGTGCTCCAGCCCCTCGCCGTGGCCGGCCGCCGGGTGCTGGCGATCGACATGCGCGGCCAGTACGAGACGCCGGGTGCCGCCGACCACCGTCATTACCAGCCGGATGCGCTCGCCGCTGACATCGCCGGCATCGCGGCGGCGGTCAGCCAGCATGGCCAGGGCGTGCACCTGCTGGGTCATTCCCTCGGCGGCCTCATCACGCGCCAGGTGGTGCTGGCGCAGACGGCGCCGATCACCTCACTGACCTTCCTGGGCTCCGGACCTGGCAGCCTGACCGGCCCACGGGCGGCCGTGCTGCGGGCGACACTGGCGGAACTGGACAAGGCGGGGCCAGCCCGCCGCGGCGAGCGGGTTAGCCAGCTGTGGGAAACCGAGCTTGGGCGCCAGGCCATCGCCGATGGCGTGCCGCCGCACATCGTCGCGTTTCTGCGCGAGCGCCTGCTGCGCAGCTCGCCCGAGGGCCTGGTCGCGATGGGCCGGTACCTGCTCAGCTGTCCCGACCAGACCGCGGCGCTTGCCGGGCTGGCCAGCGTGCCCATCCTGGTCCTGTACGGCGAGAACGACGATGCCTGGGCGCCCTCGGCGCAGGAGCGCATGGCCAGGCGGCTCGGCGCCGAGCGGGTCTGCATCCCGGCCGCCGCGCATTCCCCGGCGATCGAGGCGCCAGAGACGACGGCGGGCACGCTCACCTCGTTCTGGAACGCGGCCGAGAGCAGCGAGCGGCGGCGCAAGGCCGCCGCTCAGAGCGCGGCGGCCTCCGGCCCGGGCCTGCTGGCCACTGAGTTATCCGGCGAGCCCGCCGGCCACTGAATCACCCGGCGGGAGCCCGCCGGCCAACGAATCATCCGGCGCGGGCTGGCCGGCCGCCGGCGTAGCTTCGCCGGTCGCAGGGTCCGCCGGCGCGGCGGGCGCCAGTCCATCCCAGGGACGGCGCGGCTCGGCTGCCAGCATGCCCTCCGGGCAGTGCGCCCGGTAGTCGCACCAGCCGCACCAGGTGCCCGGCCGCGGCGGGAATGCCTCGTCATACCGATCGGGTGGCAGCCCGCCGCGGTAGCGCTCGTCCGCCGCGGCGGACTCGGCCGCGATGTCCTCGGCCCGGCCGAGCTGCCGGTCCAGTGATGCCGCGGTGTGCTCCCAGCCGAGCACCTGGCCGGTCGGCAGGTGGTGCAGCTCGACCCGGCGGCAGGGCCGCCGCAGCACCCGCGCGGCAGCCAGCGCGTACAGCGCGAGCGGCATCGAGGTCCGCGCGTCATCGACGCTCAGCGGATGCCTGCCGGTCTTGTAGTCCACCACGACGAGCTCGCCGGCGCCGTCCCCGGCGCCGGGCCGCCGCAGGTCCAGCCGGTCGATCCGGCCGGACAGCGCGATCAGGTCCGTGCGGGTCGCGACCGTCCGCTCCACCCCGGCCGGCTCGTCGGCCGGGTCCAGGCGCGCCGCGTAGTCCCGCACCATCCGGCTGGCCCGCGCACGGTACTGGGCGGACTGCGCGTCGTCGGCGAAGCCGTCGGTCAGCCAGCCGCGCTCCAGCAGGTCAGCCGCGGCGGCCGCGGTCCGCTCCGGGAGCGGCAGCCGCCACCATCCGGCCAGCGCGTTGTGCACGCTGGCGCCGAGGCTGTTGTGCGCCCAGGGCGCCCCTTTCCCGGGCGGCGGCCGGTCCAGGTAGCTCATCCGGTACCGGCGCGGGCAGTCCAGCCAGGCGGCGAGCCTGGTCGGCGTGCACGCGTAAAGGCGCCGCGGCATCCCCTCGAAGCCGAGCTGCTCCACCAGCGGTCAGTCCTGGCCGTCGGAAGCCGAGGCCGGGCCTGCCGCGATCCACGAGTCGAAGTTCTTCTCCGCGACCGCGACCGTGAATTCCTTGCCGTGCCCGGGCAGCACCCTGGTACCGCTCGGCAGCGTCAGCACGTGCTCGCCGATGGCGCTGATCTGGAGCGAGAAGCTGGAGAAGCCGTCCTCGCTGGTGACAAGCCCGTCCGCGGCCAGCACGTCGCCGCACATGACCGCCGCCAGGTCCTCGCAGTACAGGCAGACCGAGCCGGAGCTGTGCCCGGGGGCGTGGATCACCTCAAGCGCGACTCCGGCGACCTCGAAGATGCCGCCGTCTTCCATCTCGATCTCCGGGTCCGCCTTCCCGTGCACCTCACGCCAGGACAGCCGGTCGGCGGGATGCAGCGCGATCGGCGCCTCGTCCCGCTCCGCCACGGCCGGCGCGGCGGTGACGTGACCGGCGTGGCCGTGCGTGCAGATCACCGCGATGATCTCCCGGTCGCCCGCCTTGGCGAGCACCGCTGCCGCGTCGGTGCCGGGGTCGACGACGATGACCTCCTCGTCGTCACCCACGATCCAGGTGTTCACTGCCGAGACGACCTGATCAATCCGGGCATTCATGCCGGCCTGCCTTTCCCCGGGTCATGCCAGCAGCGAGTTCATCGCCCGCTCACTGGTGCGGCTCCCGTGGCCTGCGTGACCAGCCGCTCATACGCCTGACGCGCGATCGTATCGCAGCCGATCCGGTAGCCGGTGGATGCCCCGTGATCGTCACTGCCGCCAGACGCGACCAGTCCGAGCCGTGCGGCGAGAGCGGACAGATGGATCCGTTCGGCATGGTCGTGCGCCGGATGCGCGACCTCGATGCCCGCCAGCCCGGCCGCCGCAAGCCGGGTTATTTCCTCGTCCGGCATTAGCCAGCCGCGGGCCGCCGCCCGCGGGTGCGCGAGCACCGCCACCCCGCCGGCCGCGCGGATGAGGCCGATCGCGAGCACCGGGTCCGGCGCGTACCGGTGCACCTGGGCGCGCCCGCCAGCGCCGATCCAGTCCGGGCCGAACGCCTCATCCAGCGACCCGACCACCCCGGCCGCCACCAGCGCCCTGGCGACATGCGGCCGGCCCACCACGCCGCCGCCGGCGATCGAGCTGACCTGCTCCCAGGTGACCGGGGCGCCGAGCTCGGCCAGCCGGGCGACCATGGCGCGGGCCCTGGCTGAGCGGTGCTCGCGGATCCTCGCGCATTCCGCGGCGAGCTCCGCGTCTGCCGGGTCGAACAGGTAGCCGAGCAGGTGCACGCTATGGCCCGCCAGGCGGCAGGACAGCTCGATTCCCGGCACCAGCGTCAGCCCGCGCGGCAGCGCCTGCCGCGCCTCGCCGTGCCCGCTGACCGTGTCGTGATCGGTCAGCGCGATCACGTCGAGCCCGGCCGCGCTGGCGCGCGCCATCATCTCGGCCGGCGGGCAGGTGCCGTCCGATGCGGTGCTGTGGCAGTGCAGGTCGGCGCGCACGTACCGGAGACTAGCCGGGCAGGTGCGGCGACATGACACCGTAGGGCAGGTCGGGAACCTGGCCGCCGTCGCGGAGGTCACGCAGCGCCAGCGGCTCCACCAGCAGCATCCCGGCGGTGTCCGGCCACAGCACCACCCACAGCCAGCTGGCCATGACCTCGCCGGCGAACGCCGCCCGGTTCGGCGCCTCCACGTGCCACAGCGGGACGTCATGGTGACCGAACTGAACGGAGGCGTCCACTGGCCCGGCGGCGAAATCCCGACCCGGATCGGGCCCGTCCAGGCCAGCGAACCTGGCGCCAAGGCCCACCCCGAGCTCCTCGGCGATGATCAGCATCTCGCCCTGGCCGCCCACCGGATTCGGCCCGGTCAGCGCGACCACGCAGCCCCGGGAACCGCTGCGCTCGTCCCCGGCGGCGGCAAATCCGGTGACCAGCCAGCCCGGCGGAAGCGGCCAGGGAAGCCAGACAGGGACCGCTGCGCCGCGCAGCACGCCGGACAGTCCCTCCCTGGACGGGCTGTAGGCGGGCCGCAGCGGATCCACCTCGCCATGCAGGCCGCATCGCCAGCCGCCGGATGACTCGCTGGGCGCGTGCACCGGGCCGGCACAGCGGGGGCAGGTGGGCTGGCTTCTCATGACTACCGACAGTTACTGCTCAATCCGATTACGTCAAGTACCGGGTTCGCCCGTCGCTCCAGGTCACGGCGGTGCCGCGGGGTCAGTGGCCGCATCGCCGCGCCCGTGGGCCGGGCGGGATACTAGGCACCGTGACCGTCCGGCGGATCCCGTGCGTGGGAGCTGTGATCAAGGACGAAGCCGGGCGGCTGCTGCTGATAAAGCGCGGTCACGAGCCCGCCGCTGGCCTGTGGTCGATCCCGGGCGGGCGGATCGAGGCCGGCGAGTCCGACGCCGGCGCCCTGGCCAGGGAGGTCCGCGAGGAGACCGGGCTGGTGGTTGTCGTGGGCCGGCTGCTCGGCACCGTCGAGCGCCCGGGCCTGGACGGCGCGGTACTGGACATCCGGGACTATGTCGCGGTGCCGGCCGGCGGCGAGCTGATGGCAGGCGACGACGCCGCCGACGCATGCTGGGCGGACCCGGAGCTGATGGCGCTGATGGAGTCCAGAGGCGAGCTGACCAGCGGCCTGACCGAGGCGCTGACCTCCTGGGGAGTGCTGCCGTTGCGGCGCGCGGGCCGGGTCATCGTGCTCGACCCGGGCGGTCGCGTCCTGCTGCTGCGATACGACAACGACCCGCCGGACGGACAGCACTGGACCACTCCCGGCGGGGGCCTGAACCCCGGCGAGTCCTATGCGGCCGCCGCGAGCCGGGAACTCACCGAGGAGACCGGCTGGGATGACGTCGCCCTGCTGGGCGAGATTCACCGGCACGTGCGGACGCTACGGCACGATGGCCGGATCATCCGGCAGCAGGAGTGCCTGTTCCTGGCGCGTACTGAGCTGGCCTGCCGCGAGCTCGGCGACGTCGCCGCGATGCACGCCGCCGATGGCATAGCCGCGTGGCGGTGGTGGACGCTGGCAGAACTGGACAGCACGGCGGAGGTCGTCTGGCCCGCCGGGCTCGCCGGGCTGATCCGCGGCGCGCTCGGCCAACGCTGACTAGCGCAGCGCCGTGAACTGGGCTCTGATGCGGTTTAACCAGGATGCAGTCCCGTGCGATAAGGAGTGGGCGTGATCGTGTCCGCTTGGTAGGAAGGCTGACATGGACACCTACCCGATCCGCATGGTCGCCGAAGACGAGCTCGCTGCCTTTCTCGCCGTGGACCAGCACGCGTCCCATGGCACGCCGATGTCGGAGCGCGCCCGCGCCAACTTCTTGGCCCGTCTCGAGTTCGGCCGGACCCTGGCCGCGTTCGACGGCGACACGATTGTCGGCGGGACGGGCGCGTTCAGCTTCCAGATGCGGGTGCCTGGCGCGATGGCCGCGGTCGCCGGGGTGAGCCTGGTTGCAG
>Ga0302326_10002328_pt1 | contig 46509 bp, 39 predicted proteins | sample Palsa_T0_3_FD_202264 | JGI IMG/M metagenome (GOLD analysis project Ga0302326, IMG submission 202264) | Peat permafrost microbial communities from Stordalen Mire near Abisko, Sweden - Palsa_T0_3 | ecosystem: Environmental > Terrestrial > Soil > Palsa > Peat permafrost | place: Sweden: Abisko... | reverse complement strand
CGTTGAAGTGGAACCGTCATCCACCCTTGACCCGAATGACGGTTTCGTAATTTACGACTTTCCAGGTTTGATTACCGGCGGGTCCCTTTCGAGCATTTCGGGGGGCTCTGTGACGCTCACCGCGCCAGACTCCAGTACTCTTGACTACACATTCAGCTTATCACAGTGGTTGTTGGGAAATTCGGTCTACGGCCTTACTCCTTCAGGCAGCAACACGCCTGTGGGCTTCGTTCCAAACCGCGTTGACAACGACGCCGCCCTCGACGGAACGGACTCTCCCTCCATCGAGAATCTGAGCTTCGTGTACAACGGCAGCAGCGTTACCACCGCGGCCACGGAAGACGGAGGTCACTACAGCGGAGTGCTGACGCTCTTCACGTCGATCGCAGGCCCCAGCGCGTCCGTCAGCGACCTGGGAGTGTTTTCGAGCAAGGACAGCAGCGCGAGCGATCAATATGCCAGCGGCAACGTCTCGGTTCCGGTTCCCGAGCCGACGGGCGTGGTTGTTCTGGGGACACTGGCAATCGCGCTTGGAGTCCGCAGATCTCGTCGGGCGACTGCTTAGAGCATCTCCAATTTCAGGTATAGCGTCTGCGTCGCTTTTGGCGACCCTTTGGGTCGGCTTGGCCCCGGGGAGTCCGCGACGTCATCGCTCTTCAACGGGTCCATACGAACCCGCTTTATCGATCTTCCTTCTTCCTTGTAACCAACCCCGGCCAAACCAACGCATACACTATCGCTGAGGTGGAAATGCTCTCATGATTGCATTTCGTCCCGTCGCGAACACCCATTAGGATAGTTTGCATCCGTTGCGTCAACCGCAATGGCGTCGATACGCATGCGTTCACTTTGCGTTTTGAACGTTGTCGAATGTCTCGGCGATGATCAACGACACTTTTGCCGCCAAGGGCAAAGGACGGCGACTTATGAATCGGACATTGCCCACCCCCTGGAAACCCACCAAAGCCCAACTCCTCGCCGCGCACAACAAGCTCGTTCCCGATCTCATCGCCAAAAATCTGATCGTCCTCTTCGCCGGCATCAACCCCGGCCTCTACACCGCTGCCATCGGCCGCCACTTCGGCCGCCCCGGCAACCGCTTCTGGCCCGCCCTATACGCCGGCGGCTTCACGCCGCGCCTCTTTTCCCCCTTTGAGGGATATCTTCTCCTCGACCTCGGGTTCGGCATCACCAACATCGTCGAACGCGCCACCGCCCGCGCCGACGAACTCACCGACGACGAGCTTCGCGTTGGCAGTCAGCGCCTTGAAGCCAAAGTCAAACGCTGGCGCCCAACCGTTGTCGCCTTCGTCGGCATCCACCCCTACCGGATCGTCTCCGGTATCAAAGACGCCCGCGTCGGCCTGCAAAAGCCCCTCTTCGGCGGCAGTCAGGCCTGGGTTCTGCCCAACCCCAGCGGCCTCAATGCCCACTACCTGCCCGCCGCCCTCGCACGACTCTTCGGAGACCTCCGCCTCTGGGCAATTGCACAGCACGGGCGTCGCCGAAATAGGAGATAGGGTTCATAGGGCACGGTTATTGTCAGTCAACGTGGGGCTTCCCCGCGAGGTTACATGGCGCGATAATCGAGATCGAGAGCCGGTCCGCGACAGTCGCTGGCCGAGGTCCACATGGGAAACATTGATGGAGTAAAACAATGGTAGAACCCGACAACCTTCGCGGTACGAAGATAGCGCTCAGCAACGGATCCGGCGCCATGCCCGCGCTCGGTTTTGGCACACTCATTCCCGACCCCGTGGCAACCCGAAACGCGACCAAGGCGGCGCTGGAGGCTGGATTTCGCCTGCTCGACACCGCGGAACGTTACCGAACTGAAACAGAGGTCGGCGACGCGATGCAGGAAGTGTTCAAGGAGGGGAAGATCAAGCGGGGGGACGTTTTTGTCGTCACGAAGCTCTGGAACACAAATCATCGCCCTGAACGAGTCAAACCCGCCTTCGAGGCCAGTCTCAAGAAACTCCAACTCGACTTCGTCGATCTCTATCTCATCCACACTCCCTTTGCTTTCCAACCCGGAGAGGAGCAAGATCCGAGAGATGCAAACGGCAATGTGATTTATGACAAAGGGGTGACGTTGCTGGATACGTGGAGGGCGATGGAGGGCTTGGTGAGTGAAGGCAAGTGTAAGGCCATCGGACTATCCGACGTCAGCCTGGAGCAGGTGCAACATATCTTTGAAGCCGCGAGGATTAAGCCTGCGGTTGTTCACGTCGAATCCCATCCGTATTTGCCGCAATGGGATATCCTGAACTATTGCAGAAAGAATGGCATTGTGCTGCAGGCTTTCGCAGCCTTGGGCCACAGTAGCGAGCCGAAGTTGCTGGAAGATCCTGTCATCATTGCTATCGCCCAGCGAGTCAACAAGACGCCGGCGCAAGTGTTGCTCGCCTGGGCAATTCAGCGCGGGACGGCCCCTCTAACGACCTCGAAGAACCCCAGCCGTATTCAGGAGAACTTTGAAATTTCCACGCTTCCTGAAGACGCCATGCGGGAGATTAGCGAGGGTATCAAATCGCGGGTCAGGTTTAATGCCGTTGTGGACACCGGCGTTCCCGGGTTCATTCCAAGAAGAAAGTGAAGTTTATCGACGTCGCTCGTTTACCGGATCGTCGTCTGCCCTTTTCGGCAAAAAAAAACAGGCCGCAAATATGCGGCCTTGAACTGCACTTGAATTCTCACACGGAATGAATCACGCAAACAGGCGATCGCGGCGTGATTTCGAAACGGCGCGGGACGCGCCAAAAATCACGAAGAGAAGTCCGCCGCCCCAAAGGGTGCTGGGGAATGGAACTGCCGAGGACGTTACAGCGTTTGTGGAGCTCATCGGTACGCTCACGTATCCAAAATAATATTCCTGACTTTTGGGGCCGCCGCTATCCTTGGAGGCAACGCCGGACGTTCCGACCATGGCTCCCGAGCCGGCGAGCGAAGATTGAATTGTCAGAATGCCCGTAGTGGCATTTCCGGTGGGGATCGTGGGGCCGTCGTAAACGAAGCTCAGGTTATCGATTGTCGGATTATCCGTCAGTCCCAGCACCGTCACCAGCCCGGCGTCCAACGCATTGGGTACGAGCGGACCGGGGGTTGCATTGATGTCATTGCCGGTCAGTGTTTCAACCGGCGCGTCAAAGTCCGACACGGTGAGGGTTGAACTTTCGTAGTCGGGGAAATCATAAATGACAAACCCATCGCCCGAATCTACCACGGCACTGCTGGAGATGCTGACGGTATATTGGAAAACACCGGTGGCCGGATCCTGGGAAAGATCGGTAACTGTTATCGTGTCGGCAAAAGCTCCGGCAGCGAAAAAAAATACCCAGACAAAGGTTAATCCCAGAATTGCAAGAACCCTGTACATTTTCACTCCCTTGTTGGGATGCCCCAACAGCGAACGGGGTCAAAAGGCAAACCGTTCACCTATACAAGAATTTACAAATTACACGCTCACCAGTCAAGACAAAGACACGAATAAGACATACAGAATTTTCGGAAATGCTATACAGGATTTATACTGTATCGAATACAGCAAATCGAACCCGCAGCCCATCAACTTCAGTTATAGCGTCCGCGTCGCCTTCGGCGACCCTTCGGGTTAATGCCAGCGCTTATTGAGAAAACTTTTGGCGCAGCAGAGCGAATTTCGCCTGCAGTTCCGGCGTAAGGAAGTCGGGGTCGGGAGCGAGCTGCTCCAATTCCTGAAACACAGTCCGCGCCTGGTTCATCTGGCCGAGGGAAGTATAAATGCCGGTCAGCTCTATAAGTGTGGGAATGTGGTTTGGGCTGATCTTAAGAGCGGATACCAGCGTTTTGATCGCGTCGTCGTGCTGACCCAGGTGATCCTGCACATACGCGAGGGTTTCCTGACAATCCGCTTGATAAGGGCTATCAACCTGCGATGCCCTCTCAGCATAGATCAGCGCTTCGTCGAGGCGACGCGATTTAGCCAGAAGCATCGCCAAATTATTCTGCCCGATCAGTGAGTTCGGATCGAGTTGCAGCACGGCGAGATAGGATGCTCGAGCGCCGTCGGCATCGCCCTGTTTTTCCTGGAGGCTGCCGAGCACCAGAAGCTGGGCAGCGCCAGCGCGAGTGGCGCATTGGCGCGCGAACTGCTCGGTCTCTTCTTTCGCCTTCTGTTGGTCATTCTCTGCGTTGGAACGCTCGGCCAGGGACTGCCATTGCTCCGCCAGCTCCAGCCGCTCCGTAACCGCGCCGATGGGAATGAAAGGCTCCACTTCATCCACCCATTTTGCCGCTTGCGCCGGTTCAAGGCCCGCCGCAAGTTTAATCCAGTCGATTCGCGCCACAGATGATTTCGCAAGCAGTGGCCGCAGCATGTCGGCGGCTTGATCCGAATGATTTGTCCTGATCTGAATAACCGCAACCAGCAGCAGGACATCGCCGAACCGGTCAGGATCAGCCTCGGCACTGGAGATATAGGGCTGAAGCTGGCGTGCGGCGTCGTCGAGATCGTTCAACTGTATCTGAGCGCGGGCGATCATCTGGTCGGCTGCGAGCCGCGACTCCGGCGCACGACTGCGCCATTCGAAGGCGGCCTGCAGAACTTCGTTCCAATTCCCCGCGGCAGCCCACGCTCGAGCGCTGAGCACGGCCGGGGCCGGGTCGGAGGGAAAATCCTGCATTGCGCGTGTAGCCAAGGCCGCCGCGCGGTCCGCGTCTCCGGTCGCCAACTCCAATCGTCCGGCCAGAACCTGCAGGGCCGCAATTTGCCGGTAATCATCCGCCAACCCGCTTAGCGACGCCGCCATTTGTTTTGCGCCGGCATGGTTGCCTTCCCCCTGCACAATCGCCTGGCAGACCGAGTGGATGGCCGATTCCTCATCGACCAATTGCGGAGCGGAGGCATCAAGCAGGGTACAGTCCATCGTCGCGACTTCCGGCCAGCGCGGCAAAAGGGGCGCATTATCAGCAAGCGAACCGGCAACGGCCGAGAAGCCGGGATCGTCAGGAAACTTTTCGGCCGCGGCGCGGGCCGATGCCAATGCCGCTGGGGTGTCCAGCCGCCGCAGCTCCGCTTGAACCAGTGCCCGCCACGCCGGCTTGTTAGAGGGATTGGCAACCGTGGCTTGCCGGTAACATTCCGCCGCGCGATCGAATTCACCGAGTCGCATCGCGCACTTGCCAAGGATCATTTGTTTCACGTCCGGCGCCGTCTGGACGGTATCAAGCCGGTTCAAGATCGCGTCAGATTCGCTTACCCGGCCGGCGGCGGCAAATAGTTCCGCAACCAGACCCATCGCGCCTGGCTCGGCGCTCTGCAGCAACTGCCCGCAGATCGCATTGAGCTTGTCGGTCTGGCCAGTTTGGAAATAGAGCGTGGCAAGCATGAGCCGCGGGTCGTCGGTCTCGTCCGCAGTCTTAATTGGAAATGATGCGAGTGACTCGAGCATGGCGATGGCACCGTTCCAATCGCCTTCATTCGACATCATTACGGCGGTGGTGCGGCGCTGAGCGGCGGTCAATGCGGACAACTGCGAAATCCGATCCGTGTATTTTCGTGATTCCGTGAAGTTTCCGGTCTCCTGCAGCATCCGGACCAGTTCCAAGGCGACATCGGCGTTCTTCGGAGCAATATCGGCCGCATCCGTCAGTTGCTCGAGCGCCCGCTGCGTATCATGCATTTCGTAGCGGCAGTGCGCCAGCAGGATATGTGCGGCGAGAAAATCGGGCTCTTGGCGGGTCAGCTCAGTCAACAGCAGGGCGGCTTCCACGCGGTCGTCATCATCGGGAGATTGCTCGAGGAGGTACTTGGCCCGCGCGAATCTCCACATGACGTCCTGATCTCCCAATTGCTGTTTCAACCGATCCAGTAGCTGTCCGACGAACGGCCTGTCACCGCCAACCGATTGTGCGTTGATGGCCATCCATTGAATGTCGGTCTCTTTTTCGTGTCGATTCGCGAGATCGATCCATGCCTGGCGAGCACCGGCATCGCCGATGGAATCGAGATACCGTGCCCAGGCAACGTCCCATTTCTCACTATTGGCCCCGGCATCTGCGCGGCCCTCTGAAATCACGGTGTTCCGAGCGGATCGCAGCGATTCCAAACCTTCCAGAGGCCTGCTGGCTCGCCTCAGCGCGTCTGCCTGCGCAAACGCCACTTCAGGGGTAATCCCGTATATTTGCGTTGCCGCCTGAAAGCACTGCTGCTCCAAGCCAAGATTTTCCTGCCGGCTTAGATCGGCCAGACGAAGAAAGATCGAAAGTGTTGGCGGAGGTTGAGCGGCGATAGCGCGTCGAATGATTTGTTTAACGACATCGTTTCGACCCGCTCGCAACTGAATCTCAGCAAGAAGCGGAATGGCATCGCCGTCGCCGGCGCCGCGCCCGGCGGGGAGTCCTTTGAAGTCGGCCAGCAACTTGTCCGCGCCGGCGGCGTCGCCCGGTTGAAGCTCTGCAGTCTTCGCGGCGATGAGCGCGAGATGTGCCGGCCGGCTAAGCGGAGCGCGGCGGCAAGCCCGATTGGCCACGGCAACCGCATCGCCGATCCGCCCCGAATCCAACATCAACTGTTCGATCCGTATCAGTGGCGCGGGCCAGGACGGCGCGCAGTTCGAAGCCAATTGCCACTCCCGCATCGCGGAATCCGATTCGTTCAGCCGGGCGTAAGCCTCGGCCAGAAAGAAATGGAAGTACGGATTCGCCGGATCGTCGATCAGCACCTGGCGACAGGCGGCGATCGTCGCGCCGTCATCGGGGTTGTCACCGGGAATCAGCAGTTGACCGATCACTGTATCCCAGAGTTTGGCCAGAGAATGGTCGTGCACCGCCCGTTCAAGGGTATAGCGTGCTTGCGCGGCATCGGCGTCGCGTCCGAGCGAGTGAAAGCTGAGAGCGCGTATCGCCAGAACTTCCAGGGGATCGTCCGCTCGCCCGGCGGGAAAGTGATCGATCACATCCTCAAACCGGTCGAGCTGCCAGAGGCGGCTGGCGAGCTGGGCCGAAAGCGAAGGATCGTGCATCCGATCGACTTCGCGCTCGAGCAGATCGAGGGCCTGGTTCTCAAGTTCCCCGGCGTCAGACTGGGTAACATTGTCGTCAACGGCGAGTTCATCACATTGGCTGATCAGCATCATTACAGTAACAGTATCCGGCGGTTGGGGGAGAAGGGCCTTCTTCAGCCAGACCACCGCCCCCGCAGAATCGCCAGTCACCGAGCAGGCGATGCTTTGGAGTAGAAGCGAACGCGCGCTTTCCGGTTGTGCCTTGCGGAGGTGATCAGCACGTTCACGGACCCTCTGGGCGCCGCCATCGGTCTGCGACAGAATTTGCAGCGTGAGCACCTGCCCGGCGAGGTCGTCCGGTTTGACCTGGTTGTACGCAAGCGCGGCATTGAGGGCATCCGTCAATTTGCCTTGACGGTAAAACGACACGGCTTCCGCCTTTAACGCATTGGGATTGGAAGGGTCGCGGCTGAGGATTTGTTTTGCCAGCTCAAAAGATTCGACGTCGAAATTAACGCGCTGATACACATCGAGGAGTGATTGTGCCGCCTTTTCATTGTCCGGCTGAATGGCCAGCACGCGCTCGTAGATGGAAATGCAGTCGGTGTATTGCCGGTTGTTTGGCGATTCGACGTGAATGCGCGCTTCGGCAAAGTTGAGCAGTTGCTGCACGTCTTTAGGATGGCGGCCCAGGTAAGTGCCGATGCCTCGAAGCGCCGCCGGATAATCACCCTCGGTGAGCGCTTGCATCCCTGCGGCCAGCGCTGTTTGGGCGCGCCGTTCCAGGAAATGGAGGCGAACGAAATACCCCCCAACGGCGCCGCAGCAGAGAATTGCCGCGCAGACCAGAACGATGATCACCCGCGGTCTCGTTTTGGCGTGTAATGACATGGTTCAGGCCCAGATCAAAATCAGGATGGTTTTGAAAATGATCTTCAGATCCAGCTTCCAATTTCCTTGCTGGACGTAGTAGGTGTCGTAACGGATCCACTCCTGGAAATCGATTCCAGGCCGTCGTGTTCGGCTCACTTGCCAGAGGCCGGTGATGCCTGGCCGCACGCTGAGGCGCGTTTTGCGCCATGCGGGAAAGGCCTGGTTTTCGCGGCGCGGGCTTGGGCGCGGTCCAACCACCGACATCTCCCCAAACAGCACGTTGAAGAACTGCGGCAACTCGTCGAGGTTATGCTTTCGCAGGAACCGTCCAACCCGGGTGACTCGTGGATCGTCGTTGAGGAAAAACTGGGGTCCGTCCGAAAGATTTCGATGGGCGAGTTCCCGTTGCTGGAGGTCGGCGTGTTTTCGCATCGACCGGAATTTGAGGCAGGCGAAGTCGCGCTCGCCAAGCGTTTCACGCCGATGCCGATAGAAAAACGGGCCTCCGTCTTCAATCCAGATCGCCAGGAAGATGAGAGGATAGAACGGCAGCGTCGCCAACAGCGCCAACAGGGCAAACAGGATGTCGAATATTCGCTTTCCAATTCGCCGAAAACCGGGTCGAGGACGGATGCGTCGAGTCATCGCGGCTTCGAACACCGCGGGCTCGATTTCGGTCCACGGCATCTTTGTGGACCGGGGACGCAGGGCCGGCTCGTCCCACAAAACAGCCGGGCCGACAACCGTACTGTGCGGTGGAATGGTCCTGCCCGCACCGATCCACACCGGGCCGACAAACTCCACGGAATTATCCACATCCCATCCACTCATCGACCATACCTGGGGCCGCACCTGGGTGATGCGATCGATGATTCCTGACGGCGTATGCCACCAACGGATCAGATCCATGACCATCGCATCCAGATCGTCCTCTTCATCGCGGCTGTAACAGCTTCCCCTGACCACGCGGGTTTCGCGATGGAGGCGCGGTGTCCGGCGGCGGAGCTGATGCCAGTCGACGCCAGAAGCATCGCTTCGCGCCCAATTAACGGCGATGTTGCGGTCGCGCGTCAGCGCTATGCGTGCCGCGCGGAATTGATCAGCGGCGTTGAATTTTCTCTCGAAGCGCACAAATCGATCGTGATCGTCTGTTTGCGCCAGTTCGTGAGATTCACTTGTTCGGTGATTCTGAATGCGCAAAAATAGTATGGGCGCGTCGACCCAGTACATCCATTCGGCCGTATCTCGCACAGAGAATACGGCCATGCTGCGCGCGTCCGTGAGCAGGAATACGCCAGGGCTGGCTGGAAGCTCGCACGAAGTTCCCGGCCGCACAACACATACACCGAGCGACGCCCAAAAGCAGTCGTGTAATTGAAGAGGGTCCAGCCCCCAAATCGTCGGCGGTTGCGGCCCGCAAACATCAGGGACATTCATGGCGGCTTCGGCCAAGCTCATGATTGCACGTCTGAAACCGTCATCAGCTCGTAGCCGCAGTCGGTCATCGATGCCACCGCCGTACCGACCGGCCCCAAAACAAGGTCATCGCGATTCGCGGAGGTTGGAGTCTCCGGAGTGGCGGGGGGGACATCGGAGTTCGAAACGCGGCCGGAAGAGGCGACACGGTTGGACGAAGAACTGTAGCCGAGACGGGAGATATCACCTGTATCGGCCCGGTTGAGCACCGCACCGGCGATGTTAACACCATTGGAAGCGAGATAATGGAGGGCGTGATTCACTGCGCGCCTGTGCTCCCCTCGCGCCACTGTCAGCACGACTTCGTCGGCAACCATGGCGGTGACGAGCCCTTCCAGGCTCCCAACAACGGGACCGGTATCGAGGATGATCACGTCAAATCTGCTTCGGGCCTCATTAAGGATACGGACCAGTGAAGTGTAGGTGAGCTGCGATGCATGCCGGCTCTGGGCGGACCCCAGCGGCATTAGCCACAGGCGCGGCGTTCCGGAAAATGCGACGCATTCAGATAGCGGATCGCCGTGAATCGCCTCGTGCAAGCCCGCGCTTATCTTCTGCTGCATTTCCAGTTCCTGATCCAAATGCTCCTGGGTGATCAGGCCCATTTTGACCAGCACTTCGCCGACGCGCTGACCCGTTCGCTGTGATTCGTCCAATGCCGCGCGAAATTGCGCAGTCGTGACGCGCCCTTCCTTGCGCAGGATTCGACCGATGCGGCGATGGATCATCTTTTTGAGGCGGGACGTCAGTCCTCCACCAACGATGTCACAGTCGATCAGAAGGGTTTGGTATCCCGTAGCGGCAAACGAAAGTCCGAGCGCAATCGCGAGACTGGTTTTGCCCGCGCCGGGCAGGGCGCTGGTGACTGTCAGCACGGTTTTCTCCCCCTGCCCCCGTCTCCGCTGAAGGAGCGTGCGAATTTGGTGGACAGCCTGTGCCGCCAGCCCCGCGTTCATGGGATCGTTCCCATTTTCCGGAAGATGAGGCAATACGCCCAGCAGGCGCAATCCGGGGGCCAGGCGATTGGTCACATCATTGAGGTACCGCACGCGCTGATCGATCAGACCGATTCCAAAAATCAGGCCGGCGCCAAGAATCGATCCGGCGACTCCTCCGAATGCGGACATCGAAGCGCGCTTGTCCTGGATAGGCGCCAGGGGAAGATCTGGATCTTCGGGCGTGAATCGCCCGCTGACTCCGGATTCCACGCTCAATTCGTCAATTCTCTGATTTGTTTCGTCGAGCTTGGCCTTCGTCTCCGTAGCCTGCCTTTGCAAATCCTGCAGCTCGACGCATTTCTGGCCAAGGAGGACGGTCTCTTCCTTCAGCCTCTTATAAAGCCCCGCGATTTCGGTTTCCTGCGCCTGGAGCTGATCGCGCGTCAAAGCCCCATCGGTTACACCGGTCATCCCGCTGGTTTCCGATACTCCAACATAACTGTCGGCCATTTGAGCCATCCATTTGTTGATATCGGCGAGTTGCGCCTCTAGTTGTTTGATGACGGGATGCCCATCGAAATACGTTAAACGCGCGGTGTCCAGCTCGATTTCGAGATTGCGTTTCTGGTTCTTGAGTGCGGCATAGTCGGGCGAATGTTCCAAGGCGGCGGTAACTTCGCTCGGGCTGGAAAGAGGGGTCGTGCCCGAATTGGTGGGGGCCGGCGCCGCCTGGGCAACCGCGATTTCAGCCTGATGGAGCTCGGTTTCGACTTCGTCGAGCTGCGTCAATTTATTCTGGTATACGGTGTCCAGCGTGTTGGAGCCGAAGTCCTTGGCGATGCTCAGCGTCCGTTCGTTGATCGCTTTGAGTTGATTCGTAAGATCATTTTGCCTCGTTTGCAGATGCGGCATGAGGTTCGCGGTGTCGTCGTCGCCGTCGCTGATGGCTGCATAAGCGCGGATGATCGCCGCCGCTCCGCGCTGAGCCGCGACCGCGTTGAGATCTGAGAATGTGACCACCACCAATTCGCTGTTGCGAGGATGACCGACCGTCAAGCTGGACGTGAAATCGACCTCCTGTTGATTGGGTGAACTGTTCCGCACTTCGATCCACCGGGGATCCTGCATTGCCAGCTCGATGATCCGCTGGCTCGCGATGAGATTTGCCTGAGCGTCGAGATAGGCGTCGAACATGGGGACGAGGCTGTTCTGCTCGGTGGTAAAAAGCACCCGGGGAAGAATGGGCTTGAAACGAATAACTCCGATGCTCTGGTATATGGGCGCCTTTGCGTTGTATCCGAGCCACGCGCCGGCGCCCGCGCCAAGGATAGCCAGCAGAATGGCCAGCAAATACCTGCCGCGCAGAATGCCATGAACCAGACTCAGGACGTTTGTAGGGCGTGTCTCAGAGTATTCCACAACGTCCAGCGCATTGGGATCTGAAACCGTCGCGGGAACCAAAGCCGTGGTGACCGACGTTGAGCCAGGGGTTTCGCTATTCATATTACATCTCCGGAACTCATCGCATTAAGGATTGGAGCGAGCGAGCCTAAAAATGTCTGAATGATTTCGCGGCGTCGCTGCTCGGGAATCTCAGGATTGAAAATAAACTGAACCTGCCCGGCCCCCATTCCCCAATGCAGCCGATTTTCGGCCGCCCTCTGCATCTCGTCCATATCGCGGTAGGTTGAGTCTTCAGCGAGAAAGAGAAAATTATCTACAATGATCGACGCCTGATCCTCCAGATGATTGCGGCTGAAAGAGTACTCAGTGCCGCGGACGCTGAAGCCGCCTCCTTGCCAGTTCTGTGCTTTGGAAGATTGCAGCGTCCAGCCAATTGAAGGATAACAGACGGGGGGATAATGTCCGAGAATGTCGCGCGAGTCGCCGACCTCAACGAGCAGGAGCGAAAATTGTTCGCCGGTGTCGGAGTTGAAGAAGCGCCGCGAGATCATCACGTTGGGGTGAAGGATCCGCAGCGCAGCGGCGGGCTGTTCAGCCTTCTCGCCCAGCCAGGGTCCGATCCAGTCGGGCATTGCATCGGCGGCAGCGCGCACGCGTGCCTGCGAATCTTCGACCTGTCGCGCGGAAGGCTCAAAGAACACCCGCTCGGCGCCGACCATCCCCAGCACGGACAGCGTCGCCATAATGGGACCAAGCATTTTCAGCGGCATTTTGGGCCCCGACAAATCATTAACTCAATCGAGCGCAAGATTGAACGCCATCGCCGGCAGCATCGTCCATCGCAGAAGGCGGATAATTCCCAGCAGCAGCACGAAGGCCACGACGAGCATCATCCATCCGGTAGCGTCGTGAAAACGGTCGGCAGCGGGTCTGGAATAATGGCCGTAAATCCAGACCGTAGGAACCAGTCGGATTACGTTGCAGATCAGTGCCAACACCGGGCTCAGAACCGCCAGGAGAACGCGGACGTAAGTTCGCAGCGGCGTGACGAACGCGACGACGAACGATACCAGCAGCAGCGCGAAGATCAGCCGCATGCCGTTGCATGCTTCGCCGACGGTCACATCGATATATCCCGGATCGGTTTGTGCCGGCGCGATAAGGTCGTCCGATGGAGTGGAGGCGACGCCGGAAGCGCTGTCCGGAATACGCAAAAGATTGCCCGATTGATCGACCTCCATTCCAAGCAGCTCGCATACGCGCTGAGTGACGATTGCCGCGGTGGATTCAAGCGGGAGGGCTATCGCCTGGCGCACTCGGCCGGGAACCGGAATGAGGAACAGCAGCGCGAAAAAAACGACGAAGAAACTCCGCAGGATATCCCTGCCCGTTGCCGTTATAAAGCAGCCCGCCGCCAGAATGACAGCGCCCCCATGCCAGAACAATTCGATGAGGAATAGCTTTCCGATCAGATAAACACCGGCGCCAAACGCGGCAATCGCAGCGCCGATCCAGAATCCTCGCGGGCGGCAATACCGCAGGCGGCCGCGGCGAACCCACGCCAGCCACACCACCGCGATCGGAACCAGCCAGATTTGGCTCGATTCCTCATCCCGGGCAGCGATATGCAGCAGATCATCCCACGCATCGCTCGTCACGAGCACGGCAATACCTATCAGCGACATGGCGATAAGAAGGTGGCCGATGCGCCAGCCATTGCGCTGCAGGGTGCGGCGGACCAGAAAATGCGAACGCGCAAGAATCATAGTGAGGTGTTGACGATCGCGCCGGTTAATCGCCGGCCGGGGGGAATCGAGCCGGAGCCGGCCACCAGCGAGTGAACCAGCAGGCTTCCTGCGCCGACGCGGCCGCCTGACAAGACCACCGAATCGTGCACACGTGCGCCGGACTCAACTGCCGCGCCGGGCTCGACGATAGAAAAAGTCGACGACCATCGCTCCTCAAACGGCTCGTGTTGCGTATTGCGCCCGCAGATGGCGCGATGATAGCCACGCAGGGCCGCGATATATTCCTGCAAAGACCGCAGCGGCGCCGAAGTTGCGCGGGGGCGGCGCAACACCGTCACATGGTGAGTCGCCGCCATTATCGCCAGGCCCTTTTCCTTGAGATCGACAAATCCGGCAGCGGGAATGTTCTTCATCGCGCGTTGCTGGATCAGACTCAGGTTGGAAGGCGAGCCATCGTCGTAGGTGACAAGGCTTACGTCGCCGCCTTTCGCCGCGATTTGCATCGCGAGAAGATGAAGGGGTTCGAACAGCACCTGAGCCGCGCCGGCGACGATGTATTGTGCCGAGTCGTCTTCGTCGGCCAATAAATCGCGCAAGGCCCCGCCGGTGCCGCGGAATTCCGAACAGTCTCGTTCGACGGTGATTCCCGCTTCCACGTCTCGCGGGCTGAGCACCGGCGGGCGCGACCCATGCCCCAGCAATAGCCGGCAGGGCAGCGGGCCGACGCCGATAAAACAGGCCAAGTCCGCGATCTCCCGCCGCCATAGGTCCAGCACCGACAAGCCATCGATCACCGGCAATTCAAGGATCGAGCGCCCGACCGCATTGGCCAGTTCCGAACCGTGCACCGAACCTTCCAGCAAGATCACGCCCTTGAGATTCTCCAACCGCTGCAGGGCCCGGGCGTCAACCGCTGAGGATTGCGGCGCGGAGCGGGCCTGGGTTTGTTTCGCTACCGAGATCATGGGGCGATGAACTCCGAGATGAATTGCCCGGGAACCATGTCGGGCGAAGCAGCACTCTGCGGCGCCGCCGGCGCGATGTTTGCCGCGCCCCCGGAAAAATCGCTGGAAGCGGGGAACATTTCAGACTCGGATTGAAACTTGCGCAGGCAGGTGATTATTCGCGAAGCGGCGTGGCCGTCGCCATAGGGATTGACTGACTGTGCCATTTCCCGGAAGGCCGCGTCATTGCTGAGCAATTCGGTGACGCTGGAGACGATTCGCTCGGCGCAAGCTCCGACCAGCCGCACCGTTCCTGCCCGCACGCCCTCTGGACGCTCGGTCGTTTCGCGCATGACCAGCACCGGCTTGCCCAGCGTCGGCGCTTCCTCCTGCACGCCTCCCGAATCGGTGAGAACCAGGACGCAATGCCGCAGCAGGGCGATGAACGTGCGGTAATCGAGCGGGGGCAGAAGACGAACATTGGGCATATTTCCCAGAAGACTGTAGACCGGCCGTTGCACATTGGGGTTGGGATGTACCGGATAAACGAATCGATGGCCCGGGAAACGCGTCGCCAGCTCGCCGATCGCCGCGCAGATTTCCTGCATTCCGGCGCCGAAATTTTCGCGGCGATGGCCGGTGATCAGCACATAAGGTTGGCGCCAGTCCGCGCCTATTGACTGCCGTAACAGCCGATCGATCCGTCTTGTAACGGACGGTGACTGCTGGGCGCGCACTTCCATCAGCAGGGCGTCGATCACCGTGTTTCCCGTGACCAGAATCCGCTCGGGCGCCACTCCTTCGCGGAGCAGATTGGCGCGGGCGACATCCGTCGGAGGGAAATGCATCGACGCGAGCACGGCGATGATCCGGCGATTGGCTTCTTCAGGGAAAGGAGCGTTCAGGTTACCGGTGCGCAGGCCCGCTTCGACGTGGCAAAAAGGGATCCGCTGGTAAAACGAAGTCAGGGCCGCCGCAAACGCCGTAGTCGTGTCTCCCTGCGCGATCGCCAGCGCGGGCTTCACTTTCTTCAACAGGTGGCCGATGCTCGTCACCAGGTTTGCGGTAAGCGATTCAAGGCTCTGGTTGGGTTGCATTACGGACAGGTTGTGGTGAATTTCAATATCGAATAGATCAATCACCTGCTGGAGAAGCTCCCGGTGTTGACCGGTCGAGACCACGACGGCCTCCATGTCCGGGGCGGCTTCAACGGCTTTGATTACCGGAGCCATTTTTATGGCTTCGGGGCGGGTGCCGACAAATAAAAGAATGCGCTTCATGAGGTAATGGAAGCAGCAAGAGCGAGCGATGAGGCGGAGCTGAGAGGCGCCTATTCCATGCGGTGGTCGCGAAAAGCGCCGCAGACATCCATGACAATTTTCTTTTCCAGGGGGCGGCCCATGATGCTTTTGAATTCCTTGTGAGCCACCAGCACCACAACAATGTCGGCGTCGACGATGGCCGGTTCCAGCGCGGTGAGTTTGAACTCCGGGTGCATTCGCAAATTCGGCTCGACGATGCGCACGTCGCCGACGCCGGACTCGATCAATTCGCGCGCGATGATGACCGCCGGCGATTCACGCAAGTCGTCGATATCCGCCTTGTAGGCAAGCCCGAGCAATGCAATCTTCGCGTCGCGGAAATGGGAAGCGTGCTGGAGGATGCGGTTGACGATCCAGTGCGGTTTGTTGTCGTTGACTTCACGTGCCGTGCGAATCATTCGGGTCACCGTTGGCGCCTGTGCAACCAGGAACCAGGGATCGACCGCAACGCAATGGCCGCCGACTCCCGCGCCGGGCGAAAGAATATTCACCCGCGGATGCTTGTTAGCCAGGTCGATCAGCTTCCAGACATCAATGCCGAGTTCATCCGCCAGGAGGGCAACTTCATTCGCGAAGGCGATGTTGACGTCACGAAAGGCGTTTTCCACCAACTTCGCAGTCTCGGCAGTTCGCGCATCGGTGAGCAATAGATCACCGGTGACGAACGAGCGGTAGAACGCGGCGCATTGGTCCGTGGACGGCTCGTCGATTCCACCCACGATCCGGTGATTTTCCACCACCTCGCGCAAAACCTTGCCGGGAAGAATCCGCTCAGGCGCATGAGCCAGAAAAATGTCAGGCTTTGCGCCCGAAGATCGTCCCACGGAAAGGTCCGTGTGCCGGCGGATGATTTCGGCCATCTGCTCCGTCGTTCCCGGCGGGCTGGTCGACTCCAGGATCACCAGGTTGCCTTTTTTCAAAAACGGGCAGATCGACCGGGTGGCCTCGATGACAAATCGCATGTCGGGTTTGCGATCCGCCGTGCAGGGTGTCGGCACGCAGAGCACGAACACATCAGCATCCGCCGGAGCCGCGTGCGCCTTAAGATTTCCCGTCTGAACAGCGGCGCGAAGGATAATGTCCAAATCCGGTTCGACGATATGTGCTTTACCGGAGTTGATCGTCTCCACCGCGTGAGGGTTGATATCCACGCCATGAACCCGAAAGCCACGTGAAGCCAGAATCGCGGCCATTGGAAGGCCGACGTATCCCAGCCCGACGATGCAGATTCGTTTCCGAGATAATTCGTTGGTCCGGATCATGCGCTTTTGGCGGTTTGAATTCCCGCGGGTTGAATTCCTAATTCCGTCAAACGATGCAGAACTGCCTGCGATTTGGCCGCCCACGTCTCCGTCCGCACGCGCTGTCGCATTCGATCGGGATCCGGTTGCTCGGTCAGCGCACGGCAAATCTGCTCCGCGAATTCCTCGCCGCCAGTTGCGCGGCGGACGAAACCTTCGTATCGCTTTAATTCCTCAAACTCGGTGGTCACCACCGGTTTTCCGACGGCCAGATATTCCTTGAGCTTCACGGGATTGCACGCCTTGATCCAATCGCTGGAATTCCAGGGCATGATGAGTACATCGCACGCGGCCATATAATCCGCGACCGATTCATACGCACGTTGCCCAAGCAGATGCACATTCGGCAATTGACACCAACCGGCGGGCAGTGAGCAGGCGCCCACAAGAAGGAACTGTAATTGCGGAAGGCGCCGCGCGACATCAACCAGCAGCGGCGGATCGAACGTATGGCTGTCGATTCCGCCGATGAATCCCACGCGTGGACGGGCAATGTGACGCACATCGCCCGGCTCGCCCGCTGGGTTCAGGCCCGCGGCCTCGAATCGATCGAAATCCACACCATGATCGACGTACATCGCATTGCGGCAATCGCGACTTTCGGCATCGAACAGCAGTTCCGAGCAGAAGAGCGTCAGATCGGCGCGGCGGCACAGGCGATCGTGGAATTGGCGGATTTGATTGCGGTCGGACCCGGGAAATAATTCCGAGCGATCGGTCCTCTCGTAAATCACGGCCACGGGATTGAGTCGATCCACCGCCTCCGCCGCGGCGGGACAATTGACCCAAACCAGCGGCCGGCGGATTCCCGCACGAAACGCCGCCCAGCGAATTTGCGGCGGCAATAGCGGCTTTGAGATGCGCCCCCCCATTTTTCCGGGCGCCACCAGTGGGCTGACCACGCAAAAATTCGTCTCCACGCGAACCAATCCACGCCGCAGGCTGCGCAGCTTCCGTGCCACGCGCCGCACGAACATCCGGCCTTCCCGCATACTTGGCATGCGAACACCAACGGAGTTGACGTAGAGGATCGGCATCAGCCGGCTGAAATTCCGCATCATCTGCATGTCGTAATGGCCGCGATTGTGATACCACCAGTCGCCGCCGCCAAAACAGATCACGCCGTCGAAAGAGCGCGTCGCCGGCCCGATTGCGGAAATACCAGTTTGTTCGAGTAGCGAGGCGGTCATTTGCTGTTCGGCGTCTCCGCTTTTGCGGCGGGATATTCCTGAAATGTGATCGACTGCAAAGGCCGAATGAATTCACGAACGACCATGACGAGGAAAATTGTGTTTGTCACCAGATAGCGCTTCCAGAGCCGCCGGGGCTCCTGCAAAACTCGGTAGAACCATTCCATGCCCATCCGCTGGAATAACCGGGGCGCTCGCTTGACCTTTCCGGCCAGCACGTCAAAGCTCCCGCCAACCCCGTGACAAACCGGCACATTCAAGAAGTCCGCCCAGCGAGCCAGAAACACCTCCTTGGTCGGAGACGTTATGCCCAGGAACAGCATGTCCGGTTTGCGATCGCGGATTTCGCGGGCAATCTCCGCGTCGTCCCCCTCATCGAAATAGCCGTTGCGATGCCCAGCGATCCGAATATTGGGAAAATGAAGGCCAATATGCTTTAAGGACAAATCCAGCACCTCCTGCGTGCCGCCCAGGAGATAAACCGAGAAGCTCTTTTCATCCGCCAGACGAAGCAGCTCTTGAAAGAGATCAATTCCTGCGACCCGCTCGGGAAGAGACTGGCCGAGGATTCGGCTTGCCCATACCACGCCCATGCCGTCGGCCAGAATCAGATCCGATTTCAATACTGCTTCGGCAAGCCGAACGGATCGATGCATGTTCACGACCTTGGCAACGTTAATGACTCCGATGATCAGCCGCTGTGGTCGCTGAATGGACTCAAGGCAGATCGCGCGCACCTGGCACATGGTCACAGCGTTCACCGGAATACCAAAAAGCCGGCGCACGGCAGCGGGGACGATGGGGATTTGCCCAGGGGCAATTCCCGGTATCTCTGCGGATTGCTGTGCGACAAACTCAGGAACTATTGTTTGGATTGCGTTTCCCATTCTGCTGCTCCCAACCAGACATGCAGTAACCAACCGAGTTCATAAGGCCGGCATTCAAAATCCACAGTGTTTGCCGGGAATACACGATCCAGCCAGCGGAGGCGGCCGGACTTAAAAAAACGGCAGACGATCGCCCGAGCGGTGCGGGTTATTTTTCCGGGTTCTTTACGGCCAACTTTGCGCCAAATGAGATAGTTCTCGTCGTCGATGAGCGAGCTGCCGACCTCCGCTGCGCGGATCATCCAGCGAATTCCGTCTCGAATGGATCTGACATGACAATCGCCGCCGGCATCGAAAAGATCGAGCAATGCCATCGGCGCCATCGCGTGTTGGTGAACGCTGTAGACCGGGTAGCCTTCGATGACATTGCCGGTCCGCACATCATAGTGCCACCACCACTGCCCATCGGGGCCTTGTCGATTGCAGATTTGATCGGCACAGCGGTTTGCCGCCGACAGCGCCGCCGCGTCACCGTACGCCTTGTGGTAAAGAGCCAGTGATTGGATCGGGTAAATTTGATCCGCGAAGCAACCGACATGCGAACGGTACCAGCGGCCGGCGAACTCGTGCGGAAACAATCCCGTCTCATGGTTAAAAATGCTTAGCAGATGGTCACGAAGGTGCGCGGTTTCGTCTTGCACTTCTGACTGATCTCGCGCGGCTGTCAGAGCCGCCAACGCCCACGACAATTCAACCGTGAAGAAATTGTTCGCTCCGCTCGAAAGCCGCCGCAAGTTCTGCAGCGTTCCGGCCAGGGCGGGATGGTGCAGTTGAGCGGCGGCCCATACCATCAGTGCGGCATCGCCCAGGTTCTCGATAGTGCCCGATTCATCGATCATTCCGGAAAAGAATTCCCCGGCTGTTTGGCCGCTGAGTATCTCGCGTTGCGAATCGGACTGGAGATGCATGATGCCAAGCAGCGCAATAGCGCTGTAACGAAGGCTGAGACCTTCCAGCCCGATCCGCCCGCCTGGCCCGCGCCGCCGAGTGAAACCGAAATGACGGCGATCCTCGTGCAGCATCAGCGGAAGCCCGTGCTGGCACAGACGGATCATGCGGCGGATTGCCTGTTCGATATCGCTTTCGCCACCGGAAACGAGATCGATTCGCGTGGCCCGCGCCGGGGCCGATTCCGTTCTTAACATGGCTGCATACCCGACCAATCTCCCCGGCGACGCCAGATGGCCAACCATGTTTGATACGATTCCGTTTTAGATCTCCCCAGCCAACGAAAACCCCAGAGCGCAATCAATCGCGTCAGCGGATACAGACTCAGAAGCGAAATTCCAACCATCGCGCTGAGCGGTCGCCAGTGTTTGCTGAACAGCCGAGCCTTGGCCGCGAACAATCGAACAACCTTGTCTTCCCGCACCGGTTCTGAAACGCCGCCATAGTGAATCACCGCGGCGTGAGGACAGATAAGACAACGCGAACCCGCTTTCTTCGCCCGCATGCACAAGTCTGCATCCTCGCAATACATGAAGAATTGAGTGTCGAATCCGCCCAGCCGGCGCCAAAGGTCCGTGCGAATCATGAACAGGCATCCGCTGACGATATCAACCTCGCGCACGGTATCCCGGTTCCAGCCTCCCAATGCTTCGGGATCCAGCAGGCGATCTCCCGGAAAGAGATGCGATAAACCGATGCCCCGGCAAAGGGTGCTCCACAGGGTCATCCGGCCCCAGCAGGATTTGGGATTCAAGGATCGATCGGCGTTGAGAGTCCGACCCCCGAAAACGCTGCCGTCCGGATTCGCGCGGGCGAACGCAAATAGTTTGTGCGCCGCATTGTCGAGAACCACCGTGTCCGGATTCAAGAGCAGCAGATAGTCGCCTCGGGCGTCGGCGGCGCAGAGATTATTGGCGGCCGCGAATCCCACATTCTGACGCGATCGGATCAGACGCACCTGCGGGAACTCCGCTGCGATCGCATCGGCTGAGCCATCGGACGAAGCGTTGTCGAAGACGATCACTTCGAACTCAATGCCGTTGGTCTCCCGATAGATGGATCGCAGGCATTCGAGCGTAAACTCGCGCGTGTTGAAGCTAACGACCAGCACTGAAACGTCGCAATATTTCATCGCGTGATTTTGTGGGACGGTCAAGGGATCAGTAGATCCAAGACTGTAAAAACTTCTTGGCGCGTATGCGGGGATTGAAGCGGTCCACGTCCACAGTCACCTGCCCGGGTGGCGCGAATATGCCGGCCATGCAGCCGAACGATGATCGGGCGGCGTATGTCAGGCATTGGCAGCGCGACAATAAAAGCATGTCCGTCAGTGCTTGAGTTGCCCGCTTGACCCGGTCCGCGCAATTCGGATCGTAGTGAAGCGGCACCGCTCCCTTGGGCAGCTCTTTTGGCTGGGTCACGACGTTGGGCAGTGCCGAGCGGACGCGATTCTCCACTTCCGCATTGTCCGTCGAAAGAAACACGCCGTCACACTTTTCCCGCGCGGCGATGCGGATCGCGGTTTGCATCAGCTTCTCCACCGGTGCACGCATGTCCGTTGCGCGGATATGCAGGCCGAGCATCCGCTGGCCGAAGTTCCTGGCGATGAATTCGTCTACGGCTGCCGAGGTATTCTCGCGCGGCCGGAGATAGTGTCGGGCCGCTTCCCGTAGTATTTCCCAGTCGGACATTGCCTTGTATCGCCGGTCCATCGAAGCCAGGGAAGAGCGTAACGGCCGCACGACTTCGCGCCAGGACCAGAAAACCAGCAGTACGTTCTCGTCATAGTCATATCGTCGAAGATTGACCGCCAGATCACGGAAGCTTCCGAACCGATTGTGGAAGTCCGGGTCATACCCGCGGCCGACGACGGCCAGAGTCTCATTCAGCCGGCCTTGCCAAAGCGCGGGGATCACGGAGCGACACTCGATATTCACCGGCAATGGGTCGACGATCGGCGAAACGAACAAAGCGCCGAACAAGTCGGGAGCCGTGCCCGCGCGGCCGGTAAAGATCGAATCTCGCCAATCGACCAGCAGGCGTCTGCCCGCGACTTCCGCCAGCAACGAGGCCGTAAGAAAGGAAAGCATCCGATTGCCAAGTCCGCCGACGCCTTTGACGAGGATTATTCCTCGCAACGTCGCGGTGGAAATTGGCGGCGCGAGATCAATCTGCGGGTGTGACACCAATACATCACTCATGCGAAAACCGGATTACTCTTTCTGGCGGGGTCGTCTTCGGCCGATGTTAACAGGTCAGTCCTGACGAACGTGAAGTTTTCACCTTGAAAGTGAACGACGCGCAAGCCATACCTCGCCAGCAATTCGACAGCCTCGCGAATCCTGCGCAGCGAGGTCGGGGAATCGAACTCGACGCAAAGCGCGGACAGGCTGATTTTCGAGGCAACGAGGTCGCGCAAAACCGGCATCCACGACCCTTCAATATCCAGCTTCAGGAGATCAAGATGCGCGTGGCCGAAGCCTGCCATGAGTGTTTTCAATCGACGGCATTCCGCCGTGAAGTACTCGCCGGTCCCGTGAAGATCGACAGACGAATGATTGACATGCATGGGATTCGCCGGCGCGAAAAACTTCACTTGCGTATCTTCAGACCAGATCCCAATCGGAAGAAACTGGAGTTTTGTGCGGTCGTATTGGAGCGATTTGAAATATTCAATGGAACGTGGCGTCGGATCGAATGAATAAACGTTGCACCCGAATTTCGCGGCGAGCGCCATATCCAACGTTGCATTGATGCCAACACCTGCACAATAGCATATAGCTTCGGGATGTATAACCTTCGTGGGGACCGCCCATGCGCCCGTCCCATTCCCGAGCAACTCCAAACCCACATCTGCCTTCTCAACCTTGACGAAGTGCGGCACGAGAATCCGGCTGATTCTCTTTACGCTGCCATTGCGTACTTGACGAAATATTCCGGAGAGACTGCGCATCTTCATTTCGACCGCATCGGCGCGGACTATTTCATCCACCGACCCAGGCTCCCCTCTTTACTGGGACAGGATTATTGCCAACTCTCCTGCGAACGGTCATTCCACTCGAACGATCACCAGGCGCCCGCGCGGCGCTGACGACGCGCTGCGGCGCGCGAGACAGACAGGCGATTATTGCCAGGGTCAGGTACCAGAGCATCGTGATCTGTCCGAAATAGCTGAGTCCGATGAAGCTCATGACGTGAATAAACAGCGAGACGCCCAGGGCCCAGGACATGATCAAGTTCGGGCGGTTCTTCGCGAAATGCCGCCATAGCCGCCCGACACCGGAAAATCCGATCACAATCAGCGCGATGAAAAGCGCCAGCGTCCAGATGCCTCCTTCCACTCCTTCCAGCACGTATTGATTGGGAATATCGCCGTTCCAGATTCCCCAGCTGACGACTCCTTTCGTGCCCAGCATCCACCATTCGCCCACGCGCGTAATGAAGTTGTTGATCAGATTGTATCGGTCCCATCCCGTCGATCCTCCGACCAGATCGACATCGGCGATGAGATGCCACACCGGGGCGTTCATGCCCAGATGAAGAACAATTAGTGTCGCCAGCAATATCCACCGAATGGAGCGCATCTGCCGCCGCAATCGGAAGAAACCGACACCCACCGCGCCGCATATCAGCGCGGAGATCGGCGTGCTCGAGGCGCACAACACGATAATAATCAACCCGCAAATGATTCCGGTGACCGCCCAGGGCCGGTCCGATCGCCGCCGCCACCATAACGCACCGATGAGCGGCAGAACGCTGGCCCAGTAACAGCCGGCAATGATCGGATGCGTATATGCGCCCTGGCAGCGAAACTTACCTTCGCGAATCTCCGTCTCGTAGGGAACGCCGCCAAAAATCGCGAACATGTTGTGGTGCGTGGCACGCTCGATGAGGAATGCGATCGCCACAGGCACGCTGACCACCGCGAAACCGAGGGCCAGATTCGCGACGTCTTCCATGTCGCGGATAAGGCATCGAAAAAGGAAGTAAGTACCCAGAATGTCGTACAACGCGCCCGACTGAAGTTTCAGTGCGTCAACAGTTCCATATTGCAGCATATAGACAAGGGACCCGACGCCGGCGAAGGCCACGATCACGCTGTCCATATTTTTCCACACGAAATGATTCCACTCGCCGTGGACGAGAACGCGCAGGGTTCCGAAAATCAGCATGGCGCGTCCCAGATCGAAGTTCAGGGTGAGAACCGCGAACCGCTGCCCTTGCGAAACAAAGCAGCCGAGAATGATCATGGGCAGAACGGCATGACGGCGGGGCAGAAGCAACATCGCAAATCCCAGAACCAGAAGCGCGATGATCCCCAATGGATTGAGGACGGTCTGGCCATACTGGTCGGGCTGAAAAGATTCGTTCATAAAATTCACTGCCGCGCTCGCGGCGGTGGGGGAGTCGACGGAATCAGGTTGATCGCCAAAGGCCGCGCCGAAATACGCGTCGAATGGTTCCGGAGAACGATTGGGCCTTCTCTTTCAAACTCAGGTGATTAAGCCAATTGACGAATAAAGGTATTCCAACGTAATGCGGCACGCGCACGCCCATTATTCGGCAAGCCATCATCCGTCCCCAGACGCTGGCGCGAACTTTAAGTAAGCTCGGCTGCGATTTGGCGATATTCCGCGGATCGGCTTCCGAAGCGGTGAGATACCCCGCCGAAATCGCCCCCTCCACGATTTGCCGCCCGCGCCGGGTCCGCGCCACAATCAGTGAGCGGCCGGGATCATCGCCGGCACGGGGAATGTGCCACGGATCGCCGACCGCAACATCCGCGAATTCGCCGGTATGGTCCGGGCACAAGCGACACCGCCATTGCACGTGCTTCGTGAGAATCTCCCCCCACGCTTCCTCATAACTGAGTTGCATTGTTCTTTCGCCGCCGTCTGGCAGCCGGACCACTGCGGTCGCTTTGCCCGGCCAACCTCGGCCGCGGTAACGGAGACTGATCAACGTCGATGGATCGTCGATCCCCATCCGCCGAAGCATCTCAAGCGTGCCGGCAGTGGAAGGAGTTCCCGCGCAGAACATGGCAATCGTCAGACCAAGATTTTTTCCCAGGTCCGGGCGAATCTCAGCGGCCTTACCGGCCGCCGCCACGTCGCACGGTTTTCCGATGAATACGCAAGGCGCGGGCGCGCCCGCGATCATCTGCAAGCCCTCGCAAGGACTTGCCGGAGCGTAGCGGGATCCGGTATTGGCCAAAAGTTCCTGCCGCATCGTGCTCAAAATCGTGTGATTCAGATAGGGCGCATCGGGGCGCGCGGCGATGTGCAGAACACCATGCATTCCAGCCTGTTCAATGGCGTAGAGCGCCAAGGCGCTGGCTGCGCCACCACTGGAGCCTGCATAACGAATTTCAGGATCGGCGGCGAAGCCTTCCCACACTTTGATCACCGGTCCCCAGGCCGATGTCAGCTCATGGACGAGCGCGGGATCGCGCCGATCGAACGTATGATGCAATTCGATTCCCGGGCAAGCGTGCAGCGCGCGGCTGGAGGCATCGTCAGCGGTGATGTGGCGCGTAAGCTTGGGGCGCCGGCCGCGCTCCGGCACATCCGCCATTTCAAACTCGCCGGGGCTCATGTACGCGCAAGCCCCGCAACCGGTGCAAAGTCCGCTCGACACCACGCTCGAGATATTGAGCACGTTCAGGAACATGGACTCACCGCGGAGACGTCGGCGTATCGGCTGCGGCCCGTAATGAGATCATCCAATGCCGACTGCATGCTTCGAACCGCGCGGTCCCACGAGAACGCCCGGGCTGTCTCCATTCCACCGCGAACGATCCGCGCCCGCAGCTCGTCGTCGTTCCAAAGCCGTTCGACGGCTTCAGCACACGCGCGGACATCGCCGATCGGAAAAAACAGCCCGTTCTCCCCATGGCGGATGACCTCTCGGCTGCCTTCATTATCAGAACTCACCACCGCCGTTCCGCATGCCATGGCCTCGAGAATCGGACCCGGCAAGCCCTCGGCCTGGCTCATCAGCAGCCAGATTTTCGAGCGGTTGTAGAGTTCTCTGGCCTTTTCCAGCGAAGGCAATTGCCAATACTCGCTCATCGCCAACTGCCGCGGTCGACGATTCTCGCCGAAGACATAGCGCCTGGCGCCGACCCGTCTGGGAATCTGTTCAAGAGCGAGCAGGGTATCCTGCGGACATTTGGCCGGGCTTCCGGCATAAATCGCGCCAATTCCGTCCCGCATGCGGCGCTCGTCGAAATAGCTGTCAAGATTGATCCCGTTCGGCACCGTCCATATGGGCGAGGAACCATCGTATGCAATCAATCCCGGAATCAAGTTCCTGGAGACAGTCAGCGTTGGCATGGCAAAAGCCCACGCCGCCGCCATTCGCTCGGGCAGGAAGTTGTGAAATCCGTGACAGAACCGCACGCGGGTCACGGGCGCGGTCAACTTTCGCACGTGGGGCACGGCCTTGCTGCCGACGGCGATCACGATCTCATCCCGCTCAAAATCAAGATCAGAAAGTTCGTCGAAGCACTCGATGGGTCCGCGAAAATTGACAAGCCAGTCATTATGAACGGCCCCCCGCAGACGCCGAATCACGCTTCCAGCGAGCACTCTGCCGCGCCACATGAGGCTTAACAAAGGCCGCCGATACACGATGCGGACCGAATGCCCCAGTTCCATGAGGCGGTTGCCCATTTCCATCGTCACGCGCACTCCACCGGAGCGGTTACGTCCGGGAAGGACAAACGTGGTTCGCCTGGGCATCGCAAACGTCGGCGACCTCTCCGATGTAGATGAACACGCTCCGGCAATCATGTGGAACATACCCCGACGCAATCGTCCGCGAATCTCGGGCGGCCCCTGAAGCGCCGAACCCGCTGCAGCATCCAGCGCAGCATGCACATTGGATTTCGAACGTACCAGCGCCGCAGCGCGTTCATCCCCGGTGCGCCGCGCCGTAGGAACAACCAGTTCAGATGATCCAACCGGTCCGGATGAACGCTTCCGGCATGCAGTCCGTCAAACCGTATGGCGTCGAAGCCCGCCTGTTCCAACTTGCGGACAACTTGCATCACTTGCTCCGTCGTACACAGCCCGACGAGGTTGTGGAACTCAACGGTCAACTGATCGATTTGATCGATCACCTCCGCGGGAGCGTTCAGCAGCATCGGAATTTCCGATCCTTCGATGTCGATCTTGAGCAAATCGACCTTCGTCAGACTGAGTTCGCTCAACAGCGTCTGAAGACTTCGTCCCTGCACGGTGATCACCCGCCCGTCAGCGCCCGGCGAGTGCTCGAAGATGCTCGACGCCTCATTATTACTGTTCAGATGGAATCGCAGAGGCTCATCCCGATCGCACATCGCGTAGTTATAAATCCGGTTGTTGGGGGTCGCGTGAAACGCTTCGCAAAGCTCCGGTGATGCTTCCACCGAGAAGCAGCGGCATCCATAGCGCTCCGTGATGGATCGAGCGAAACCGCCCGTGTTCGCCCCGAGATCCACCACCACCGAATTGCGATTGAGAGTCGTGGCAACAAACGTATGCCCTCTCAGCTTCACGATCTGCAAGAGACGTTCTCGTAGCATTATCGGCGTCTTTTTTTTTGAGAAATTTGGCGGCCTATGCGCTAGGTCGGGCAAAAGCCGGCTTCGATCGCCGCATCCCGTAACGTCGCGCACGGAAAGATCGCAGCGCATCGAGGCTCCAGCCTCTGGAAACCAGGGCGGCGCATCCTTTGACGCGCGTCTTCAATGTCGGGTTATCGCGCATGGCCTGAACAAAGCATTGCTCCGCCTCTGCCACAGCTCCCTGGCGCACGTGTGCCGCTCCCAGCTCAAATCGGAAACCAGCCAGCATCCAGCGAATGTGTGTTCGTTCTTCCGCGGACAGCCGGCACTGCTCGAGCAACCGGGAATAAATCTTCACAAGGCAGGCGTAAGAGACCAGCGGCTTATCGACGATTCCCTGCGAAAGGTTGTAGTCCGTGCCCGCACGACGAAAGAGGACAACCTGGGCTCTGTTATCGACACCCCACGGCCGATCGATCGGCAGCCGTAAAAATAAATCGACATCCTCATAAATCATCGATGGATCGTAGAGGCCTGCGTCAATCAGCGCGCGCCTGCGAATCATCACCGACTGCGTGAAAAAGCAACCCCGGCTGATCCAGAGCAGAGGTCTCTCGAGCACGCCGCATTCGCCGGGATCGGGCACGCCTCGAAATTTCCATAAATTCACGGATTCGCCCGCCTCCGAAACCAGAACTGTATTTGTGGCGTGGACATCAAGATCCGGACGACGTGCTGCGCTTTGGGCGTGAATCGCCAATTTGTCCGCGACGAATTCGTCGTCGTCGTCCAAAAAGGCGATCCATTCCCCGCGAGCGGCCTCAATTCCAGTGTTGCGTGCCCGGCTGAGACCACCGTTCTCGCGCCGGATATACCGAATCCGATCGCCATAATCTTTGAGTCCTTCGCCCGTATTGTCCGTCGATCCGTCGTCCACAACGATAATCTCACCTGGCCGGTGCGATTGCGCCAGCACGCTGTCGATGGCCTTGTGCACAATGTGGCCTCGATTAAAGGTCGTAATGACGACGCTGATTGCAGCTTCATGAGCCGATGTGGAGGAGATTGTTCTCATCGCACCCCAAACTCCGGACGGCGCGGGATTCCGCGCACGCCTGCCGGGAGTAAATCCCGGGTCGCATAGAAAAACAGGCGAGGATTGCGAACCATGGCCGGGAACAATGTCCTCATGCCGGCTAGATTTTTGATCGCAGACGACACCCTTCCATTTGCCAGATCGTTTCGCACCTCGGCAAGAAGCTTTGTGCCCGCGTACTGGTAGACGAATCGATAGGCGTGATCCCGCAGCTTATTCTGTTGCCGTCGCGGCGCGTGGACCATATTTCGCTCGACGACGGCCACTGAGCTCCGGAGCATTCGTGTTGGATTGCGTGACGCATTTCCCTGGTGTTTGCGATAATAGAGAGAGATTCGGTCCAACATGTCGAATTGCCAGTTTCGCGCAAGTCGGAAATACAAATCCCAGTCGTCCGCATCTCCCATCGCGGGATCAAATCCGCCCACAGCGCTTAAGCATCGAGATCTGAAGAGGCATTGCCCGGGCGAGAGCATCTGGCTGGCTTCGAACAGGTTTTCGAAAGTGATTTTGCCCACACACGAAGTTCGCCGCAGCGGTTTACCCGTTTCGTCAACGACCTGGGCCGTTCCGGCGACGGCCGCCAGTCCTGGGTTCTCGTTCAAATGGGCGACCTGCCATGCCAGCTTATCAGGCGGCCATCGGTCGTCATCGTCGAGAAACGCGATGAACTCTCCCCGGGCTTCGCTCAAGCCGCGATTACGCGTCGCCGCTTGTCCGCGATTTTCCTGTGCGAAATATCGAATTGTTCCCGCTTCCGCCAGCGGCCGCAAAATCTCTGCGGTATCGTCCGTAGAGCCGTCGTTGACGACCAGCACTTCGAGATCACTGAATGTCTGTGAAAATACGGACTGCAACGCCTCCAAGACATATTTGCCATGGTTGTAAGCCGGGATGATGACGGAGACGCTCTTATCCATGCCGCTGGACCTCATATTTCTGCTGAAACACCGCACGGAACATGCGAGACAGTTTTGATCGAACTCGAAGCCCGAATCGAGACCATTTCAAATCCAAATAGGGACCTAGTCCCAAATGGGTTCGGATCATTACGTCCTTGTCCTGGGTGAACGCCGAATCTCCCAGCGAACTAAATCCTCCCTCCTCAAAAACTGCGATTACGACCGGGGTGTATTGGCAATGCACCCCACGCGGCCCAAAACATCGCATATTGAATTCCCAATCCGCCCTTGCTCGATAGCGCAGGCTATAGAGGCCCAGGCGCTCGAATACGCCGCGACCATAAAAAATGGCCTGATGGCAAATATTCCCTTTGATCAACTTCCAGCGGCTGAACGGCCCATCGTATCGCTTACCGCTCCATTGAACATCGCCATAGACGACCCGATTTTCATCGGCGGGCAACACGGCCGCGATATTCGCAAGTGCTTCGGCAAGCAACACATCTCCGGCGCCGAGGAAATACAGGTATCGGCCGCGCGATGCGCTAATGCCCCGGTTCATCGCGTCGTAAGCCCCGTGGTCCTGCTCGGAGATGAGTCGCACTTTCCCCGGATGATCGTGCGCCAATTGTTTCGCGATCTCGATGCTGCGATCCGTCGAAGCGCCGTCCATGATCAGGTACTCGAAATCCGCGGATTGCGCCAGAACGGACGCAGCCGTGGCCGCGAGCTTTTCGCCCGAATTAAGGTTGGCGGTGATGATGCTGAACGTCGGCATGTTCTGATCAATTGCAGTCACGTTGATTTCAGATTTGCGGTTCGCGCCGCCAGACGGCTATGCAGGCCGAGAGATTTTCGACCAAAGTTCGAGGGGTGAATCGGCCGTTCGTTCGTGTTTCGAACAGCCTCATATCCGCCTGCCAGCTCGCAGGATCACCAGGCCGGCTCCGATTGAGGCAATGGACTCGCTTTGACGTCCCAAGAATGTCTTGAAGAATACGAACCAGCTCAATCACCGAACAGGAGCGGCCACTCCCCGCATTCACAACGCCCGTGAAGCCATCGTCGACCAAAAGATGAACGCCCAGGGAAAAATCATCGACGTGCAGGAAATCACGCGTCTCGCTTCCGGTTCCTTCAATATCGATCGTTGGCGAATCGCCCACGATCTGATTGAAAACTTCCCAGACGAGCAGCCGACGCTGCCTGGGTCCAAAAAGAGAAAATATTCGTGCGATGATCACGTCCAGCCCGAAGCACTGCGAATATTCCGTCGCGATCGTTTCACACATGAGCTTGTGGAAACCGTAGGGTGAAATGGGGGCCAGCATGGCCTGTTCGTTTACGGGAAGCTTCGCGGGATTTCCATACACCGCGGCACTGGACGGAAACACGATCTTGGGCTTTCTCCCCGATCGCCGCACGGAGTCCAGCACGTTGGCCCAGCTCACCACGCCGGCACGAAAATCATCGACGGGCGACCCAAACGACTTGCCCACGGATGCCGGCCCGGCCGCGTGAAAGATCATGTCTGGATTGAATTCTTCAACAATCGGCGCCAAGTCCGCCTGGCCGGCGTCGATTCCCAAATGCTCGCCCGGCCAATCGGCGCTCGGCTGGCTGCTTCGCGACAGGCCGAGGACCTTGTGTCCGGCTCGCACTGAATAGTGCCCGAAACTTCTGCCCAGGAACCCGCCGCTGCCCGTAACGAGAATCTTCATCTATGGAAGCCGCTCACTGGGCGGCGCCTCGTGCTATTTCGACAAATCGCGCACCGAAACTTTTCAAGCGGAACTTCAAGTTTGCGCGCGCCTCCGATTCCAGCGCCAAATCCGGGCCGCTGATCGCATCCTCCCAGGTGTGAAGCATCGCTGTTGCAAGTTCCTCGGGAGAGTTGGGATCAAAAAAGATCGACCCGGGGGGATTCTGTTCGCGGTGCACCGGAATATCGGAAAGAATCATCCGCTTCCCCAGCGATTTGCATTCTTCCACGGACGTGCTCCAGCCTTCAAACAGCGACGGCTGAACAACCGCCACGGATTGGCGCATCAGCGAAAACACATCCTCTCGCGGTACAAGCCCCAATATGCGAAATCGATCATGAGCGCCTTGCATCGCCACTTCAGTGAGCAGGGAATTGAGATAACCCGGGTTGCGATAGTCGAACGTCGTGCCGGTGCAGACCACCGTCACGTCGGTGGACCGTCGGCTGAGAATGCCCAGGGCGCGGATCACAATGGAATGATTTTTGTGCTTCCAGAATTGGTTCGGAAGGTACAGGAAACGTTTTGGAATACTGTATTTGCCGCACACCGAGGTCGGATTCGCGTCGTAAACATTGGACGGCACATCTGCGACAAACGGAACGACGCGCGTTTTTTTCAGAGCGGTTGGAGCGAATCTTTCAAGATCCTTCAGTACGTCGTTGCTGTTGACCACAATCACGTTGGACTGATGTATTAGACGTCCGTGATATTTTGCCGTGTTTTCTACGTATGCCGGAGTCGCCATGTCCGGAAGATGGACATGCTGAAAGTCAGGAATCCATCCGATCAACCGCACGGTTTCCGACCCGCAATAGATTCGATGCGTAAACAGGGCTCCGACTTCCTGGGCCAGCAATGCGACGGGAATTGTCTTCTCCGCACCGTCCAGACCCAGTTGCTTTGCCAGCCGCCTTCGAAATCTCCGGGCAAGCGTCGGACGAGGCTCAGGCGGAATTTCAACGCAGAGATCAACCGGGGCGGGGTAGGCCTCGTCGCCCGCTCGTCGCGACAGGATCGTGAACGGGCGCTCGCCGACATCCAAAACCTGCAATGCTTTAAGCAGATTCTGAATGTAGACCATTCCACCCGTCCAGGCAGAATTATCAAACTGCTCGAAAGCGAGCCGAAGAGGATTGGCGACAAGTGTCACGATCTGAACGAATTTGGATTGAGAGGCCGAATGATTGGCCGGACTTCGTTGTAATAGATGACATCGGCGGGGACATCCTTGGTCACGATGGCTCTCGCCGCGATAATGCTTCGAGCCCCGATCCTCACTCCTCGCAATATCGTTGCCCCAAACCCGATCCAAACGTCGTCTTCAATAATGATTGGCGCCGTAAGGATGCCGGGAAGATCGGCTGGATCCTTCGGATGGCCGGTGGTCATTATCTGCTCGAAGTGCCTGGCCCGCTCGTCGGCATTTCTCGAATGGCAGGTGCTGTCGTTGATATTCACATCGTGCGAAATCAAAACCCTCTTCCCGATTCGAACGCTGTCCATCGACCAGATTTCGGTTCGATGTCCCACGTAACACGCATCTCCAATCTCGATCTTTCCTCCGTGTGCAAAGGTCACAAGCCTGCAACGCAGCGCGGATCGATGTCCAATCTGAATATTCGCCGGATCGCCGCCCGGATTCTCGATCATGCATTCCGGATAGATTGCCGCCGTCGGCTCGATTGTGGCGATTCGCGGCAGCGTCTGCGTTCGCCGATATGCGGCCAGGTGACGGTCCAGCCACGCAATGAACCTGGACCGAACCGGGTTCGTCAGAGGTCGCAACAGTTGTTTGAGTTTCCGTGCGGAGTTGGACGCCGGGGAGTTTGAAGGCTGTCGATCTGCCGGCATCACATCAGGCTTTGAGGCTGATGCGTTGGACGAATCCAAGCCTTCGTAACCTCTCGGTGAGAACTCGTCTCGCCCGCGAACGGAGGCAAAGGTCGCGCGCATTGTGACCTCCGGAGAGAATTTCATTGAACACAAAATCGTCTTCGGCAACGGATGGTTCGACCTCGCTCGGGTGTTGGATCGAAGAGATCGAAGCCGCCGCCCGATCTGCAAGCCAACTCCTGGCGGTTGTGTGAGTCGCCCCTTCGCCAAACCCGAGATTTTGGATAAGGTTGACAGCCGGCGTCGCCGCGAGTCCCTTGTTTGCGAAACAGGCGAAGGTCCACTGGTAATCCCACGTGTCGTAGCCGCGAATGTGAACCCGGTCGAAAGCGTCGTTCCAGAACTGAACTTCGCGCGGGTTGGAAAACAGGGTGGATAACCAGCCTCGCGTTCTTAATGCCGGCCAGCCCTCCATGTTCACATCGTAAAGCTTCCATGCCCGCCGCCACGTCGCCCAGCCCCAGATCGGGGCGTAACGCGAAAAATAATAGCTCGATGCGCAAGTCCATGCGGACGGCTGAAAGTTATAACCCGCGATAAGCATCACTCGAGCGTCATCATGGTATCGGCTCAGCAGGTTTTCACAGAAACGAAAGAAGGACGGATCAGGCAGACAGTCGTCCTCCAGAATGATCGACTCCTCGGTCTGCCGGAAAACCCAATCCAATCCGCTGGAAACCCGGCGCCTGCATCCCAGGTTGGCCGCGGCTAAATTCATTCGCAGGTCGCAGGGCCAGTCGATGCGATCGACGATCGCACGCGCCCGTTTGCATTTGTCCGCATCGTCCGCCCGATCAGGCCGCGGACCATCGGCCACGACCAACAATGTCTTTGGCCGCGCCTGCGCGATGGCCGCGAAAACCCGCTCCGTCAGCTCGGGTCGATTGTAGATTAGAAAGGTAATTGGCGTGTCGAGCATCGGAGACTCAGCTCAAGGTCAGGCAGATATTGGCGCGTCCTGCCGGCGGTAAAAAATGGTATGCACCGTGCTGGCGAACGGCTCGTAACCCACGGAACGTAGAAATACCGTTGACGGCGATGCGTCGATCTGATTCCACGACGATACGCTCATATCCTCCACCAGCACCACCTCCGGTCGAAAGCGCTCCCAGTCGTTGGAACGCAGTACGTTCATATCCAGCCCCTCCACATCCACCGTAAGAAAGTCGATCTGCCGGCCGCGGGGTAAATGCTTCTCAAGCAGTTCGGCCAGCGTGACCGGCGTGATTGGGATCTCCCCGATTATGCTCAATCCGTGCTTGTGGGCGCGCTCAAGAGACAGTTCACGGTTAAAGCCGTTCAGCGCCGATTCCTTGAAAATGAAATACGTCAGGGTCTGTTTTTGGTCCGAGACGGCCGCCTCGACGTTGATATCCCCGGGCCGTCGCCGCGCAAATGCTTCCATGCTACCCGGCATGGCATCGACATTAATCCCGCGCCAGCCGCGGCAATAAAAGAAATGCGTGTTCGAAAACCGCTCCGGATGATGCGCGCCGATGTCCACATAAAACCCGATCGGCTGCGCCTCGAAGGCCCGGCGCAGCACCATGTCCTCGCCTTCCTGTGAATAGCTCTCCGTGAAAACGGGGCGCGGCGGACGAAGCCAGGCCATCATCGGCCTGGGAACGCTTTTTTTCAGAATGGATTTAAGCACTGCCAAATCTGTCACCGGTCATGTCGCCGCGGGCTGTTCGATCGACCATTCGCCTGAAACGAGGAAAGGCGCGCCTTCAAATCCGCGATGCCCGGTGCCGTAAAAATCGCCCCCTTCGACGTCGATCATCCCAACGCCGTTCCAGGGCCAGTCGGCCTCATCGTTGCCGGCGGTCACGCGCGCTCCGACAGTGTATCGACCGGGCGTCAGCGGTAATTTTGGAATCACGCAACGGAATTCCCCGCGACCCGGCGCCGCGCGGAACGTCTGCTTCACATACGAAGCGTAGAGCACGAAGAGCATCTGATCCTGCCGGGAAGAAAAGGAAATTCCGATATCCACGTTGGCGGGCGGGTTGCCGGGACAGTTGAACCCCAGAACCAGCGCCAGCGTCGACCCGCTTCGTGCCGCCGCGACGCGAACCCGGTTCTCATCCTCGATGTGGAAGCTCACCAGACGCACGGCGCCATTTCCCGAGCGGTCTTTGCGCTCCGCCAGCGCGTTTGACGCAATGCTCGACGGCAGGACGTGCTCCAGATAGGTCGCGATAACCGCCTTGCACGGGCCCTTTGTCAATACCGATCCGCCGTGAAGAAGCACCGCGCTGCCGCAGAGATTCTCGATCGCCGCCATGTTGTGGCTGACGAAGAGAATGGTTCGTCCCGTGCCGGCAACCTCTCCCATCTTTCCGAGGCACTTCTTCTGGAACTCCGCATCTCCCACCGCAAGCACTTCGTCAACGATCAGAATTTCGCTTCGCAAATGCGCGGCAACGGCAAACGCAAGACGAACGTACATTCCCGAAGAATATCGCTTTACCGGCGTATCGAGGAACTTATCGATCTCTGAGAACGCCACAATCGCATCGAATTGCTTGCGGACCTCCGCGCGGCGCATGCCCAGGATCGCCCCGTTGAGGTAGATGTTTTCACGGCCGGTGAGTTCCGGGTTGAACCCGGTGCCGACTTCGAGCAACGAACCGATTCGCCCATAGATATCAATTTCACCCGATGTCGGCTTGGTGATACGGCTCAGGATTTTGAGCAGCGTACTCTTGCCCGCACCATTGCGGCCGATGATCCCGACAACGTCACCTTCTTTCACATCGAAACTCACGTCCTTCAATGCCCAGAATGCTTCTCGGCCGGCGGCGCGCAGCGGATGCCGGATGCGATCCATGACGACATCCCGAAACGTCGGCCGTCGGCTTCGTGAGCCGTTGGACCGGTGAGAGATCACGTAAGCCTTGGAGAGGCCCCGGATCGAGATGGCAATGTCGCTTTGGCTCATGGGATGGAAATCAGGATCCTCCAACGGCGGCTTCAAGCATCGAACCCAGGGGGGCCGGCTCAGTACGCGCAAGAGAGGGTTCCGGTCTCGGCGTCGATTGCACATTCGGGAAAAGCCTTTTCAGACGCAGGAAATGAACTTCAAACAAATGGTAGATCGCGACAGCTAAAAGCACACTGGCGAGCCCAGCCAGCACCCGGCCAATCACATCCCCGGCAATCTCCGAGTGCAGCAGATATTGGAATAAGCGGCTCATTCCCGGTCGAACGCTGAGAATGACAAACGGATGAACGACATAAATTCCATAGCTGTATAAGCCCAGGAAAGTGAGCGCCCGAGCCTCAGTCACCCGGCGTACAAAATGGCCTTCGCGAGTTGCCACGCAGCATAGCAGCAGGGCTCCGAAGCAGACGGCCAAAGTCGTGTAGTTCAACACGTATGGGAATATCCTTCCGCCCGAGACCACCCATGCCGCCAGAACGATCATGGCAGTGGCAATCAATGGGCTGGCAGATTTTCGAATCCAATCGACGAAAGATTGATTCTGAACCGCCATCGCACACGTGGCGCCCATCACAAGTCCATCCAGGTGGAATTGTGTTTCAAAATTCGTCGCGAAAGTATGTCCAGTGAGCAGGACATAAACGAGCCGCGCGGCGATGCTTCCAAAGAAGAGCAAACCGCACATTCCAAAAAACAATTTTCGCGGACAAATCAGCACCAGCAGAGGCCACACCAAATAGAAATGCTCTTCCACCGCCAGGGTCCAGAAGTGATAGTAAACCAGGTTTCCCGCCGCAAAACCAGGGACATAGCCAAGGTATGCGATGCGATAGTTCGTGAGATATGTCCAAAGCCACGCCTGTTCATGCCCGAACGATCCGACGCCTGATTCCGATGTAAAATGCGACGTCACCAGCCCGGCCAGCAGCATTCCATAGTAGAGCGGAAAAATCCGTAATACGCGGCGAATATAAAAATTCCTGAAGTACCCCTTGCTCCCTTTTGACCTGAGCAAAATCCCAGTGATGAGGAAGCCGGACAGAACGAAGAACAGGTCCACGCCAATCCAACCTTCTTTCAAGCGCCACAGGATCGACGCGGCGATTCTCCTGTTGCTGAACTCGCCTTGAAGAAGATGACAAACCAGAACCATCAGCACAGCCATTCCGCGCAGGCCGTCCAGGGCGCGGACGTGGCCCATCCGTCCACCGGATATAGCCCGAGCATCGTGAACCATAGCTGGGACGGCTTCTTCGATCACAAGATCAACTTGGAATTCCGAGGCGTCGCGATTTCAAAACGTCCAATGCGGCCTTCGCGGATTGCCGCATCTGCTCATCCGCGCTGGCGGTCGCCTGCTGCATCGCGGTGATTACCGCGGAGTCGTCCGGATCCGCGATGCGGCCCAGTGCTTCGATCGACCACCAGCCGGTGGGTCGAGATGCGTTCTGCCGAGCGGCCTGGATCAACGCGGGCACGGCGCTTCGCGCATCGGGGCCGATATTTCCAAGACTCTTGGCCGCCCAGGCGGATAACTCCACATCCGAGGAAGGACCCGAGCGATCCAGCGCCCCAACCAGCGCATCGACGGATGCGGGGTCGTTAATTTCTCCCAGATACATTGCCGCGGCTGTGCTCACGGACGCTTCACTGGATTGCAGCGATTGCACCAGTGTCTGCAGAGCCTGCGTATCCGGCGGCGTGGATTTGGCCCGGTCGCGTAGGACGCTCATCCGCCGGACCATCGTTTCGCGACCGTTGTATTCACGGCCGGGACCCACTGCGCAGTCGTAAGCGATTGCCAAAGAGGCAGCCAACACGGCGGCAAACAGGATGGCTCTCCCAAAGCCTTTGATGTTCAGTCTTCTCGAAGTGTCGTCCGTCATCTTTAACGTCTCTCGTCCGCGCTGCTCATCGCTGCGCGACTTTGAAAAGAATTCTCCCGAAGATAGAACACGGCGTCGCCCCCGCGCACGTGAAAGCTTCTGGCCGCATCGGGCTTGGCATTGCCTTGCTGAAGGCTGAGGAACGACATCCAGGTCAACGCTTCCGGGCTGGATGTCAGGACCCAGAATTCCGAGTCCGACGGCTTGTCCACAACATTGGTATCGAGATGAACCGCTGGATCGGCATCAGGCCAGTAAAGTTCGACATCAACCGAATGGTTATGGCCAATCACATAGACCGGCTCATTTCCCACTCGCCGGCTGCGCACGAACGCGAGCGCATCTCGCGTATTGCCCATGCTTCGCGGCACGACTAAGCGGTAAATCGCCGGGCCCCATTGCGGCGCCAGAATCAGCAGCATGAATCCGGCGCGGCACCACGCGGCGCTCCCCACGCCGGTTCGCGACGTCCATCGCACGATCTCTTCGCAGCCGGCAGCAATGAAAATGATGAGAAACGGGGCCAGGTACATGGTCAATCGTGTGCCGCCCGTCGGATAAAAACCTGCGGCCGCCACCATCAGTGAAATTGCCGGCAGCAAAAGTAACGCCCACCAGACATCAACCGGGATTCGATGGCGAAGAACCCAAACGCCCAGCGCAGCCGGTGCCGCGAGGATCGCACCTTTGGGCGAAAACAATCCGTGGAACATATCCATTGCCATGCGGATAGCCCACAGCGCCATTCCCGCCGCGTGATGCCAATCGCCAAGACGGTTGAGATGATCTGAAAAATCCAGAAACCGGGGATTCCGTTCGGCGCGGAAGCTCAGCATGTATGCCGCTCCGAACGAAATGAACGCCGGAGTAATCCCGCCGATTAGCGCCAGCCAACCCCGGCGCCGAATCGTCGTCGGCATCAGTGCGAGGGCAACAGCCGCGAAGACAAATACGGCCGTGTAAGACACCCACAGTCCCGCCGCCGTCAAAAGTGACGCCCATGTCAGTCGTTCCGCCGGCGACGAACCGCGCTTCCAAACCAATCCAGATGCAAAAATCAGCAGTCCGATCAGGACGTCGCCGCTGTAGGGCTTAATGACCGCCGATTCCCAGATCATGAGGTCCGACAGCGCCATCAGCCACATCGCCCAGAGCACGACGGCAGGTTGAAGAAACCGTCGACTGACGATCCACATCAGCGGCAACGCAACCAGTGCGAGCAACTGCGGCAGCAGCCGTACCGCCCATTCCGCCAAACCGAATGTGCACAGCATCGCTTTGCACCACAACAGCAATAATGGCGGCGCCGCCTGCGGCGGGGTAATGGCGTCCAAGCGCGTGAACGGCAACAGATGCGCCGGATATCTCAGCACGTTCAGCAGCAGCGCCGACTCGTCCACATAGAAGGATTGATTCGACAAATATTGCGCCAACCGCAGCCCGATCCCGACCGCCACGGCCGCCGCGCATCCCAGCCAGATGGCGGGCGCACGCCGCGAGACGCCGGACTGCGGCGACACATAATCCACCAACATTGCGATATCGCGCCCCACGAAATCTCGATCCACACGCGCCATTTAGATCACATCTGCGAACTGCTGTTCCATTCGCGCGAAGAAAAATGCTCCTGACAGGAAAACAAAGATTGCCATAACGGCGGCATAAACTGCCTGCCCCACGCTTAATTGGCCCGTGCCCAGCAAGGACCAGCGGAACGCTTCTAAAAGATCGGCGATCGGGTTCAACATAAAAATCGCTCTCAAATGAGCCGGCACCATTTTCACGGAATAGGCGACGGGACTGGCATAAAGCAGGAATTGCAGAAGAATCGGCATGACATACTGAAGATCGCGGTAACTGACCATGAGCGCGGATGTGAACAGCGCGACGCCGGTTCCCAGAAGCAACAGAAATGCCAGCCACACCGGCACGAGCAAAATATGGACGTCTGGAACAATGTGGTAGAGCGCCATCAAGACGATCATCAGGCTCATGGCGACCGTGAAATCGATCACCGTTGACGCGACGTTTGAGAGCGGAAGCAGCAGGCGGGGGAAATAAACCTTGGCAACCAACTGCGAGTTCTGGACCACGCAGGCGCTTCCTTTGCTCAACGTGCTGTTGAACGCGTTCCACCCAAGGAGACCGGCGTAGGAAAAGATGAAGTATGGAATCCCATCGCTGTCGAATTTTCCTACTCGTCCGAAGACGAAAGCAAAGATTCCCGCACCGAGCAGTGGTTGCAGCACGACCCAGACAATGCCCAGGGCCGTCTGTTTGTAGCGCAGTTTGACATCGCGTTCGGCAAGCGCAAACAACAGATCGCGGAATTGCCACATCTCGCGAAGATTCACCCCTGCCCACCCGGAACTCCGCGTGATCCTCAGATGAGGTTTTATGGCGATTGCTTCAGTCAAACTGTCACCCCTGTCGTCGCCGTGGCGGCCGCTTCGGAAGATTCAGATCGTATCTCCGCGACGATATCCCGCATCTGCTCTCTGGCCCTGGCGATCACTCCGGGAACCGTGCGCTCCAGCTTTGCTTTGGTTTCCTTTCGCCGCATCCAGGCCTCCCAAAGTTCATGAATGGCGTCGTTCGTCTCCAGAACCCGAGGGTCAACCACATTTTCCATGACGCCACACGTCCCGAAAACGCCGCGTGTCTTCCCGCTGTAAGCGATTGCCGCCGTGGGAACTTTTGTCGAGAGGCCCGCAATCGTCGAGTGCATGCGAGTTCCGCAGAACCATTCGAATTGACTGATCACCCATTTGACGTGCCTCGGATCCGACAGGGCCGGAAGTACTTTGGCTCTTCCTTCCGCCGCCGGTCCCAGCTCCTCGAGCACTTTTTCGCAGGCGATAACGTCCGATTCATAATGACCCGGCTGGGTCGTCACGTGAGGCACGAGCACCATGGAATAACTCGTCTCGGCCAGCAACTTACGCAAGAACCCCAGGACCAACTCTTTGTAGTCGGCTTTCAGGCCATACTGCCGGGCCACCTGCGCGTTGCCGTTGTAGATCAGACCGCTGACATTGAATCCGACCGTTCGGCCACCCAATAAACCCGGCTGATCCTGCGGGTTTTCATCCGGCGGAATGGATTCGAGGCCGAATGCAACATCCACACCGCAGCGATATTTGGCTGGTTCGAAGTCCGTGCCCGCCATCGTCTTCAGCGTTTCAAAGCTTTCCTCATCGCGCGCCCAGGCCATCGTGGACTGCCGGACGATTTGTTCCGCCACACGCCGGCTCGCTGAATCTCGATAAGGCCCGTAGGTTTGCGGCAGCAACACCAGCGGTCGGCGCGCCTCGAGCGCGATTTTCTTGATCAGCGAAATCGTGCGAAAGCGTTTCGCGCCGTAGATATCCGTGAAGCTGTCCCCGCCGGAAATGTCCAGCACCGCGTCGGCCTCGCATATCGCCCGCGCCGAGGGATTATGCAGACCGCCAAACCGGCTGGAAATACGGATGTTCCAGAGCGATTCCGCTCGCCAATATCGCCTCGACAATCGCATCCCGAGCCGCCGATAACGGGCCACTTTGCCGTCGACCGTCAACGTGCCTTTTCTTTCCCCCCATCCGTGATCCATAACTGAAAGATCGACGTCCGGAACTTCGGCAAACAACGCGCGAAGCGTCGAATAACAGAGCGCCGAAACACCCAGATTGCCCGTCATCGGACTGCAGCCGGCTAAGCACAGGCGCATCTGAGTATAACCTCGGTAAACCTTATGCAGACGAGATTCACTGTTGTGCCGTTTGGGCCCATGAACGGTCATGGCGAATTGGCAAAAATTGCCGTGCCGAATTGCCCAGGTGAGACCTGCACCAGTCTTCGGAATCCTGCTCCGGCGACGACAGTTTGCAGCGATTCCCCGCTCACCAGCAGGTATATCTGCCGCGGGTGCGCTGAGAGCGATCCAGCGACATTTTCCAGCACGCGCGTCATCAACACCGCGTCGAACGGATTGTAAATGTAAATCACCGCCGGATCGGGCGGCAGCTCATAGGTCGTGGCATCGGCGCAGATGCTCTGGATCGCCCGGCAAACTTGGCGGGGATTGCGATACGCCTGGATATTCCGCTCGGCGATCATGTGCAGTTCAGGTGCAAACTCCACTCCGATGATCCGCGAAAAGGGATACTCCGCCGCCAGGAGAAGTGCGCGCCCTTTGCCCGATCCGTAATCAATAAAGACGAATTTCGAAAAATCTATCGCCGGCAATGCCGCCATCATTTTCCGGAATATCCTGGGGTTGATCCCCTGATATTTCAGGCCATGATCCAGGTTCTCCCGGTTGGGCAGGTTGAGACTATAAAGGGAGATGACGCCCGCTGTATCCACGCCGTGCGCCCTGTCAAATTCTCCATCCAACAGCCTTTCCTGTCGCTCGCTGCCAGTCACGCGACGCCAGGATTGCCACCAGACGGCCAGAGCGAGCCCACCGATTCCGTCGCGGCGAACTTTCGAGCGAATGCGGCGGGAAAATCCCAGGATGATGCCCCGATTGGCTGCCAACATCTTCTTCATGCCTCCGCGCGCGATTCCATGTAGCGGCGCCACTTCCGCTTGATCCAGTCATAAAAGCCGACTCGCCGAACCGCTCTCCCGATCGTATCGGTTAACCGGTCGCAAAATCCCACCACTCGCTTTGCGATCTGGGCCTTTGCGCGGCGCCCATAGAAGTAAAAGGTCGTTTCTTCTATCCGCTCCGTTCCAAAAACCTGTTTGTAGTGCGCATCGCCAAAACCCCAGTCGATGGCCCGCGCGCGGTCTTGGCATAGATCTTCCACAATTCTTATCTGCATCACCTGGCCCGGCGAAAACGCACGCAATTCCGGAAGAAAGGCTGTTCCTTCCATGATGCAAACGCCCCGGCGCAGCACCCCAACCTGAAAGGCAATCGCCTGCCCGTCTCCTTCCAGCGTGTACGAACGCAGGCGCCCGAATCGCGCCTCTTCCTTCAAAAATTCCCGCCAGAGCGGTGTATCGACAAATCCGATCTGCATTGCCCCCTGATATCCTTTGGCCGCGATTTGACTGGCCACGGTACAAAAATCATCAACCTCTCCTTCATGTTCCCATCGTCGAAGCCGCAATTCAGTCTTGAATTGAGCGCACAGTCGCTTGTCATCGCGGCGAATCGTTCGACGGGTCTTGCCGCTCCGATGGCTAAGCGACTCTTCCGAGGTTTTCCCGAGCCACCAACGCCAGTGAACGTCGGCCGTCTGCATGTCCGGCCCGGAATTCTTGATCCGCGAGAAGAGCTCATGCGATGCCGGCAAATGATTGATCATGACATAATCAACCTGTCTGTCCTGCCGTATCTGGGTCAGGTAGTTGAATACCGCATCTTGAGCTTCGCTGGTTCCATCGGTGACAATCCCACCATATGCCACCGCGAAGCATTTCAAAGTCATCAGCGGCAATTTCAAATACCCGATCCGGCATCGAATCTTCTGATCGAACAATTTCCCCACGACGATTCCCCTGGGACCATTCTCATCCTTGAACAACACGACCCGGGGTGCGAGCCGATCAGCCAGAATACGCGCTTCCACCATCAATCGAACCGCGTCATTCTGGGCGCACGCGAATTGGGCATGCCTCGCGGTAAGAGCCTCCCATTCGTCGCGTATCTCGTCGATTTCGGACGGGACCCGCGCTACGACTGTTCGAATTCCGCTTGCCTGGATGGTCGGCGTCATCTTAGACCGCTGTGCACTATCGCGTGATTAATGATTCCGATGACGAAAAAAAGCGGCTTGCGTTGGGAGTGTCCCTGATTCAGTCGAAACTCCGTCCCCTTCGGCTACGCCGATTCCTCGGTTTCGCCGCTCCGACGCGCATCAAACTCCAGGATCCGACTAAACTTAACTCACCGGATCGAGCAAAGAACCGTCGATCTCCAGGCTCACGCTTTTCCCAAGCGTCGAAACCTCGAGAACCAGTCGATGCCTTTTCGCGGCGCGATCTTCAATCACGCCCTGCAGTCCGCGAAACGGGCCGCTGCGTACTTCCACACGCGCGCCCGCGCGCAAATTCGGATAAATCTCCAGCATCGCGTTGCACTGAACCGCGATCTGCAGATTTCGAAGCTCCCAGTTCATTCTTTCCTGATCAAAAACCGGAATGATTTTCGCCAGCCGGCCCGTGCGATCCACGCTGTATGCTTGCTCCACCGACCCGAGCATGAAAACATACCCAGCAAACAGCGGTAGTTCCGCGATCACCTTCCGCCGTCCATAAAAATGCACGCGGGAAACCAGGGGCAGATAATGGCTGATCGTCCGGATGCCGAGCTCTTCAGAAACGGCCTTTTCCTGGCGGCTCCGGGTGTGCAGGACGAACCAGCGACGGGAACCTGACGCCTGAAGAATTACCGGCGTGACGTCCTGTGAAGGCCGAACATTGTGCCGTTGTGCCCGCATTCTCTCCAACTTTGCTCGAAAGTGCACGTCGCCGAGGAGGGAAACAGCATGGCTGCATCGCACCTATCGGCGCGTCCTTGCGCAATCGCAAAACAACATCAAACTTAATCTCATCAGACCCGGCTGCTCCCGCGCCGGCGCGATTGGTTCTAACTGCCCGAATATGAGTGGCGGATCAAACTGTTATGTGCGACTCTCTTCTCCTCTCAAATCACTACAGTTTGACCCATCAATTTGATCAATAATGTACCCGAAGATCCTTTCCGATTTAGCATAATTCCGTGTTGGAATTCAGAAATAGGAAGCATGGATTTAGAGTTTCAACTCACCACCATTGCTACAGTAGTTATCCTGTATTTTCCTTCATGATTGTTGGTATTAATGCCATATATCTTATCCATTAATACTGTAATTCAGCGAGACCTTGCCGGATCGCGTATTTGGTCAGCCTGGCAACGCTGTGAATTTTAAGTTTGTTCATGATCCGCTGGCGATGCATATCAACCGTCTTTGTGCTGATGTTCAGGGCGGCGGCGGTGTCCTTGGTTGTCATGCCTTTTGCCACATGTTTCAGGACTTCCCTTTGCCGGGCCGACAGCGCTTGCTCTGAAGGGGGTGACGGATCCGCCATCGGGTTCAATACATATTTGGCCACCATTGCATCCGCCACGTCCGGACTCATGTAAACTCGCTTGTTTAGCACCGCATGAATGGCGCGTATAATTTCGGAAAAACCGTTGCTTTTGGTGATGAAACCGGAACCACCCGCCGCCAGGAATTGCCGCACACTTTGTATGTCCAGGTTGTCTGACACTCCAATAATGCGAACGGCAGCATTCACTTCGATGAGTCGACGGACGATCTCCTCCGCCGGGCAATCCCCGAGTTGGCGCGAAATGATTAATACCTGCAGCGAGGGATTTCCCGCCAACTGCACGGCCATCGCTACGTCGTCGGCTTCGCCGATGACTTCGACATCGTCCCGGGCGCTGAAAAGACTGCAAAGCCCTTCCCGGACGATACCGCGCTCGTATGCGATGGCGAGCCTGATCGCCATATTCTCTCCACTCCAGCAATCACCTGGCAACTACGCAATCTGTCGCTCGCAACGTACGAAATGAACTTGGGAACAGCAATCGCGGAGAATAGCCCATAGGAAAAAACTGTCAAGAAAAATTTGCTTTGACATGGGAATATTTCTGCAAGTGTATCCAGCCCGTAAGCCTTCGGCGGTAGAAGTTATCCGATGAAATGCGACTAAAGCGTTTTGGCTGGAAATGTAATTTGCATCAAAGCAAAATTAGTTCTATTGAGTCAAAACGACCGGATATCAAGACGTAAGCTTCGCGAGCCCGACGACACCAATGTCGCCAAAGCCGTTGTCGAGTTCGATCGCAACATTCGATACGGTGTCTTTTGCCCACAACAGGTTCCGTCAGTTTTTCTGCGTTTTTGCGCCGAAATGAAAGTTTCTTGGCTTCGACTTGGGTCTTGAGAGTGATGGGCACTTAAATCACGGGAAAGACGATGGCTGCCTTGTGACGACGAGATAGTTGTAGGCTAACTGAAATCCGCAGCGTTGCAGGTTTCTCGGACTGGCGAAGTTGTAGTCGGACACGGTAAACGTAAATTTGCAGCCGAAGTTGAAGGCATCAATGACGCGCTGACGAATCCCCGCCAAATGAAATCCACGGCCGCGGTGCTCGCTTCGCGTCTCCCAATATGCCAAATAACCAATCTCGCCTTTTATGAACAGCGAACCGAATGAACATGGATGCCCGCCTTCAAATCCCGCATAATGAAAAACCCCTGACCGCCCCTCGACAGCATATCGCTATGGTGTCCAAAGTTCTTTTAGGTCGGCGAGTGCCGCGAGAAAAGGAGCTATAACAGAAAGTCGTGGATGGTTGGCGGCTGAATAAAAGCGGCGTACCTTCGGTGGATCGTCTCAAACGGTTCACCAGCGTCCCACGCGGGACAGAAAGGATACGCCTCATGGACTCTAACTCATTTCAGATA